>Ga0207433_10002472_pt1 | contig 37651 bp, 40 predicted proteins | sample YelNatPaOPGAMG01_FD_187559 | JGI IMG/M metagenome (GOLD analysis project Ga0207433, IMG submission 187559) | Hot spring thermophilic microbial communities from Obsidian Pool, Yellowstone National Park, USA - OP-RAMG-01 (SPAdes) (version 3) | ecosystem: Environmental > Aquatic > Thermal springs...
CGCGGGCAGCGACTTCGGGCTGTTCAGCTACGACGACGCCGGCCAGTACCTGCGCAGGGACCTGACCATCAACCGCGCCACGGGGCTGTGGACGTTCGGCGGCAACGTGCGCATAACCCCGCTCACGCAGGGATCGGTCCTCTTCGCAGGCGCATCCGGGGTGGTCAGCCAGAACACCGCGAAGCTCTTCTGGGACAACACCAACTTCCGGCTGGGGATCGGCACCAACGCCCCGGCGCATTCGCTTCACGTCTACAACGGCAACGTTCTTATCACGTCCACGGTTAACTCCAACACCACCCGTAACAACGGGTACTACGTGTTTACGGACAAGGCGTTTGGGATGGAGCTTGGCTACGGCCAGGCGGGGCAAAGCAGCGGCTGGGGCCTGAACATCTTCGGTCGTACCACCGACACGGTCGCCATCAGGTTCGGCAAGTACGCTGCGAACTCCGGGTTGTCCACGGATTTCACTGAGCTCATGACGCTCACCACCGCCGGGCGGCTGGGGATCGGCGTGGTGAACCCGGCCTACACCCTGGAGGTGGGCGGGACCGCCAAGGTGGGCGGCAACATGTGGGTCGCGGGCGTCCTGGACGTCGGCTCCAACAGGATCACGAGCGTCGCGACTCCGACCGCCGGCACGGACGCCGCCAACAAAGCCTACGTGGACGCCTTCGCCGCGTCCATCTCCTGGCTCCCGCCGGTGCTCGACAAGGACCTCTCCACTCCGCCGGCATCCCCGGCGACCGGCGATCGGTACATCGTGAAGCCCACGGGTACGGGCGCGTGGGCGTCGCACGACAACCAGATCGCCCAGTGGAACGGGAGCTCCTGGGCGTTCACGACGCCCACGACCGGGAACTGCGTGTTCGTCCGGGACGAGGGCGTGTCCTACGAGTGGAACGGCAGCGCCTGGGTCCAGATCACGGGCGCGGCGCAGCACCACACCCTGCCGGACCTGGACGTCTACGACGACCACGCGCAGTACGCCCGGCTGAGGGGGCGGTCGGGCGGCCAGGCGCTGTACGGCGGCACCGGATCGGGCGAGTCCATCACGATTCGCACCACGCAGCACGCCAGCAAGGGCTACTACTACCTGCCCGACCTGGCGGCCGGAGTCGTGAAGGTGCTGTCCAGCCCGCAGGGCCAGCTGGCCTCCGGGCCGCTCAACCTCGCCGGCTCGGACGTGACCGGGCTGCTGCCGGCCTCGGCGGGCGGCACCGGCCAGAACAGCTACGCGTGGACGGGGTACGCCAGGGTGGACTCCGGCGTCTGGAGCGTGGTGAGCGCCTGCACGCCAACCTCGCACACGCACGCAGGCACGGACATCGTGAGCACCGTGCCGGTCGGGGTGCTGCCGGTCGGCACCGCCCCCGGCACCGTCGCGGCCGGCGACCATACGCACACGGACCTCCACCCCCGGCTGCACACCATGGATAACGCTTACGACCACACGGTGGCGTCGGCCTCTTACGTGAGGGTGCTGGGCGCGGCGGCGAACAGCACCACCCCGGTCATGTTGCAGGTCGGTGGCGAGGGGGCGCCGGTGTCCGCTGGGCACGGACACCCGTACGCATCGATCACGCACGCGAGCACGCACCACTCCGGCGGGTCGGATGCGCTCACGCTTTCGAGCATCGCCGGCGCGATAACGGCGGGGCAGCACGGCCTGCAGACGGACGCCTCCCTGCACGCCGTAGCCACCACCGGGGCGGCGGGGTTCATGAGCGCCTCCGACAAGACCAGCCTGAACCAGTGGACGGCGAACGCCTCGGCGCTCATAGCGCATCTCTCCAGCAGCCACGTCACGTCGGTCACGGCGGGGAACGGGCTTACGGGCGGGGGCACCGGGGCGGTGACGCTCGCGGTGAACGCCGGGGCGGGCCTCGCCATATCGAGCGGGCAGGTGGTGGTGTCGTTTGGCGGCGGGGGCACGGCGAACACGGCGGCGAGGAGCGACCACACGCACGATTTGTCCACCCTGCCGGGGAGCGTGACGTCCACGGGGCACGGGGCGCAACCGGCGAACTCCACGCTGCACGCCGCGGCCACCACCAGCACGTCGGGGTTCATGAGCTCGACGGACAAACAGGCGTTGGACCTGCACCTATCCACCGCTCCACACGTGCCGACGAGCAGATACGTGAGCGCCGGCGACGGCCTGGTTGGCGGTGGCCAGCTGTCGGGGGACGTGACCCTGTCGGTCGGTGCCGGAGCCGGGATCGTGGTGTCCGCGGATTCGATCGCCGTGAGCTTCCCGACGGCGGGAGGGAACAACGGCACATCGAGCATGGCGGCGAGGAGCGACCACCTGCATAGCCTCCTGCTCGGCGGTGTTACCGCCACGCTGAACGTGTTGCTGAGCGGCGGCGGATACGCCACGCTCACCTTCACCAACGGCCATCTAACGAACGTACAGGTGTATACATGAGCATAGGGTTCTACACAGAAGCGTACGCAATGAGCCTTGTCCGGGTGGCGCTCGCGCTCATCCGCGCCTGGCGGGATGCCGGGGTCCAGGTGGTGATGGACCCAGGGTGGTCGGTGGCGGCTCCCGGCGACATGGCGGAGGAGCTGTACGAGGCGGCGGCGATGGGGGCCAGGGCGGCGGCGCCGGAGGTCTGCGTCTCGTGGTGCGCGAGGCCCCGGCAGCCGGCGGGCAGCTACAAACGCGTGGTGCAGTACGTGGCGGCGGGGCACGTGGCGGAGTACGGCGCGGAGGAGATGGCGCTGCTTCACGCCGCGGACGCGGTGGCGGTGCCGTCGGCGTGGTCGCAAAGGAACCTGGGCCTGGGCGAGGTGGTGGCCCACGGGGTGGACGCTGCAGTGTTCCAGCCGCCGACGGGGAAGGCGCCAAAGCGGACGTTCACGGTGCTCAACGTCTCCTCCGGCGCACCAGCCAAGAGGCTCGACCTGGTGGTTGACGCCTTCTGCCGGGCGTTCCAGGACCAGGACGCGAGGCTGCTGCTTTGCCTCCCGCCGGGGATGGTCCGGTACGGGAACACCTCCCTGCCGTCGGACCTGGTGCCCATGGCGGCGGGCGACCCACGGGTGCAGGCGCTCGTGGGGCTGTATGATGAGGCCGGGATGGCGGCCATCTACCGCCAGGCCGACTGCTATCTGACCATGAGCGACGTGGAGACGTTTGGGCTCACGGCGCTTGAGGCGATGGCGTGCGGCCTGCCGGTTGTGATGGCTGCCAACGGCGCGCTGGCGGAGCTTTCGGGCGACCATGCGGTTTCGGTTCGCGACCCCGCGGAGGCGGCGGATGCCCTGCGGAAGGTGCGCGGCGACACGACGTTCCGCCGCGGACTCCAAACCAAGGCGAGGAGCTACGCCGCCGGGCGCGACTGGAAGGCGCCGGCGGCCAAACTCCTTGCGTTGGCGGAGGGAGCCGCGGCGGGCTAACGACAGCTAGGTAACAGAGCCATAACAGGAGGCGAACAGTGAGGACAGAGATCAGCGGCCAGCAGGCCGCAGAGCTGATTCAGGCGAACGTCGAGTTCGCGCGCGCTCAGCAGCTGCTCCAGGACGCTCAGCGCGAGTACGAGCGCGCGGCTGAGCGCGTCGAGCTCGCGGCGCGGCGGGCCGGCATCCCCGTCGGCCAGTACCGCATCGAGCTGGGGAGCGCCACGGTGGTCACGCCGGAGCCGGAGCCAGCGGAGGAGGACGGCGAGGATGGATGACAGCGTGATTCAGTTCGATCCCAACTCCGGCTCGCTGACGGAGCAGCAGACCGTGACGCGCAGGCTCACGGCGCAGGACTTCGCGCGGGAGCTGCGGTTCATACAGGACGAGATGCAGATGCTGCAGCAGCGCTATCAGCAGCTGCAGGCGCGGCGCGACCGGATTCTGCAGGCCGTCGGCAGCTACAAACTGCCGTCGGACGGCGTGTGACGATGGGCGAGGAGAGAGGAGGCAACGCGGCGGTGGATACGGTGAACGGGGTGGCGCGCTCGCGGCTGGACGCGATCGAGCGCGAGCTCGAAACGATGCGGAGAACGCAGTGCGCGGCCCACGACGAGCGTATCGCGCGCGTGGAGGACAGGCTGGGCGAGATGCGAGAGGGCCTGGCGCAGCTGCGGGGAGAGTTGCGGCTGTGGGCGGCCATCATCGCGGTGCTGGTGCCGGCGGTCACTCACGTGCTCACCTGGATACTAACGAGGCTGCCGTGATGCGAGGAGGAGAGGAACATGGAACAGAAACAGCTGAACCCGCGCGTGGCGAGCGGGTTGCGCGGCGCCGCCGTCTCGGCGGCCACCATCGCGCTGGTGTATCTGCTGGACAACTACGTCGCGAGCCCGTCCGGGCTCTCGCGCGACCTGCCGGCCCTCGCGCCGTTTCTGCCCATCATCGTGGCCGTCGTGGGCGTCATAAAAGGGGCCCTAAAGGGCCGGGGTGCCACCGATGGCCGTTGAGGTTGCGGTTCCGGCGCCGACGCGGCTCGCGGTGCCGGAGGGCGTCGTGCTCCGCTACGTGGGCGGCGAGCCCGGGCCGGTCGCGTGGCGGTCGGCGCCGGAGAGGCGCGTTACGGTGGTTGCGGGCGAGTTCGAGCCCGTACTACGTGAGTTTCTCGCGAGACTGCGCCGTTCGCTGGGGCCGATCGAGGTGTACGACCTCGGGATTCTGAACCGCCGGCTCACGCGCGGCGGCTCGCGGATCAGCCAGCACGCGTACGCCGCTGCCTACGACTGGGCGGGCGTGGCGGTGCGCAGGACCGCGGGCTGGACCGTGGTGCCGGTGCGGCACGCGAGCACGGAGTGGCCGCAGTTCTGGACGCTCGCGCGGAGGCTGCTCCGGTACCTCCGCGAGGCGCACCCGGGCCTCACGGTGCTGGGGCCGGAGGAGGAGCCGAAACTCCACTCGGACCACGTGCATATCGGGCTGTATCCACGTCGGGTCACGGGCGCCGGCGCCACGCGATAGCTGCACGCCGCGGGGGACGCCGGGACGTGATAAAGCCCCCCGGCGGGGGGGAGACCACCGGGGGGCTTCGTGCGGTTGTGCGGGGCTAGGCGGGGCTAGGCGGGCCGCCAGAGCGGCGAGACGACGAGGTTGCGGCAGCCGACGACGGCGCCGGTATCGTCGCGGATGAGCTCGCCAGGGCAGACGACGTCAGCGCGGCCCTGTGCCCACGCGGCCTGCGCAACCAGGCTGCTCACCACGTAGAGCGTGTCGGGCTCCGGGGCCGGGAGCCCCTCGACCGCGCCGAACGAGCGGAGCACGGCCGGGACCTCGCCGGCGGCGGTGCGGATGGTGCCGCGGTCGGCGGTCACCTCAGCGCAGCGGGCCACCGTGCCCGACGGGGCCAGCTCGAGGCCGTTGACGCGAACAGCATGCGGCGTCAGGTTCACAATTCTAGTCATTGTTCTCCTCCTATCGTGCGTTCGCCGCCTCGCGGAGCGCGCGAGCGGCTCTGTACGCCGCGTCGCGGGCCCCGCGCTGGCTGTCGGTGTCGCGCCGGGCCGCCAGAGCGGCGAGACGACGAGGTTGCGGCAGCCGACGACGGCGCCGGTATCGTCGCGGATGAGCTCGCCAGGGCAGACGACGTCAGCGCGGCCCTGTGCCCACGCGGCCTGCGCAACCAGGCTGCTCACCACGTAGAGCGTGTCGGGCTCCGGGGCCGGGAGCCCCTCGACCGCGCCGAACGAGCGGAGCACGGCCGGGACCTCGCCGGCGGCGGTGCGGATGGTGCCGCGGTCGGCGGTCACCTCAGCGCAGCGGGCCACCGTGCCCGACGGGGCCAGCTCGAGGCCGTTGACGCGAACAGCATGCGGCGTCAGGTTCACAATTCTAGTCATTGTTCTCCTCCTATCGTGCGTTCGCCGCCTCGCGGAGCGCGCGAGCGGCTCTGTACGCCGCGTCGCGGGCCCCGCGCTGGCTGTCGGTGTCGCGCCGGGCCGCCAGCGCTGCGATTTCCGCGCTGGAGCCCGCGACGTCGGCCGCGCGGGCCAGCTCCCGCGGGTCGAGGTTGCCGCCGGGCCGCTGCACCAGCCGCCGCACCTGGTCGAGCGCCTGGAGCGCGTTGGCCCCGGTGCGCGTGTGTACAGTGAGATGCATGATCGCCTGCCTGGCCTCGGCGGCCAGCCTCAGGATGGTCTCAACGGTCGTCATGGTACCACCTCCTCGGTCAGCGCGGCCTCGAGCGCCGCCCATTCCTCCGGCGTCGCGGCCCGTAGCTCCCGGCCGTCCCACCGGTACTCGAAACGGGCCTCCCCGCCGTACAGTCGTCCAGTCCGCCACAGGCGGAGGCGGTCTCCGGGGCGCAGCACCACCAGCAGCTCCGTGCCGTCCGCGACGCGCCCCGCGGCGCCGTCGGCCCTGCGGCCGAACGCGAGGACCGCGGGATGCTCCCGCGTCAGGTCCTCGTCGTTGAGGCGGTACCCGGAGGACCCGCGGAACCCGAACGCCGCGCGGGCCAGCACCAGGGCGCGGTCGTCGGAGTCCTCTGCGGCCACGGCGAGCGCGGGCCGGCCGGGCCGCACGGTGGCGTGGTACAGCCGCCGCCAGGGCACCTCGCCCGCGTCGGCCGGGTGGCGGAACACGCGGTACCGCTGGCCGGTGAACAGGTTCACATCCTCGCCGCCCTCGCGGGCGGTGGCGCCACACTCCGGGCATGCCGGCGGTGTGGCGGCGAACGTGTAGTCGTGGTGCAGCACGGCGCCCCGTTTCGGGCAGGCCTCCGTGGGGCGGGAGGACCAGCCCTGGACGGGGACCAGCTCCTCCCACCGGTTGCGCCCCCTCTCGCCGACCACCACGCACGTGACGGGGCGCCCGGCCAGCACGCGCTCCTCGACCGGCAGGCCGGGCGCGACGCTGGCGCATTTCACCTCGTAGCAGTGCATTCGTCGACCTCCCGGGCTCGCGCGGCCGCCCACGCGAGCCAGTATCGGATTTGATTTGCGCTGACCGGTCGCCCGGTCGCGCCGGCAACCTCGCTGGCTATCTGGGCGGCAGACAGCCCTAGGTCCGCCATGCGCTGGATGGCGGGGAGCAGGTCGCTCCCCGCCACGGCCTCGATCAACCGGAGGGCCCGGGGCCGGCCCACCGGAAAACGGGTCGTCATCGCTCTCCCTCCAGTTCGCGGGACAGGTCCCACAGCGCGTTGGCCACGTCCGCCACGCGCTGCAGGACGGGGCGATGCTCCTCCCGCGCGCGGCGGGCGGATGCCACATCGCGGAACCAGGCGCCGACCGCGTCCGCGAGCCCGCGCGCCTTTGCGCCGATGAACTGCTCCGCGGTGATGGCGCGGGGCCGGCGCCAGGTTCCGCTGTCAATGACCTGGACCTGGTCCCGGGCGGCCCGCCGCGGGATGTCGCTCCCAAAATAGGGGTTGAGCCATCGTGGGACCGCCGCGAGGGCGGCCTCCAATTCGATCGCCAGCTCGCGGAGGCGGCGGGCTCCCTCCTCCGCACGGCTGCTCACAACCCACTCGTTGCTCATCGGAACCTCCCGTCGAGTCGTGGTGGGGGGCGGGGTTGCCGCCCCCGTGTGGTGGACTACCAGCCCAGGCTGAGGATCTTATCCTCCAGCGAGGCGAGCCCGTTGCTGGCCTCGACGAGGGCGCCGGCCGCGCGCCACGCGCGGTCGCGACGGTCCTCCTCCTGGGTGCCGACCAGGGCGGCGATCATCGCGGCCCCGGCGGCCGCGCTGGCTACGCGCGCGAGGACGGCGGGGTTGGGATCGCCGTTTCCGGCGCGGATCACGTCGCGCAGGTGCTGCAGCCGCCTGCAGGCGTCATCGGCGGCCGATCCCTGCAGAGAGAGACACTCATGGTAGCAGCGGTGTGCCAACTCATAGATTCGCTCTACGGCGTTCATCGTGACCTCCCGTTACCTCACTTGGGAGCTCTGTTGCTCCCTCACTCGTATTATACCACAGATTCCGCGGAATTCAACACCCTGCGGCGAAATTCTCGAAAACATTTCGACGAATTTCGCCGGCCTTGGCTGGTCAGGCGCCCTCCGCGAGCTCGAGGTGCCGCATCGCCTCGTCGTAGTGGCCGGCGAGGCGCATGTCGAGCGCGGCGAGAACGTGGAACGCGGTCTCCCCGTCCACGAGCGCCTGCGCGTTCACCTCCCGCAGGCCCGGCTCGCGCAGCACGATCGCCTGCGCGAGCGCGAGCATCGCGCGGTACACCTCCCATCGCCCGATGGGCACCCCGTCCTCGAGATACATATCGAGCAGCACGTGCGCGAGCGGGTGCATGCGCAGCTCCTGCGCCTCGCGCAGCGCCGCATCCACTGCGGCGTGGTCGTGCACGAACATCATGGCCTCCTCGCGCAGACAGCCCGCACCAGGTTGTACTCCAGCACCGCGGCTGCCGGGCCGCATACGAGCCGCGCGGGCGTGTACGGGTCCGGCTCGTGTGCCGGCCGAGGCGCGGGCTCCTCGTAGCCGCGCTCGCGCAGCAGGTGCCGGGCGCGCCCGACCGACCACTCACAGGCGCGCAGGTACGCCTCCTCGTCCAGCTCGCGGTACGCCTCCCACGCCGGTTCGGCGTACCACCACGCGTTGTCCGCGAGCTGGGTCCAGGCCCGGACGACCTTATCGCGTGCGAAATCGCACGGTGCGAGCACTGTGACCTCCAGCGCCGCCCGCCGCGTCGTCCAGTGCGCGGCGAACAGCACGCAGGTGCGCTCGTCGGCGTCGGCCATCGCCTGCAGGCCCGCGATCCGCGTGGTTCGCAGCCGCTCGCGCAGCAACACCAGCACGCTGTCCGCGACCGGGCGCAGCCCCGGCAGCCGCAGGGCCAGCGAGGTCAGCACCTGCGCCGCGAGCGCCGGCAGTGCCTGCGGCGACGCTTCGTATTCAACGTGCGTATCGAGGTCGACGACCGTTGGCGTCGGTTTCGTCTCTATCATGTGCATCATCTGCATCCTCCACGGTCACAATCGCAGCGTCGCAGCCCGCGCGCTCGGTGCAGACCACGCGCAGGGCGACCACGCGGCGATCGTCGTCGTAGCATGCGGCATTCAAGCCATCCAACAGACATTTGAGCGGGCCGTCCAGGTCGCCGCGCCGACGGGCACGGTACTGGAACTCCACTGTGACGCGCACGGGGCGCGCCGCGGGCCCCGGCTCTCCCGCCTCGCGCATCGCCTCGAGCGCGAGCAGCCTCGCGGCGGTCTGCCAGCGCGTAGCGGCAGAGGATTTCACGATCCGCCCGCGAAACACCCTGTACATGTGATTGACCGGGGGCGGGAGCGGCAATCTCAGCGTGACGCGCATCGTCGCCCCTCCCGCCGCGCCTCCGCGACCGCCTCGGAGAACACCTGGTCGACCTGGCGGCGATCGCGCACCGTCCAGTACGAGACGCCCGCCCTCTGGCACGCCCGCCGGAGGTTGTGGCCCTCTCGCAGGGCGGCGAGGAGGGCCTCCGCCCACCGCGCTGGCCGCGGCGCGGGGCCGGGGCGCGCCGCCATGGGCCGCGGGTGAACGACCGGGCGGTCGTACAGCTCGTCGTCGCGCGCAACGACGCCCGCGAGCGAGCTGTACGAGCGGCATGACACGATCCGCCAGCCGGTGGTGACCGGCTCGACCACCACGGGGATGGACGCCGGGCACCCGGCGGGGCAGTAGTGCATCACCCTGTGCATGTGCGCCTCCTCCCCTGGCCCCCGCCTGCGGCCATGGCCGCGCGGTACGCCGCAGCGAACTCGGGGTCCCTGCGCCGCACGCCGTCCACGAACTCGACGCTCACACCAGCCGCCCCTGCGGCCTCGCGCACCAGGTAGCCGGCGGCGAGGGCTCCCAGGAGCACCTGCCGCCAGCGGGTTGGGCGGAAGCCTGGGACGTAGCCGATGCGAGGAGCGGCATCTGGCGGCGCAGCCGCTCGGTGCGTATGCGCGCGCTGCGCTCCGCGCGCAGCAGGTCGCGGTCAACCGTCGTGCTCATGGCGCCACCTCCACCCAACGCTCGCCGCCGCCGGTCAACCGGTATAGGCGAGCCATGCAGGCCTCGCCGTGCGCGCGCGACGCCCGGGCGAGGTGCGCCTGCAGCTCCGCCTGCGTGAGATTGGTCGTCACCACGAGCGTTTTGCGCTCGCGATCGACGTGGTCCAGCAGCCAGGCGAGGCGCGCCCCCTGGGCGTGGGTGAGCCCGCGGTACCCGGCGCCCTCCTGGCCGAGGTCGTCCAGGAGGAGTGCACGAGCCCGGCGGACGTGCGACTCCGCGTCGGCGCGCTGGCGGTCGTCCACGAGCGCATCGATCAGCTCGGAGCTGGTGGTCGCGTAGACCGGTACCAGCTCCGCGAGCAGCCTGCGCGCAGCCCACGCCGCCGCGGCGGTTTTGCCGACGCCGCCCGGGCCCGCGAGCACCGTCGAGGCTGGCTCGCCAGCCCGGTGGCGCTCGACCACTCGCTGCGCGGCGGCGAGCAGCGCCGCCCGGGCGGGAGTAGAGCGATCGAGCTCAGCCTCGCCGCGGAGCAGCTCCGCGAGCCCGCTCGCCTCCGCCAGCTCCGCGGCGAGCCACTCTCGGCGCCTGCGCTCCAGGGACTCGAGAGCGGCGGCGTCCAGACCGTCCGCGCGACGGAGGTGCTCGCACGTGTCGCGGAGCCAGAACGGCCCGGCTAACTGGTAGCTCAGCTCGCACCCCGCCGGGCAGCGGACCGGTGCGGGCTGGGTGGCGCACACGCGGACCAGAATGCGGCGGGGTGGGGGCGGTGGCGGAGCGGCCGCCGCGCGCCGCTCCCGGCCCAATGCCTCACCTAGCCCGCGCATCTCTGGCATCCCTGGCCCGGCATGGGATCGCTCATGCGCACCACGACGCCGGGGCGAAACTCGGGATGTCGGTCGAGGTACGATGCTGGCGGGGCGCTCGCACCTGCCGGTGTGCCGCGCGCCTGCACCAGCAGCCTGCGGTAGGTCAATGGGGAGAGGTCGGGGTTGGCCAGGAGCGACGGGTAGCGCCGCAGCTCGCGTATCTCGTCGCGGGCCCTCTCGAACGCCTGGCGGGTTGCGGGCCCTCCGCCGCTCAGAGCCCGCATCGTCTCCACCATCCGCTCCCGGGCAACCTGGAGGAGGCGCCATCTAGCCACCTGTTGGCCGGTGGCCTCCCGGTACTCCTGCAGTAGCACCTCGCACCACGCCGCCTCCTCTCCGGAGAGCGTGCGTGATGGGGCCTCCGCGGCGCGCGCTGTAGTTCCCGTATACACCGTTATTGGGTTAGTTCTGGCGGCAGATTCTGCCGGGGTTGCGGCAGATTCTGCCGGGGTGTCCGGCAGAGATTGCCGGGGTACCGCGGTAGCGTTTGCCGGGGTCTCCGGCAGAATCTGCCGGGGTGGGGCGGTAGCCTCTGCCGGGGTGGGCGTCTGCACCTCGGCGTTGGGGCTGGCGGAGGTGGGTATAGAGAGTACGTACACGTTGGCGCGGCCCTCGCGCCGGGAGGTGGAGAGCCAACCGGCGGCCTCCAACCGCCGCAGGGAGACGCGCACTTGGCGCTCGCTCAACCCGCTGCAGGCGGCGAGCCGGGCCTCGGACGGCCAGCAACGCCCGGCCGCATCCGCGTGCCGGGCCAGGGCGAGGACGACCATGCGATCTGTGGCACGCAACGTGCATGTCGGATCGGTGATGGTACGGATCAGGTCCAACATTCCTGTTCCCCTCCTACGCGGTGGGCGCCGCGCGACCGGCGCCCACCGTCCTCTCGTTGCTATTTGAGCTGCTCACAGAGGGAGGCCGCGGCCTCCTCGGTCAGGTCTGCGATGCTCACGGCGCCGGCGTCGGCCAGCATCCTGGACCACGCCTCGCGCGTGAGCCTCCCGGAGTCGCGGGCCTCCGCGGCGAGCTGGGCCAGGGCGCGACGGGCCGCATACTGCCGGTCCGACGCGTCCGACTCCGCCTCCGCGGGCGCGGGCTGCGGTTGCTGCTCGCCGCGCTGCTGGCGCTGGACGGGGGCGTCGACGATGCGGGCGCCCTCCGCCAGCTCCGGGGCGAACTGTGTGCCGTATCCGCACATCGCCAGGGCGCGTCCGATCGCGCCCGTTTCGGCCTTCTCGACGAAGTCGCCGAAGTCGTTGCGGGTCTCCATCTTGGTGCCGGTGGCCATCAGTCGCCCCTCGGCGTTGAACACGCGGGCGGCGAATATGGCCCTCCCCTCCTGGATGTTGATCTCGATCGGCTGGGCCTCGATGCCCCAATCGGGGTGCTCGTCCCGGAACCAGACCAGCCGCCACTTGACCTCCAGGTACTCCTGGCCACCTCGCACCCGAATGACGTGCTGTTTGGGATCAAACGCCATGGCCGGTTCCCTCCACGCGCAGCTCGACGCGCGCGCCCTCCTCGTCATCCTCCTCGCCGGGCACGAGGATGCGGATGCGCACCGTGGTGCCGTCGCTGAGCTGGATGGGTATCCAGAGCCCCGCCGGCACCCCGCTGTCGACCAGTTCCATGGCTAACCGCCGCAGGCACCGGTCGGCGTTCCACATCTCGGACCAGGCGCGGTTCCGCAAAACGTAGCGGACCGCGTCCTCCTCCGTCGCGAACTCATCGTTCGGCCGGCGGCACAGGGTGTCCAGCGCCTCCGCGTCCGCGCGCATCTGCGCGACGCGCACCGCCTGGCCGGCGAGCTGCCGCAGGTCCTGGCGGGCTCGCTCGTAGCTCATCTGGTCCAGCAGAGACTGAATCTCAGAGCGGGTTGTCATCGCTGTGCCTCCTGGGGGGCGCAGTCGCGGTCCGCCTCGCGCGGCAGGCGCGCGGACGGGCCTGTGGTGAGGGTGGTGAGAAACGCGCGCGCGTCGGCGCACAACTGGAGAATGTCCTCGCGGATGGCGCGCGAGCGGGGGAACGGGAACGGGGCGGGGCGGGAACGCCGGCTCGCGCCGGCAGAACGAATACACATGTCCTCCTCCTAGAGTGAGTTCCGCGACCGGCTGCTCAGTGCACGGCCGCTGGCTAGCATGATTGTAGCACGCGTGGATGCGCGTGTCAATACCCTGCGGCCGATCTGTTGACAAAACTCGCGCACGTTTGGTACCCTAATAGTGACCTCCCGTGTGAGTTCACCGGGGCGGCGGGGATGCTCAGACCCATAGCCCCCCGCCCCACCCCCTCCGTCCTCTCCGCTGCTACCAGGCGCCCATCCCCGGCCAGGGCGCCACCCCCACCATCCCCACGAACATTAGCTCGCTTGCTTGACAAAACAACACACATGTGCTAGCCTGGCACTAGCGGGCGAGCGATCGCAGCTGGTGTCTCTATCGCGTCGCGTTTCGGGGGTGCGCTCGCCCGCCCTAACCGTGCCCAATGGCTGAATCCACGACGTCTGAACGCCGCATCCGGGCCTGGGAGCGCGCCCGCCAGGCGCTCGAACTGCGCCGCGCTGGCTTGCACTACGACGAGATCGCGCGCCAGCTGGGATACCGCACGGCGTCGGGCGCGTACGAGGCGATCCGCAGCGCGATGCGCCGGACGCTCCAGGAACCCGCCGACGAGCTGCGCAAACTGGAGTGCGAGCGGCTCGATGCGGCCCTCGCCGCGATCTGGCCGCTCGTGCAGCAGGGCGACCTCGCCGCCATCGATCGCATGCTGCGCATCTCGCAGCGTAGGTCGGAGCTGCTGGGGCTCGACGCGCCTCGGGCTGTCTCCGCGACGATCGAAACGCAACTCGCTGACGAGTTGCAGGCCATCCTAGCGACCCTCACTGCCTCTGCCGGAGGTGACGATGCCGGGAGCGACGGGCAGCCATAGCGCATGGCGCGGGCTCCTCCGCGCGGCCGTCGCGATGACCGGCGACGCCGCGACGTTCGGCCGTGCGTGGCTCTCCTGGAACCCGCATCCCGGGCAGGAGCGGTGGCTCAGGGCCCCTCGCCGCTCCGTCCACGTCCTCGTCACCGGTCGGCGCTGGGGCAAATCGGAGGCCGCTGGCATACAGGCCCTCCACCACGCGGTATTCAACCCCGGCTCGCGCCAGTGCGTGCTCTCCGTCACCCTCGACCAGGCGCGGCTCTCGTACGACGTCGCGCTGGCGATGTGCATGCGCTCGCGGCTGCTGAGCGCGCTGGTGAGGCGCGTCGTCCAAACGCCGTTTCCCGCGATGCGTTTCAGGAACGGCAGCGAGATCACGGTTCGAACCGCAGCGCGCGAGGGCGTCTACCTGCGCGGGCACCGGTTCGACCGCGTCGTGGTGGACGAGGCGGACTACGTCCCGGAGCGCCTCCTCACCGACGTCGTCCCGATGACGCTGGCCGACCGCGCGGGCCAGCTCGTGCTGATTTCCACACCGTCGCGCCGCCGCGGTCTGGTATACCGCGAGCTCTCCCGCGGCGCCGCGGGCGCCACGGACGTCTACGCTCAGAGCGGCGCGACGTGGGAGAACCCGAACGTCAGCCACGACTACATCCATTCGCTCCGCGAGCGCATGACGTCCTCCGCCTGGCTGCGAGAGGTGGAGGGCGTGTACGCGGCCGATGAGACGGCGGTGTTCGGGTGGGAGCACGTGCAGGCGGCGTACGAATCGGCTGACTACGCGCTGCCCGTCGCCGCGGAGGCCGGCCGGCGCTACGTCGCGGGCTGGGACCTCGCGCAGCACGCCGACTGGACGGTCTGCTGCGTGCTCGACGCAACGACGCGCCCGTACCGGCTCGTCCATTTCGAAAGGTTCCAGCGCCAGCCCTGGCCGGCCGTGGCGGCGCGCATCCGGGACGTGCACGCGCGCTACTCGTGCCACCAGACGCTGATCGACGCCACCGGCGTGGGAGACGCGGTCCTCGACGAGGTGCGCGACGTCGCTAGGGGCCTCGTGTTCACCGCGCGCAGCAAAACCGACCTCATCGCCAACCTCCAGCTCACGCTGGAGAAACGCGAGCTGGTGTTTCCGTTCGTCCGCGAGTTGGTGGACGAGCTGCAGGCATACGAGTACGACGACCGCGAGCTGACGACCGACTGCGTGATGTCGCTCGCGCTCGCGGTGTGGGCCGCGGGCCCGCGGGCGCGAGTCGAGTTCGCGCCCGGGCTGTGGAGCTGAGATGAGCCTGTTTGACGTGTTCCGGCCGATGGCCCCGTCCCCGATGACGGTCCTCGCGACACAGCGCGCGGCGGAGGACGACGTCGGCCGCGCGGCCGCCATCGCGCGCAGGTGGCGGGCGTACAACGGCCAGCACCCGCGCCCGCTGACAGTCCGCCCGGGGCAGGCCGACGACAACGTCATCGTGAACCTCGCGCGGACGGTCGTCGATAAGGGCGTCTCGTTCCTATTCGGCCAGGACGTCGCGTTCGAGCTCCCGTCCGACGCCCCGGCCGACGCGGAGCGGTGGCTGGTAGACGTCTGGCGCGCGAACCGCCAGGCCACGTTCCTGCAGCAGATGGCGCTCAGCGGTGCCGTGGCCGGCCACGTGTTTGTGAAACTCGTCCCGGCGGCGCCGTACCCGCGGCTCGTGCTCCTGGACCCCGCAACCGTCACCGTGCGGTGGGATTACGACGATATCACCCGCGTCGAATGGTACCGCATCCAGTACCCCGCGATCGATCCGCAGACGGGAAAGGCGCTGGTGCGCCGGCAGGTGATCGAGCGGGACGGGGTGGGCTGGCGCGTCACGGACCAGCGCAGCGACGTCGACGCGCGCGACTGGATCGTGACCGGCGAGACGACGTGGCCGTGGTCGTGGCCGCCCGTCGTCGACTGCCAGAACCTCCCGGCCCCGCATGAGTATTGGGGCATGAGCGACATCGAGGACGACCTGCTCGCGCTGAACCACGCGTGTTCGTTCGTGCTCTCCAACCTCGCCCGGATAGTGCGGTACCACGCCCACCCGCGGACCTGGGGGCGCGGGTTCGCGGCGCAGCAGCTGAACACCGCCGTCGACGAGACGATCGTGCTGCCGTCGCCGGACGCGGAATTGCGGAACCTGGAGATGACCAGCGACCTGTCCTCCAGCATCGCGCTCTATCAGCGGCTGCGCGAGGCGCTGCTCGAATCCGCCCGCATCCCGGAGGTCGCCACCGGCAAACTGGAATCGGCGGGGGCGCTGAGCGGCGTCGCGCTGAACATACTGTACCAGCCGCTGATCGAGAAAACGCAGGCCAAACGGCGCACGTACGGAGACCTGCTCGTCGAGCTGAACCGACGCCTCCTCGCGCTCGGCGGGTTCGGCGAGGAGAACGTGTGCGAGGTGCACTGGCCCGATCTCCTGCCGGGCGACCCGAAAGCGGCGGCGGAGACGGCCCTCCTGCAGCAGCAGCTCGGGGTGAGCCGCGACACGCTCCTCGAACGACTCGGGTTCGATCCGGACCTCGAGCGCGAGAAACGCGACGCCGGGGCGACTGAGATGGGCAACCAGCTCCTCACCGCGTTTGAACGGGGGCAGCAATGACGGCGATGGGCGAGCTGCAGCGCGCGGTGGAGCGACACCGACGCGAGCTGCTCCGGCACGAGCGCGCTGCGGCGACCCGCATGGTCCGCGCCTACGGCGTCGCGTGGCGCCGGGTGTCGAACGCGCTCTACGCCGTGACGGAGCGGATCGAGCGCGCGAGGATGCGTGGCGAGGAGCCATCCATCGGCTCGCTGTTCCAGCAGGAGCGGTTCGCGGCGCTCCAGGCGCAGGTAGCGCGCGAGATCGAGAGCCTGGCGCGGTACGCCGACCGCGAGGTGGCGCAGGAGCAACTCGCCGCCGTGCGCATGGCTCAGGTGCACGCGCGCGAGCAGGTGCGTGCGGCGGGCGCCCACGTCCGCGTGAGCTGGACGAGGCTGCCCGCTGACGCGCTGCGCGACCTGGTCGGCGCGCTCGGGGACGGGACGCCGCTCGCGGACCGGCTCCTCCAGCTCGGCGCGGAGGCCGTCCAGGGCGTGCGGGACGCGCTGGTGGCTGGCGTGGCGCTCGGGCGCGGGCCACGCGAGATCGCGCACCAGGTTCGCACGGCCATCGGCGGCAACATGAGCCGGGCGCTCACCATCAGCAGAACGGAGACGATGCGCGCGTACCGCGAGAGCACGCAGCGGGCCTACGAGGCCAACAGCCGCGTGCTGGTGGGCTGGCGTTGGTGGGCGACGCTCGACGAGCGTACGTGTTTGTTTTGCATCGCGCAGCACGGCTCGATGCACGCGGCGACCGAGCGGATGTACTCGCACCCGAACTGCCGCTGCGTGATGCTGCCGGTGACGCAGGCGCAGCAGCAGCTGGGCCAGGAGGAGTGGACCGGCCCGGAATGGTTCATGATGCAGCCGTACGACGTGAAGGTGCGGATCGCCGGCCGGGGCATGTACGAGGCCCTGCGCGGCCGGGACGGCCCGGCGCTCTGGGAGCGGCTGTCGCAGACCAGAGGCTGGAGTCGGTACGGGCCGCAGCCGGTGCGCATCGCGCTGCGGCACCTGGAGGGGACCGGCTTGGGCTACGACGTGCGGCGCGGCCTGGAGTGGCTGCGCGCCCACGAGCGGGAGCCCGAATGGCTGGCGTGTCGTGACATGCTGGACCGCATGGTGCCGGTGGTAACCCGAACGCTCGGGCTGGAGTGCCGGTGGAACAAAGAGGTCGAGATCATGCAGCTCGATAGCGCGTGGGGCCTGGCGCGGTGGGGGAACCACTCCATCGCCATCGACCCGGACGCGGTCGCCCACCGGGAGGCGACCGACGCCGTGCTGTGCCACGAGCTGCTGCATCACTGCTCTGTGAAAGCGCCGGAGGACTATGCGGTCGGTCCGGGCTGGGAGGAGGGCGTGGTGGACGCGGCGCTCACGGGGATCTGGCCAACCCTGCGCAGGTGGCTCGGGGTTGTGCCGGAGGAGCCTTACATAGGGTATCCCTACCTCCTCGAGCCGCTCGCCGACATCGCCCAGACCCTGGGCACCGATGTTGGCACGCTGGGCCTGCGTCTGATACGTGTGCGACTCCAGGACCGCCCGGCGGCCGTGCGGCAGTGGATCGCCGATCTGAACCTGCGAGCCAGCGCGCGGCTCCCCTATGAGCGTGCGGCGGCTCGCCTGCGACGGTGGGAGAGAGGCAAAACATGGCTGTTCTGACGCGGGAGGAGCTGGTGGAACGAATCTACGCGGCGCGGACGGCGGAGGAATGCCGCGAGGTGCTCCGCCAGATCGCGGAGTACAGGCGCGAGCACCCGGACGACTGGCGGATATCGCTCATGGCTGAGATGCCGGCCCGACTGTTGGGCGCGCTGGAGGTGATTGGCCGTGCCGATCAGCGATAAACCCTGGTCCGGGTTCAGCCAGGCCGATTACACGCCCGCGCAGTGGCGGGCGGCCTGTCTGATCCACGTGGACCCGAACAGCGATAACAAATCAGACCACAAACTGCCCGTCAGGGAGCCGAACGGCGCGCTGAACCGCAATGCGGTCCACGCCGCTGCGGCTGTCCTGGCCGGGGCGCGCGGCGGCGTCCAGGCGACGCCGGCGCAGAAACGGCAGGCGGCTCGCCAGCTCATCGCGCTGTACCGCGAGCTGGACGAGGAGCCGCCGGAGAGCATTCAGAGGTTGGCGAGATGACGGACGATGAGACTACGCAGCAGACGCAGGAGTCGGGCCAGGAGCCCACTACTGCCGAGGGGGAGAGCGCCGAGGCGCAGGACGCTGAGGCGTGGGACCCCGAGCGCGCGCAGGCGACGATACGCAAACTCCGTGGCACGGAGAAACTGGCGAAGCAGTACGCCAGGGAGCTCGAGCAGCTGCGCGCGCAGATCCAGCAGCACGAGAGCGAGAAACTCTCGGAGACCGAGCGCCTGCAGCGACAGGTGGCGGAGCTGGAGCGGCGCGCGGCACAGGCGGAGCGGGAGCGCCAGGAGCGGACCCTCCGCTATGAGACGATGCTGGCGGCAGGCCGCTTAGGCATCGTGGACCCGGACGCAGCGTGGCGGCTGATAGATCCCGCCGCGCTGGAGTACGACGAGGACGGCAGCCCGACGAACGTCGAGGCCGTGCTGCGGGACCTCATCCGCAAACGGCCGTACCTGGCGGGTGGCAGTGCCGGGCAGATCGGCGCGACGAGCCCGGCCAGGGCGGACACAAACCCGACGTTCTCGCGGGCGCAACTGCGCGATCCGGCGTTTTTCGCGCAGAACAGGGACGCCATCATGCGCGCGATGCGCGAGGGCCGGATCACCGATTGACGATGACAACGACAATGGAGGGGACCGATGCCTAACATAACGACGACAACGGCAGCCAATTTCATACCGGAGATTTGGGCGAACCGCGCCCTCGAGGTATTGCGCGCCAACATAGTGCTCGCCAAGCTGGTGACGCGTGATACCGACATCACCAGCTTCCAGGTGGGGGACATACTCCACATTCCCTACCCGGGTACGTTCACGGCCAACCCGAAATCGGCGGGCAGCACCGTGACGGTGCAGACGCCGACCGGCGGGAGCGAGGTCCAGGTCACGCTCAACAAACACATCGAGGTCTCGTTCGTGGTCGAGGATGCCGCGAGGGCGATGGCAAACCAGGACCTGCTCGATCGATACCTCAATGCGGCGGTGCCGGCGCTGGCGCAGCAGATCGAGTCCGATTTGTTCGGGCTGTATACCGGCATCAGCACTTCGGTCGGCACCTCGGGCCAGGCCATCACGGCGGCGACGGTGCGCAGCGCGCGCCAGAAGCTGAACGAGAACAAATGCCCGCTCAGCCCTCGCCACCTGGTCGTGAGCAGCGCAGACGAGATCGCGCTGCTCGGCGACAGCAACCTCGCGACGTATTTCGCGATGGCGAGGAGCCAGGGCATCAGCGATGGCTCCATCGGCTCTCTGTACGGGTTCCAGGTGTGGATGAGCCAGCTCGTCCCCGTGGTGACGGGCACGCCCAACAGCACCAAGAACCTCGCGTTCCATCCGTCAGCGCTGATTCTGGCGATGCGCGGCCTGCCGGAGCCGCCGGCGAACTCCGGCGCTCAGGCGACCACCCTGCGCGACCCGGAGTCCGGGCTGGTGCTGCGCGTCCTGTACGCGTACAACCCGTCCTACCTGGGCGTGCAGGTCACGATCGACGTGCTCTACGGCGTGCAGGTGCTGTCTGCCGCCAAAGCGTGCGTTGTGTTGAGCTAACGATGGGCGCCTACGTGGTGAATCCATCGGGCGCCGTGCATTCCGTGCCGGAGGCGTGGCTGGAGGACCTGCTCGCGCGGGGCTACCGGCCCGCCTCCCCGGCGGAGATAGCGGCGTGGTACGCGAAACAGGGGTTGAGCTATGGCACGGCCGACGATGGCGGCGCTGATAACGCGAGTCCGGGGGATGATCGGAGACCCCGCGGGCGCGAACCAGGTGTTCACCGACGACGAAATCCAGGAGGCGCTGGATAGACACCAGGTGGTGGCGCGCTACGTCCGCCTGCGGGCGGAGCCGCGCTACGGGCCGAACGGCCAGGTGGAGTATTTCGACGTCTGGGCGGACATCGGCCCGTGGGAGGACGGCGTCACGCTGGTCGATGGCGATTACAACACGCTCACGCCCGCGACCGCGGACCTGAACGCCGGGCACTGGACGTTTCAGAACAGCACGCCTCCGCCCATCCTGGCGACCGGGTACTACTACGACACATACGGCGCTGCAGCGGACCTGCTCGAGCAGTGGGCCGCCAGGGCGCGCGCGTTCGACGTCGACGCCGACGGCGCCTCGTACAAACGCTCGCAAACCGCGCAGCAGCTGCTCGCTCTCGCCGCGACGTACCGCCGCCAGGCCTGGCCCGTGGTGGCGGTGGACATCAGGGATGACGCTAACCCCATCCGAGTTGTCTAGCATCCGCGCGACGGCGCAGTCGCTGCTGCCGGACTCGTGCAGCGTGGTCAGGACCACGATGCAGGCGGACGGCATGGGCGGCGAGAGCGCGCAGAGCGTGACCAGCACGGTCTACCCGTGCCGGGTGGCGCCGCTCGGTCAGACGCCGGCGGAGCGTGCTGTGGCGGACCGGCTCTCTGGCGTCGCGGCGTGCGTGGTCACGCTCCCCGCGGGCGCGGACGTGCGGGCGGGAGACTCCATCCTGCACGGCACGCTCACCTACTCCGTGGTCGCGGTGCTGCGCCGGAGCGAGGCGACGGTCACGCGGGTGGTCTGTCAGGAGGCGCAATGACGTTCGAGGTGCTGCTGCAGTCGCGGATCGAGCGCATAGCGGACGAGCTCGTGCCGCGCGCCTCTCGCATCGTGCAGGAGACCGCGTACGACGTGGAGGCCGACGCGAAACGCCTGGCCCCTGTGGACACCGGCGCGCTCAGGAACTCCATCATGACGCGGATGGTCTCGCCGTTGCGCGCGGAGATCGCGCCTCACGTCGAGTATGCGGCGTACCAGGAATACGGGACGGTGCACATGCCCGCGCACCCCTACATGCGCCCCGCTGCGCGGCGGCACGACGGCCGGTTCCAGCGGCGGCTGCGCGAGCTGGTGGAGGCCGGCTGATGGGCGCGACGACGCTCTCCGCGGATGCGTGGCTGTACGGGCTGCTCGCAAACGACTCCATTCTGCAGGCGCCGCTCGCGGGCCGCGTCTACGTAGACGTGGCGCCGCAGGGCGCGGTCTACCCGCTGGTCATCATTCGCTGCACCGGCGGCTCGGACGTGCTGGGCAGTGCCGGGACGCGGGTTGTGACGCGGCTGGAGTACCAGATCACGGCGGTGCGGCGCGTGGACCGCGGGGTGGGCGGGTTCGCGGACCTGCAGACGATAGCGGACCGCGTGGACGACCTCGTGGCGGGCGTTGCGGGGAGCATAGTGACGGTCGGCACGCGGCAGTACGCGGTGCACGGCGCGTACCGGCGCGCCCCGCTGCAATACACAACTGTTGAGAGCGATGGAACGGTCGCCCGACACCTCGGCGGCGACTACGTGATCATAGTGGAGGAACTCTGAGATGCCAGTGAGAAGTGCGGTATTCGAATCTCTCGCGGTCGCCGCCGAATCGACGCCCGGCGTGGCGGCGATGCCAAACCGCAGGCTCCGGGATTTGGGCGGCACGCTCCAGCCGGAGCTGACGATCCAGCCGGTCCAGCCGGTCGGCCAGGTGGCGCCGGCCGGCGGCGCTCAGATCAGCAAGGAGCTGGTGAGCGGCCGTTTGGAGGGGCCATTGGCCGTGAACGGGCTCGCCTACCTGCTCGCGGCGGGGCTGTGCACCCCGACGATATCGAACCTCGGCACCACGGCCAAATCGTACACCTACGCGCCGGCGCAGACCAACCCCGACACGCTCACGACCCTCACGCTCGTGGTCGGGGCTGCGGCGGGCGCGGCGGTGGTGCCCGGGTGCGTGGTGCAGTCGTTGGACATCGCGATCGCGCAGAACGCGCTCACGGTCTCCGCAGACATCCTCGGCCGGCAGTACCTGGAGGGGAGCCGCGCGCAGGCCGTGGCGATCCACGGCGGCCCGACGGGCGGCACGTTCACGCTGACCTACGACGGCGCGACGACGTCCACCATCCCGTTCAACGCGACGGCGTCGGCGGTCCAGAGCGCGCTGACCGCGCTGGCGACGATCGGCGCGGGCGGCGTCCAGGTCGTGGGCGGCCCTCTCCCCACGAACCCGGTGCTCGTCCTGTTCCCGCTGGGCGCGGGCGTCGTGGGCTACGGAACGCCGAAGGCGCTCACCATCACGACGACCGGGCTGACCGGCGGAACCAACGTCCACGGCCACGTGACGACCGCCCTGGACGACCACGTGATGGGCGCGGCGCTGACGGAGGTGGCGGTGCGGCCGCTGCAGTTCCGCCAGGCGACCATGGCCATCGGGCCCTCGACCGGGGGGCTCGTCACGCTCTCGAGCGAGGACGTCCTCTCCGTGCGGCTGCGCATCCCGCAGCGGTTCACGCCGGTCGTGGCGATCAACGCGGACACGTCGTTCAGCGACCTCGCGGAGCGCCCCATAACCCCGACGGTCGAGCTGGTCTGCGCGCAGGGCTCGGCGGCAGACGCCTGGATGGGCCAGCTGCGGTCGGGGACGGTGATGTTCGGGCGGATCGTCGTCGAGGGCACGCAGATCGAGACGGGCTACAACTACCGGCTCCAGCTCACGTTCCCGTTCCTCTGGACGAACCCGCGCAGGAGCGACGTGAACGATGTGCTCGCGGGGACGTACGACCTGGCGCTCTGCTACGACAGCACGCTCGGCACGTACCTGCAGGCTGTGCTGTACACCGACATGGCGTCGCTCTAGTGGGAGGTACAATGGGAACTAGACAGCAACTGCGCGAGCTGACGGTGCGGACCGTGCTCGAATTGGGCGGCGTGCGGGTGAACGCCCGCATCAGGCAGTACGCGCTTACGGCGGCGCAGGAGGACGCGGTCGGCGAGGCGCTCCAGCAGCTCTCCGACCCGGCGACTCCTGCGGCCGCCAGGCGCCGCGCGAAACGGGCCGTGTTGGAGGCGGCCGCCGCGGGGCTCGCGGAGTGGGACTACACCGACGACGCGGGCCGGCCCGTGCCGGCGACGCCGGAGTCGCTCGCGAACGAGCCGGCTGCCCTCGTTTGGGCGCTCGTGCGCGCGGTGCTCGACGCGGCAGCAGTCCCAAACTCGAACGCCGGGACCTCGCCTACGCCCTCCGCAGCCGCGGAGCGTACGGGCGAGTCCCGGCCTGGTACCGGATCCACCGGGTAGCCAAGCTCTACGGGATGGACCCGCGGGACGTTGAGCGGATGCCTGCGATCTGGGTGAACCGGGCGCTCGCCGCAGAGTCGGCTGAGGCTGAGGCTGAGGCGTATGAGATGGCCAGGGCGAGGAGCGGCTGATGGACGCTGCTGAGCTGAGGGTGGTAGTGGCGGCTGAGGTGGCGCAGGCGCAACGCGCGCTGCGCTCGCTCAGCCAGTCGCTCGAGCGCGTCGCGTCCGACTCCGAACGCGCTGCCGACAACAGCGCCCGCAGCTGGGAGCGCATGGCCGGCCGGTTCTCCTCCGCGGCGGCCGCCCTGCGCGGCCCGGCGCTCGCGCTCTCCGGCGCGTTCGCCGCCGTGGCGGCCGGGATGGGTGCGGTCGCGCGGCAGGGCGTGGAGATGAACACGGCGATCACCGGCGCGCGCGCCGGGCTCACCGCCATCACGCACTCGTCGCGCGAGGCTGAGCGCATGATCGCTGACCTGCGCCGCGAGGCGCTGAGCAGCATCATGACGTTCAAACAGATGCTGCCCCTCGCGCAGCAGCTCGCGGCCGCCTACGGCCCGGAGGGGATAGGGCGCGTCATCCCGACGCTCAGGGCGTTCGGGGACGCGGCGGCGGCGCTGCAGGCGAGCCCGGACGCGCTCGAGAGAGCACTGTTGGGGTTCCGGCAGATACTGGCGCGCTCGACGGCCAGCCAGCAGGATATCAACCAGGTGCTGCTCAACCTCCCCGGCCTCAACCTGGCCCCGGTCCTGCGCAGGATGTTCGGCTCCGCCGACACGGAGGCGCTGGCGAGGGCCCGCGTCACCGGGCGGCAGGTGGCGGACGCGATCGTCACCGCGATGCAGGAGCAGTTTGGCGGGGCGCAGCAGAAACTCATGCAGACGCTCCCCGGCGTCGTGTCGAACCTCCGGGACACCTGGAACGATTTCGTCGGCACGCTCACGGAGCGGTTCACCCCGCAGGTCATCGCCGCCCTCCGAACGGTGAGCGAGGCGTTCGGCCGGCTCATGCAGAACCGCTCCGCAGTCGAGGCGATCCAGGCGGGGTTCAACGCGCTGGGCTCCGCGCTCACCACCGCCGCCCGCGGAGCAGCGTGGCTGATCGACAGGTTCACGACGCTGCCCGACTGGATGCAGCGGGCCGTGGTGGTGGGCGGGCTGCTCACCACCGCCCTCACCGGAGCAGCGGGCGCGGGGCTGCTGCTCGCGTCCGCCGCGTCGTCGTGCCTCGCGAGTCTCGTGAGGCTCCCGGCGACCCTCGCGGAGGTGCGGGTGGCGCTGGGTGGGGTGACCGTCGCGGAGCAGTCGGCGACGGCGGCAACCACGACGCTCACGACCGCGGTCGGCGCCGGCGGGCTGGCTGGGGCGCTCCGGGCGCTCGGACCCATCGCCGCTGCCGCGTTCACCGGTTGGGGCATCGGGCGGCTGATCGACGAGGTGTTCGGCCTCTCCGATGCGATCGGCAACGTCGTGCTGCGCTCGCGCGGGCTGCCCGGGCTACGCGGCGAGAACATCGAGGGCGCGGACGTCGATCCCCGAATCGCGGCAGTTCAGAAACTGCGGGCGCTCCGCGGCAGGCAGCTGCAGATCGGGAGCAAACCCGTTTTCGACGCCGCCGAGGCGATGGCCGTCGAGCGCGCGGCTCGGCAGCTGCGCATCCAGCTCGACAACGTGAACCGCGTCTACGACCTCACCGACCAGCAGCTAAACGCGCTCGCCGGGCGGATCAGCGCGGAGTACCACGCGCAGGCGGACCTGCGCCGCGCGAGGCCCGCTCAGGCGAGGCCCGCGGGCCCGCCCAAACTGCCAGCGCCAACGCCGTCGCAGGCTGCGGACGCCGCCGCGGCGGTCGAGCAGCTCACGCGCCTGCGCGTCGGCGCGATGCGGGAGGGGCTCGCGCGCACCCTCGCTCAGATCGACGCCGACGCGGCCGCGGAGCGCGCAGCCTGGCGCAAACGGCTGGCGGAAGGGCGGGCGACGGCCGCGCAGGTTCACGAGGCGCTCGCGCTCATCGAGCGGCGCCGAATCCGCGAGCGCGGGGAGGCCATCGCTGCGGCCGAACAGGAGGCGGAGCGCAACCGGCGCCAGGCGAGCCAGTCCGCTATCGCGGAAACGCAGAGGTGGCTCCAGGCCCGGTACGCGGCCCTCCAGCGCGGGCTCACGGCGTACCGCGTGCAGCTCATGCGCCAGGGGATGGCGCCGGAGGCGGTCGACCTCCGCGCCGCTGAGATGGAGTACCAGACGCTCGCGCGCCTGAGGCAGCAGGTTGCGCGGCTGCCGGCGTCGCGCGCGCAATCCGTCGCGCAGGACCTGGCGGCGCGCACGCAGGAGGCGGAGCTGCGGGTGCTCGAGCTGCGGCGTCGGGCGGAGGAGGAGGCGGCGGCGAGAACCCGCCAGCTCACCGAGGAGCAGGCCCGGGCCGACGCGGAGCGCGTGCGGGTGCTCCAGCAGAGCGCCGACGCGGAGGCGGACGCCGCGGCGCGCGCGGCCCTCTCCGCGCAGAACTACGACTGGGCGCTGCGAATCCTGCGCGGCCGCGTCCAGGTGCTCGAGCAGGAGCGCGCGCAGCTCGGCGAGACCGTGGACGACGCGCGGCGGTACGCTGAGCTGACGAGCCGCATCCGCGAGCTGAACTCGCAGATTGCCGACGCGATGGCTGCGCAGACGCAGCACCAGCGAGACCTCCTCGCGATGCGCGAGGAGCTGCGCCAGCGCATCGAGCGGGAGGCTGAGGGCGCCCCGGAGCGCACCATCCCGCGGTGGGAGTACCCGACCGGAAACGTCGACACCGAGGCTCAGGTCCAGGCTCAGGTCCAGGCGGCCGCAGCGGCGGCTACGGCGCAGAGGCTCGCGGAGCAGCGTGCGGCCTGGCAGCGGTACTGGCGCATGATCGCCGAGGACGGCCGGCGCGAGCTCTCCGCCATCGGCGTCGAGTTCGTCCGGAACGTGCTCGGCGGCGTCGGCTCGATCGGGAGCGCGCTCACGCGGCTGTTCCAGCGCCTGCGCGAGCTGCTGATCGACCTCGTCGCGAACGTCATCGTGCACCAGATCGAGCGCGCGCTGGGCGGGATCGGCAAACGCGGCGGCGTCGGCGGGCTGATCGGCAGCCTCCTGGGCAGCATCCCCGTTATCGGCGGTCTGTTCCGCGCGGAGGGCGGGCCGGTGCCGGCGTGGCGGTCGGCGGTCGTCGGCGAGCGCGGCCCGGAGGTGGTGGTGCCGATGCGCGATTCGTACGTGCTGCCCATGCGGCCGGCCGCGCGGGTCGTGAACGTGTCGGTGGTGTTCAGCGGCGACATCCACCGCGACGTGGACCTGGCCGCCGGGGTGGACTATCTCACGCGGCAGATTCGCCGGACGCTGAGGACGGCGTAGCCATGGCGACTCTCAACATCCAATTCGGTGCGTATATATATAAGGTACAGGGCGCGCACGTCGCGCCCGGCGGCTGGGCCGAACAGCTCACGACCCGCGGCGAGGTCCAGCCTGTGCCGCGGACGGACGTGGCGCTGGAGGTGCCCGGGTTGCTCGGCCCTCGCGTCGTGACCGCGCAGGGGGTGCTGGTGCCGCCGGGGGCCACGACTCGGGCGGCGGTGCGGGACGCGATCGCCGCGTTCAGGTACGCGCACCGGCCCGGCTACCGCGACCTGTACCTGGACGACGACCGCGCCATCCGGGCGCAGGTGACCGCGGTCAGCGTGACGGAGTCCACGGTGAACAGCGCGCAGTTCAGCGTGCGCTGGGAGTGCCCGGACCCGTACTGGCGCGCGCTCGCTGCTGAGGGCGCGAGCTGGCAGAATCCGGTCACCGGCGTGCTGCCCGTGAACAACAGCGGGGGCGCTGAGGCCAGGCCGGCATTCACGTTCACCATCGACGCCGCCGGGACCCTCTCCCTCACGCTCCAGAACACCGCGGTTTCCTCCCCGAACGCGTTCAGCCTCTCCGGCGCGGTCGGCTCCGGCGACATATTCGTCGTGGACTGCGCGGCGCAAACCGTGACGCTGAACGGCGCCAACGCGCTCGATCGGTTCGGCGGGTGGTTCTGGCGGCTCGCGCCGGGCGTGAACAACCTGGCGCTCTCCGTGAGCGGGGCTACCCTCGCGGCGATGGCCGCGAGCTGGGTTCCGAGGTGGCTATGACCGTCGACATACGGCTCTACAACGCGGCGGGCGTGCGCCAGCCGCTCCCCGACGGGGCGGTGCGGGAGTGGAGCGTGGAGCTCCTCGAACGCGGCGGGTGCGGGACGTTCGAGTTGGTGCTGGCGGAGGAGCTGGACGGCCAATCGCTGCCGGCCCCGCCCACGCTCGACTGGCGCGTCGAGGTGTGGCTCGACGGCCAGCCGATCTACCGCGGCTGGGTGGAGCAGTCTGAGCCGGAGCTGCAGGAGGGGCAGCGGACGTGGCGGCTCACGGGGTGCGGGCTCATGGGCAGATGCGCGTCGCTCCCCGTCCAGGCGGTCTGGGCGAGCCCGCAGCCGACCAGCGTCAGCGATGCGTTCGCGTGGGTGGCGAGCCGGGCGCTCCCCGGTTCGGACCGGCTGCCGGACCTGCTGCAGGTGATCGAATCGGGGCTCGCGCCGGCGACCGACCGCGTCGAGCTGTCGGGCTCCGCGAGGGACGCCCTGGACGCGCTCGCGGAGCTGGCGGGGGACGCGCTCTGGGGGTTCGACGTGGACCCATCCGGGCGCGACCGGCTGTACGTTCGAGCCCGGTCGACGGCGGTCGGCTACCGGTTCCGCGTGGGCCGGGAGGTCAGCTACCTCGAGGACCCCGTCGACCTGGCCGACGTCGTGAACGCGGTGACGCTGCGCTGCGGGACCGCGCAATCGCCAAACCTCGCCTACAACTCCTCATTCGAGCGGCCGTGCGCCCCGGGCGCCGGCGCGGAGGGGAACCTGCTCACCAACCCGTCGTTCGAGAACGGGACGACCGGGTGGACGTTTGCCAACGGGGCGTCCATCAAAACCACGGGTTCGAACCCCGGCGAGTACGCCCGCACCGGCACGCACATGGCGGAGGTCGACAACGTGAACGAGGAGTTCACCTCCGCCGGCGTGAGCGTCGTCGGTGGCGGCACGTACCTGGTGTCGCTCTGGTACTGCCGCGAGACGACGGACAGCGACCCGCCCCGGATGTCGGTTGCGGTCGAGCAGTACGTCTCGGGCGCGTGGACCACGGCCTCGTCGGAGGAGGTCACGGCGACCACGCGCAGCTATCAGCAGTACGCGAAATACGTCGTGGTGGACGCGGCGGCGACGCAGGTGCGGGTGCGGGTGACGATGACGTACTGCCGGGCGGGCGGCACGTGGGAGCAGCGCGCGATCCAGGTGGACGACGTCGCGCTGTACAACGCGCAGTTCGTCGCGAACGAGGGGTGGGAGTCGGCGGTCTGCCAGGCGGCGGGCCACACGGTCACGCAGATCGTGAACTGGGCGCACTCGCCGCTCACGGGAGCATACCACGGCGCGTACTGCGTGGCGGCCTACGTCGCGGGCGTGAGCACCCCGCCACCCGCGAGCAACCACACCGTGAACCCGGCCGGCTACGACTGCGTGCTGATCCGCTCGAACGACGAGCGCCGCGTTAGCGCGCGCGAGCTGGTCGGCTACGCGCTGAGCTGCCGCGTGTCCGCCGGCGCGGGGCTCGCGCTGCGGCTCGGGCTGGAGTGCCAGACCGACCGGGGGGAGACGCTGTACGTTTGGAGCGACGAGATCGTGACCACCGGCCCGCTCGGGACGTGGCAGTGGGCGCAGGCGGCGGTGGGCTCTCAGGCGTACCTGCTCACGCCGCTGCACACGCAGAGCGTGCGCCCCGTGGTCGAGCTGCGGTCCAACGGCGGGTACTGGCTGGACGCGGTCGACCTGCACGAGTACGCGCTGACGCGCGATTACTACATAGAGGGCGAGCAGCTGGTGGTGGACTACCGCGTCGACAACGCGGGAGCGGTGGTGCCGCTCCCGCAGGGCGCGCTGCCCGCGGAGGCTCAGCAGTCGATCGCGACGTACGGGCTGCGCCACCGGACGCTGGACGTGCCCGGCATCGGGGACCTCGACGCGGCGACGAACTACGCCGCGGCGTACCTCCGGCGCTACGCGGTCCCGATCCGCCGCGGGCGCGTCGTGCTGGACCCGTGCTCGCAGGCGGTGCGGCTCGTCGCGTACGACGCCGCGGCCACGCCGACGGGGCTCGTGAACGTCGCGGGGCTCGTGAGCGCGACGGTTCCGGACCAGCAGCCCGTGCGGATCACGTACAGCCAGAGCGAGCCGGGGCGAGTGCGCTGCGAGGTCGAGCTGTCGAACCGGCGCCCGGACCCCGCGCTGCTGCTCGCGCCGAAACCGACCGTGGCGGCTGCGGCGGTCTCGACGACCGTGCGCGCGCAGGGGGCGGCGCCTGCCGTGTACGTGCAGGACAGCGAGCCCGCCGCGGACGTAGGCACGATCTGGGTGTATACGGGGGCGTAGATGGCACTGCTGCGCATCAGAAACGAGACGAACACGGGCTGGTACGAGTGGGCGCCGCTCTCGGCGGCTGAGCGTGCGGCGCTCACGGGCGGCGGCGACACTGCGCTGCACTGGCATGCGAGCGACCGCGACCTCGCGAACGCCACGGGCACGCTCGCGGTTGCGCGCGGCGGGACCGGATTGACCGCGCTCGGCACGGCCAACCAGCTGCTGGCCGTGAACGCCGGGACGACGGGTCTTGAGTACAAGACGCTGTCGGGCACCACCAACCGGGTGAGCGTGGCCCACGCCCCGTACTCGATCACCCTGTCCCTTCCGCAGGACATCCACACGGGGGCGACTCCGACGTTTGCTGGGCTAACCGTCACCGGCCTGGGCACCTTCGGCGACCTGGAGGTCACCGGTGCGGCCGGCACCTACCGGTGGCTGCGGGGGTTCACCGGCACCACGGCCCGGTGGCAGGTGGCCTTAGCCGACAGCGCCCCGGAGTCCGGCGGGAACGCGGGCAGCGACTTCGGGCTGTTCAGCTACGACGACGCCGGCCAGTACCTGCGCAGGGACCTGACCATCAACCGCGCCACGGGGCTGTGGACGTTCGGCGGCAACGTGCGCATAACCCCGCTCACGACCGCCGGGCTGGTGAGGAACGACGCTACTGGACTCCTCACCGGCGGCAACAAGGCGGACCTGTCCGCCGACACCACCGGCATCCTCCCGATCGCCAAGGGCGGCACGGCGGGGACGGCCGCGCCCACCGCCGGGGCGATCGCCTACGGGACCGGCTCCGCCTACGCCTTCACGGCGGCGGGGGCCGCCGGCCAGCTCCTCTCCTCCTCCGGCTCCTCCGCCCCGGTCTGGATATCCCAGTCTGCCGTTAACGCCGGCCAGGTGGACGGGTTCGACGCCGCAGCGGCGCCGGCGCCAGGGGTGCTGCTGGCGCTGGACGGGAGCGGCAAGTTCCCAAACAGCGCGCTGCACACCGGATCCGGCGGCGGCCTCGACGCCGACATGGTGGACGGGCAGCACGCCAGCGCGTTCGCCCCCGCGAGCCACACGCACTACTTCATCCAATACGGCTACTACGGGGGCGGGGCCAGCCACGTCGGCATGGCCACCACCACGGCGGACGCCACGGGCAGCGGCGCCTGGATACAGGCGACCTACCAGCCCAGCGGGCAGCAGCCGCAAACGGCGCAGATATCGGTGACGTCGGACTCCACCGGCAGGCACGCCACGGTGGCGGCGGACGTGACGCAGGTGAACGGCACGCTGGAGGTGATAAACGCCTTCCGCCTGTGGACCGGCGCGGCGGCGGGCTACGTGCTGACCAGCGACGCACAGGGATACGGCACCTGGCAGCCGCCGTCGGGGCTCGCCCCGCAGCTCAGCCACAACTCGCTGCAGGGCCTCCAGGGCGGGGCGGCCAACGAGTATTACCACCTGACGGCGGCCCAGAACACGGCGCTCACCGGCGGCTCCGACACGGCGCTCCACTACCACGCGAGCGACAGGGACCTCTCGAACCACACGGGGGTGCTGTCGGTGGCGAAGGGCGGGACGGGGCTAACGGCCGTCGGGAACCCCGACTATCTCCTAGGGGTGAAGCACGACGGCACCGGGCTGGTGTACAAACAGATCGCGGGCACCGCCAACCAGGTCACGGTGACGCCGGCTGACGGAAGCATCACCATATCGCTCCCGCAGAACGTGCACACCGGCGCGTCGCCCACCTTCGCCGGAGCGACGCTCACGGGGCTGACGCCCGGCAGCGTGGTTTTCGCCGGCTCCGGAGGGCAGCTCAGCCAGGACAACACCGGACTGTACTGGGACGCGGCGAACCGACGGCTCGGCGTTCGCACCGGGGCGCCCACGACCGCCCTGGACGTTGCGGGCTCCGTCACGGTCACGAACGAGCTGGCGGCCGGGCAGGGCGTCTACGTGGCCAAAAAGACGAGCGCCGTGACGACGGCGCCGAAGTGGATTCGGATCGCTCAAGGCATAGGTAACTGCTTCGGGCTGTTCGAGGTGCGCGCCGTTCGCTCCGGCATCCACAGCACGGTGCTTTTCACCGTGGGCGCCCACTACGGGGACGGGTCGCACTCGTCCATCAACGTCCTGGCGCAAAGCTTCTACGCGAACATCGGCGTATCCCAGCTCAGGCTGCTTACCAAGGGCAGTGGAGACACGATGTACATCGAGGCGTACCCTGCCTACGGCGATTCGACGTATCCACTGACGCTTGAGGTGCGCCAGTACACCGCCCAAGGGTGGCAGCTAATCGACCACGTGGACGGGTCCGTGCCGTCTGGTTACGCCGAGTACGATGCGACCATTTACAGCATCCTCAGCGCCGGCCCGGACGGCGCCCAGTTCAAAGTGGCGCCCGGCGGCGGCATCTCCACGCCGGACGTGAACGTAAACGGCGCGGCCGGGGCGTACAGGTGGGTGTGGGGAAGCACGAACAACAGCGCCCGCTGGCGCATGGCGCTTGGCGACACGTCGGCGGAGTCCGGCGGGAACGCGGGCAGCGACTTCGGGCTGTTCAGCTACGACGACGCCGGCCAGTACCTGCGCAGGGACCTGACCATCAACCGCGCCACGGGGCTGTGGACGTTCGGCGGCAACGTGCGCATAACCCCGCTCACGCAGGGATCGGTCCTCTTCGCAGGCGCATCCGGGGTGGTCAGCCAGAACACCGCGAAGCTCTTCTGGGACAACACCAACTTCCGGCTGGGGATCGGCACCAACGCCCCGGCGCATTCGCTTCACGTCTACAACGGCAACGTTCTTATCACGTCCACGGTTAACTCCAACACCACCCGTAACAACGGGTACTACGTGTTTACGGACAAGGCGTTTGGGATGGAGCTTGGCTACGGCCAGGCGGGGCAAAGCAGCGGCTGGGGCCTGAACATCTTCGGTCGTACCACCGACACGGTCGCCATCAGGTTCGGCAAGTACGCTGCGAACTCCGGGTTGTCCACGGATTTCACTGAGCTCATGACGCTCACCACCGCCGGGCGGCTGGGGATCGGCGTGGTGAACCCGGCCTACACCCTGGAGGTGGGCGGGACCGCCAAGGTGGGCGGCAACATGTGGGTCGCGGGCGTCCTGGACGTCGGCTCCAACAGGATCACGAGCGTCGCGACTCCGACCGCCGGCACGGACGCCGCCAACAAAGCCTACGTGGACGCCTTCGCCGCGTCCATCTCCTGGCTCCCGCCGGTGCTCGACAAGGACCTCTCCACTCCGCCGGCATCCCCGGCGACCGGCGATCGGTACATCGTGAAGCCCACGGGTACGGGCGCGTGGGCGTCGCACGACAACCAGATCGCCCAGTGGAACGGGAGCTCCTGGGCGTTCACGACGCCCACGACCGGGAACTGCGTGTTCGTCCGGGACGAGGGCGTGTCCTACGAGTGGAACGGCAGCGCCTGGGTCCAGATCACGGGCGCGGCGCAGCACCACACCCTGCCGGACCTGGACGTCTACGACGACCACGCGCAGTACGCCCGGCTGAGGGGGCGGTCGGGCGGCCAGGCGCTGTACGGCGGCACCGGATCGGGCGAGTCCATCACGATTCGCACCACGCAGCACGCCAGCAAGGGCTACTACTACCTGCCCGACCTGGCGGCCGGAGTCGTGAAGGTGCTGTCCAGCCCGCAGGGCCAGCTGGCCTCCGGGCCGCTCAACCTCGCCGGCTCGGACGTGACCGGGCTGCTGCCGGCCTCGGCGGGCGGCACCGGCCAGAACAGCTACGCGTGGACGGGGTACGCCAGGGTGGACTCCGGCGTCTGGAGCGTGGTGAGCGCCTGCACGCCAACCTCGCACACGCACGCAGGCACGGACATCGTGAGCACCGTGCCGGTCGGGGTGCTGCCGGTCGGCACCGCCCCCGGCACCGTCGCGGCCGGCGACCATACGCACACGGACCTCCACCCCCGGCTGCACACCATGGATAACGCTTACGACCACACGGTGGCGTCGGCCTCTTACGTGAGGGTGCTGGGCGCGGCGGCGAACAGCACCACCCCGGTCATGTTGCAGGTCGGTGGCGAGGGGGCGCCGGTGTCCGCTGGGCACGGACACCCGTACGCATCGATCACGCACGCGAGCACGCACCACTCCGGCGGGTCGGATGCGCTCACGCTTTCGAGCATCGCCGGCGCGATAACGGCGGGGCAGCACGGCCTGCAGACGGACGCCTCCCTGCACGCCGTAGCCACCACCGGGGCGGCGGGGTTCATGAGCGCCTCCGACAAGACCAGCCTGAACCAGTGGACGGCGAACGCCTCGGCGCTCATAGCGCATCTCTCCAGCAGCCACGTCACGTCGGTCACGGCGGGGAACGGGCTTACGGGCGGGGGCACCGGGGCGGTGACGCTCGCGGTGAACGCCGGGGCGGGCCTCGCCATATCGAGCGGGCAGGTGGTGGTGTCGTTTGGCGGCGGGGGCACGGCGAACACGGCGGCGAGGAGCGACCACACGCACGATTTGTCCACCCTGCCGGGGAGCGTGACGTCCACGGGGCACGGGGCGCAACCGGCGAACTCCACGCTGCACGCCGCGGCCACCACCAGCACGTCGGGGTTCATGAGCTCGACGGACAAACAGGCGTTGGACCTGCACCTATCCACCGCTCCACACGTGCCGACGAGCAGATACGTGAGCGCCGGCGACGGCCTGGTTGGCGGTGGCCAGCTGTCGGGGGACGTGACCCTGTCGGTCGGTGCCGGAGCCGGGATCGTGGTGTCCGCGGATTCGATCGCCGTGAGCTTCCCGACGGCGGGAGGGAACAACGGCACATCGAGCATGGCGGCGAGGAGCGACCACCTGCATAGCCTCCTGCTCGGCGGTGTTACCGCCACGCTGAACGTGTTGCTGAGCGGCGGCGGATACGCCACGCTCACCTTCACCAACGGCCATCTAACGAACGTACAGGTGTATACATGAGCATAGGGTTCTACACAGAAGCGTACGCAATGAGCCTTGTCCGGGTGGCGCTCGCGCTCATCCGCGCCTGGCGGGATGCCGGGGTCCAGGTGGTGATGGACCCAGGGTGGTCGGTGGCGGCTCCCGGCGACATGGCGGAGGAGCTGTACGAGGCGGCGGCGATGGGGGCCAGGGCGGCGGCGCCGGAGGTCTGCGTCTCGTGGTGCGCGAGGCCCCGGCAGCCGGCGGGCAGCTACAAACGCGTGGTGCAGTACGTGGCGGCGGGGCACGTGGCGGAGTACGGCGCGGAGGAGATGGCGCTGCTTCACGCCGCGGACGCGGTGGCGGTGCCGTCGGCGTGGTCGCAAAGGAACCTGGGCCTGGGCGAGGTGGTGGCCCACGGGGTGGACGCTGCAGTGTTCCAGCCGCCGACGGGGAAGGCGCCAAAGCGGACGTTCACGGTGCTCAACGTCTCCTCCGGCGCACCAGCCAAGAGGCTCGACCTGGTGGTTGACGCCTTCTGCCGGGCGTTCCAGGACCAGGACGCGAGGCTGCTGCTTTGCCTCCCGCCGGGGATGGTCCGGTACGGGAACACCTCCCTGCCGTCGGACCTGGTGCCCATGGCGGCGGGCGACCCACGGGTGCAGGCGCTCGTGGGGCTGTATGATGAGGCCGGGATGGCGGCCATCTACCGCCAGGCCGACTGCTATCTGACCATGAGCGACGTGGAGACGTTTGGGCTCACGGCGCTTGAGGCGATGGCGTGCGGCCTGCCGGTTGTGATGGCTGCCAACGGCGCGCTGGCGGAGCTTTCGGGCGACCATGCGGTTTCGGTTCGCGACCCCGCGGAGGCGGCGGATGCCCTGCGGAAGGTGCGCGGCGACACGACGTTCCGCCGCGGACTCCAAACCAAGGCGAGGAGCTACGCCGCCGGGCGCGACTGGAAGGCGCCGGCGGCCAAACTCCTTGCGTTGGCGGAGGGAGCCGCGGCGGGCTAACGACAGCTAGGTAACAGAGCCATAACAGGAGGCGAACAGTGAGGACAGAGATCAGCGGCCAGCAGGCCGCAGAGCTGATTCAGGCGAACGTCGAGTTCGCGCGCGCTCAGCAGCTGCTCCAGGACGCTCAGCGCGAGTACGAGCGCGCGGCTGAGCGCGTCGAGCTCGCGGCGCGGCGGGCCGGCATCCCCGTCGGCCAGTACCGCATCGAGCTGGGGAGCGCCACGGTGGTCACGCCGGAGCCGGAGCCAGCGGAGGAGGACGGCGAGGATGGATGACAGCGTGATTCAGTTCGATCCCAACTCCGGCTCGCTGACGGAGCAGCAGACCGTGACGCGCAGGCTCACGGCGCAGGACTTCGCGCGGGAGCTGCGGTTCATACAGGACGAGATGCAGATGCTGCAGCAGCGCTATCAGCAGCTGCAGGCGCGGCGCGACCGGATTCTGCAGGCCGTCGGCAGCTACAAACTGCCGTCGGACGGCGTGTGACGATGGGCGAGGAGAGAGGAGGCAACGCGGCGGTGGATACGGTGAACGGGGTGGCGCGCTCGCGGCTGGACGCGATCGAGCGCGAGCTCGAAACGATGCGGAGAACGCAGTGCGCGGCCCACGACGAGCGTATCGCGCGCGTGGAGGACAGGCTGGGCGAGATGCGAGAGGGCCTGGCGCAGCTGCGGGGAGAGTTGCGGCTGTGGGCGGCCATCATCGCGGTGCTGGTGCCGGCGGTCACTCACGTGCTCACCTGGATACTAACGAGGCTGCCGTGATGCGAGGAGGAGAGGAACATGGAACAGAAACAGCTGAACCCGCGCGTGGCGAGCGGGTTGCGCGGCGCCGCCGTCTCGGCGGCCACCATCGCGCTGGTGTATCTGCTGGACAACTACGTCGCGAGCCCGTCCGGGCTCTCGCGCGACCTGCCGGCCCTCGCGCCGTTTCTGCCCATCATCGTGGCCGTCGTGGGCGTCATAAAAGGGGCCCTAAAGGGCCGGGGTGCCACCGATGGCCGTTGAGGTTGCGGTTCCGGCGCCGACGCGGCTCGCGGTGCCGGAGGGCGTCGTGCTCCGCTACGTGGGCGGCGAGCCCGGGCCGGTCGCGTGGCGGTCGGCGCCGGAGAGGCGCGTTACGGTGGTTGCGGGCGAGTTCGAGCCCGTACTACGTGAGTTTCTCGCGAGACTGCGCCGTTCGCTGGGGCCGATCGAGGTGTACGACCTCGGGATTCTGAACCGCCGGCTCACGCGCGGCGGCTCGCGGATCAGCCAGCACGCGTACGCCGCTGCCTACGACTGGGCGGGCGTGGCGGTGCGCAGGACCGCGGGCTGGACCGTGGTGCCGGTGCGGCACGCGAGCACGGAGTGGCCGCAGTTCTGGACGCTCGCGCGGAGGCTGCTCCGGTACCTCCGCGAGGCGCACCCGGGCCTCACGGTGCTGGGGCCGGAGGAGGAGCCGAAACTCCACTCGGACCACGTGCATATCGGGCTGTATCCACGTCGGGTCACGGGCGCCGGCGCCACGCGATAGCTGCACGCCGCGGGGGACGCCGGGACGTGATAAAGCCCCCCGGCGGGGGGGAGACCACCGGGGGGCTTCGTGCGGTTGTGCGGGGCTAGGCGGGGCTAGGCGGGCCGCCAGAGCGGCGAGACGACGAGGTTGCGGCAGCCGACGACGGCGCCGGTATCGTCGCGGATGAGCTCGCCAGGGCAGACGACGTCAGCGCGGCCCTGTGCCCACGCGGCCTGCGCAACCAG
>Ga0207433_10002474_pt1 | contig 37634 bp, 54 predicted proteins | sample YelNatPaOPGAMG01_FD_187559 | JGI IMG/M metagenome (GOLD analysis project Ga0207433, IMG submission 187559) | Hot spring thermophilic microbial communities from Obsidian Pool, Yellowstone National Park, USA - OP-RAMG-01 (SPAdes) (version 3) | ecosystem: Environmental > Aquatic > Thermal springs...
CGGCTGCGGCTACGGCTACGGCGACGGCGAGGGCTACGGCTACGGCGACGGCTATGGCTGCGGCTACTAATCACCAGCGTCCCGCCGACCACTCGGCGCTGTGGCGGGCGCGACCGGGACCAGCGTGTGCTGGACCGGCAAGTTGACGGCGCCGAAGTGGAAGGCTCCGCGGGCCGCGAGGCCCACGGTATCAGTCGAGGAATCGCAGGTCGCCCCGCGCCGGAGTTGAGCGGCCGGCGCGGGGCCTTACCGAGGAGGTACACATGCCGCTCCTGACGATCGAAACCGCACACCTGAGCTACGACGAGGCGACCGGGCTGGTGTCGATCCGGTGCCTCGACGACGAGATTCCACTGGGGCTGCTCGAGTCGGCCGACGACGAGTGCCCGTCGGCGCTGGCGGCCGAGCTGGAGCAGATCCGCACCGAGATCCGCGAGAGCCGGGATTACGCCAGCGGGTGCCTGGCGACGGCCCGCGCGGCGGACCGCATGAGGAATTCACCAGGGGGGTGGTAATGAGTACCGGACTCGCGCCGGGCCGGCCGCAACAGGCGCCGATGCCCGAGATCATGGAGAGGGTCATCGCGATGGGCGACCTATCGCGGCTCTCGGCTGAGGACAGGATCGCGTACTACGCGGCCCGCTGTGAGGCTGCGGGGCTCGACCCGCGCACCCAACCTTTCCAGTATCTTGCGCTCCAGGGCAAGCTCGTCCTGTACGCGACCAAGACCGCGACCGACCAGTTGATCGCGGCGCATCGGCTCACCGTGCAGGTCCTGGAGCGACGGCATGACCGGGATCTCGGGATCTTCGAGGCGCACTGCCGCGTGAGCTTCCCGGACGGTCACCATGTCGAGGACTTCGCCGCGCTATCGGTCGGAGGACTCAAGGGCGACGCACTCTGCAACGCGCTGATGAAGTGCGTCACAAAGGCCAAACGCCGGACGGTGCTATCCGCCTGCGGGTTGGGCATGCTCGACGAGACTGAGGTCGAGACGATCCCCGGTGCGGCAATCGTGCAGCCCGGAGCCAGGCCCGACAATCAGAGCGGCCACGGCAAGGGGATGTACGCGTCGCTCGAGCAGACCGAGGCGTGGCTCAAGCGGCTGTCAGACTACGTCTCGACCCGCAATCAGCGGTGGCTCGACAGGTGGACCGACGACGTGACCGGGGAGATCCCCGGCCACCTTAAGGATCTCTGCAACGTCTGGCAGGCCGACAACCACCTGCTCAAATGGGCCAAGGAGACGGGCCGGCTCGACCCCGCCAGCGGCACAGAGAACGGCCAGCAGCACCGGCAGATCGGCCGGTTCACGGCGGTCGTCGTGAATAGGTCCAAGGCCGACGAGAAGGCGACGTGCAAGGAGCTGGAGCGCTACCTCGACGAGCAGGAGAGGCGGCAGGCCGAGCGGCTGCGCTCGCTTCACCCTGAGCTGTACGGCGGCCTCGACGAGGCCCAGGCGGCGGCGGACGATGACACCCCCACACCGGAGGCACCATGAGCACGAAGGCGATCGAGTGGGGGCGCAGGGCGGCGACGCGCGTCGCCGGCGACCCCCTCACGGCGAAGCAGCGGGCGATCCTGGAGTTTGTCCGCGCGAAGTACCTCGAGCGCGGAGTGCCCCCGTCGCTCCGCGAGGTCCGGGACTTTACCGGGTTGAGCAGCACGAGCGCAGTAATGGTTCACTTCGAGCCGCTGATGCGCAAGGGCTTCCTGCGGCAGGTCGGCGCGGGCGTAAGCCGGGGATACCTGCCCGTCACTTCGCCCGGCTCCTGCCCCTGCTGCGGCCGCCCGCAGCTGGAGGGAGGGGGTGAACCGTGATCGTCGCCCTCACCGCCACAGCCGCCGTAACCGCGTATATCCGAAAGTACAAGTTCATAGGACTATACCCTGACCCATCGACCGGAGGGCCTCTGGTGCCTCCTCCCATCGCGATCCGCTACATGCAGGACCACGACCTCCGCGCTGTGACTGAGATCGACAACCTCGCATCTGATGGCCCGTGGCCGCTCAGGCTCTACTAGGCCGAGCGGCGCAAGCAGAACACGATCGGACTGGTCGCTGAGATCAAGGGCTGCATCGTCGGTTTCGCGCTTTACTCGTTCGAGCCGCGACACATCGACCTGACGAAGCTCTGTGTCAGCATCTACGCCCAGCGCCGCGGCGTCGGCAGGGTGTGGGCGTCGTGCTGGACGAGCGCAACCTCGGCGCCCAGCTCTTTCTGCGGGCCCGCGGCTTCCGCGCTGTTGGCCTGATGCCGGGGTTCTACGAGGACCACGACGGGATCGCGTTTACCTGCGAGGTGCCGCAGCCGTCGGGGATGATCGCGACGGCGAGTACGAGGAGGACCCGGTGATCCCCAAGAAGCCTTACAAAATGCGCCGCCGCCCCGCACCGCTGACCACCGCACAGCAGGCCCTCGCATCGGAGGCGTGGGGATATGTCGCTGACCTCGCGGCGCGGGCCGAGCGCCGGTGCCCGGCGACCTGTGCATCGGCCGAGGTCGCGTGCCGGATCGTGCGCACGATCGGGACGTACGACCCGTCGAGGTCGTCGCTCAAGAGCTGGGCGTTCCGGCAGGCCCGTGGCGCGATCCTCGACGCGCAGCGGTCGAGCTTCCCAGCAGGCGCACGGCGGCACACCAAGGCGCCGCCAACTCAGCGCCTCGATATCTGCGGCGAGGACGACCACCCCGTCGCACCAGACGACCGGGAGGCCGTTGACGAAGAGGACGCGATACGACACCTGCTGCGGGGTCTGTTGCCCCGCGAGCGCGAGATCGTGCGGGCCACGGTGATCGATGGCGAGCCGCTGTCGGTGGTGGCCGATCGCCTGGGCTGCACGGACTCGCAGGTGTGCCGGTTGCGCGCCGGCGCGCTCGAGCGGCTGGGGTATGCCGCATCGAACTTTAACCACATGAGGACCCAATGAGTGCGACTGCAGAGTTCTCGAAGAAGCCGTGGGATGACCCGACGGAACGGGCCGAGGTTTATACTTTCACTCCAGAGGAAGCGCGGTGGCTGCTCAGGGAGCGGAACCCAGCCAATCGCCCCTGCAATCCCGGCCAGGTCAAGATGCTCGCCTCCGAGCTGGAAGGGGGGTACTGGCGGCGCAACGGTGAGACGATCATCTTTGACAGGGAGGGCCGCCTCATGAACGGTCAGCACCGCCTCACCGCCTGCGTTAGTTCTGGCGTAATGCTGGAGAGCTGGTGCGTCTTCGGCGTCGAGCCCGATGTCTTCGACACGCTCGACCGCACCAGGCGGCGCAGTACATCCGACGACCTCGCAATCCGGGGGGAGCGGCATTACACGACCCTCGCGGCAACCCTCGTCCTGATCGACCTGGAAGAGCGCGGCAAGTTGGACCAGATGTGGAGCGGCTCGAATCAGCACGTCGCGGCAGAGCTGCTGGCTCGTCACCCGCGCGTGCGCGGGGCTGTCGCCTACGTCTGCGCCCGAGCGTCCCTTAGGCGGCTGATGCCGGGGCGCGTGGCGTCGTTTTGCTTATACCGCTTCTCCGAGATCGACCACCACATGGGCTACGAGTTCTTCGAGCGTCTTGCGACAGGGGAGATGCTTGAAGAGGGCAACCCGATCCTTTTGTTGCGGAATCGGCTGCTCGAAAACCACGAGCACGGCACCATCTCCAGGATGCAGACGACCTACATCCTCGCGATCACCGTCAAGGCCTGGAACGCCTGGCGGGAGGGCCGGAAGCTGAAGTTCCTCCGATACAGGGGCGACCAGTCCGACGCGAAGCCGGAGAGCTTCCCGGTCCCCCATTGACCCACGACGGACCCCGCATGCCGGTGCGGGTTGCCCCTCGGATGGGGCGGTTATTTCTGGTCGGTGAATCCGAGGTGCTCAGCGATGATCCAGCGAGCCAGGGCGGCCGACGAGGACGCCAGCGACGACGAGTGAGCCACGACAAACCCCTAATCACAAGAGAACATATGAGCCATTTCCCGAACATGTTCAAGTCGCCCGCGAAGGGCTTCGAGACGTTCCTGGTACATGTGAGCGAATGCAGCCCTGAGACGGTCGTCTACAGGCTGGACGAGAGCGGCAAACCGCTCTCACTCGCCTGCGGGCCAGTAAAGGAGGTCATCGGCGAAGCGCTCAAAGCGGTGAACCCGCTCTTGCGCGTCGTGGATTATGGGCCAAATCGCCCGTTCAAGCCAGGCATGCCGTACTACTGGGACTTCTGTCAACTCAGGGAGAACAGGTGGAGAGCTCTCGTGCGAGTCCTCAACGGTCGCGGCATCCTGGCTGGCCGGTATCGCGAGCGACTTTCGGTCCTCGGTGGCCACGGCTTTGTCACCGAAATTGTATGCGGAGTCCGGGGATACCGGCTCACGCAGGCCGGCATCGAGGCCGACGCAGCGGCCGACGCAGCGGCCGACGCAGCGGTGGCGGCCGCAAAGCAGACGCCCTGACCGGACCGTGACGGGCTTCAATGGGGCCGCTCCGGTGAAGGAGCGGAAGACAACGCGGTAACGACCGTGAGACTTGGGACCAACCCGATGAAGTGGCTGAAGATGTGGACCGAAGCTCGCAACGACGGGAAGCTACGGTGCCTCAGCGATCGCCAGCATCGAGTGTGGTTCCGACTGTTGTGTTTCGCGGCCGAACAGGACCCGCCGGGGACGGTCCGCGCATCCTGGAAGATCCTCGCGGCCGAGTGCGCGGACGGCCAAACCGAGACCGTCCAGGACGCTGTAACGGAGATGGAGTCGTTACAACTCGTTTCACTCGTTACATGCAACGACAAAGAGGTCGAGATCGTGTTTCCCTCCTTCGCCCGGAGGCAGGTGAAGTACCCTTCGGAGGACCCAAAGCGGGTCAACGCCCGCGTCCGAAAGCACCGTGGGGAAAGGAGGTTGCGTCAATCCGGTGCCGATGAAACGACATGTAACGAGTTGAAACGAGCGGAAACGGCTCAGAAGAAGAGTATAAATACCCCCCTTAATCCCCCCACGGGGGGCCGTTCGATCCGGTCCTTCGTCCCCCCGGATTGGGTACCCCGCGACGCTTGGGACGCCTGGGTCGAGCACCGCTCCAAGGGCCGCGCGAAGCCGACCCTCCGAGCGCTCGAACTCGCGGTGGGGAGGCTGGCGACCCTCCGCGACGAGGGCAGCGATCCCGGTGCGGTGCTGACGCAGTCGGTCGTCAACGGCTGGTCCGGGCTGTTCGCGGTCAAGGATGTCGGCGGCCGACCTCCAGCGCCTGCCCTCAAGCCTCCCGAAAAAATCGAATACTACGACCACGCGAAAGAACTTGAACGCATGAGGAACAGCCAATGAACGCCAATCGCCACGCGATCACCGACGGCGCCTCGAGCCTGCCCGAGCGCCTGCCGCCCCAGAACCTCGAGGCCGAGCGGGCGATGCTCGGCTGCTGCCTGCTTGACCCACGCAAGCTCGACGAAGCGGTGGAAGTGGTGCAGGCGGCCGACCTGTACCTCGACCAGCACCGCACAGTCTGGGATGCGATGGTCGCGATCCGGGAGCGGGGCGGCCGGCTCGACGCGATCACGCTTGCCGACGAGTTGATACGTCTCGGTCAGTTCGACCAAATCGGCGGCGACGAGACCCTGACTGAGCTGGTGGACTCGGTTCGCCACGCCGCGAATGCCGCGTACTACGCCGGGATCGTCCGCGAGAAGTCGGTCGCGCGGCAGGTCCTGGAAGCCGGCGAGGAGATGCTGCGGGATGTCTACAGCTACCAGCACACCGCCAGCGAGCTGGTCTGCCGGGCCGAGGAGCGGATCTTCGCCGTGGGCGAGGCCGACGCCGGTCAGGCGTGGCCGATGGACGTGCTGACTGACGAGACGATGGCTCGCCTCGAGCTGCGGCGCGAGGGCGGCTCCCCGGGGCTCGCCAGCGGCTTCGGCGACCTCGACGGGATGACGGGGGGCTTCCAGGCCGGGACCGTCACGGTGCTGGCAGCGAGGCCGAGCCAGGGCAAGACGGCGCTGGCCCTGGCGATCGCCCGGCACGTCGGATCGTCCGAGCCGGTGCTGTTCGTCTCGCTCGAGATGTCCCGTCACGAGATCGGTGACCGGCTGCTGTCGATGGTCTCGGGTGTGCCCGGTGCGATGGTCCGCGAGGCCCGGATGCTCTCTGATCGCAGCCTCGGCCGGCTGCACGACGCGGCCGCCGAGCTGACCCGGCTCCAGGTGAAGCTCGACGACTCGCCGAATCGGACGGTCAGCCAGATCGCGGCCCTCGCCCGTCGCACTAAGCGACGCAGCGGCCTGGGGCTGGTCGTGGTCGATTACCTCGGTCTGATCGATGGGGTGCGGCGGAAGGGTGAGAGCCGGCAAGAGGAAGTGGCCCGGATTTCGCGCGGCCTCAAGGTGGCGGCCAAGCTGACCGGTGTGCCGTGGCTGGTGCTCGCCCAACTCAACCGCCAGAGCGAGCACCGCGAACGCAGGCGCCCCGAGCTGTCCGACCTCCGCGAGTCCGGCCAGATCGAAGCCGATGCCGACCTGGTGCTAATGCTCCATCGGCCCGAGTTCTACGACGCGAACGACCAGCCGGGCATCGCGGAGTTGTTGGTGCGCAAGAACCGCAACGGGGCGACCGGCGTCGTGCGGCTGGTGTTCCGCAAGGAGTGCACATCGTTTGATGGGACGGCGGCGTACGTCGAGCCAGCCGACTCGCCGGCGTTCTGAGGGGGGTGCGATAATGCTGGTCCCGTGTGACGACTGCGACGGCGGCGGCAACGACTGCGAAATGTGTGACGACGCCGGGCTGATCTGCGATGACTGCGGGCTGTCGTCAGTCAGATGCTTATGTGGGGAGGTGTACGACGAGGACGACGACGACTTCGACGAGGACGAGGACTTCGACGAGGACGACGACTGACTCGGGTTCGCTCAGGAGTGCGAGGGAATTTGCGATGTTTAGTGTAATCACATGTGAGGGCGGCGATGCGAATCAGGCAAAAGCGTATGAGCGACGACGAGCTTCGCGAGGCGGTCAAGGCGGTCTTCGCGGCCAAGCTCCGCGAGGGGCTGCCCCGGCCCCCGTGGCACGTGCTGGGCTATAGGCTGCACGTCGGAAAGCACAGGGTGCGCAGGATCGCTGAGGCGATGATCGAGGCCGGCGAGATTGCCGACCCTGGCAAGCGGACTCGCGGGCACGTCATGACGGAGGCCCAGATCGAGGCCGCGATTAAAGCGCTCTATCGCGAGCACGCCGAGGCAGGTCTGCCCAGGCCGACCCGCGAGCAGGCGTGCGCGACGGTAACGGGCGCCAGGGATCGCACCTGCCGGATTATCCGGAGGCTGGAGGAGACGGGCCAGCTGGCAGCGCTGTCGGGGCCTGGCTCGCGCCCCGGCGGCCGCGCGAAGCTCGGGCCGCGCAGGCGGAAGTTGACGCCGCTCGAACTGCTGGCCCAGCAGCAGGAGCGGCTGGGGCGCATTGAGCCGACGGCATATGACCGGTTGCGGCGCGAGCACTTCGGCCGCGAGCTGCGGATCGGACTGTTGAGGAGGGTCGCACAGTGAGCACATCACGCAGCGCGTGGCAGCGGGCGGAATCAGGTCTCGCGGCGCTCTTCGGGGCACGCCGGCGCGTGCTGAGCGGATCAGCCAACCGCGACGACATCGACTCCGATGACGGGACGCATCCACGTTTGTACCTAGAATCAAAGCTCCGTGCGGCGCACGCTGTCTGGTCGCTGTACCGCGCGACCAAGGCGCGGGCGGCGAAGTCGCGGCGCGAGTACCAGGGCGGACACAAGGTGCCCGTGCTTGGCCTGCGCGAGAAGGGTAAGCACGGCGTGCTGCTGGTGGTGCACGAGGATGATTTCGCCGAGGTCGCGGCCGAATTCCTCGCGGCACGGACGGACGACGAGGTGCGCGAGTTCGAACAAGCCGTGCGAGTGCGGCGGCTGGGGCTCTTGGGCGATCAACAGGAGGTGTGACATGCTGGTGCTGGCGAGGCACGCGGACGAGGGGATCATCATCACCGTGGGTGATGTGCGGATCAGGGTCGTGCTGTGCGAGATCCGCGGCAACAAGGTACGCATCGGCATCGAGGCACCTGACGACGTGGTGATCCACCGCGACGAGGTGCAGCAGGCGATTGACCGTGGCGAGCCGCAGCGGAGGAGGGCAACGTGATCGCGATCGCGCTGGTCCTGGTCGTGCTGGGGCTGTGGATGGTGGGAGCCGAGGTGGGAGGGAGGCAACGTCGTGAGCACCCGTAAGCGAGGAGAGGTGATCCTCGAATACCGCGGCTGGCAGATCACCGGCGCCCGCTCAGGCAGCCAGGGCGAGTACGCAGCCAGCATGATCCGGCTGTCGGGCAGCGGCGCCGCCCACACGTCCCGATACCCAGGCCCCGGCGCGCGGGACAAGGCGATCCGTGCGGCTAAGCAAGCGATCGACAAATATGAGGATCATTATGGGTGACCGGCACCCACGGGACCGCGAATCGTGACTGATAAATGACAACCACTTTGTGGATGCCGGGAAAAATTCCTGTTCTCTCTCTTGACCTGGGTATATAGCCGGTATATACTCTAATCATGAGACGCGGACAAGTGATCCGCGGACCATGACCCCGAGAGACGGAGAGACGACGATGACCAAGACGCACAAGACGCACAAGACTTTTACCGAGGCCGCTATGCAGAGCATGCTGGGGGGCTACGGCGAGCGGTTCACCGGGGACAATCCGGCGGCCGCGGCCGCCGAGTGGCTCGACCACGGCTTCGGCGTCGTCGCCACCGCCCGGTGGTGCAACGTCGGCGTCTGGGACGCCGCCACAGCCGCCAGGTTCCGCGACGCGGGCCTCTCGCCCGAGCAGGTCGCGGACGCGGCGGACAAGCTTGTCGCACATCTGGACGACGAGCGCCGCGCGGACCCCGTCTACGCGGACCCCGTCTACGCGGTCTGCAACGGGGACCTCCCGGTGCGGCATATCATCGACGCCGCGAAGTCCTGACGAGCTGCCCTCCGCCCCCGTCACTGGACGGGGGCGGTGTTGCTGGGGACCTGGTCGCTTTGCCGACCGGGCCCTACACAGCCACGGAGACCCGACATGCCCAAGGCCAAGCCCCGAGAATCCTCCCGCAGCACGATCCGGCTCCCGGTCGTCTGGGTGAGCCGCGCGCTGCACGAGCAAGTCCACCTGCTTGTGTCGCGCGACCCCGAGACTACGATCGCCAGCCTGGTGCGCTCCGCCCTCCGCGACCGCCTGCGCGCCGAGGGGATCGATCCGGCTGACTGACCCTCCCCTCCCACGACGCAGCCCACCCCGCCCTCGCCCGGCGGGGTTTTTTTGCGCCGCCAAAAGTCGCGCTTGACAGACCGCGCGCCGGAACGCAAAAATTATGGCATGCTCGACTCAATGCCCTCCATGCATGCGGAAGTTGCTCGGGCGGTGGAAACGCGCGTCGAGATGGCGCGCAGGCTGGGAGTAAGCGTCGGGCACCTGCGGCGGCTGCTGGCTGAGGAGCGAGCCCGCGACGAGCGGCGCGAGAAAGAGCCCTATGTGACGCTCGTGGCCAACGGCGACCGCCCGGCGCGGGGCGAGTGGTATGACCTGGACACCGACCAGTGCTCGGTCGAGTGCGGACGTGTCCGGGTGCCGGATCGCAGCGGATTCCTCGGCAACCAGACGCCCGGCGGCTCACAGCGTATGCCGCGCCGCCCCCTCGAAGGCCAGCGGATCACGACCCGTGACGTGAACGAAATGAAGGTGCTCAAGGCGTCCCCGAAGAAGCCCCCGGCCAAGTTCCGGCCGCGCGCCAAACGCAAACACAAGCTTCTCCCCAGGCCAGATAACGATATGCAGGTGTGCTAGTCGTCGGTCGCGGTGCTCCTCCGGCCGGCGCCCGGATTGCTCGTAATGGGGTGGTCCGGGCGCCGGTTTGTCTATCGAAAGGTGATTATGTCAAGCCCCACGGTGATCGACTGGCAAGCGGTGATCCAGGCCCTGGCGCAGCTCCTCCTGCCGCTCGGGATCGCGGAGTTGGAGCGGCTCGAGGCGGTCGTGACGAATCCGCTCGAGCTGGAGGCGATCAAGGTCGCGCTCCAGATCCTCCAGTCGCTCGAGACGCCGCCTCCGATCGCAGGGCGCCGTTACATGCGCGGTGCGCGGCCCACGCCTCGCCACCAGCTCGCCGCGGCGCTGCCGCACCGGCCCACGGCTCGCGAGATCGCAGCCGCGCCTCCGACGTTTTTCACGTTGCCGGCAACCATGTACATGCTCGGCAACTCGACATATGGTGATTGTGTTACGGCTGAGCAGTGCGCCGCTATCATGGCCTATTCGATCTGGGGCCAGGGCCACGTGCAGCCCAAGGTCACGATCACCGACAGCACCGCGATTGGCTGGGCGCAGGCCCACGGCGTGCTCAACGGTGCCGGGCTCCAGGAGGTCATGACCTGGAATCAGACCGACCCCATCGTGGGCACCAACGGCACCGGCTACACCGACGGGACCCACCTGGCCGTCGATTACACCAACGACGGTGCCGTCCGTGCCGCGATCGTCCAAGGCCCCGTCAAGATCGGCGTGGCGGCGAGCCAGCTCCAAGCCGCGCTCGACGCGTCCAACGGCCTCAGTGGGTGGGTGCTCAGCGGCGCTGGCACTGATCAGAATATCGACCACTGTGTAAGCTTGTGGTCGTACGGCACGTTTGCCGATCTGGTCGCTCTATTCACCGCCGCTGGCTTCGCGTGCTCCGTGCCGAGCGGTCAGGATCCGCACGAGCCTTCGTACGGCCTCTACACGTGGCAGACCGAGGGAATTATCAGCCGCTCATCGATGATCGCGATCACCGGCGAGGGGTGGCTCCGTACGCCCACTTCTCCGCAGATCACGCCCACTCCGACTCCGACTCCGGCTCCGACTCCCACACCTGTGCAGGCCGGCTACACCGGCACCCTCACCGTGGACACCGGGCTATTCGGGCGCGTTGCCCTAGCCTATCAGGACGGCCGGCTGATCTCGGTCCAGTAAGGTCACCACGCGACATGATACCGGGAGAAGATTTGCCTCACCGCACCTGGCAATTTTTGCAAGTCGGCGAGGGCGCCGGGTGGATCGCGCTGGTGGGAGCGATCTGGGGTGTCGCGGGATCGATCGTGCACCTATTTTCTTCCATCACCGTGGATCATGTGCAACCCTGGCTGATCCTGATCGGTTCGGCGGCGGTGGGCGCGGTATCGGTCGGCGCGATCGTCTATGCTCGGTTCGTCAAAGCGTATTGGGACGGCGAGCAGACGGAGGCGATCGCGCAGCAAAATATTCGCGATATCAACATGGGTAAACAACCGACCTATCCCCAGTACCTGCCCGCACCGCGTCGCGGCTACGGCGACTCGCCGAGCGACATGACGCTGCCGCCCCGGCCCGCGCCGCCGGGCAGCCAGGAGCCGCCGAAGTGAGCGAGGAGATCCGACCGCCAGGATCCCGCCCCCGGTATGAGTTGCACCAGCAGCACGCGGCCGAGGTTCGCCCCGGCCCGACCGCGCCGCATCCCGACCACGGCGGCACGCTCGCCGGGGTCGAGACCCTCCTCGACGCGATCCGGCAGACACGCGAGCTGTTCCGGGTCGCTCGCTCCCCTCGCACCGACGCGCTGTGGCCGCACCTGCGACCGTTGCTGTGCGAGGCCGAGGCGTGGCTCCAACGACAGCTGCGCGCCGATCCGCAGGACGGTGCGAGCAGCGTGCTCCTGCAAGAGGTACGGCGATACCTGGGCCGACACGCGTGAGACTCCTCACCCTCCTCGTCTTCCTCGTCTTCGCGCCCTGGTGGTCGTACGGGCCATCGCTGGGATCGAGTGGGACCTGATCTGTGGGGTGATGTTGATGGGAGTTGGTGTTGGGTACTGGATCGGATCGGGACCAAGGGCGAAAGGACCCTGAAAATGGCTGAAAAGAAGAGCACGGCGCGGAAGAAGGAGGCGGCCGCTGGCCGCAAGTATAACAAGAGTCCCGAGCACAAGCAGGCCGAGAAGAAGGACGGCAAGAAGGCCAAGGGCAAGTGAGCGAGGGGGACTTGGGGGGCGCCCGCAAACCCACGGATCAATCGCTTGCTCATTCCCGCATGGAAGAGCGTGCGCTGGCTCGTGGGTGGGCGATGCCTCAGGAGAAGCGCGAAGAAATTGCAGCCCGGCTCCTCGAGGTGATCAGCGGGCCGAAGAAGTACCGCATGCGGTACGTGCTCAGCGCGGCGAAGGCGCTGGTCGCAGCCGACCTCAGGCAACAAGAGCTTGACATAAAGAAGAATGAATCCCTCGTCTCCCTCGCCGACGCCATCGACGAAGCTCTTAGCGCAGAAGATCCGGCTGCTCCAGCAGAAGTACCGTGACGACCCGGTGGGCTTCAATCAACGTGTGCTCAAGCGGCTGCCGTTCGACCCCAACCCGACCACGCGGCAGTATCAGCGCGAGGTGTGCCAGTCGGTGCTCGACTATCGCGTAACGGTGGTGTTCTCGGGCAATTCGACGGGTAAAGACTATCTGTTGGGATGCCTGATCCCCTGGTGGGGGTTCACCCGGCCCAACAGTCTCACGATGGTCACCGGCGTATCCCAGACCCTCCTTGGTAGCGTCACCTTCAAGGAGGTTCGGCGCGCTATCTCCGGGTCGCCCGTGCTGCGTCAGCTCGGCGTGAAGATGAGCCAGGGCGTAAAGGCCAGCCCGCAGCTCGTGGAGTTTGGGCCCGGCTGGCATGTCCTCGGCTTCTCCACGACCAATGTGGAGCGCGCGTCGGGTCAGCACTCACCCGAGTTGTTTGCTGTCATCAACGAAGGCTCAGGCGTTGATGACCACATCTATGACGCGGTCGATAGCTGGGTCTATAAGCGGCTGCTGGTCTTCGGCAACCCCATCCGTGCGGATGGCCGTTTCATTGAGCTGATCCGGCAGGCTGAAGCCGATCGCCGCGACGGCGTGCCGAAGCACCTCGCGGTTAACGCGATCCAGATCCCCTCAACCGACTCGCCCCACGCCCACCTCGACCATTCGCCGTTTGGCCTGGCCGATAGGACGTGGCTCGAGTCGATGTACCGTCAGTACGGGCCTGACAGCCTGTGGGTACGCAGTCACATCAAGGCTGAGGTACCTGTTGTCTCCTCCGATGCCCTGCTGCCCGAGGCATGGCTCGATTGGGCGGCTTGCGACGAAAACGGCCAGCGCGTCCGGCCGCTTGCCCATCCTGTCACGGCCACGCGACGGATCTCGTGCGACCTGGGCGAGGGCGTGGGACGTGACTCGAGCTGTGTGCTGGTACGCGACGAGTGGGGCATCCTGGATGTGGTTTTTGGCTCGGCGCTCGGTCTGCCCGAGGCGGCCGATCTGATCTACCAAAAGGCACTCGCCTGGAACGTACCACCCAACCGAATCACCTATGATCGCGCCGGCATCGGTCGGGACTTCCCCTTGCACCTGCGGCGCAACTTCGGCGACGTGGCACGCCAGATCCAGGGCTACGCCGGTGCGGGGTCGCCCCAGAGCAAGGACTTCGCCAACTTGCGTACCGAGGCGGCGTGGCGGCTGCGCCAGCGTCTCGAGCCGGGTGCCGATCTGCACGGCTCGTCCGTGGATCGATTCGCGCTCAGGCTCAAGGTGCCGTTCGGCATCCCGCGCGGCCCGTATTGGCCACGGCTGCGGGAGGAGCTGAAGACGCTGTCCTACTCGATGGCCGGTCGCAAGATCAAGCTGCTGCCCAAGGCCGATCACGCGATCCTGCTTGGTCATTCACCGGACATCGGTGATGCGCTGATGCAGTCTTTTGCGTTCCCATAAGGATATGATCCATGGCCAATAAGAAGGCGCCGAAGTCCGGGCACTGGATTCAGGGCGCGATCAAGCGTCCCGGGGCGCTGCGCAAGAAGCTCGGCGCGAAGCCGGGCCAGCCGATCCCCGCGGCCAAACTCGAGAAGGCAGCCCACAGCACCGACAAGCGGCTCGCCGACGAGGCGAGGCTCGCCATCCAGCTCGGGAAAATGTCCAAGAAGGGCACCAAGAAGAAGGCCGCTAAGAAGAAGTGAACGAATGATCGACGTCAACAAGGTCATCACCGAGGTGGAGGGTGGCCTCCAGACCGAGGCACGCCACCGCATGGACCGTGCGCTCGAGGCGCTGGCGTTCTACGACTTCCGCGGTCATTCTTATATGCAGGAATTTAAGAATGATGCCGAGACGCCGCTCGAGTACATCAAGCGTCCATACCGCGAGAGCGGTATCACGCGGGAGGCGGTGCGCATCCTGACACAGCACCTGTACGCACCGGGCCCACGACGGATGTGGGACGACGAGGGCGTCCAGGCGTTCTTGGACTCGGTGTACTTGGCGAACCACATTGACATCAAGATGCTGCGGGCTGACCAGCTCTCAACGCTCTCCGATGTTTGCGCGATCCAGGTCGACGCGGACCAGGGCGACCCGAGCAACCCGATCAAGCTGAGACTGTGGGGCGCAGAGGAATTCCACGTCTGGGAGGACCCGGACGACCGTTGCACCCCGGCCGCGGTCGTGACCAAGGACGTTTACGACATGACCACGCGGTATCGCCTGTGGACTCAGGAGTACGTTTATACGTTCATCACTCGCAAGGCCACGGCGACGGCTGGCGGGAGGGTGGCCCATCGTGTGAGCAAGGACGAGAACACTTATGGGTGTCTACCCTTCGCGTTCGTTCACAACGAGTACCCAGCACGCGCTTTCTGGGAGACGGGGATCGGCGAGCTGATCGTGCGGGCCGAGGTACGGGTCAACGATCGGTTGAGTCGGCTCGACCAGGCGATCAGCAAGCATCTCAACCCGTTCCCGTGGGCCCGCGGCGTGCCCGAGGGCTTCGAGGTGATCCTCGGTAATGCGGGGAATATGTTTATCACTTTGCCGGGTCGTGGTCGGCTGCCATCGCCGAGTGGCGACTATCAGGCACCCGATCAACCCGAGGTGGGATACCTTCAAGCGGTGATCGATATCGCTGGCGCATGGGAGGATATCAGGAGCTTCGTCACCCAGATTTTCGAGGCGGCCGGCGTCCCACAGGCGGCTTATCGAATGGAGCAGACGGGCGTCGCATCAGGGATCTCGCTGATGGTGGAACAGGCTCCCCTCCTCACGCGAGCCAGGGAGCGACGACCGTACTTTGCGTCGTATGAGCATGAGCTGGGGCGAGTGATTTTGAGATGTGCTGGCACCCACTACGGTCGTCCCGGTCTAGTGGCGGCTGCGGATCGGGCCAAGCTCACGCTGGACTGGCCAGAGCCGTCGATCCCGATCCCGACCGACGACTGGTACACTCTCCAGATGTCGCGTGTGGCGACGGGTACGACGAGCCTGATCCGGGTGGTGATGCAGGAGCGCGGCTGTGCTCGTGACCAGGCCGTCGAGATCCTCCGACAGATCGAGGACGACCGTCAGGAGCTGGCCAGGATCATTCCCGGCTTGCAGCTACCCAGTTACGCAGGTCAGCAGCTCGCGCAGGGGGGCGACCAGGGGGACGCCTCTGTACCGGCTGCGGATAACGTGCAGGAGACTCCGAGTGATAGTACCGATCAGTGAGGCCCGGGGTCGTATGATCCGGTGTCCGGACCACGGCTGTGGCCATCCCGTGCTGGTGTTGCGGTCCCAGGCCAGGGTGCGGCCCAATGCGGCTCAGTCTGCACCGATCCCTACGGCAGACCAGTGGTATCGGTGCAACTGCCCCCGCACTGGGGCGAAGCTATATAGGGCTCATACGCAGGTCGAGGTGATCGATGAGTGAAATGGCAACCCCCACCCCAACCCCCGCGATCCGCGATGACGGGCGCGGGGAGCTGATCGGGCGCCTCAAGGCAAAGCTCAAGGACGCGATGCTCAGGCTCAAGGCGGCCGAGGAGCGAGCCACTCGGGCCGAGGGGAGCGTGGAGGAGGCTCGCACCGCGGCCCAGCAGGCCGAGGCGAAGTACAGTACCGACGCGCTCAAGGCCGAGCTGGATCGGCTCCAGGGCGAGGTGCGCACGACGAAGCATCGCACTGCGTTCGACGCGGCTCTCACCGAGGCCGGCGCACCCAAAGACGCGCTGGACCTACTCTGGCGTGAGAGCGGGTGGAAGACCGAGGCCGACGCACCCGACCCGGCTGAGCTGGGCAAGACCGTCGAGGCACTCAAGAGCCGTGCCGACCTGGGGCGATTCTTCGGCGAGCCACCCCTCGAGCGTAAGCCGGGCCCTGGGAGGGGCCAGGGCACCCCGGTACGCGAGGGGAGCCGGATCAAGGCCACGACGGCTCAGATCCGGGACCCCGACTGGTGCTGGCGCAATCGAGCGGCTCTGCGTAAGGGGCTCGTCGACCAGATCGATTGAACGATCAACCTGCGGCCTCGTGCCGTCGAGGCCCGGCGCTCACCGGGCCGATCCCTCTCTGAATCACTGCGGGCGTGAGCGCGCCCGTCGAGGCCCTTCTGGGCCGATGGCCATATAGCCCCATGAGGCGAAAGTGGCCAATCCCAACGCGGGAATCATGCTCACTCTGTTGGCCGAGGCCAACGAGGCAGCACGGTATCTCAAGTATCAGAATGCGTTTCTCCGTAGGATCTACTGGGACAACCAGCCCATCGTGGGCGTCCCGTACCAGACGTTGACGGTGGTGATCCCGCAGGTCAACGAGGGTGCAGTCGTCGATATCGGCACCGGGCCGATCCAGCCCGTGGATTACAGCTATTCCACGGTGAATGTCACGCTGTCCATGAATCTGAGCGTGACAAACGTATTCAAAGACTTTGATCAGGCTCGCACGCCTCGTCGCCTTAGGGACTTTTTTCAGAGCAACTTCGAGGCGCTCCTGCGGGCGATCAACCGTCGCGTCGTGGGCTATCTCACGCCCGCGAATTTCGGCAACTACTCGCTGTTCACGGGCGACGGCACCGCGAGCAACCAGATCACGCGCGGTGATATCACCACGGCCTGGACCAACCTGGCCGCGGTCGGTGTGCCGCTCGACGACACGCGCAACGTGTCGCTGATGCTTACCACGCCGAGCTACGGGTATATGCTGCAAGACCAGACGTTCATGTATCAGTACATCACGGGCGAGCAGCAGGCCCAGGACATCCAGCAGCGTGCGATGCTTCGCACCCAGTACGGAGCCGAGATCTACTACGACCAGATGATGCCCAATTTCAATGCGGGCCATCAGGGCGCGGCACTCTTGCACCGCTACGCGATCGCGGGTGTCACGGCTCGCAGTCCAGCCGGTGGGCCGAATGTCGAGGAGGGTGTGGTCTACCTCAACGGCGACGATGAGGAGACGCAGGAGGTCGGCGGTATGGACGGGTCGAACAGCCTCACCGAGGGCCAGCCGACCGGCATCCCGGTCCGCATTCAGGCGAGTTACAGTCAGAATGATCAGGGCTGGGTCGTCTCCATGAACGCGCTGGTGGGCGTGGCCGTGGCTCGTCCTGAGATGTGCACCTTGTTCCAGTCCGCGTCGTAATACTCCGATCGGTTCACATCTTCATATAAACGAAAGGGCAAACGATGGCAGGTGAACTGATCGCCCAGCTGTCGCCGGGCGATTTTTATCGCGAGACGACGGTCGGGTATGACGACACCACATTCAGCGTGGTCGTCGGCCAACAGACCATGCCGGCCGCGGGTGGGACGCCAAATGGCGTAGTCCGCGGCGTGGGGCTCAACAAGGTGCTCCTGGCCACCCTGGCCCAGGAATACTATCAGGCGTCGTTCATCATCCCGGCCAATCTCACGATGGGCACCGGGATTACAATCGTCCTGCACCTCACGGACGATGGCAAGAACGCAGCCGATCTCGGGACCGCTGTTGAACTCGGTATCACGGCATTCAATGTCGATGGGACGGGTTTCAATGTCAATCTGGGCGCGAACAACGGCACCGAAGAGACGACTGCTATCACACTGTCGAGCACCTCGGGCAATGTGGTGTCGGGCACGATCGCGATCCCGATCGCGCAGCTCGCTTCGGCGGCCGTCGGCAATCGGGTGCTGATCCGGCTTCGTCGCGTGGGGACGAGCACCTCGGATACGTGCCCTGGCAGGCCGGTGTTGATCGGCGCATACGTGCACAATACCTGATCTTCCCCGCAGCAGGCATGGGGCATGGACGCCCGCTTCTCTCTGCATATCTATGAGCAGCCCTCTCTACACCCCCGTCGACGACGTCCTGGGGCTCCAGCTCGCCGCAGCCTACACGGCCGGGGCGGGCACCATGACACTCCAGAGCGGCCAGGGTGCGCGCATCACGAGCGTCCCCACGCTGATCACCTGCGTCGTGGCCGCGGACTACCAGACGGGTACCGGCGAGATCGGAAACAAGGCGAGTTACGTCGTCTCGGCGGTCGCAGGGGACGTGCTGACGGTGTCAGTCGCGACCGGGTCGACCGACCGCGATTTCGCGATCGGTGACTACGTCGACTGCCGCCCTCAGGCCCTGTATATCACGGGCCTCAACGAGGCCGTCACCGCGCTCAACACCGGGCAGGCCGGCATGTTCTGGTCCGTCCCGGTCACCGCCGACCGCGACGCGATCCCGCTGACCTCGCGCACCGAGGGGATGCAGGTTTTCACCCAGGACACACAGCTCTACTGGTCGCTCCTACCCCCTCCCTGGACGGGCACGGGCACCGATTGGATCGAGTCGGCCCCTCTGGTGGTTGAGGATGGTGGGACCAGCGTTGGCACCAGCGGAACCCTCAATTTTATCGAGGGGACCGGCATCGTCCTTACCGTTGCGTATAACACGACTGACAACCGGATCGATGTCACGGTGGGGCTCGCCACTCCGATCTCGGTCTCGGAGCTGTCCGCGGACTCAGTCACGATCACCCCCGGAGCCGGTTTGACCGGCGGCGGCGCGGTCGCACTGGGCGGCTCGACGTCGCTCGCGCTGGTGACGCCGGTCTCGGCGCCCGACGGTGGCACCGGCCTGGCGACGGTCCCGACCGATGGACAGCTTCTGATTGGCAATGGCACCGGGTATACCCTCGCAACGCTCACCGGGGGCACCGGGATCGCGATCACCAACTCAGCCGGCGGGATTGCGATCGCGACCACGGGCGGCGGCAGTGGGCCGGTTGTGTCCCTGATCACATCATCGACGACCTGGACCAAGCCCACGGGGTGTGCTGTCCACTATATTGCCGCGATCGGCCCCGGCGGCGGCGGCTCGGCGGGCTCCGTTCAGGCGAGCGGGACGGCCGTGCAGGGAGGGGGAGGCGGGAGCGGTGGCGGCTACACCTGGGGCTGGTTTCCCGACGCCGATGTGCCCAGCTCGGTCACGGTGACTATCGGTGCGCCAGGCGCGGGGGGGGTGGGCTCAACCACAGTCGGGACCGGAGCGTCGGGAGGCAATGGCGGGGCAGTCACTTTTGGCTCACTGGTCCAGGTCGGTCCCGGATTGGGAGCGGGCGGCCCAGGAGGCCGGCTCGGCGGTTGGGGCTTGAGTTTGGGCAATACAGGGGCTACAGCCATCGCGGCAGGAAACCAAAACGGCTCTCCCGGTCAGTACGCCTCGACCACCACGTTCCCCGGCTGCGCCAGTGGTGCGGCCGGCGGCGGCGTGACTGCGGCCGTTGCCGCCACGGCAGGCGGCGTCGGCGGCCTGGGATGGGGTCCGGTGTACGCGCTGGGTGGCACGGCCGGCGCGGCCGGCGGTACGGCCGGCGGCAACGGCTCCAACGGCTACACGGCTGCGGACCAGCTCGGCCTCGGAGCGGGTGGTGGCGGCGGCGGCGGCTCCACGACCACCAACGGCGGCAACGGCGGCGCTGGAGGCAGTTACGGCGGCGGCGGCGGCGGTGGCGGCGGCTGTCTCTCGGGCTACACCGCGGGCTCCGGTGGCGCCGGTGGTCCCGGCGCGATCCTGGTGATTTCCTTCTAATTATCGGCGGATCGATATGAGTAAGTACATCGCATTACTCGACGCGTCGACTCCCGCCAAATGCCTGGGCGTTGCGCTCTGGGACGGCATGTCAGAGTGGTCGCCCGTGGGCGAGCGGATCGCGGGTGAGGTGGTCGCCGCGACCGAGGATGTGACGGCTGTGACGCCGCGTCCGTCGGCCGGCTGGACCTACGCCGCGGGCGCCTGGACCGCTCCCGGCGAGGCCGCTCGGCCCGATCCGGCTGGCTTTGTCACCGCGGTGGCGGCCGACGGGTCGCTCGCGCCTGCGACCCGACTGGCGGCGGTCAACGGCCTCGCCAGCCTCGTCGCGGCGGTCCAAGCCGGAGATACACCGCTAATCACCGCTGCGTGGCAGCTGGCCGTCGCCGTACACGGGATCTCCTCGGCCGATCAGACCACCGTGGCCAAGCACGCCAGCGACCACGCGATTCCGGGGATCTGACTGTGTCACCCTCCCAGTCCTGGAACGGCGCGGCGTGGAATCAGCTCGCGTGGAACGCGACGATGGTGATCGTCGTATCCATCGCATCTCCATGCTTTGTGGACGCGGACGCAGGAACGCTGATCGTCACCGCGAACGACCCGACCCTCGATGAGATTGACCCTGAAGCGGGGACGGTGATCATCATATGACCCAGATCGAAATCATCGCCGGATCCAAGGAAGACTGGCCGCTGCAGTGCTGGAATCGCGGAAGCGTCAGCTCACCGACCGACTGGGCGTCCACCGACACGCTCTCAGCCTACGTGTACCAGGGCCAGAGCGAGACGCAGGTCTTCGCGCCGACGGTCGCGTGGTACACGGCCGGTGGCACGCAGACGGGCTACGGCCAGGCTCAGGTGCTCCTGACGATCGGCTCGAGCGACTCAGGCGCACTTGAGCCGAACGGCACGTACACGGTCATCATCTGGAGGACTCCGACCGGGTCGACGCAGCCATCAGCCGTCTGGCGTGGGACGCTCAAGGTGCTCCCCGCAGCAGGCACGTCGACCCAGCTCGTCACACCGTACTGTCAGCTCTCCGATATGCTGCTGTACGCGCCGTGGCTGCGCGACATCGGCGATGTCGACACGATGCAGGAGGGCTTCTACACGCAACGCCTCCAGGCCCGGCAGTGGCTCGACTGGCTTGTGGTCAAGCAGTGGCGTGGGGGAGCGTGGGGTGTCTTCGGAGATGCCTCTTTACCGGCCTCTCAGTGGTCAGGATGGGGCATGTGGCGCACGCCATTGCCAAGTCCCTACTTGATGAATATACTCGCAGGTGGATTCGTCCCACAAATTGGCGGTGTGACGATCACGGCACCCGGGAGCGGGTACACGACCGTCCCGACCGTCACCGCACCGGCGCCGACGGGCACGCAGTGGGGTAACGAAACAGCCACCTTTTTGGCTGCTCTCAACGGCACCGGCGGCGTGGGTGCGATCACCGTGGGGATCGCGGGCATGGGCTACCCACCCGGCTCGACACTCACGCTGTCCATCTCGGGAGGTGGTGGGTCGGGTGCCACAGCCACGGCTAACGTGTCGGCCGGCGCGCTAATGATCCGCCCGCAAATCACGCGCCTCACGGCGTACAAGGCCATCGCCTTTGTAGCGGCGGCTCAGATCGCATCCAACAACAAATTGTCATCTTTTGCAAATTACTTCCTGGACCTGGTTTCGGCGGAATTCCAGCAGACGGTGGCGGAACTGGACATCAACGGCGACGGCCTGGCGGACATGGCGATCCCGCTGGGCCGATCCAACACCATTTATACGTGAGAGGTTTCATGGGACTGTTTCGGAAGTCGAAGACAGTGGTTGCGGTGCATAGGTACGACGGACCCGGCGCAAAGACGGGGGATCAGTGTGCATCGTTCAACATCTACGAATACGAGGACGGCTCCTGCAAGACGATCGAGTTCGACCGCTCCGGCAAGCGCCTCGCGGAGTACGCCGGTGAGCCTCAGTTCGCCGATGGGCGTACGCCCGAGGCGCTCACCGAGGGGCAGCCCCCACGGAGCAAGCCGAGGAGCTGATGGGCGCTCGCGTCACACTGATCGATGACGGGTACGCCATCCGAGGGGGTGAGCCGCCGGGGCTCCGCAATCAGCCCGAGGGGGTGCGGCTGATGTACTGGGGATGGATCGTCGAAGAGGGCCTGCGCCAGAAAGATCGCGACCTGGCCCGGGGCCTCGACAAAGACGGCAAGAAGCTCCGGCGCATCAAGCGAGCCACGAAGAAGTATCGCCGCTCAGCCATGACTCCGCGCAAGGGCCTGGCGCTGACCGGCCCACCCCTGATGCCGGCCCGCGAGCTGTCGCGCACCCGGGCGCTTCTGACCGGCCGCGCGGCGGTGGACAGCGCGCAATTCTGGTGGAAATTCGACCCGTTCACCGGTGAGTCGTGGGCTGTCATCTTAGGCTATCAGAAGGAGGAAGGGCGCGATGTGTTCGGGCTCTCGACACCGGCACTTAAGCGGACCGTGACGACGGCCTGGGCGAAGTACCAGCGGTGGGAGGAGGGTAAGACCGTTACGCTGCCGCGACCGATCACGATCCCACAAGCGGCTCGCATCGAAGTCGTCGGTTCTGTGGATATGGCTCATGCGACGGTCGGAATCGGCATGCCGACCCAGATGGGCCAGTGGTCCGGTGGCATGCGGGCCGAGGACTGGATCAAGCGCATGCAGCAGCCGGCCAGGGTCAATATCCCCGGCCGTCCCGCAGGGACCTACAATCGGATCCTGGGGCATATCTGGGGCAACCATGGAACGCCGACGAAGGTCACGAAGCCCGCGCCGAAGCCCGCACCAAAGCCCGCACCAAAGCCCGCGCCGAAGCCGACGCCTCCCCCTGTCCCCGCGCCGCCCCTCTCGAGGTCGCAGGTGCATCTTGAGCGGCTGAAAACGTACGCTCGCTCCCAGGGCTGTGAGCTCGAGATGGCCAGCGAGCAGCTCCTCGACGAGCTGAAGTACACCGCGGAGAAGCGCGCCGACGTGCCGTTGTTCTACATGACCAGAGATAAGCGGATCTATATGAATCCACACGCATTGCTCTGGCAGTGGAAGGACCCGGCGGCGAAAATCCGGGAAGCGGCCGACGAGCGGTGGTGGGTCGCGCGCACGATGGAGGCCCTGGTCGATCACGAGATCGGCCACGCGCGACATCACGAGTCGGTCGGTATGTTCATTTACGACCCGTCATTGCGCGAGGCGTTCGACGCCGACACCGCGGCCAAGATCGCGGAGTTGGTCAGCGTCTACGCCTCGACCAACCGGGGCGAGTTCGTCGCCGAGGTGTACACTGGATTAAAGAATGGCCGGGTGTTCCCGCAGTCGATCCTGGACTACTTCCGCGACTTGGGAGGAGTGGCCCCGTGACGGTCCTGCCGCAGTGCCTTCGGTGCAAGCACTTCCAGCCGCCCCCGCGCACCGGTCCCGCGCCCTACGCTTGTGCCGCGTTCCCGGCCGGCATCCCGCGTGAGATCCTGCTCGCCGAGCATGACCACCGCAGGCCCTTCCCCGGCGACCATGGCATCCGGTTCGAGCCCAGAGACGACCCGAAGTGAGCACTCAGACTGTCGACACCTCGGCCATTGACGACACCATGGCCGGGCTGCGCGCGCTGGGTGACCCGGACGCGACCGACCTGATGGTGAGCTGGATCACCATCATCGACGACGACAACCGCCGCGGCGTCCTGGCCGGCCTCGACAAGGACGGCACCCCGATGGTACCGGTGACCTATCGACCGCGCCGTGGGCCCCTCAAGCCGACCAAGGGGCAGCGCGGCGGTATGCGGGCCAACGTCCGCAAGGGCGGCTTCCAGGGCCTCGGTGCGGCGCGTTATGGCAACCTCACGTCGGCAGAGTACCGGCTCCTGGGAGGGCCGCCACTCGCCCCACGCGGACAATTCTCTCGAGTGATCACCAATCTCAAGACCGGCTACGGTCGCACCGGGCCGCTCGATATCCAATGGTTCGCTGCCGGGTACTGGGACGAGGTGGTGGATCGTAAGGGTAAGCCGTTTTTACTGTATCACTTCGACGGCGCGACGGGCGGCGGCAAGCGGCACAACGTCACGCTGCCGAGGCGCGATCTCCGCGGCGTGCGACCTGGCGGCATGACCAAGGCCATGAAGGCCCTCGATCTCTGGGTGCGACTCTTACTCAGACAGGTATTCGGCCAATGAGAACGCTCTCCAAACGGGCCGGTAAGACGCTGGACCTTCCCACATTTCAGCATACGTCCATCTTTCGGGCGGTGAGCCAGGTGCTGCGCACCGACCCCCTGTTTTCTCGCGCGTGCGAGATGTTTCTGGACTGGTCTGGGACCACTCAGGATGAAGTCGATCCCCAGTATGCCTATTGCCCGTTCTGTCGGATCAGCCCCGGCCCGATGTCGTCGGCCATGGTCACGGAACGGCAGCACACAGCGCCGTTGTCGGTCGCAGTTGAACTCGCCGTGCAGGGGACGGATTCGGATAATCTGATGAATTTCTGGGGCATCATGGTCGCGGCTCTCTGGCCGCAGAACGACCCCGTTCGCCGCGATCAGGTGATGACCATCCTGCAGGTAGCGGGCGTCACGCGGCCGGTGATCTCGCTGCAGGGATTCGGCTACGCCGTAGACAATCAGACCAATTTCATGCTGGTCAGCCAGGGCAGCATTACGTTCAATTCGCTACTTAACACATAACACTTTGAGCATTCGGGAAGGGGGTGATCCGTGGGCTGGGCTGGGCAAACGTGGATCGAGATCGTGCAGGAGGGGACGGCCGGAGCGAATTACGGCGTGTTCAACACCGCGCCGGTGGCCGGGCAGACGCTGTATCCGACCATTTACGGCGGCAACGCCTTCACCGTGCGCAGGGTACCTCAACGGCAGGTGATTCGCACCGCGGACGCGGGCAACCGCCGCAAGATGGTTGTGGCCAATCGCACGGTGTATCAGGGAACGTTCAGCACGCTGCTGCACCCCGATCAAGCGTCCTACTGGCTCACCGCGGCCTCGACCCTGAGCGCCGACGCGGGTGGCCACCTCTGGCTTCCCTCGTACAGCTTCAACTACTGGGACTCGGTCCAGGCATGGCAGCTCCTCGGTGGAATGCTGCAAAAGCTGACGATCACGTCGAACGCTCAGCAGGATTACGTGTCGATGTCTCAGTCCTGGATCTTCCAGACGCGGAACACGACATTCACGAGCTTCCCCGAGCCCGCCGAGACCAATTACTCGACGCTGGTGCCGTATCAACACGTGGAGACTGCGAGCAACTGCACGTTGGGTGGGACCGCCTTCACGAAGTACAAGAGCGTCACGATTAATCTCACAAACCTGCTCACCGGGACATGGGACGAACTGCCCTACATTTCAGCCCTGTACTACGGCGGTCGCGACTTCGATTTCGCCTTCGGGCCTCAGTACCTCGCGACGGCATACCGCGGTGATTTCGAGGCTCAGACGGCCCTCACGTTCGCGCTCAAGTGGGCCCGTGCGACCCCGGCCCACAGCCTCTCTCTCGATCTCAACACCAACTCTTATATCAGCAACATCCAGGACGAGCTGCCGCTCGAAGGGCCCGGGTATCAGGACGTGGACGTGCAGTGCTTCTACGACGCGACGAACACGGCCGACTTCTCCTTCACGGCAAGCTGACCGATGGATCAACAACAAGTCATCAAACTGGTATTCGACATCCTCGGCAAGGAGGCCGCGGACAGGATGCGCGAGTCGTTCGACCGGCTCAAGGGGTCGGTGCACACGACGGCTGACTCGTACGAGGTCCTCGAACGACAGGTCGGTGAGTACGAGGTCCTCCAACGTCGCGTCACGACAACCACTCAGACCGTGGTACAGGCTGAGGCCGAGCAGATCGACATGCTCAAGCACCTGGGTGTGCAACTCGAGGTGACAGCGGCGGCATCGGCCCACGTGGGCCACACGCTGGAGCGTAATGGCTCGTTTGGCCAGGGCGTGATGCAGGCATCCTACGCGATCCAGGACTTTACCTCGGTCATGGGAACCCAGGGCCTGGGGCGCGCGCTCGGCGCGATTCAGAACAACATCCCGACACTTGTCTCGGCTCTCGGCGTGGGCGCCGGCCTTACGGGCGTGATCTCGGTCCTGTCGGTGGGTGTGGGACTGCTCGTCGACAACTGGGGCAAGCTCACTGGCCACTGGAAGACGGAGGAGACCGAGAAGGAGGCCAAGCGAATGCAATCGCTGGCCAAGGCGACCGAGGACGCAGCCGCGGCAGCTGAACGGTACGCGAGGACCCATTCCCGGCCTCAGCGCGAGGAGGAAGGCGCGTTGAAAAAGGCTGTCGAGGAGTTTGGCGGCCCAGCCGTGGTCAAAGAGCTGGAGGAGGCGCTCAAGGCCCACCAGGGTGACTTCGGTCCCGAGACCAATCGCAAGCATGCGCAAACATTCTTCGCGAATTTGATGCAAGGCAATCGCAAGGCGTGGAACATGCTCCAGGATCTCGACCTGCACGGCGAGGTCGGAGCGGTCTTGCACGGGGGGCCGACGCCCCAGGAACGCGCGCAAAAAGCGCAGCGGTGGCGCGACACTGAGCGGCGACTCGTCGAGGATCACCAGCGCAAGCAGAAGGAGGAAGCCGACCACGCGGCGCAGCAGAAGCAGCGCCAGGAGGAGCAGGCACGCCAGGACTGGGAGCGATTCCAGAAGCCGGCAAAGGAGGCGTGGGAAAAGGGAGAACGACGCGCGGTCCCCAAACGAGTCGAGCAGCATACCCCCAGCAACGAAACACCGAAGACGAGTCTGCTCCTGTTCTCGCGCGAGCAGATCAGGGATGTGCAGGACACCGTGTTCTTCAACACGGGTAAACGCATCGATATGGCAACAGGTGCCCGGATGCTGGCTCGACAGCAGGACGAACTCAATCGAGCCCAGCGCGAGTTCGGGGACGCGATTCTCACGCAAATGAGCGGCAATGACCGTCAGATCGCTATCCTGCGCGAGCTGACGAGGCGCGCACGTATAAGCATGGACCAGGGTGTCATGCCCTCGGGGCTCCCTCGATGAGAGAGCCCCTTGGGCGATCGTCAGGGCAGGTACGGGCCGACGATCGGAGACTGCCCCGGATACACCAGGCCAGCCGCGCGCTCCATCGCGCCCACCTCGCGCTGCATCAGCCGGTTGCGCTCGAGGTCGGTCTGTCGCTGCAAGAGCTGCCGACTCAGCTCGAGACGCGCCGGCAGCGTGCGCTCGAACTCGGCCTTCGCCTCTTGGAGGGCCCGCCCCTCAAGCTGCGCCTCGCGCGCCTCGCGATTGATCCGGCCGACGTACGCCCTGTGCTGGTGGGCCTTGCGCCTGGCGATCAGGCGATCGGCCTCGGTGCGTCGGGTGGAGCGTGGGACAGCCCGCGTCTGTGGGACGACACGGGGAGCCCTGGCCAGCGCCGACGCCTTTGGCGCGGCCGTGGGCGACCTGGTGGGAGTGGGTGCCTGACACACCAACGCGACCCCCAGAATCACAGTGAACATCGAACCCTCCACGTAGAGGTACTGGAGCAGTCGTGGCCAGCGTCCTGACCATCGGCGGGAGCACGATCAGCCGTGCGTCCGCTCGCATTGTACTCAATACCATGACCCTGAGCCTAGACGGCCAGCCTGACGAGCTGGCGTTCACCGAGCTGAACGCGACCCTCCCAGGCTCGTACGCACCTGAGGAGACCGTCACTCTGACCGATGGGACAACGACCCTTTTCTCGGGCTGGATTTTCTCGCGCGAGTCATCGGGGTTCGGGCAGGTCTCGGGCCGTGTGGGGTATCGCGCGCTGGGACTGTCCTACGGCGCGTCGCTGATCGCGATCACGGCCAGCGACGGCACCGGGACCATGGCGTTCAACCTACCGATCACCGATCCCTACTATAGCGCCACTGAGTCCGGTCTGAGCGTGGGGACGATCATCTCGCAGGTGATCGCACAGCACTCGACCCAGCTCACAGCCATGGGGATTTCGACCGACAGCACCACGACGACTCAGCTCTCCGCGTTGACGATCGTCCCACCCGAAGCGATCTATATCGCGGGGAACTCGCTCTGGGGGCAGCTCCTGCAATTCTTGCAGCAGTGGTACGGTAACCGGTACGCGCTGCGTGTCGAGCCGTCAGGCCTGGTGCGGTGCTGGGACACCCTGACGCTGACCACCGAGACCATCACGCTCGACACCGACCCCGCGATCCTCTCCTCGATCAGCGAGGACACAAGCGAGTGTTATACCCAGGTCGTCCTGCGCGGCCGCGACGACGTTGAGCCGGTGTACCTGTCGCTCCACGACGGGACCCTCGTGGGGGAGGCCGCTTCGGGCGGCGGCTGGACGGCCGCCGAACAGGGCGAGTGGACGATCGCGGACTACCTCTACCCACAGGGAGGGTACGATCAGGGCAAGATCACCGCGCTCACCTCCACCGTGGTCACAGTGCAGAGCGATTATGCCGCAGCGAGCTGGCCGGTGAATTACTGGAGCGGTATCCAGGGTCAGATCAACTGCATCAACCCGGTGGCGACTGGTATTGATATGACAGAGTACCGTCATATCACCGCGGACTCGGCATTGACGGCCGGTGGCACGGCGACGATCACAGTGGACCGAGCATTCGCCGCGACTGGGTACACGCGCTATCAGATCACCGGGATTCCGTCGGGCCTATCGCAGGTGTGGCGCAAGTATATGATCCCGAACACATATATCGCTGAGCATCTCGTCGAACAGTTCAATTTCGCCGTGCCCTTCAGCACGAGCCAATCGGCCGTGGCGATGACCACCGGCCCAGCGGCTGTCCTGTGCTACAACGCTGGCGGCGGTGGAGCGGGGATCGACGTGCAGATACCGGTGAATTTCGAGGTCGTGCCGTACGACGGCACAAATCCGGGCTACCTGCTCTTTTTCATTCCTACCTGCGTATCAACAAATCAGAATACACAGGCTACACTGGAGGCTGGCGGCACAGGCGTTGTCGGTCCGACCGATATCATCGCGCTGGTGCCGTATAGCCGGGGGACGCTGACCGTCACCAGCCCATCGGCAGGAGGGTATTCGGGTACCGCGTACAGCCGGTTCAGCGTGGAGCGCACGCTCTACCGAGACTATCCGACCTGGATCGACGCGGGGAACAGCAGCAGCATGCAAGAGCTGGCTGACCTCATCCTGTCGACGGTGTCGAACGCAGTCCAGGAAGGCTCCGTCACCTACTTCGATCGGTACGCCCCCGCGCTGCCGGACGGGTCGTGGCCGATCGCGCTCAACCTCGCCAAAGCGACCGGGACGACCGGGTACGAGTCGATGGGCGCACCGGTGCGGCGCGTCGAGCTGACCTGGCCGCAGGATGGTGCGGCCATCTGGACGACCACGCTCCACTTCACGACCAGGCGACAGATGTTTTCAGGTGAAAAAGTCTATGTGCACCCGATGTATCTCGACAGCGGCGCACCCCTCTCGGGCGTGCAGCAGACCATGGTACCCCCTGGCTATCAGCCCCCCGGCGGCGCAGGGTACGTGACCAGCGATAGCGGATCAGCACCTGGAGGGGACGCGTGAGGACCTACCTCGAGCAGCGCGTGTGGCGACTGGAGAAGGATCTCGCGCTGCTGCAACAGCAGGTCGCTTCCCTGCAATCGGAGGTCGCGCAGCTCAATCAGCAAGGCTGGACAGTAAGCGGCGGCTACCCCTGGATGCAGTCTCCGACCAGCGCGGGCGGCTACTACGGCTGCCTCACCACGGCTGACCTGCCGGCTGGCTCAGGTACCACCCCGACAGCGCTGGCGAATCAGACCGTCTGGCAGCTCAAGAGTGGGGCCCGGACCAACCTGAGCGGCACGTACACGATCTACAACGACACCGGATCGGACGTACCCAGTGGGTCGCAGGCGATCCTGGCCGCGAATCCGGACGACACATACACGGTCGTCTCCGTTGCGTGCACGGCAAATACCTGATCGGAGGGGATCGTGGCGTCATTCGGCAGGTGGGATATCGGCGGCTGCAATTGCGACGTGACCGAGATCACGGTGGTCGGCTGCGGCACCCCCGGCAACTACCCCGGCATCACGCTCTCGATCTACACCGCGTCGGGGGGCACGCTGCTGTACAGCGGGACCTCGGACAGCAACGGACAGATCCACCCCACCAGCCTCCCCGCGGGGACCTGGTACGTGACCAGCAGCGGACAATCCGCCGCCTTTTACCCCATCGACGGAAACGTGGTCTTTTTGCCCGGGCCGAACGTCATCCAGCTCACCCCCAGCGAGGGCGGTTCGTTGGCCTATTTCTGCATCGCCGGGCCCTGCGTCCAGCCTCTGCCTCAGACGCTCAGCTACTCGGGAGCGTTCAAGGATACATTGGTGATCACATCAAGCGGCGTCCTTTGGCAAGGGGAGGGGAGCAACGTCTACTTCGACGGCGGCAGCTGGCCCCCCGTCCTCTTCACGGGGGCCGCGACCAATCCCACCCTGACCTCTTACTCGTGCCCACCGGGGGCCGTCTATACTTACTCCGACGGGTCCACGGTGACCTCCGCATGACCTGGGACGACGCACTCGAGCAACTGTCGGCGCAGGGCCACGCCCACGCGGACAAGTTCCGCGAGCTGTGCACGCGGGACGCTGATCCCACGCAACGGGACGCCTATCGGCGGGCGGTCGTGCGACTCGCGACCACCGGCCTAGACGCCCCAACGCCACTCCCGGTCGACTATGGCACGGACGGCCCCGGGCCCTGTCGGGGCTGCGGCCACCACGCCCCCACGTCACTCCCGGAGAGATCACCATGATTCGCCCCTGGGAACCCCTCACGATCGAGCAACAGCGTATCGTCGAGCATTACGCTGGATACGCCCACGCGCTAGCGTACGCGCACCGGGTGGATCTCCAGGACGCCGACCGACTCGACCTGCGGCAGGATCTCTGCCTGCGGCTTATACGCATGGTCGAGACTTACACACATGACGAGCGGTTGCATCGGTCGATCATCCACGGGCTGCGAATGCACCAGCGGCGCTGGATCATCGACCGTCGCCGGCAGCGACGCTTGCGCGACGTCACGGTCTGGTGGTCCGAGGACGACGACGGATACCCGCCCCCGCCCGCGCCGCCGGGCGACGCGGACGACCGCGAGGAGTTCCGCATGCTCATCCTCGACCGGCTGGGACACCTCACACCCCGGCAGCGGCAAGCGCTCGAGCTCTACCTCGAATGCGGCTGCTGGTCCGAGGTGGGCCGCAAGATGTGCATCCGCGGGCGGCAGGAGGTGCAGAAGCTCAAGTCGCGGGGCCTGTCTCGCCTCCGCGCCCTTGCGTGCACTACGCCAGCCGCTGCCTCCCTAGCCACGTAATCGCACCGGCGCGCCGTCACTCGCTCCGCGGTTCGAACCCCTCGCACAAGTCCGGCTCGCGCTCGAACCAGTGCTCCCAGCCGCACCGCCGCCCACGACCGCCGGGTCCAGTGCGCTGGACATGGACCGCCGCGCCACCCGGGAACTGCAGCCCCTCGCCACCGTTCGCCTTCGCCCGCGGCGACCGGCAGCGCGAGCCGTCGCGATGCTGGCAGCCCTCACAGATCGACATCACACCACATGCCGGCGCATTAGGTGCGAGCCGTCGGTACATGCGCGGATGAGGCTTGACCACGCGGTCCGCGCACGGCTCGCACAGCACGACGTGGCATACCTCCGGCCGGTCTCTCGCGTCGCACTCTTGCCAGGTCGTGAGCCGCTCATAGGCCCCGCACCGCTGGCAACGGTGCGGGAACTCGATCGGCCGGAGCGTCTCCGATAGTCGTGGCCGGAGGTCGGTCATCTCGCCCCCTCCCCGGGTTCGCCCGTGTGCGCCAGGGAACCCAGCTCGTCGGACGTCCGACCCGCAACCAGGCGATTGACGAGTCCGGCCCACTCCGCGGGCGTGGCCCCGTCCGGCCGGGCTCGCCAGAGCCAGTCCGGGCGGTAAGTGTGTCTGGGGAACCAGGAGGGCAGCCCCAGCGAGGTCCGCAGCCCCTCGCTGGCCAGTGTCACCAGCCAGGGAGCGAGGCCGAGTCGATCGAGCGCGTCGACCGCCACGGTGGTCTCCCGGTCCTCCCAGCCGACCTCGTCGAGCCGGCACCTGCCGGCCACGGCGATCACGTCCGGTCCCCGTGGTCCGACGCGGAGGTCGTGGCCGCCGACCCCGGCGAGGAAGCGCCCCGCCGCCGCGATCGCCGCCGTCCAGGCCGGCCCGTCCGACGCCCGCTTGCGGCCCTTGCCCAAGGTCGCGAACTGGGGTATCCGCGCCGTACCGTCCCCGCCGACCCCGAGCCGGCCGCCGATTCCGTAGCTGTCGAGGCCGCAGAGCAGCCCCGCCAGGAGGTCACGGTCTCGGTCGGAGCCGGCTCCCAGCTCGACCGCGGCCGTCCGCGCGGTCTCGACCACCAGCTCGACCCGCGCCGCGTGCCGCTCGGGTCCAGTCTCCAGTGCGATCGCCAGCGCGGCCTCTCCGGTCACCCCGAGTTCCTCGAGCCGCTCGATCAATGCTCGTCGCGTTTCCACGTTTTGCCCCCCTTGAAATTCCGCCGCCCGGCCGGACCGCCCGGACCGGGCGGCGGGATCAGTCGTCTCAGTTGGTCGACGCCGCCTGCCGCCGGGCCCGGTAATCGTGCGACGCCTCGCGGAGCCGGCAGATCCGCTCCCGCAGGTGCGCGGCACGGGCCGAGAGGATCTCGGCCGCGCCGGTCTGGCCCTGGAGCCGCGCCTCGTGGGCGCGGCGCGTGAGGCTGATCTCGCTCAGGATAATCCGCAGTGCCACGCACGTCGCTCTGCTGTCAAAGCCCTGCATCGTGGATGGCCTCCTCCAGCACGCCGATCCGATCGTCGAACTCCACCGGGGACTGCGCGCCGACGAACCGCGCCGTCCGCGCCAGCTCGTCGATCTTGCCCGCGAGCCAGTCGGCCGCGGGCGAGCCTTGCATCCGCACGACGGCGGCCTGCACGGCCAGCCACGCGGCGAAGGGTACCGTCGGGCCGGCCTCGACCGGGCCGGGAATCTCGAGTAGACTGCTCATGTAAGTTGCCTCCCAGAGGGGGGCACCGGGATGGCGACCCGTCGGCCCCCGACTATTTCACCGATCGCGTCCCGGACCGCCCGGGACCATCTGCCTGTCTGATTCAATCCGCTCCCGGCCCGTGGACCGGGAGAGCCCCGCCGGCGACCGGAGCTGGCCGGCGTACTGGCGGCTGACGCCGTACTCCCGCGCCAGCGCCGCGAGCGATTCGCCGGCCCGGGCGCGCCGGGCCAGCTCGGCGCGGCGCCCGTCGTCGAGCTTGAGCGGCCTGGCGCCTTTGCCGAGGCGGACCGAGGCCAGCTCGCGCCAGAGGCGCTGTGTGCCGGGGTTGAAGCGCGGGACCTTGAGCGCGTGCCGCCAGCGGCGGACGGTCCAGCGCGACACGCCCCAGTGGTACACGATCGCCTCAACGCTCTCGGTCTCGACGGCGCGTCTGAGTTCGGCCGTCATCGCCGGCAGGGGAGCCGGCGCGGTCGGCGCCGACCGCACCAGCGGCCAGGGGACCGGCGCGTCGGAGATCGCGACGACCGGCGTGTCGCCGTGCAGCAGGTCGTGGATCGGCTTGCCGACCCGACAGCGGGGCGACCGGTATGGCGCACCGATCAGCGCGGGGACCGTGTCCGACATCAGGCACCTCCCTTGCAGCGGACAGCCGCCGACCGCCGGAGCTGGTCGACCTCCTGCTGTTTTGCCCGGGCCAGGTCCGCCGCGGCCTTCTCCGCGGCCGCCGCCCGCAGCCGGTCCTGGGTCTCGGCGTCGGCCTCGACCACGGCTTGGTGCACGTCGGTGCCCCGGCAGCCCTCGTGCTGCGACAGCCACTCGGCCGAGCGCTCCGGCGTGTACCCGGCCTCGGCCGCCGCGTCGAGCCGCGCCTGGCGGGCCGTCGCAGGCGGCAAATACCAGTAGCGGGCATAATTGTCGTAGGTGGAAATCGTGTGCTCCCACCCGATCTCGCCGGTCTCGAGCCGCACCTGGCGGGCCGTCGCGGCCTTGCCGAAGACGATCTCCTCGCCCGTGTACTCCACCTGACCGGGATCGGCCTCGGTCGCTTCGAGGCCGCACCGAGCCGCCTCCCACCGCGCGGCCCGGTCGGCCTTCTCGGCCTCGGCGCGGGCCAGGGCCTCGGCCGCCTCGCGCTCCTTTGCAGCCGCCGCGTCCGCCGCGGCCCGGTCCGCCGCCGCCTCCTCGGCGGTCGGCATGACCTCGACACCGTCCCACTGGTACGACCCGCCCGGCTTCTCGCCGAATAAATCGCAATCCTCGAGCATTTCGCGGGACAGATATCGCCGCTCTGTGCGAGCGACCTGTACGTAACGCTTGCCGCGGACGAGCCGGATCGAGCCGTCGGGGCGCCCCTCGTCGCCCTTGGCCAACCCGTACACGACGAACGAGACCACCTTCGCGCCGTCGGCCGCGCAGCGGCCGAACCGGGCCGCCAGGTCGGCGGGGCCGGCCGTGCCGAGGTCGGCCGGGGGCGGCGAGTTGTACAGCGGGGGCGGCGAGACGATGTCGCGGGCCCGCGTCGCCACGTCCTGGGACTCGGCGTACCAGGCCCGCCGGTCCTTGTCCCACCGGCAGCCGATCGCCTTGAGCTGCTCCTTGACGGGGTAGGTCTCGCCCTTGATGTAGATCCGCGTAGAATAATCACTCACTGGAGTCTCCTGTCTCTGTCAGGGGGTTCCCATGGGCCGGGGCTGTTCCACCAGCCGCCGGCCCGCTCTCATTTGGTCCGCGGCCCACTTGTCCGCGTCACTGAGTATATAGTACGTCGATCGAGACTTGCCGTCAAGTCGCAATCCGCGTGCTCGGCGAATTTTTTTTTGCCCGCGCGGCGACCTCGCTCCGCCGCGCGCCCGAGGCGAGCGCCGGCAGGGGAGGGGCCGCTCGGATTACTGAGGACTCACTACGAGCGCGAGCTGACGCTTCTCACCTCAACGCACGCAGTCAGGTCAACGGCCTCGAGCGGGCGGCCGGCGGCCTCGCCAGCGGCCTCAGGGGCGTCATCGAGGCGGGGGTCAGGCAACATGACCACCCCCTTTCGGGCGGGCGGCCTGGCGGCCTTTCTTACGGGTCACTCGCCACCCGAGGCGGTCAAGCTCTCGGCGGGCTTCGGCGGCGGCCTCAACATCCCCCCTCGCTTCGGCGATTTCGAGGGTCAGGAACCAGTTCGACGCCTGATCCTCAGGGCGTTGTGGCCGCGGATTTCGATCTTTGCTCATCGGGTTGATCCTCGGGGCGCCAACGACCATCGAGGGCGTCCCGTAGGATCAGGGCCGATTCAACCTTGCGTTGGGGTTGGAACGGCGTAAGTGATTCGTGGGCAATGGGAAGAAAATCTGAGATTCAACCACGGATTCAACTTTCAACCCACGTCTAAGGTTGAATCGTCCGGGCAGTCGGCAACCCCTTCGACCTTCCACCCGCGCCGGATTCTTCGCGCACAGGCGGCTTCATATTCCTTCATGAACTCGGGCGACTTGTAAAGGTTTTGGGCGGTGCAAGCGACGTAGGGATCACCGGCGATATCCTCAACCCGGATCGATTCCCTCGCCGTCTTGGCTCGATAACTCAAGAGCACGAGGGCTCGCTGAACCTTGCTGATCCGCCTCGGGCGTCGGGCTCGCTTCGGTTTGGCGTCCGCGCCGGCGGCCTGGCGGCCCGGTGACTCGCCGGCGGCCTCGGTCGCCTCACTCAAGAGCCGGCCAAGGATCAAGGCCGATGCCTCGAACGCGCCGCATTCCAGGGCGTGGGCCAATGCGCCTCCACTCAGCTTGAAGCTTCCGACGCAGGGGGTCGATCGCAGTCCGGGCGGCGCGCCGGGCCGCTCCCTCGCTTGCCGATGGAGAAACAGTAGCCATTCCCTGGCGTGGTAGCCTCTGATCCACGCGTCCGGGACGTGAACCCACGGCGCGGTGAGGTCGGGGGGCGGTTCGGTCGGCTGGAAGATGCCGTGTTTGCTCAGCATCCCGATCGCCGTCCCCGCCAGCGTCCCGAGGGCGTCAATGGCGGCCCGGAGTCGCCGGTGGTCACTGTCGATGAACACCCAGATCCGACCGTGTTCCTTGTCGGTATGCGCGATAGTTCTTCCCCCCTCGATGACAGGGGGGACGTCCATCACGTCGGGCAGGTCGCTCGCTTCGATCAGAACTGCCCGCAAGCCAGGGTGGCGGCCGGCCTCTTCGCGGAATCGGGATCGGAAATGTTCGAGCGCGGCGCGGGCGTCCGCAACGGTATCGATTGGCATGACGTGTCCCCAGATGGCGGGCCGGACCGACCAGTGCGGTCTGGGGTCCGCACCGGCCGATCCGCTTCGGGCCTGGCGGTGTCGACTCCGCCAGGCCACCCGACCGTTCGAATGTACAGCACGGCGGCTCCGCTGGTAAAGTGGACACGTAGAGCCGCGCAAATCTGTTTCGGTCCTCTCTTGCTTCTTGATCACAGCGGGCATATAGTCTGGTGGTTGGGAGGCACACAAGTGAGTCTCAGGAGGCCACTGTGTCCACGAGCCTAGTCACGATCCGCCACGCTGCGAAGGCTCTGAGGCGAGCTCAACATCTGGTCTCGGGTGTCGCGATCGGGCTGCGTGTCCCGATTGTCCCCGGAGGTCGAGGGAGGTTAATCAACCCCTGCGACGTCGAGCAAATCCGGCGCCGGCTGGCCGAGCATGAGGCGTATCCGTCCGAGACGGCCACCAGAGAGTGATCCGCCGCAGATCGAGTTCTGTTGTGCCCGAATCACGTGATTCGGGCGGGGATAATGGTACGTACGCATCGAGGAGGGACGACGATGGACGTTTGGAGGGCGATCGAGCGGTACCGGGACGCGCTGGCCGGGCAAAAGACAGCGTACCAGAAATACCGCGAGGCCGACGAGCGGCTCGATGCGGCCGAGCTGGCGCTGCGGGAGATCCTGGAGCGCGACGGCTGTCCGCCGCTGGCGCACGAGGCCAACGGGACGACCTACCTCGTCCAGCTCGACGACGACGACGTGGCGATGACGCCGCTCCACAGCTCGCTCGACCCCCTGCCCGAGCCGACCCGGTCGCAGCCGATCGCAGCCGAGGCCGCGACGGACGACGACGGGGGCGACCTCGACAAGCGGATCGTGCTGTTCGCGCCGAAGCAGGTGCCCTGAGAGCTCATTCGGGCTATCCCGCCGCCCAGACCGGCCCGACCGGGCGGCAGCATCACGAGGGCCGAGGGGATCGATCAATGTCAAAGACGAAGACTGATACGAGGCCCACGCAAATCGTCGTGGCCGACCGGGGGTTCGCGTATGTCGGCCTGGTCGATCTGACGGCCGACTGGGTCATCGTGAGCGAGGCGCGGAATATCCGCTACTGGGGCACCACACGAGGGCTCGGCCAGCTCGCGCTCGAGGGGCCGACATCCTCGACGCAACTGGACGACGCGGGCACCGTGCGCATCCCCGTCCGTGCGGTCATCTCCCTGATTGATACGGAGGGCCGGCTGTGGACTCGCAAGAGCTGATCCTGACGCTTGACGGCTCCGGCGACGCCTGCGGCTCCGGCGACGGCTATGGCTGCGGCTACGGCTACGGCTACGGCTACATCTCCGGCTACGGCGACGGCTACGGCTACGGCGACGGCCACGGCTCCGGTTACGGCGGCGGCTACAGCTCCGGCTACGGCTACGGCGACGGCGATGGCTACGGCTGCGGCTACGGCTACGGCGACGGCGATGGCTACGG
>Ga0207433_10002475_pt1 | contig 37603 bp, 33 predicted proteins | sample YelNatPaOPGAMG01_FD_187559 | JGI IMG/M metagenome (GOLD analysis project Ga0207433, IMG submission 187559) | Hot spring thermophilic microbial communities from Obsidian Pool, Yellowstone National Park, USA - OP-RAMG-01 (SPAdes) (version 3) | ecosystem: Environmental > Aquatic > Thermal springs...
GCGATCGCAAGGATACTGCCACCATTGGATGGGTTCTCCCAGAATCTATGATCAAGGCGGTAGGAAGTTACCGCCCACCTGCCACAGGAATCTCCCGACCCTTGCGGACCCTCCACCAAGACAAGGCTCGCAGTGCCTGCCAGTGCCGAATGCACTGTCGTTCGGAGGCCGTTACCTCCCGCCCTGCCCCATCATCGATGAGCAGCAGTTCCGTAGGCTCGAACGGATCGAGTATCCAATCGAGCGTTACGATCGCCAGTCCGCCAAATCCGATCTGCCCTCGGTCTTGGTCGAATAGGTTGCTGCCAAATGCGTGATACCTGAAGCCTGCAGGTGCAGCAAGCTCTACCAATGTCGGGAGGATGTCCAGATGGGATCCTGCAAGCCTATCGCCCCGCAGACCTGCAGGCAGTACCCCTGGTCCATGCCACAGCATCAATACCGCAGACCTTTCGTATGTGTTGGGATGGTCGTTGATGAATCGCCTGGACCAGTGGTCGCCGGTTATGGCGAATACAGACGATGGAAGTCCCTTTTCAGCCTGGACAACAAAACGATGCAGGCACTGGTCCGTAAACCACAGATGCCCTAGGACATTCAGGTCCAGCTCGTGCGAGCACTGGTCCTTCAGGTCCGCAGGGACCTGCCTGACAGGATAGCCGCGCTTGAACATGTCGGCCGTAAACGGCGGGTGATAGCCAGCAGTCAGGATCAGGTTGAAGCTGGGCTGGTCATCTTGGACGTGTCGAAGGATGTAGTCGAACAGCTTATCGTCCTCGACGCCCCACTCCCTCTTCAACAGGCCGCCTTGATCTATGTCCCCTCCGCCATGTACCTCGTCGAAGCCTTGTTCTAGACAGAAGTCCCCGATCCTCTGCCAACTCAGATAGCCGGCATAGAATGCACGGGTCCTGTAGCCGAGCCTCTTGAAGATGGCGGCGATGCTTGTCGGAAATGGTCTCCTAGCAACGGGCATGTAGTTGATCACCAGACCGCAGTCCGGCAGGCCACTGATCAAGGTATTCATGGACCGCATCGTACTGTTGCCAGCAGGGACGAATGCAGGGATGAGTATGCCATCGCCCGCTAGGGCAAGGACTCCATCAGCAAGGTGCAGTGATCGGTATCTTGCCAGCAGAGGCCAGGCGTCATAGCTCTCCATGACCACGAGGAACAGATGCCTTGCCACTGACACTGGCGGGCCTTTGGCAGACCGCTCGGTCATGGAATCTATATCGTTCGTGCATGCGGTTACAGGAAAAGCCACCGCTGCTGCCTGCCTGATATCGCCTCCAGGCCACAGGACCCGCAGGTCACTGCCTCGCATGACCGCAAGCTGCTGGTGGATTGCATAATGAAGTGCAGCATAAGGATTCAAGACAAGCTTGTTCAGGATCCGGTCCTTAGTGATAGCCGCATCCTTCAATTGCACTGGCCGGCGGCCTGCAGAGCCGCGTGCACCTATGATCAAGACCACAAGGATACAAAAGGAGACGAGGGCCCGGCCAAGATGTGTCTTTACAGCCCCAGCGACCTTGTCGGGCTGCATCCATATGCCGTCAAAAACACGCCTCCATGTCACCACCAGCACTGCGGAGATAACTGCGGCCCCGACGATCGCTGGGATGACTGGATAATCCTTCCAGACCGTCCGCAAAACGGCCCTCATGTCGTCGAAGATGACGCCAAAGACGGCGTTATTGAAGTGGTCCTTGAACTCGGCGAAGTAGCCGATCGCCACAATGCCGATGAAGGTACTGGCCAATATGTAGAGCACTGCCCACCAGTGTCGCCAGATCTCTGCCAGGACCGGGCGTCTTGCCAGTGCAGCCACGATGCTGGCAAGTATGCAGGGGATGACCCAATATGTGGTGACCTTTGCATCGAACCTGGCCCCTGCATACAGGCACTTGACGATCTCCCATGCATCCGCTGCCTGGCTAAAGCCCTTCGAGAAGGCTATTAGCATTATCACCCTGTGCGCGGCCAATATCAGGAATGCAAAAAGCCAGAATCGAGAGTCCTTCTGAATCTGCCCTATGAACACCTGCCATCGCTGGCCGGCAAGATCGACGCCGGCTGCCTTCGGCGATGGCACAGCGTTGTCATGTCCGCAAGGGCCTTTGCCCAGCCCAGCACCGCTCGGTTGCATTAGGTCGAATCCTTTCTACGTAACTACCTTAAGGTCATCGGCCCAGGATGATAAACCGCAATAGCAAGGATAACAAGAAGGTGCCGATCCTATTGCTCGGCTGGCAGGTCTCGGCCCAACCTTGCCCTCATGGCAGCAGGATGCTGTGCATAGTTGAGCAGCGACTCGTAGCTTATCAAGCCTGCCTGATACAGCTCGAGCAGCGATGCATCCATGGTACGCATGCCCAACTTCGAGCCGGTCTCCATCACGTTCCACAATAGGTGTACCTGCCGTTCGCGGATGTGCCTCCTGGCAGCATAGTTCATCAGCAAGAGCTCAACGGCCAGGTAACGCTCCTTGCCGGTGACAGAGGGCACCAGCCTCTGCGCGATCACGCCTTGAAGGCAGTTGGCCAGTTGGAGGTAGATCTGCGGCTGCTTGTTCTCCGGGAAGATCGCGACGATCCTTTCTGCGGTCTGTACCACACTGGGCGTATGACAGGTGGCTATGACCAGGTGGCCCGTCTCTGCTGCAACCAATGCGGTCTCGGTGGTATCAGGATCCCTCATCTCGCCGATACAAACGACATCAGGGTTCTGCCTGAGCACATGCACCAATGCCCTCGAGAAGGACTTGACATCGAGGTACAGCTCCTGCTGTACGACGATGGCCTTCTTGGGCCTATGTATGTACTCGACGGGGTCTTCTATGGTGATGATCTTGCAGCGCCGCTGGCTGTTTATCAGGTCTATCATGAAGTTCATGGTGGTGGTCTTGCCGCTGCCAGTAGGGCCTGTGATCAGTATCAGGCCGCTGGTGAGCCTGCAGAGTTCTTCTACCTGGCTAGGCAGTCGCAGCTCCTCCCTGGCAGGTATCTGCTCTGCAACCGGTCTTATCGCCATCTCGGGGCAACCTGCATGCAGGTAAAGCGCGACGCGAAACCTGCCCAGTTGCGGATCTACCAATGCCAGGCAGAGCTGCCAGTCCTGCTTGAATGCCTTGGCCTGTTCGGCATTCAGAAGCCCCATGCACAGCTCGGTGGCCTCTTTCCTGGTCACGGCCTGCCTGTCGATGAAGACGATCTGGCCGTTGACCCTCAGTGCAGGGGGTAGACCAACCACGACGTGTATGTCAGATGCCCGCTCCTTTCGTGCCAATGCCAAAATCCTTTGAAGCTCTGCTGGGATCGCCATTGTTACCCCTAGAAGAACAGACGGCCTTTCTCGAGACGGTTGATCGCCCTCTTGGCAGGTACAAACTGGGGATTGATCCGCAAGGCCTGCTCGAGGCTGGCCTTCGCCTGGGGCAGGCCGATCGCCTGTTGGCAACAGCCCAGCTCGAACCAGGCCAATCCTGCAGTTGGGATCGCAGAAACTACATCGGTCAGATAGGATATGGCCTCAGGATATGCCCTTCTTTCCCGCAGGATCCTGCCTGCCTGGAGCTTTACGGTAGTCAGATCGTTGCCAGCAGCCGCGATCGCCTTGCTGATGCAGCCGAGTACGATCGCATCGGCCTTCTGCTTGAATATCTCAGCCCTTGCCAACCAGGCCCATGCGGTCGGCCGCTCTACTGCTACGGCCTTGTCGGAATACTGGATGGCATGCCTGGGCCTCGCATCCCTTGCCAATGCTATGGCACGCAGGCCGAGAAGATCTGGGTGTTCTGGGAATAGCTCCAACGCCTTCGCCGCCCATAGGTCCGCCTCTTTGTATTCACCCAGCTCTATCAGCATCAAGACCTGCCCTGACCAACCCTCTATCCTTGTCCGGTCCTGCTCCAAGGCCCTGCAAAAATTGCGGAGTGCGACCTCGAAATCACCTGCCAGCCAATAACGCCTCGCCTCTTGGAGGAAGTGGTCCGCATCGGACAAAAGCTGGTCCGCTCGGGCCGTGCCACTTGGTTTGGAATCGCCAAACTCCAGTCTAGAGAATCGGCCCATCAATCCAGCCCTATCCTGCCCCTCCGCCACAAGGGCCACCATCGCATAAAGACATTGCCTGTTATACGCCCACCCTCAACCGTACATGTATTGGCGGTCAAGGAAGGATTGTCTGCAATGATATCGCTATGGTAATTGAGGGCGATGAAGTATTGGCCATGACCCAACCTGGTCGACAGATGCAGGCCTTTCAACCGCTGGGGCACTGGGTACTTGCTGGTATCGAGCTCAACGCCGTTGACACGGAATCTATCCGAATGCAGCTCCACTAGCTCACCTGGCAGGCCTATGACCTGTCCGAGGCCCGTACCTGGGAGCCTTATAGTTTGCCCAGTAGTCTGATCAAAGCCAACAGCAGCCTGCCTGACTACGACGAGCATGCCGCGGACAGGTATCCTGGCAGGACTCCTGACAACGAGGACATCCCCTTCGAATATCTGCATGGCTGGGATCGAAATACGAGTCCTGACGAAGGAGATGTCTGGTGCAACCAGTGGCCGTACCAGCAGGTACAGGATGAACAGCAACACCGCTAGCAGGATCGTGGTCACAAGCCGTTCAGGTACGGTCTTGAGGGTCGCCCAGATCCTCCGCCTGATTATCAGCCAGGCGTGGATCGCTATGGCAAGCCCTAGTGCCACAAAACCTACAGCTGTGGCATAGCAGAGGGCCCCTATACCGACAAAGGCCAACCATGCCAATAGCAAAGGCCATACCTGTCGAACCTGGCCGTTGATCAGGTACGGCAGACCTGGGATCAGGCCGATGGCCATCTCGGCCAGCCAGCTAGAATAACGGTCCAGTCGGATGGTCCTTCGACGCGTCCTGGGCGCGGCGGGACCTTCAGAACCCTTATAGAGGTCGAATCTATCGCCCAATAGCAGACGGATCGCCCTGGATAATCTCCTCAGTGGCCTCTTCCACCTGGCCATCCTCGGTGGCAATATCGCCACGGTGGCATCCGCAACCAGTATCGTGCCACACCTGAAGCAGCGACGCTGGTCTGGTGTGTTCTCGAATCCGCACCTGCGGCACTGCATCGACTAGCCCTTTGTCTGCTGATGCAGGTCTATGCCGACCTTGGAATCAGGCTCGTAGTATTCACTGGTCAGTTGCTGTGACTTGACCTTGCCCACCACCCCTGCAAGCCACTTGGCATATTCGAGACATGCCTTGCCCTTTGCCCCTTTTACGTGGACCCGGACCTGACCATCCTTGGAGATGGTGATCTCTATGTCGTGTTGGGCCATGGCCTACTCCACAAACTGCCTGACATATATACGTATGGCCTGATCAGCCATCACCTCTTCGCTTATCACGTTGAAGTTCCTTGCCTTCAGCTCCTGCATCACCTTGTTGTATATGAAGCACTGTGTCATCTTCTGTGCAAACTCCGTAGCGACCTGCTCCAACTGGGCCTTTGTCATTCCCTTACCTTCTGCACAGACGGTACACCTACCCCTTTGGTCGCGGCCGACGGTGATCTGGATATCGCCCTTTGTCAGCACGATCTTTTGGCCCGCCTTCATCTGGCCCGAGACCTCGCTATCGGCTATCTGGACCTCCACCGTCTCGGGCTCCTGTTGCTGCTGCGAGGATTCGGCCTTCTCCTTGATCGCCTGCCTTGCAGCAAAACCCAAAGCCGCAGCAGCCCCATTGACCGCGGCAATGATTGCTGGCCAGCTTGCTATCACCACTGGTGCTAGGATGACTACCGTGCTCATGCTAGGCTCCTTTTACATCTCCAACATACGTCCTTGTTGCGGTCTTTCGTCAGGGCTTGTGGCAGGCCTCGCCCTGCCTGCAGCCCACCTCCTGAGCTCGTCGATCTCCTCCGACATGGTCTTGGATAGCGGCACGGTCTGCTCGAGGCTTGTCTTGACAAGCTCGGTATCGACCGGCCGCTTGGCATAGAATGCATCGAACATGGCTGCCACCACCGCCTCTTCTATCTCAGCACCGCTGAAACCGCTGCTGGCATTGGCGAGGGCGTCAAGGTCGATGCCCGCAGGATCGATGCCCCTCTTGCTCAGATGGATCTTGAAGATCTCCTTCCTCTCCTGCTTGTTCGGCAGGTCCACAAAGAAGATCTCGTCGAACCTACCCTTTCTCAGCAGTTCTGGTGGCAGCATGCTCACATCGTTGGCGGTGGCAACCACGAATACCGGTTTCTTCTTTTCCGACAGCCATGTCAGGAAGGTCCCAAAGACCCTTGCAGCGGTCCCTGCGTCAGTACCTGCGCCGCTGCCCTTTGCACCCCTGAATGCCTTGTCTATCTCGTCGATCCAAAGGACCGCTGGCGCGATAGACTCGGCCACCTGTATGGCACGCCTGGTGTTCTGTTCAGACGAGCCCACGAGGCTGCCGAACACACGCCCGACGTCGAACCTGAGCAACGGCAGTCGCCAAAGCTGGCTGATCATCTTTGCAGATAGGCTCTTGCCGCACCCTTGCACCCCCAACAACAAAACACCCTTTGGCGCGGGCAGCCCGAACCTCCTGGCCTGTTCGGAGAAGCCTGCTGCCCTCTTGATCAGCCAATCCTTCAGTACATCGAGGCCCCCTACGGACTGGATGGATACATCTGCCTCATAGAACTCCAGGACCCCGCTCTTTCGGATGATCTGCTTCTTTTCCTGATAGATTACATCAATGGCCTTCTCGTTGAGCCCCTTGTTCTGCACGAGCGCCTTGGCCAAGACGTTTTCTGCCTCCGACAACGTCAGCCCAAGCAGACCATCGACGACCTTCTCCCTCAGTCCTGGGGATAGATCGATCCTCACCTTTGGGTTGTCCTTGACCTCCTCTATGACACGACCCAAAAGGCAGGCAAGGTGCTGCTGATTGGGCAGCTCGAAGTCCACGATCGTGACCTCCTTCTCTAGCTCGCACGGCAGCTCCAGGATCGGGCTTAAGATCACGATCGTCTTGTAGGTGCTCTTCAGGGCCATGGCCACCTCGCGTAGCGCCCTGACGACGGCCATATTCTGGCCCCTCAAAAAGGCATGGAGGTCCTTGAATACATAAAGCCCTGGATCTGCATCATCGAGGACCTTATCCAGTGCGACCAGTGGATCTTGTGTGGGGGCATCCTTTCGCCTGCGGGCTGCGGCAGTAGCGCCAGCGACAAGCCCAGTGGTGATCGACCATTCGAATACCTTCTTGCCCAGCCTGGTGGCGATCCTGTATAGCTCTGCCACCACCCTCTGCTCTTCCCACGATACCACATAGACCAACGGGTATCTGGCCCTGATCAAGACCTCCAGTTCACTGACCTGCTCGGCAGGTGTCGCGGCCGATCTCGGCCTATTGGATGTTGCCTGCTGGCCCGGACTGTCCGTCATCGTCATACCCTTTCTGGCTGGCAGCCCAATCGTTGATGGCCTTTGCCAGGTCATACAAGGCCTGGTCAGGGCCGATCAGAACCAGGCGACCATCCCTCAAGACCCTGATCTCCAGATCCCCAGGCCTCTTTCGGTATGGCCCTGTATTCATTGTATCAACCTCAGTCCCAGATCTCTAGCCATACTGCAGGCCAGATCTAGATCTCGCCTGTCGAGATATCCTGTAGGGGCAGGGCCGAGTGCAGGTGGCACATAATCCCCGCGCAGACTGACCAACACATCGCGGGCCTCACACGCCAGCCAATTCAGGATCGGCCGCAAGCAGCAATCCATATGGCCGGGTATCAACACATGCCTGACGATCACCATGCCTCGGCCCATCGCCCCAAGTATGTTGCCCTTGACTGTGGCCAGATAGTCCCGAGCACCCAGCAAGCCCTCTGCACAGCGGGTATCCCAACACTTCAGGTCCGCTAGGTATATATCCACAAGCCCGTTCAGGGCCTCTGCCACATGCCGATTATAGTACATATTGGAGTTCCATACCACGGTTACCTCAGGTTCCAAGGCCGCGAGCAATTCCAATACCCCATGCACGCTGACCGCAGGCTCTCCGCCCAACAGATTCAAGGTCTTTGCACCTTGTCTCCTGCGCAGACGCACCAACTCCGCCATCTCTGCGACATCCATCAGCGGTGCTACATGTGGCTCTGCATTCCACTCCTGCACAGAGCAGAAGGTGCACCTGAGGTTGCAACCTGCCAGGTATAGCTGATGGGAGGGGTTCAGTATGGACTCCTCCCTGTCGAACAACATCTCCCTAAAGCACCTGACCTGTGCGTCAAGACCACAAAAACCCTTTTGGCCAGCTAGTCTGTCGACCCTACAGGCCCTAGGGCAGAGCTCGCACGAACCAAGGCCCTCCCATATATCCCTGCCCCTTTCCGATGCCTGCATATGGGCTTGAGGATCCATCTTCTTTTCCAGCAAACTGCCGCGGCAATGAGCCTTCCAGGCCTGTCTTACTGTACCGAATATAGGCCTTCCTGGTCTTGGGTTCAAGGATCTGGCTGCACGATCGGTTGCCTGTGCGTACCTTTAGGCATACCATAGACAATATGAACAGGACTTGGGAGCTCAGCGGATGATCAAGGTCAGATGTCCTGGGTGTCAGCACGTCTTGATGGCACCAGAGCGACTAGTGGGCAAGACTGGCCGTTGTCCTAGGTGCAACAGCACCGTCCAGATCCTTGCCGATCCTGACCAGATAGACCTTGTCAGGCCTAAGGAGGAACTCAGACTCAAGGACCAGCCTTCAGAGGCCCAGGACTACCGTCAGCCCAAACCCCCATGGGATCAAGATCCACAGGACCAGGCCCAGTCGCCCCAAACGGTATCAGGGCGTATCTATCCATGGCCTTTGGACATCCTCCTCTATCCTGCAAATACCCCTGGGCTGATCAATATAGGCATCTTCTGGGCCTTGGATCTACTGGCAAGGCTCTTTTCGCTCTTCAGGATGCCTTTACTACTACTATTGGGAGGCCGTTGGGCGTACCTTCTGGTGGATGCCTTCCTGGTCTACTACCTTGCCGAATGCGTGCGAGATAGTACAACTGGCCAGACACGTGCAGTAGACAACATAGCCTCACCCCCTGGCGTCTGGGATGCGATGGTTCAGATATATCGGGTCATCGGTGCGCTGGCATTGACACTCGGCCCAGCCGCCCTCTATGAGCTGATCCTCCAGCGGCTAGATACGACCTTCTTTGTCCTGATAGGCCTTGGCATCTTCTGCCTACCTATGCTCTTGCTTTCTATGATACTATTCGACTCGATCTCTGGCTTCAATCCCTTGTACTGGCTGCCGGCCATCCTCAGGACCCTACCGCACTATCTGGGCCTTGTCTTGGGATTGGCCTCGGGATTCGCACTGGTACAATGGGTAGGCTGGCTCTTGAGGACGAACCATCTAGGTCTGCTATCGGCACCTGTCACGATATACGGCCTGATGATCCTAGCCCACCTGTTGGGAAGATTCTACTTTCGCTACGAAAAGCGGATAGGCTGGGACACCTAGCCCTGGCATGCCTGTGTGATCTGCCTGGTCAGGTCCTCCAACAAGGCCTTTAGGTTTGGATCAGACTCGCAGGCCTGGGCGATCTTTTGATAGGCATGCATGACCGTGGTATGGTCCCTGCCGCCGAGCCCCAGCCCGATCTCCTCCAGGCTGTGGCCGGTCAAGGTCCTGGCAAGGTACATGCAGATCTGTCTGGGCAAGGCAACGGACCTGCTTCGCCTCTTGCCATTGAGGTCGGATGGGCTGAGGTTGAAGTGCCTGCTTACAACCGCTATTATGTCCGCGATAGATATGCTCCTTCCAGCAAGCCTCAACTGGCATTCGAGGGCACGCCTGGCAAGTTCAATCGTGATAGGACCCTGTTCGGTCATTGCGAGGGCATAAACGGTCGTAAGGGCGCCCTCCAGTTCCCTGATGTTTGCCTGCACGTGCTTTGCCAGGTACTGTGCCACATCGTCGCTCAGCTCGAGGCCGCGGAGCTGGGCCTTGCGCTGGAGTATGGCCACACGGGTCTCGAAGGTAGGTGGATCTATGCGGGCCACCAGGCCCCAACTGAACCTGCTTATGAGCCTGTCCTCTACCGCAGGTATCTCAGAAGGCGGCTTGTCTGCAGAGAGCACGATCTGCTTGCCGTTGTTGTAAAGGGCATTGAATGTGTGGAAGAACTCCTCCTGGCTCTGCTCGCTCTCACCTAGGAATTGGATATCGTCTATGACCAGCAGGTCCACCTTCCTGATCCTGGCCTGGAATGCAGCGATATCCCCGGCCTGGATCGCCTGGATGAACTGGCTGACGAACTCCTCTGCCGACATCAGCCCTATGGCCAGGTCCGCCCGCTCTTGCCTGACCTGATGGGATACGGCATGCAATAGGTGCGTCTTTCCGAGCCCACTGGGGCCGTACAGGAATAGCGGGTTGTAGACCGTACCTGGGGACCTACTTACCGCCAGGCAGCCTGCATGGGCAAGCCGGTTGCTGGGGCCGACCACAAAGCTTTCGAAGGTGTAATCCGGGTGGAGCCTCGGACCTGCAACGCCTGGGCAGGCTGCAGATGGTTTTGACTTGTCAGCGACCAGGAATTCCACCACTACCAGGTGTCCTGTGACCTGTTGGGCGGCCCTGGTGAAGGCATCCTTACAGTAGTCCTGCAGGTAAAGGACTTGATCCTGATCGGCACAGCCTATACCCAGCGAGCCACCCGAGAGGTAGAGCAGCCGCAGGTCATCAAACCACCTCCTTGCGTGTGCCGGGTCAAGGTGCTTGACCAGTTCGACCACCTTGTCGAGCAGATTCCCAACCACTACCGGCCCCTTGGTCCTCACCGACGACAAACCATCGACAACTGGTAGCTTGGCAGCACTTCAATCCTCCAGTCAGGCCGAGACTCTATACAGCCTCGGTTCAATTGTCAAAGGAAAACACCTGCACTGATCGGCGGCCATTGGGATTGATCGTCTCGCCCCTTGGGGTAAGATATTAGGTATCGGTCTATCCGACCGCTAGTCAGATATGCTTGGTGAGATTATCCAGCCTGTGATCGAACTTGATGGGTTGGCCGTGCGCTTTGGGAGACGGCAGATCCTCAAGCAACTGACCGTCAGGCTCCACGGCCAAAGCATAGGGCTCTTGGGACCGAACGGTGCGGGCAAGTCCACATTGATACAGACGTTACTCGGGTTGTGCCCTATTGCGGGCGGCACTGCCAAGGTATTGGGCCTAGATTGCCGCCATCAGCAACGACAGATCCGATCCTTGGTGGGGTACATGCCTGAGGGCGATTCGTACATTGCAGACATGACGGCCGTCAGCATGGTCAGGATGCTGGCCGAGCTATCCGGCTTGCCGCCAGAGGCAGCACTGGAGAGGGCCCACGAGGTCCTCTTCTACGTCGGCCTCGGTGAGGCCAGGTACCGCAGGCTCGGCACATACTCCTTGGGCATGCGGCAGTTGGCAAAGCTGGCACAGGCCATCGTGCATGGGCCACGCCTGTTGATACTCGACGAGCCCACCAATGGCCTCGACCCTGCTGCCAGGGCCAGGATGGTGCGGCTGATACAACAGATAAAGGCATCTGGCAAGGTCAATATCCTGCTGTGTTCGCACCTACTGGCCGATGTGGAACAGGTCTGCCAAGAGGTCCTCATACTCAAGGATGGCTGCATAGTCGCACATGTGGACCTGGAGCAGCAAAGGCAAGAGGACAGGCGGTTCGTGGAACTGGAGCTACATGGCCCTGTGGCCAGGTTAGCGCAGGCCATGTCCGAGTTGGGCTGCAACTGCACCGAACTGGGCAGAGAAAGGCTCTGGCTGGCCCTGCCAGAGGGCTTCGACCTGCGGCGGTTGTATCAGGCCGTCATCGACCTGGACATGCCCCTCAGGCGTCTGAGCTACCGTAGGGACAGCCTGGAGCAGATATTCCTGAAGGCAATGGGTAATCAGGTAAATGGCGGTATATAAACAGACATACAGGCCGTACGAAGGCCCGAAGACGCGATTGATCTGGAGATTCTTGATCCCGCTGCGCTACAGCTACTCCAGGATCCTCCAATCCAGGCTGCTGGTACTGCTGCTAGCCACATGCATGTTCTATCCCATGGCCTGCGCTGCCCTGATCTATCTATCCCACAATAGCCCTGCCCTAGCCATGCTCAGACTCAGGTCTGGGGTACTGCCAGAGGTCAATGGTAGGTTCTTCCTGGTCTATTGTACCGTACAGGGTTCGTTGGCATTCGTCCTGACGGCCCTCATCGGCCCGAGCCTGATCTGGCCTGACCTTGCCAATGGGGCACTGACATTGTTGCTGAGCAGGCCATTCAGTAGGTTCGAGTATGTAGCTAGCAAGATAGTGGTATTGTTGCTACTGCTATCGGTGATCACGTGGCTTCCAGGTGTGGTCTTGTTCATGATCGAGGCAGGCTGTGTAGGTTGGGATTGGGCAGCCGAACATGCATGGCTACTAGGGGGGATTATGGCCGCCTGTCTACTTTGGATCTTCGTACTTTCCTTGATCGCACTTGCCCTATCTGCCTCGGTCAGATGGCGGACTGCAGCAGGGATTGCGGTCCTTGCCGTATACTTCGTAGGTGCCGGCCTGGGCTCTGCCATAAACGAGGTCTGGCGTACGCATTATGGGTCGCTGCTGGACCTGAGGGCCGTGGTCAATACGATCTGGGCATGGCTGTTCAGGTACCAAGATGGGGGCAAGCTATCGGTTACCGAGGCGTGCCTGGTCCTTGCCTTGGTTTGTGCACTCTCTGTCAGGGTCTTGGCCCGCAGGGTCAGGGGCTTCGAGGTGGCCAAGTGAGTAGCGATCGGATCATCGTAGAGGACATATCCCGCTTCTATGGCGAGGTCCTAGGTGTCAATCACATAAACCTATCCATAGGCCCAGGTATCACCAGCCTGGTAGGGCCAAACGGCTCTGGCAAGACCACATTGCTGAGCCTGATCGCTGGGCTCATCCGGCCCAGCAGGGGCAGGATCACCGTGCTGGGCGTGCCTACAGATCAACCTCACAGGCTCATGCGGATCATAGGCTATGCGACCCAATTCGACTCATTCCCAAAGGGGCTGACCGGATTCGAGTTCTTGTACTTTCTGCTGCGGATGGCAGGGTACGGCCACACAGAATCCAGGCGGATGGCAGATAGGGCACTCGAACAGGTGGACCTGACGCAGGATGCCCACCGCAGGATCGCCACATACAGCAAGGGCATGAAGCAGAGGATCAAGCTCGCGCACGCCATTGCACATGATCCGGCTGTACTGTTGTTGGACGAACCGCTCAACGGCCTGGACCCTCTGATAAGGGCATCTGTGATCCAGATGTTCAGGCGATTTGCAGAGGCAGGCAGGCACGTGATCATATCGAGCCATGTCTTGAACGAAGTGGAGTTGATCTCCGACCAAGTGGTCTTGCTCAGCGGTGGCTATGTTGCTGCAGAAGGCCCCATCCACGGCCTGAGAACCGAGATAGATGAACAGCCCATGCAGTTCTTGATCCAGTCTCCCCAGCCCAGGACCCTAGCACCACTGGTACTCCAGGAGGATCACGTGGTAGAGGTCAAGCTCGTGGAAGGCCAGGGTCTGCTGGTAAAGACCAAGGATCCAGACCAGTTCTGCAAGGCCATAAGCCGCCTGGCCCTAGGCCAGATCGCGATCCACGGGATCATACCCACTGACGACAACGTCAGGTCGATTTACGAATACCTGGTAGGCCAACAGGAGACAGGCAGATGATCCCGATCGCCGCCAAGCAGGTATGGGGCATCATGCGTCTGGAGACCAGGAGGGTGTTCTTGTCCAGGATGAGCCTGTGGTTGTACCTGTTGGCATTCGCGCCGTTGATATTACTGTTGGGGTTGGCAGCCGCAGAGGTCCGCCAATATCAGAGGCTGCAAAGGATACCAAGGGATCGATACGCAGACAGCAAGGCCATGGATGCCATCTACCCAGGCATGGCGCACCAACAAGCCATCGAGATCCTAGGCAGGCCGTATGAGGAATGGTCACAATGGCGAGGCAGGCCGTGGATCTTCTCCAAGTTCACCGATGGCAAGACCGACCTGACGTTGGTATTCGTGGACGAAAGGCTCGAGCACATCATCACCAGGCAGCCTGCATCGATCCAGCAGTACATCAGGCTCCTGGCAAGTGTATACAATTGGTACTACCTCAGGCTGGCTGTATTCTTCGGCTGTGTCTGGGTCTTCTCGAACCTCTTTAGGGGCCAGATCCTGGACAAGACCATCCACTTCTACCTCCTCTGCCCGGTCAGGAGGGAGGTGCTGATGGCGGGCAAATACATAGCTGGTCTGGCAGCAACGGTACTTATATTCAATGCAAGTTTGGCCATGCAGTGGGCGACGATCCTTTGGTCGGTCGACAAGGCAACGGTCGCCGGTTATATGGCAGACCGAGGATGGCACCAGTTGCTCATGTACTCGGCCATCACCACCCTGGCCTGTGTAGGATATGGCAGCCTCTTTACGACCGTAGGTCTGCTTTTCCGCAATCCGATCGTCCCTACCGCCGCGATACTGGTATGGGAACACATAAATCAATTCCTGCCCGCTGCACTGAAGCGGCTAGGGATGATCCACTACTTGCTGTCCTTGTGCCCGGTAGATGCAGGACCCCAGCAGCTGCCACCGTTGATCTCCTTGTTGATAAGGCCTGCAGAGCCGGCTAGCCCTCCAGTTGCACTGGCGTGGATCATTGCACTATCTGCCCTGATGTTGGGCATTTCCTGCGTGCTGGCAAGGAGGCTACAGGTCAACTATGCGACAGACTGAAAGCGGGTGGCGGGAATCGAACCCGCATGACCAGCTTGGAAGGCTGGGGCTTTGCCATTAAGCTACACCCGCAATACTTGACATCCTTGCATCCAGGCCGGATGATCTTGATAGGATGTTAAGAAGGACCTGCCAACTAGTCAACAGGAAACGACGATGGAGATCATCCAGCTAGCCCGGGCGGCAAAGGCAGCAGGGATCAGACTCGCTGCTATACCGAGCAAACAAAAGGACCTGGCCTTGGCCCAGATACGCGACGCGCTACGGGATGCCAGTAGCCGGATAGAGGCGGCCAATCGAGATGATATCAAGAAGGCACAGGCCGATGGCCTGGCCAAGCCTCTGCTCAAGAGGCTTACCTTCGATGCCGCCAAGGTAGTGGAGGTCTGCCAGGGTATCCAAGACCTCATCCACCTGCCCGATCCGGTGGGCAAGACCCTTTATGCCATGGAGCTCGACGACGGGCTCGAGCTATATAAGGTCTCCTGCCCTATAGGGGTTATAGGTGTGGTATTCGAGTCCAGGCCAGATGCATTGGTACAGATATCGACCCTGTGCCTCAAGAGCGGAAATGCCGTGCTCCTGAAGGGTGGCAGCGAGGCACAGAAGACCAATCAGGTCCTGGCCGAGGTGATAGCCCAGGCATCCTACAGGGCCGGCATCCCCGAGGGCTGGATACAGTTGCTGCAGACGCGCGAGGATGTAGGCCAGATACTCCAGATGGATCGGTTCATAGACCTGATAATACCGCGAGGCTCCAATCAGTTCGTCAGGTTCATCATGGACCATACCCGCATACCAGTGATGGGGCATGCCGAGGGCATATGTCATGTATACGTACACCAGGCCGCTGATCCTGAAAAGGCCATCAGGATCATTGTGGACTCGAAATGTCAATATGTTGCGGTCTGCAATGCGGCCGAGAAATTGCTGGTGGATCAGGCCGTGGCATCCAGCCTGCTACCAAGGATAAAGGCCGAATTGGACAGCAAAGGCGTCGAGATAAGGGGCTGCCAAAAGACCTGCCAGATCATAGGATGCAGGCCTGCAACTGATCAGGACTGGTCTGCCGAATACCTCGACTATATCATAGCTGTCAAGGTGGTAGATGGCATCGAACAGGCCATCGATCACATCAACACCTTTGGTTCGCACCATACCGACGCCATCGTTACCGAAGACCAGGCTGCAGCCGCCAGATTCCTCCAGATGGTCGATTCTGCGGACGTATTCTGGAACTGCAGTACCCGCTTCAGCGACGGCTATCGTTACGGCCTCGGGGCGGAGGTCGGGATCAGCACTGGCAAGATCCATGCCAGGGGGCCCGTCGGGCTCGAAGGGCTGGTCATATACAAATGGAAGCTGATAGGAAAAGGCCATACCGTTGCCCCGTACTGTGGCCCTGATCCGAGGCCTTTTAGACACAGGGCTCTGGATAAGGATTGTCCGATATAGCCTCTTATGGATGCACGCGACCTGAGCGATACAAAGCGGATCGTCATCAAGATAGGCACCAGTACGCTGGCCGGCAGTGCCGGCATAGATGGCGACTACATCCATGGGCTGGCAGAGCAGGTTTCATCCCTGTGCAAGGCAGGCAAGCAGGTGGTACTCGTGACATCTGGTGCCATAGGCATGGGAATAACCCAACTGGGCTTGGATGGCAGGCCATCAGAGATACCTATGCGACAGGCATGCGCGGCCATAGGTCAGCCTATACTCATGGCAGAATATCGCAGACACTTCCAACAGTTCGGCATCACGACCGCCCAGGTACTGCTGACCGCGGAGGTCTTCAACAATCGCAAGACATACCTGAACCTCCGCAATGCCATCGAGACCCTCTTGAGGATGCAAGTGGTCCCGATCATAAACGAGAATGACTGCGTCTCTACCGACGAGATAGGTACCACGTTTGGGGATAACGATCGGCTCAGCGCGCTGGTGGCCAGCAAGATCGATGCGGACCTGCTGATCATCCTGACCGACATTGATGCCCTGTACGACAAGGACCCACGCAAGTACCCAGACGCAAGGCCCATAGAAACGGTTCCGCAGATCACCGACGAGATCCTGACTGCAGCAGGAGGCAGTGGCAGTAGGCTTGGGACCGGTGGGATGAAGACCAAGTTGGAGGCAGCTAGGATCGCCTCTGACGCTGGCTGCAGGATGATCCTGGCCAACGGCAGGACCGAAAGGGTCATAGAGAGGATCGTCTCTGGCCAGGTCATTGGCACGCTTTTTTTGCCTAGAAGAAGGCTTACGAACCGCCAAAGGTGGATCCTCAATAGTGTCCCTGCAGGGACTATACATATAGATCAAGGGGCCATGAGGGCCATCAGGAACAACAAGAGCCTCTTGCCAAGCGGCGTGGTTTCAGTAGAGGGCCGGTTCGAACCAGGCCAGGTAGTGATGCTTAATGACAAGGCAAAGGCAGTGACCAATCTGAGCAGTTCAGAGCTCCAGGCCCTTGCAGGAAAGCATTCCAGCCAGGTGCGCCGCCTATTGGGCGAGCAAAGGCGAGACGTAGTAGCCTTACCAGAGGACATAGTGTTTATCGAGGGCTAGATCGCGCTGGGCATTGACGCGACAGGGCCTCAAGCCCATAATCACTTCTAGGCCGAAGTGGCGGAACTGGCAGACGCGCGGGATTCAAAATCCCGTCGGGTTCACCCCCGGTGAGGGTTCGACTCCCTCCTTCGGCAGTAGAAACTGGCTATCTACTCACACCAACTGGCTGATGTATCTTACCCTCTTGCAGGTATTCCTGTTGCCAGATAGGGCTTGTCAGCTCCTCCAACTGCCGATCGTACTCGCACATGACCCTGTGGAAGTCCTCTGACTGCAGGCCTTCCATTGCCTTCTGGTCCTGCGGCCTGACATCGGCAGTGACGATGCAGCCCCTGAAATGATCGTAGTGATCCCTGATCGAGCATGGCATCAACCAGTTGCCAGGCCGGTGAGGGTTGGCAAGTCCATACTCGTTCTGCCACTGCCTACCTCGGATCATGAACTCCGAGAACAGGGCATCCGCAAGGGTCTTGCCCTGTGCGTACAGCTCTTGGACGGTATCGACATAGTATGGGATAAAGACGCACGGTGTGACGTGACCATGCCAATCCACATAGATGTAGCCGCCGCTCCGCCCATATGCAATGCAACCCTTGGCCAGTACCCCGCTATTCCAGAAGTCTGCCACGCAATACCTCTTTTCTGCCAGCATCCTCTCCCACTGTCTGAACAACTGCACCCTCTTTTCAGGGCTGACCATCAAGGAGAGCTCGTCCTGCCCCCTGCCGATGGGCATCAGTTGGAACATCCACATGTAACATGCGCCTTCCTGTTCAAAGTAATACTCGTAGAATCTGTCCTCCGATAGTAGATCCGCATTCTGGCTGGTGGCAGTCACAGAGATCCCGAATGGCACACCATACCTGCGGAGCTGCTCCAGGCCATCCAGGATCCTCTTGAATACCCCTTTGCCCCTTCGGCCATCGGTCTGCTCCTGGTAGCCCTCTACGGAGATGGCAGGCGTGACATTACCAAGCTCATGCAATACCTTTGCGGTCTCTTGGTCTATCAGCGTCCCATTGGTATAGAACAAGAAGAAGATATCGTTGTATTTCCTGAAAAGGTCCAATAGGGTCTTTCCGTTACTGCGATACAGCAGAGGCTCGCCACCGCTGATAGTGATGAATCTGCATCCGAATATGTCATGGGCGTCAGAAAGTACGCGGTCTACCAGTTCATAAGGCAACGTTGCTGCCTGATGCGCAGAAGAATCTGCGTAGCAACCTATGCACTGCAGGTTACATCTCTGCGTCGGCGAGACCACGATGAACGTGGGCGGTAACTGTCCATACTTCGCCTGAAATGTCTCGAAACACCTCTGCCTTCCTTGGTCATCCCCAATCAGGCTACTGCGGACAAAGACGTCGACGATCCTTTCTACCACCTGCGGTGAGACTATGCCCTTGTCTATACCCCTGGCCACACAGTGCAGCATCGCAGAGAGGTACTGATAGCGTCTCAATTGTACCATCTCCGGGTCCGGGGAGGCGGGGTTGACAAGGCCTTTGTAGACCTGCTTGTCGATCTGTCGCAGTAGGATGCGCCTTAGCGGTTTGTGGTGCGCCATGCGCACCAGCATGGCGGTAAGGACGTCTGGTCTCATCATGTGCTCCTTTCTTTCCTACATCCAACGATGCTCAGAAAGACGACACACTTGATCATAACCGAACCAGGTCGAGCCTAAACCAATTATCGAAGCACAAAGGTCTTCTGTCAAGCCCGACCAGCCAGCCACTGAAGGACCAACTGCCGGGCCTGATCCTTGTCCTTTATCTGCCCTTCCAATTGGGCCATGTACAATCTCTCTGCGATACGGCCGAGTGCCGGCCCTGGTTCGATACCTAGTCTCATCAGGTCGTGACCATCGAGCAACGGCTTGGGCCTTATCTCCACACCAGCCAGTTCCCTGATCATCCTCCTGACTCGCACAAGAGGACCGAGATCGGCCTTTTTTGCCCTTTCTATGGCCTTCTGGAGGGCATATAGATCCCAAAAATAGGGTTGGCCCATCAGGAGCCGCAACTGGCCTTTGGTCAGGCCTGGCCCTGTCAGTACCCCCCTATGTTCGAGCAAGAACCGAAGGTGCCTGACCTGACTGCGACTGGGTCGCAGTACCTCGCACGCATCTAACGCTGCCTCGGTCTGACAGAAGGCAAACATACCTGCCAGGCCGAGTGGGTAACAGACCTGGCCCCGCATATGGCTCAAGACAACAGTTGCCTTCTCGAGCGACGCCCGATCGAGCCCTGGAAATATCGCACCTGCCACACCGCTTGAGACCATCAACGATATGCCCCCGGCCCTCCCCCTGCTGGTCAAGATCCCCTCCAACTCCATGCTGATACGTTCGCCGCTTATCTGCACGATCTTGCTGGCGTTGGAACAGATGGCCTGGTATGTGTTAGGTTCTATGCCAAAGCCCAACTGTGCCGAGAAACGTATAGCCCTCAGCATCCGCAGGTAGTCCTCTGCAAACCTCTGTTCAGGTGAACCGATCGTCCTGATGATGCGGGCCTTCAGGTCAGCCTGGCCTTCTACATAGTCTATGACCTTCCTTTCCAGAGGATCATAGAACATGCCATTGATGGTAAAGTCCCTGCGCAGGGCATCCTCCCTTGCACTGCTGAAACGTACAGACGTGGGCCTGCGACCATCATCATATCCCAGGTCCTGCCGAAAGGTGGCCACCTCTATCTGCTGACCATCGATCAAGACCACCACTACACCGAACTTTGCCCCTATCTTGAGTGTCCTGCGGAAGAGCCTGATGACCTGATCGGGCTGGGCATCGGTGGCAACGTCATAGTCCTTGGGCTCGTGTCCCAAAAGCATGTCCCTCACACAGCCCCCAGCCAAGAGGGCCTCAAAACCATGCGACCTGAGGACCATGATGATCTCTATCGCTGCCTGCCGGCTATCCATCCGCCATCCTATAGACCCTGACCACAGAAGGCCTGTTCTTGGCCAAGAAGGTCAGTGCCATCTTTCCATATTCTCTGCGGTCAATGACCAAAAGTTCTCCATATTGCTCATGTAGGCTGCTTGACCGCTGTGTCCTGACGACCACCAGGGCGTCTTGTGCAATCTGCCCGGATAGGGCATGGATCAATCTGCAGAGCCTTGAGGTCGGGCTTGTATCGGCAGTGGCTGCATAAGGCGGGTCGATGAAGACCAGGTCATATCCCCCAAGACCCCGTTGGCAAACCAAATCCAGCTCGAATGCATCAGCATGGATGATCCTCGCCCTCTCCTCCATACCAGACCTCTTGAGGTTCTCCTTGAGCACCGCCAGGACCTGCGGGTCGGACTCAACGAACGTCACTGACGATGCACCCCTGCTCAATGCCTCCAAGCCAAGCGACCCGACACCACAGAAAAGGTCAGCCACCAGCTTGTTGGTTGGCTGACCATAGGTGGCCAGGATATTGAAGAGGGACTCCTTCACCCTATCCAATATGGGCCTAGAAGAATGGCCCGGCGGCTCCAGGAGCCTCATACCCTTATTCATTCCAGATATTATCCTCATGACAAGATCATATACAGTGATACACAACCATAAAAGGGGCGAACTCACCGATGGCTTGCGTTCGAGCGAGGCTGACCTTAAACTATGCCCGTATTTGTTTGGTTCATGAAAGGAGGTCGTCTATGAAGAAGATCGTGATCGTCGGGGCATCTGTATTGGCAGTTGGGTTGATCCTCACGGTATTGCACGCCCAATCATCCACCACTACAACCGCCGAACAACTTGCGCCCATACAGCTTCCACCGCCACAGACCGATGGGGGGATGCCTTTGATGCAGGCACTGAAGGCCAGGAGGTCCATACGTCAGTTCAGCGATAAGAAACTGCCTCCACAGGTCTTGTCCAATCTGCTCTGGGCCGCATGGGGCATCAATAGGGACGACGGAAGGCGGACCGCACCTTCTGCCATGAACCGCCAGGAGATAGATATCTATGTGGCGATGCAGGAAGGGCTGTACCTGTATAACGCCAAGGAGCACAGGCTTGACCCTGTGGTAAAGCAGGACCTTCGCGCTGCCACAGGTACGCAGCCGTTTGTCGCTCAGGCACCTGTAAACCTGATCTATGTTGCAGATATGGCAAAGCTCGGTAGGCCAGACGAGTTGACTGCATATGCCGACACAGGCTTCATCAGCCAGAATGTATACCTCTTCTGCGCGTCAGAGGGGCTTGCGACCGTGGTCAGAGGATCGGTTCAGAAGGATTCGCTTGCAAAGGCCATGAATCTACGTGCTGATCAGAAGATCACATATGCCCAGACCGTAGGATATCCTGGGCAATAAGCCTAACCTACCTTGAAAGGAGTATACATGCACCTATCTCCATCGAGATCCTTGCCTGTGCTCTGTCTGGCCCTTGTGGCAGTAGCGGTTGGGTCAGAGGCCCAACCTTATTGGAATCAATGGCGCGGCCCGAATCGCGATGCCATAAGCCCGGACACCGGCCTGATGAGACAATGGCCGCAAGGTGGCCCACGGTTGATATGGAAGGCCACAGGCCTAGGTGGTGGCTTTTCTGGGATAAGCAGGTGGGCAGACCGGCTCTTTACCATGGGCGACAAGGCGGATACCTGCTACTTGGTTGCCATCGATGCAACGGATGGCAAGGTATTGTGGTCGACACCAGTGGGTAGGTCGGGCGGCAACGACCGGTTGAGGCCAGGACCAAGGTGCACACCTGCAACTGATGGGGATCTGGTATTCGCACTAGGCCAATACGGAGACCTGGTCTGTGCAGAGGCAGGTACAGGTAAGCTCGTTTGGAGGCTCTCTTATCAAGAGGACCTCGGCGCAAGGACGGTGCCTCAGTGGAACTTTGCCGAGTCCCCATTGCTCGATGGAGAAAGACTCATCTGCCTTCCTGGCGGCCCAAACGGATACATGGCGGCATTGGACAAGAAGACTGGCAAGGTCATCTGGCAGACCAGTCAGATCACCGACAATGCCAACTACACCTCCGTGATCGCAGCGGACATAGCGGGCGTACACCAGTACATCGCCATGTCCGACGCCAGGGTCATAGGGGTATCCTCAGAAGGCAAGGTCCTCTGGGAGGCAAAGAGGCAAGGCAGGTCCGCCGTGATCCCTACACCCATCTACAAGGATGGGATCGTGTTCGTCACATCTGGTTACGGCGTAGGGGCCCATGCATTTAGGATCACAAGCCATGACGGCCAGTTCAAGGCAGAAGAGATCTACGCGAATAGGGAGCTGGCCAATCACCATGGCGGTGCGATCCTGGTAGGAGACTATATCTACATGTCCGCCGAGCCAGGCAGACTCACCTGCGCGGAATTCAGGACCGGTAAGATCATCTGGAAGGACGATAGCGTGGGCAAAGGCTCGCTCGTGTATGCCGATGGGAATCTGATACTTCGTAGCGAGAATGGACCGGTCGCCCTGGTAGAGGCTACACCCGAAGGCTACAGGGAGAGGGGCAGGTTTCAACAACCTGAGCGCAGCAAATACAATAGCTGGCCACATCCCGTGGTCACTGGTGGCAGGCTCTATCTCAGGGACCAAGATGTCCTCCTTTGCTATGACCTGAAGGCATCCAACTAACCTTTTCTTAGGGGGATAATGCAATGAGAAGATTCGCTTGTGCAGCAGCAGTCTCGTTACTGATCGTCTCTGCAACCTGTCTGGGCCAACTTAAGTCCGACGATCTGGTGGCCATATGCGGGGATTCCATCACCGAGCAAAAGCTCTACTCGCTGTTCATGGAGGAATACCTCATGATGTGCCAGCCTGAGCCGGTCAAGACGGTACAGTTCGGCTGGAGCGGTGAGACCTCCTGGGGCTTCTTGGCGAGGATGGAAAACGATGTGCTGACCTTCAAACCCACCGCTGCCACCACCTGCTATGGCATGAACGATGGTGGTTATACCGCCCCAGACCCAGCCAGACAGGAACAATACCGCCAGGCCATGAGCGGGATCGTCAAGGCATTCAAGGCATCTGGTGTAAAGACCATCGTAGTTGGCTCGCCAGGGGCCGTAGATCTGGCCACGTTCAAGAGGCCAGACCCTAATGTGTACAATCGGACGCTGGCTGGCCTGCGCGACGTCGCGAAGGCGGTCGCCGCTGAGGAAGGGGTTCTATTTGCAGACGTGCACTCAGCCATGTTGGAGGCCATGGTCAACGCAAAGGCCAGGTTCGGTTTCGAATACCATGTTGCAGGCAGGGATGGCTTCCATCCTTCAGCTAACGGCCACCTCGTGATGGCCTATGCATTCCTCAAGGCCCTTGGTTGCGACGGGGATATTGCAAGGATCACCCTGGATATGCAGTCAGGCCGCGCTAAGGTCTCGAAGGGACACAAGCTCATAAGCTCTGACAAGGATTCGGTAACCGTCGAATCCAGCAGATACCCATTCTGCTTCTTTGGCGATCCGAATAACCCAAATTCCACCAGCGGGATCGTTCAGTGCTTTGGCTTCAATCAAGACCTCAACCGCTTTGTGTTCGTGATCGAGAACCCCCCTGCCAACACGCTTAGGATCACATGGGGCGACAAGTCAAAGGTATTCCCAGCATCCACCTGCAAGCAGGGGATAAACCTTGCAGCGGAGTTCATTGAGAACCCGTTCTCCGAGCCATTCAGGAAGGTCGAGGAGCTTCTCAAGAAGAAGCAGGCGTTCGAGACCGTAGCGGTAAAGCAGCTCCTTCATACCCTTCCACAATGGACCAACCAGCTACCAGAGGCCAAGCAGGCCATATCTCAACTGAAGGCCCATATTATCAAGAAGGATCAGGCACTCAGGAAGGCTGCCTTGTCGCAGTTCAAGCCTGTACGACATACCATCAGCGTCGAACCGGTGCAATGAGACTACTATGCCTTTCTATCGTCCTGCTGGGCTTGTGCGGCATAACCCTTGGCAGGGTAGATAGCAGGCTCGACGATGGCTGGCGATTTCACCTAGGTCAGGTCGATGGGGCCGAAAGGCCTGAATTAGACGACAGCTACTGGCAGGCCGTTAAACTGCCGCATTGCTGGGGCTGGGAGCAGGCCCAACAGGGCAAGGAATACTACCGCGGCCCTGGCTGGTACCGGATCGCCCTACCGCAGCCTATCGAGCGGCAGCGTCGTTATTTCCTGAGGTTCGAGGCTGCTGGCTCCGTTGCCGATGTATACCTCAATGGCAGACACCTCGGCCAACATAGGGGTGCGTTTGGGGCATTTTGCGTAGAACTGACCGGTGCGCTGTCCGCCTCGGGCCAAAACCTCGTGGCCGTCCGCGTGGACAATAGCCCACAGAGGGATATAGCGCCACTGAGCGGCGACTTCTGCATATTCGGCGGCCTCTACAGGCCTGTCCATCTTATCCAGACCGCGCAGGTCTGTTTCTCTTTGACCGATCATGGATCATCGGGTGTTGCCTGGTTCCAGAGCAAGGTGGATCGCCACGAGGCGATAATAGATCTGACCAGCCAGATCTCCAATGGCAGCAAGGCCGCAAGGGATGTGATGATCATAGCTAGCCTGTTGGATCCCAATGGGGCCAAGGTCGCCACGGCATGCCAGCCTGCAAGACTTGCGCCTATGGTCTGTGCACCTTACTGGCTCAGGCTGACCATAACCGATCCCCACCTTTGGCAAGGAAGGGATGACCCATATCTTTATGCGGCAATAGCGGAGATCTGCGAGCCAAATGGCTTAGTCGTGGACCGCGTCGAACACCAGATCGGCCTCAGGTCCTATAGTGTGGATCCAGAAAGGGGATTCTTCCTAAATGGAAGGCCTTATCACCTCCATGGTGTAAACAGGCATCAGGATAGGCCTGACAAGGGCTGGGCCATCACAGAGGCCGATCAGGAGCAAGACCTGCAACTCATCCTCGATATGGGATGCACGGTCGTCCGCTGTGCGCACTACCAGCACAGCGAGTATTTCTACAGTCTATGCGACAAGGCAGGCCTGCTAGTATGGGCGGAGCTGCCTCTGGTGGATCGGATAGATGCATCGCAAGGGTTTGCCGACACATCGCGGCGGCAATTACTAGACCTTATCAGGCAGAACATCAACCATCCTTCCATCTTCGCCTGGAGTCTGTACAACGAGCTGCGCCCAGGCAATCCGGATCCCCATAGACTCCTGCAGGACATCCACAATCTCGCAAAGGCAGAGGATCCCACGAGGCCCACGATCGCTGCGACGTGCACCACAGGTTGGCCGCAGATGAACAAGATCACCGATCTGCTCGGCTGGAACATATACCCAGGTTGGTATCCGGAATGGGGACCGCTGGCCGATTATGCAAGGCATCTGGAGTCATATCGCACAACAAGCAGATCCGGAGGCTTTTGTGTCAGCGAGTACGGCGCTGGCGCGAACATCCAACATCAGCAAGAGGATCCCAAGCAGCCTGTGCACAATGGCCAGTGGCATCCCGAGCAGTGGCAGGCCATACTGCATGAACATGCTTGGGCACAGATGAAGGCAAGGCCCTATGTCTGGGGTACCTTCGTATGGAACATGTTCGACTTTACCAGCTATTGGCGAAACGAAGGCGGAATACCGGGCCGCAATGACAAAGGCCTTGTCACCTACGACAGATCGACCTGCAAGGATGCCTATTACTTCTACAAGGCCAATTGGACAAGCGAACCGATGGTATACATCACCTCCAGGCGTCTAATAAACCGTACAAGGCCTATAACAGAGGTGAAGGTCTATTCGAATTGTCCAAAGGTCCAACTCCGCATAAATGGGAACGATGCTGGGACCAGAGAACCCAACGAGGTCGCCATCTGCGTTTGGCCCAATGTCGAGCTAAGGGAAGGCCTCAATACCATAGAGGCCATAGGGATTTCCGGCGATAGGCAGGTGGCGGACAGATGCCAATGGGTCCTCAAGCCAGAGCGATGATGGCGCCATTTGGCCTATTATAGGCCTTTTGGCAAGACAATATCCCCTTTCCTGCAATCCGCTTGACATTGGCTGGCAGTCTTGCTATCATTATACAAGCAGCGTGAATGCTGCTGGATTTGTCATGCAGAGGGGGGCATATTCATGAGGTCCATGATCTTGGGGGGCCTGGTAGTACACCTACTTGCGATCGCTTGTACTGCTGGGCCGACTTATACCTTCACTGGCCTGACCAGAAATGATCCAACGAACGTCGCAACAGGCATCTCGCAATTGTGGTTCCAGGTCGGCCGTTCAGACCAGGCATCTGTGTTCACATTTCACAACGATGGCCCGCTGCCTTGCTCGGTCACAGACATCTACATAGACGATGATGCAGGTACACTGGACTCCATCACCTTCATGACCAACGGACCTGGTGTCAGATACAGGATAGGGGCGAGGCCTTCCGATCCGCCAGGTGCGGAGGTTGCCGTACCACCATTCATGACAACGCCTGGTCTATCGGCACAGTCCGTGCCACCAACGATAAGGAACGGGATAGGGCCAGGCGAGTGGCTGACCGTGGGATTCGACCTAGCCGAGGGCAGTGACCATGCGGACCTCCTGCATGGCCTAGACTCAGGTACCATCCGCGTGGCCTTGCATGTCCAGGGCTTCGGCAATGGTGGTAGCGAGTCGTTCGTCCATATACCAGCGGTGCCAGGGCCTGCATCCATCACGCTGGTCTGCCTTGGCCTATTGATGGCAGGTCGTCTTAGGGAACAAGAAAAACTGCGAAATCCACTTGACTAGCCCTGCTGAGGTGTTCTAATAAAGTCAACCTTGGGTAGAACTCAAGGGATAAGACCTTCATGGATGGAGGTCCAATACTACAAGGAGGTAGGAACATGGCAAGACGCCTTTTGGCAGGCACGGCGGCTGTCCTTTTGTATCTGGCTGTATCGCAGGCAATAGGTAACCCGACCTACTATAGCCACTCGTGGATCCAAGTCACAAACATCAGTGGGAACGTGACCGGACTTCCAGATGCTTCTCCTCTTCCTGGCCTGGACGTTTGGGCAATCGTAGCCCAGCCGCACGATACGGCATCGAACGAGGAACAGCTCTGGCAGGTCTATAACCTCACCAACACCGGCTCCGAGCAGGTGAATATCACCATCCAATTTCAGTACGGCCACCAGTTCGAGATCGCCGAGGGCGATTATGCCTCTGCAACGTCGTCGTTGATGGCCTTTGTAATGCCAGCAGATCAAGGCTCCTCTGGAAGCTTCTTTGCAGGGGCATGGCAATATGAACCCTGGCCAGAGTTCTCCTGGGAGGATGGGCCTAGCGGGTCCCTTACAATTACAGGCCCTAGGACAGCGCGTTGTCTGATCCTAGGTCTTGGGGCATGGGCATACTATGACCCGCCTTGTGGCGTCCCAGGGCCTGCCGCCTTTGGGCTTTGCCTGGTGGGTGCTGCCATCGTAGGCCCTATCAGGGCCAGGCTCAAGAGGCCTGTGAAGCGTACGCCACTGCGCGTCTGAATATCGTCATACCATCGCAGTCTATCTGGCCCTCCAACCTGGTCCACCTAGGGTGGTGTGTGGGATAGATGAATCGCTCTGGGTGGGGCATAAGGCCCAAGACCCTGCCTGTAGGATCTGTCAGCCCAGCTATGGAGCCAACCGAGCCATTCGGGTTGATAGGGTATGGGCCCTCGTTTCCGTCTTGGTCCACATACTTTAGTGCAACATGGCCCTTTGCGAACAGTGCATCGAGTACCTGCTGGTCCCTTGTCACCACCTTGCCCTCTGCATGGGCCACAGGCAGATATAGCCGCCTGCCCGGCTCGAGGAATATGCACCTTTCCGTCTGCGGCTCCAGATAGACCCAGCGGTCCTCGTACCTACCGCTATCGTTCCAGGTGATGCTCACGTGCTCCTGGCGCCTGGAGCCATCCAGGCCAGGCAGTATCCCAGCCTTTACCAGGACCTGGAAGCCATTGCATATGCCCAGGATGAGCCTACCTTGGTCGACAAAGCCATATATCTGGTCCTGCAGGTGATGTACCAATTGATTGGCAAGTATCCTGCCTGCAGCCACATCATCCCCATAGCTAAAGCCGCCAGGCAAGACAAGGATCTGGAACTGGCCCAACAACCCCTTGTCCTCGACAAGTCGGTTTATGTGGATCCTCTCTGCCTGGGCCCCTGCCAGTTCGAACGCATATTGGGTCTCCACGTCGCAGTTTATGCCAGCAGCCCTGAGGACCAGTACCCTCACCTTCGCCATAGCCACCCTAATCCCAAGCCAAAGGCCGCTTCCATGCCTGCCTCAATGCATCTATATCTGCATCGATCAGGATGTCCTTGCCATCCCTGACGATCATCCTTCTGCCTCCAACCACCCTGCCGATCAGTCCAAAGGGCAGGTTCAACATCCTCCTGGCAAATGCATCGAATCTATCCGGCGATACCTCCACTACGAACCTGGTATTGGATTCGCTGAACAATAGCACATCCGGCCTGAGCCGGTCGCTACAAGCGGGCACACCCCGCAGATCCACATCCACGCCGAGCCCGCCTGCAAAGGCCATCTCTGCTATTGCTACACCAAGCCCGCCTTCGGAACAATCGTGGCAACTTTCCACCAGCCCATCCGCGATCGCCCCTGCCATGGCAGCGGCGATCCTGGGTGCAGTTTTCAGGTCCACCTTAGGCACATTCGCACCGAGATGGCCCTTTATCTTGTAGTAATGCGATCCACCCAATTCGTTGTCTGTCAATCCAACCAAGAATAAGTAATTACCGACCGCCTTGAGGTCCATAGTCAAGCAACGGCTGGCATCGTCCACGATGGATATGCCGCTCATGAGCAAGGTCGGCGGTATGGCGATGATGCTGCCATCCTCGCAGACAAACTCGTTGTTCAGAGAGTCCTTGCCAGATATGAATGGTGTACCGAATGCGATAGCCCCGTCGTAGCATCCCTGTGCCGCCCTGACCAGGCTGCCCAGGACCTCTGGTCTGCTGCAATCTGCCCAACAGAAGTTGTCCAGTAGTGCTATCCTATCAAACCTAGCCCCAACACAGATCAGGTTGCGGATCGCCTCATCTATGGCAGATACGGCCATCCAATATGGATCTATATCGCCATACATCGGATTCATACCGCATGCAACCGCCACCGCCCTGTTCGAATCGAGCCTGGGCCTGATGACCGCTGCATCGCTAGGCCCGTCATTGGCCAGGCCCGTCAGGGGCTTTACTACGGAGCCTGCCTGGACTTCGTGATCATACTGCCGTATGACCCACTCCTTGCTTGCCACGTTGTAGCAGGATAGGATCCCCATCAGGTCTGCTGTGTAATCCTGCTGCTGTGGCAGGGCAGGCTCCTGCAACCTGGGTCCCTGCCAGACTGCCTTCCTTCTGTACATCGGCAGGCCGCGATGCAGGAAGTCCATGTCGAGCTGGCCCACCTGCTGACCTTGGTACCTAAGGGTGAGCTTCTTGTCGCTGGTGAAATGGCCGATCACGGTGGCCTCCACGTCCTCACTGTCGCAGAGCCTCTTTAGTCTTTCCCACATCCCAGGCTCCACTGCCAGGACCATCCTCTCCTGGGCCTCGCTGATCCAGATCTCTGTATAACTGAGCCCTGCATACTTCAAAGGCACAAGATCCAGATCTACCTCGGCACCGAGATGTGCACCCATCTCACCGACCGCGCTGCTCAGGCCCCCAGCACCACAATCCGTTATGGCCTGATAGAGGCCTTCCTGTTTGGCCTGCATCAAGACATCCAACATCTTCTTTTCGGTGATCGCATTTCCGATTTGGACTGCATGGGAGAATATCTGCTCGTGTTGATGCGTCATCTGGCCACTGGAGAAGGTCGCACCATGGATACCGTCCCTTCCGGTCCGACCACCGACCAACACGATAAGATGGCCAGGTCTTGCCTGCTTGGTGGTCTTTGTCTTCTCCAGGACCCCAATCGTGCCGCAATAGACGATCGGATTGCCGATGTACCTGCGGTCAAAGTATATAGCACCATTGACGGTAGGTATACCCATGCGGTTACCGTAGTCCCTAACGCCTGCCACCACCCCTGCCATGATCCTCTTTGGATGGAGCACGCCCTTAGGTAGGTCCTGATGTGGGATATCTGGCGGCCCGAAGCAGAACACATCCGTGTTGGCGACAGGCCTTGCACCCAGACCTGTACCCATCGGGTCCCTGATGACCCCACCTATGCCAGTTGCCGCGCCACCATATGGATCCAGGGCAGAAGGATGGTTGTGGGTCTCCACCTTGAAGCATATGGCAAGCTCGTCATCGAACTCCACGACACCGGCATTGTCCGAGAAGACCGAGATGCACCAGGGCTTGTTCAGCTCTGCTGTGGCCTTGAATATCGTATCCTTCAAGAGGTTCTCGTAACTGATCGTCCTGCCGTCAGATTCCAGGTCTACCGGGCTTCTAAGTGTCTTGTGTACGCAATGCTCACTCCACGTCTGTGCGATCGTCTCGATCTCTATGTCCGTAGGCTCCCGGCCAAGGCCCTGGTAGTATCTCTGGATGGCCTGCATCTCTATCAGGTTCAGGAAAAGGTCCTTTTCCTTGCTAAGCTGCAGCAACTGATCTGGCCCGAGGCCCAGTATCGGCCACCTGACGATCTGGAGCCTGTAGGGCTCGACATGGGGTACTGGCGGTTCGGCCTCCTGGCCGACAAGACAGATCTCTATGCAATCGTTCGCTAGCACGCTCCTTATGATTGTTTGCAAGGCCTTCTGGTTGATCTGCCCTAGGATGAGGTACTTCCTGGCGGTCCTGACCAGACTGGCCCTGCCGCCCATGTCCTGTATAGCGGTCATTACGGACTGGGCCACTGGATCGGTCACGCCGCTCTTTAGGTGCACCTCGACCAAGGTGGCCCTTGCCAAGCCTGGAGGTGGGGATGTCCTACCTATGTAACATTCCTCGCAGACAGGATCTGCAAAAAGCTCCTTTGCAAGCCTCTTTGCGAACTCTGCATCGAGATCGCCTTGTACAAGGTAAACCTTGGCAGACTGAACTGCCTCGACAGAGTGGATGCCGACCTGATGGATCTGTTCCAGGATCTTGGCACCATGCACGTCTGCAAAACCAGGTTTACTGAAGACCTCGAACCGCCACTGAGTCACAACAGACCTCCATCAGTCAGGGCCCAGCTATAGGCTGCCGCTTGAGCCGTGCGGCCCTCAGCAGCCGGCCGATCGCCGCCCTGTCTCGGCGTGCTATGGACCTGCGCAGGGATTCCAAGTTGGCTATGACCCTCCCGATGCCTGCAGCAACATTCGAGTTATTGGTGATGAATATATCCGTCCAGATCCTTTCATCGCTAGATGCAATCCTGGTGGTGTCTTTAAAGCCCCTGCCCGCATAAGGTATATACCTACCCGATGTTGCATTGACCAGACCTACTGCTACTGCCTGAGGCACATGGCTTATACCAGCAACGATCCTGTCATGCCTCGAAGGCGAGACCTTTGTGACCTTGCAGCCCAACCCCTCCCAGAGGCCTATAACTAAGCGCAAGGCCGCAGGATCTGTCTTATGATCGGTAGTCACAAAGCAGCCGGCCCCCTGGAACAGGTCAGGCCTCGCTGCAGCCAATCCGCGCCGCTCTGAACCTGCCATAGGGTGGGATCCCACGAATTTGACGCCATCGGGTAGATACCTTCTGGCCCAGGCATGCACCTGCACCTTGGTTGAACCAACATCAGTCACCACCGAACCTGGCCTCAGGGCCCCTGCCATGGCCTCCATAAGCACTGGGAAGGTGCAGATCGGGGTGGCCAAGACCACCAACTGGGCCTGTCCCACCGCCTCCGAGAGGTCGCTTGTAACCAGGTCAGCCAGGTGCATCCTCTCTGCACGACTCTTGGTCTGCAGGCGATGGGCAAAACCCACGACCCTCACCGTAGGCTTGAACCTACGCATGGCCATGGCTAGCGAACCGCCTAAGAGGCCTAGGCCGACTATGGTCAGACACTGCAAGTCCTTTTTGGGCATAAACTTATGTTCCTTGCTTTATCTTTTTGGCCGGTTGAGGTTAGCTGTGTACGCCCTGGAAGTCAATTTTTTTCTTCCCCCAGGCAGGCCTTGTTGGTACAATACCTTCCTAGAATCTCAGGCCGTCCCTTACTATGGTCAGAGGATAGTGACGACATCACTGAAGGGATTCGGGCTAGGATCTATGCAAATCGACGCAGAAGCTAGTCAGGACCACACTACAGCCGAGCAGTTGGAATTTGAGCAGCCGATCCTCCAGCTCGAGCAGCAGATCCAGGAGCTCCAGAGGCTGAGCTCCGCTAAGGGTATTGACTACTCCATAGAGATCCGTCAGCTCCAACAGGAACGGGCGGCCCTGCTGAAACGTATCTATGCGAGCCTGACGCCGTGGCAGATCGTGCAGGTTGCCAGGCACCCCGCCAGGCCTATCTTGACCGACTATATAGACCTGATAGTCAGGGACTTCAGGGAGCTCCACGGTGATCGCCGCTTCGGGGATGATCCTGCCATCATTACTGGTCTCGGCCAGATTGGTCGCCACAGGGTCATGATCGTGGGGCACAACAAGGGCAAGGACCTGAAGGCCAAGATTGCCTGCAACTTTGGTTGCCCACATCCTGAGGGATATAGGAAGGCAATCCAAAAGATGAGGCTGGCAGAGAAATTTGGCCTTCCCATAGTGACCTTCATCGATACCCCTGGGGCATATCCTGGGGTTGGCGCAGAGGAGCGTGGTCAGGCCCAGGCCATCGCAGAGAACCTCTACCAGATGATACAGCTACGTGTGCCCATCCTCTGCATCTGCATCGGCGAAGGTGGTTCTGGTGGGGCACTAGGTATAGGAGTCGGCGATCGGCTGACTATGTTGGAGTTTGCATACTTTTCTGTCATATCCCCTGAGGGCTGCGCTGCGATCCTTTGGCGAGATGGGGCATGGGCACCAGAGGCTGCCGAGGCGCTCAGGCTGACCAGTCAGGATCTGCTGAAACTGGGCCTAATAGATGCGGTAATACCTGAACCTGTCGGTGGGGCCCACCGAAATCCGCGGGACTGCGCACACGGTATCGAGCAATACATCATTAAGACCTTGAACGAGCTGATGCGACTATCTGTAGACGATCTACTCTCAAGCCGATTCCAGAGGTGGAGGTCGATGGGCAGTAACTTCGTGACCGCCTGCAAGGCCAGCAAGCGGACAGCTGTACCGGTCCAGCAGGTCGAGGGCCATCCTGGCAAGGCCAAGACCGCCATCCAGGTATAAGGCCCCGCCTCTTGTATGCACAGGATCCTGACTGTATTGGTGGCCGCCATCGGGCCACCGATGGTCCGCATGCTATGTAGCACCAACAGGCTTTCTACATCAGGCAATTCCACAATCGATCATTACGTCACCCTAGGGGGGAACATACTCGCGTGCTGGCATAGCCGCCTTCTGTATTTGGTCTATTACTATTCGTACCGGGCCAGACTACCTCAGGCATTCGTCCTCCTCAGTCGCAGCCGAGATGGGGATTATGCCTATGCCATCGCAAGGGCTATGGGTCATCTGGCCATACGGGGCTCTACCAGGAGGGGCGGGGCAAGGGCCGCCAGGGCCGTTATGCAGGCCCTTGCAGATGGATACAACGTGCTAATAACCCCTGACGGACCTAGGGGCCCTGCATTCAACGTCCAACGCGGTATCATATGGCTGGCCAGCGCGACGGGCGCAAGGATCATACCTGCTAGCTATGACGCATCCAGCAAGTGGACCCTGGGCAGCTGGGATCGGTTCATCGTGCCTAGGCCCTTCGGCAAGGTCCATATCGCTGTAGGCGAGCCGATCCTGGTCCCACCGCATATGGATGACCACGGCATAGAGCAGTACAGGGTCGCACTGGAGCTGGAGCTCAAGAGGCTCGACGCAGCATCAAGCAAGGCCGTCTCATCCAGGTAGCGCAGTCCTTGACTGCGCGCTGACCTGAGCCTCCATGACCTTCTGCCTGCGGACCTTTCTGATCAAGAAGCGAATCCCTGACCTGTGCAATTCCTGACCGCCTTGTGGCGGCTGGCCCTTGTGCCCTATGATCCACTCGCTGAGGTTCTTGGCCCCACAGGTAGGCAGGTCCTTGGTCAAGTCCAAGCCAGTTGCATCCTTGAGTTTATCGAGCCCAACACCACCGCCGACAAGCCACGCAGTGCCAACTGACACCACATGAGTAGGGAGCCTGTCGTACTCATCCTCTATCTCGCCGACCAGCTCCTCAAGTATGTCCTCCATGGTGATCATGCCCACTACATGACCAGCCTGATCCCTGATCAGGGCAATGTGCTGGTGCTGGCGGATCAGCTCCTCGAGGCAAGAAGCGAGTGGCATGTCCTCCTTGAAACTGACGATGGCCCTTGTTATGGCCTGTAGGGAAGGTTGCTCCGGTGCGAGCTTCATGTACGCAACCAGGTCCTTGAAGGTCACATAACCCACGATCGCCTGAGGATCACCAGGCCTCTGGGTCACTGGAAACCTGGTGTGCATATCCTGGTGGGCAGCCACGAGGCTGTCCATCAGGCTATCCGTGAGGTTGAGCATCTTGATCTGGTTGGCTGGCAGCATGATCTGCTTGACGGGCCTGGCAGAAAGGTCTGCCGCGCCGACGATGATCCGCTCCTGGCGCGAACCAATCAGCCTGGAGAGCCTGGCCCAAGCGGCACAGGCCCTCAGCTCCTGCAACTGGCCAGGATCGGCCCAGCCCTTGCCGAACCTCGGCCTCCACCACCCCTCAGTCAGGCGGACCACGGCCATGACCGCCCTTTCGAGAAACCAGACCCCAGGCCTTACCAAGACCGTGAAGACCTGCATCGCAGGCGACAGCGCAAGGCAGACCCACTCCTTGTTCCGCAATGTGAAGACCTTCGGCACCAGCTCCCCGAAGATTATCGTCACTACCGTCAAGGGCAAGACCACCAGTGCTATAGCGATGAAATCGGCATAGCTACCACTGATCCCTAGGCCTCGTTTGATCATTGGGGCAATGACCTCTTTGGCACCTGCCCCCCCTACCGCCGCAGCTATCGCGCCGGCAAGCGTGATGCCTATCTGGACCGCAGCCAGACTTGCCTCCACATGCTGCTTCATGTAGAGCGCGGCCTTGGCCCCCCGCCTCCCCTCCTGTGCCAAGACCTGTAACCTACCGACCGTAACGGAGGCCAGGGCTATCTCATAACCTGCCAAAAGGCCATTGACCCCTACCATGGCCAGGATGATCAATGTCTCTATACCCCACATGCCGTAATAGGTTAGCCAGTACAAAGAAAAATGCCACTAGCCAGGCTTCCGGTCAGGAGGGACTTGCATACGCACCTCGATAGTGATTAATATAGGACTTAGGCCTCGTGCCTACTGCCAGGCACGGCCTCGAAGGTCTGATACCGATGGAGGATAAGCTGATGGGTCAGGTCCCTCTGGCATTCTCAGACGTCAATCGTTCAGGCCGTCATTGCGAGGCCCTGTCTAACCCTCGGTGCCCTGGCGACCAGGCCTTCAACCTCCAGACCTCGAGTGCCGATATCCGCAGTATCCCCATGCCAACAAGGTCTACAACCTGCTCGTTCATGCATGCCACGAGTGGTGGCGGCAAAGATGACGGTTCATTCACAAAGGAGGAAAGACCATGAGACCAACAGCAACAAGAATCCTTTGTACAGCCCTGCCTGCGGTGGTCCTTGCCGTTGTGGCGTACGGCTTCAATCCCAACGCCGACCCTAGCCTGGTCGGCTGGTGGAAGCTGGACGATGGGGCCGGCACCCAGGCGGTGGATTCATCCCCAGGTGGCCACCATGGCACATTGATGAATGGCCCGGTTTGGGTCACAGGGTATATGGGTGGCGCGCTCGAGTTCGATGGTACAGACGACTATGTGGACACAGGTTGGGCAGAGAACCTTTCCAACTGGACCATTTCCGCATGGGTATTGAGTCCTGCGGCACCCACCAGCGCGGCGCCAAGCGGTCCCGTACATCGCGAGAACAACTACCAATTCAATTGGAACCACACCCAAGATGCCTTTAGGGCCGCAGTCGGTGTCAATGCAGGCGGATGGTTTGCGGCATCGTACGGTCCCCTTGAGGCCAACACCTGGTACTTCCTGACTGGTAGCTACGATGGTGACACATTGAAGGCCTATAGGAACGGCGTACTTATCACCGCTAACACTGCACCGTCTGGGCCACCCAGTGCCGACGGCAACACACTCAAGTTCGGCCGCCATGCAGCCAATGCCCAGTACTTCAGGGGCACGGTAGACGATGTCCGGGTGTACAACAGGGCCCTCACTGACGACGAGGTCCTGCAGGTCATGAAGGCTGGGTTCAACGTAGGTATCGCTACAGGCCCAATACCAAAGGATAGGAGCACAGATGTACCACGCGATACGGATCTGGCCTGGACTGCAGGTGCATATCCAGGGACACATGACCTCTACATCGGGGTAAGCTTCGATGATGTCAACAATGCCTCGAGGGCCAATCCTGGCACTGTCCTGGTCAGCAAGGGCCAGGGCTCAACTACATACAAGCCTTCTGCACCATTGGCCTATGGCCAGAGGTATTACTGGCGGATAGATGAGGTCAATGCCAACGATGGTTTCATACACAAAGGCGAGGTCTGGACATTCGTAGTAGAGCCATATGGCTACCCAGTTACACCTACAAAGGCCACTGCCTCAAGCTTGCTAGGTCCGAGCATGGGTCCTGAGAAGACCATAGGAGGTATAGGCCTTAATGCCAATGATGAACACTCGGTCACGACCCAGGATATGTGGGTAAGCAAGGCCATGCCTGCCTGGATCCAGTATGAGTTCGACAAGGTCTACAAGCTGGATCAGGTATGGGTCTGGAACTCGAACCAGAGTATAGAGTCAGCAACAGGCTTTGGTGCCAAGGATGTAGAGGTCTTGTATTCGGAGGATGGCCAGAACTGGAACAGCCTTGGCATGTTCGAGTTTGCCCAGGCCCCAGGTGAGCCTAATTATGTCGCTGACATCAAGATTAGCCTAGGAGGTGCATTTGCCAAGTATGTCAAGTTCGACATAAAGTCCACGTGGGGGGCAGCCAGGGCAAGTATCTCCGAGGTCAGGTTCTTCTATGTGCCGCTTGCTGCATTCAGGCCAGAGCCTGCGGATGGTGCAACCAACGTGGCAGTAGATACGGTCCTGAATTGGCGTCCTGGCAGACAGGCTGCCAAGCATCAGGTGTATGTAGGGCTAGACAAGGCTGCGGTGCAGTCAGCTACGGTACCTACGGCCACGGTGACGGATCACAGGGTGTCGTTAT
>Ga0207433_10002477_pt1 | contig 37593 bp, 40 predicted proteins | sample YelNatPaOPGAMG01_FD_187559 | JGI IMG/M metagenome (GOLD analysis project Ga0207433, IMG submission 187559) | Hot spring thermophilic microbial communities from Obsidian Pool, Yellowstone National Park, USA - OP-RAMG-01 (SPAdes) (version 3) | ecosystem: Environmental > Aquatic > Thermal springs...
CAGCACCTGGCTGATGAGCTTTATAACCAGGATTTTCAATAAAGTTTTTGCTTAAAATTTCACTGTCTTTGATATCAAATATTGTAAAACCTGGACATCTTCCAAAATGCTGAGCAACAAAATCTCCTTCCGTTGCTATTGCAACTCTCATTTTAAACCTCCTGATTTTTTAAAAAATTAACCGGAGGCAAAGCCTCCGGTCTGATATTACTTTTCCTTTTCAATTTCACTCAAACGCTTTTCAACTGCTTCAAGATTTTTCCTGAGAATTTCTGCCTCCTGCCTGAGTAATTCTGCTTCGTCTCCCAAAGAGGCTCCTCCGAAAAAAGGCGCTCTCCAAAACCATCTAAATCTAAATCTTCTTCCAAATCCTCCGAAGCATCTCCATCCTCTACCCCTTCCAAAACCTCTTCCTGCTCCTGGATTCATATATCCTGGAGCATTAAAACCTCCACAATATCCTAATCCTCTACCTGTTCTTGGACCTGCTCCAACAGGTCCTGTTCTGTCTCCCCAAGGCATTTTAATCACCTCCTGAATTTTTTCTTGATTTAATAATAATGAAAATCATTTTCATTTGTCAAGAAAAATATACAAACTGAGGTAGGGTAAAATTATTTTATATCTTACAATTCTCGGTTAAGTCTTTCAAGAACTCTTTTTGCAAGTTTAAGAGTAAATCCAGGCAGTAAGGCTATATCTTCCTCTGAGGCTTCCTTTATTCTTGATACACTTCCATAGTGTTTGAGAAGGGTCAGTCTCCTTTTTTTACCAATCCCCGGAATTTTTTCAAGCAATGAGGTAAATGCGGCCTTTTTACGAAGTTTTTTATGATATGATATTGCAAATCTATGTGCTTCATCCCTTATTTTTCTTAAAAGAATTGATGAAGGTCTATTGTCTTCAAGGAGCAGTTCCATGCCATCAGGGAAAATTAGCCTGTCAGGTTCTTTAGCAATTGCAAAAACATTAATTTCTTCCTTCAACTCATCAACGACCTTAAGGGCAGAATTTAAATGTCCTCTTCCTCCATCAATTAATATAAAATCGGGTTTTGGAACACCATCTTCTGTGTCAAATTTTTTAACAACTCTATATACAATTTCCTTCATACTGCTGTAATCGTCAATTCCTTGAGTTTCTTTTATTTTTAAGTGTCTGTAGTAATTTTTATTGAATGTGCCATCCTCCCAGTAAATAAAGCTTCCAACTGAATGCATTCCAAAAAGTGTTGAAACATCAAAAGCTCCAATTTTTGAGGGAAATTCTTTAAGATTGAGCCTTTGTTTAAGCTCATTGAGAGTTGTTTCAAACGGAGAAAGCCTTGATTTTAGATGAATTTTTGCGTTATTTATTGCCATATTAATTAGGTCCTTTTCTTCCTTTGAAAAAGGCTTTCTTAACCGGACAGTATCACTCCTTTTTTCTTCAAGCCATTTCTTAATCTCTTCAGCATTCTCAGGAATGTTTTGCAAAATAATAATAGATGGAGGGATTAAAACATCCTTGGAATACAATGCTTCAATTATTGAACGCAGAAGATTCCCTGTGGTTTCATAAAAAGCTTTTTTAATTATATAATCCCTTGAACCAACAAGCAAACCATTTCTCACAAAAAGAACATTTACAGATATTTTTGAATTTTCAATATAAACTCCTATTACATCAATGTCCTCAAGATTTAAAGACACAACCCTCTGTTTATCAAATATCCTTTCAAGCTTTTTAATCTGATCCCTGAGTCTTGCTGCCTCTTCAAACTTTAAATCCTCACTCAGTTTTTGCATTCTCTGCCTCAGGGATTCAATTAACTGTTTTCTTTTGCCTTTCAAAAATAAAACAGCCTCCTCAACTCCCTTCATATATTCTTTTTTGTCTATTAAACCAGCACATGGAGCGGGACATCTTTTCATCTGATACTGCACACATGGACGGATCGGTCTGTTAAGATTGTATTTACAGGTTCTTATAGGAAAATTTCTTCTTATAAATGACAGAGCTTCCCACATTGTTTGAGCAGGAACATATGGTCCAAAATAAAGGTTTCCATCTTTTTTTGGTTTCCTGACTACCTCTATTTTAGGCCATTCCTCTGTAATGGTAATTTTCAGATATGGATAGTTTTTATCATCCCTCAGAAGAACATTAAACGGAGGCTTATGCTCTTTTATTAAATTTGCCTCAAGAATAAGTGCTTCAAATTCATTTGATGTCACAATATATGAAAAATCTTTAACAAGTTCAATCATTCTTGATTTTCTCGGATCAGGTTCACCATGTTGGAAATAGCTTTTAAGTCTGTTTTTCAGATTTTTTGCCTTTCCAACATAGATAATCTTGCCTTTTCTGTCTTTGAAAAGATATACACCTGACAGTGAAGGTATTGCTGAAAGCTCTATCATAATATATTTTATCAGAATCAATTTTTCTGAATCTTGTCTAAATCTTCCAATGCCTAATATAATATGGGTATGATCAGGCACAGCTTTATTCTTCTTGACGGAATCGGAGAAAAAAGGGAAAGAAGACTCTGGAAGGAAGGAATTTTAACATGGGATGATTTTTTTCAGTGTAAAGAAATTCTGGACATAGACAGAGAAAGAAAAAAAATTTATGATGAATTCCTTCATAAAGCCCTGGAAGCTTTAATCAAACGCAATTGTTATTTTTTTAAGAAAAATTTAAAAAGAAGGGAACACTGGCGACTTTTTGAGGAATTCCTGAAAGAGGCAGTATGTATTGATATAGAAACCAATGGCTTAACCCATGAAAAAGGAGGATATGTTACACTGGTTGGTATATATTCAATTGATGGCTATCAGGTGCTTGTGAGAGGAGAAAACCTTACAGAGGAAAATCTTCAGCAAATTTTTGATAAATATAAATATTTAATCACATTCTATGGAAGCATCTTTGATATTCCTTTTCTTAAAAAGGAGTTCCCAAAATTAAAGATTGAACATATTCCACATTTTGACCTTTTTTTTGCAGGTAAAAGAACAGGGATTCAGGGCGGGCTTAAAAAACTTGAAGCCATGTTTCTTATAGAAAGAAGTGATTTTCTGAGAGGACTTAATGGATATGACGCGGTAAAACTCTGGCGGGCTTATCAGAAAGGAAGTATTGACAGTCTTGAAGTGCTCATAGCCTATAACAGAGCAGATACCGAGAATCTGTTTCAGCTTGCCAGGATTTTCTACGAAATATTACGTGCTCAGGCTGGCATTGATAAGTTTATTGATAATGGAACACTTAACACAGCTTAAAAAATTTATAAATTACCTTCTTACAGAGAAGGCACTTTCCATAAATACAGTAAAGTCTTATGAAAATGATTTAAAAGGTTTTTTCAGATATATTGAGAAAAATAAAATTTTTTATGCTGATTGCAAAAAAGAAAACATAATTAACTATCTTTTAGAATTAAAGGAAAGAGGATATAGTTCAGCTTCCATTGCAAGAATTCTTTCTTCTGTGAAGCAGTTTTTCAGATTTCTGATTCTTGATAGCATAATATCTCATGACCCTACAGAAGGACTCAGATCACCCAAACCATGGCTCAGGCTTCCAAAAGCACTTGAAACCGATGAAGTGAGAAGACTACTTTCAGTAATTCTTGAAAGCAAATATTTTTTGAGAGATATTGTAATGCTTGAACTTATGTATGCCTCTGGATTAAGGGTCAGTGAACTTATAAAGCTTAAATTAAGTGATATTAATTTTGAAGCAGGATTTATAAGAATTAAAGGCAAGGCAGATAAAGAAAGGGTTGTTCCTGTTGCACAGCGAACCATTGAAAGAATCAGAAATTATTTAACATTACTCAGACCAAGACTTATTAAAGAGAGGACTTCTGATTATGTTTTTCTGAATAACAGAGGCAAGCCAATGACACGTCAGAGGTTCTGGCAGAATTTAAAGGCAATGGGTAAACTTGCAGGTATAAATGTAACGCCACATATGATAAGGCACAGTTTTGCAACTCACTTGCTTGAGGGCGGAGCGGATTTGAGATCTCTTCAGAAAATGCTCGGTCACAGTGATATCTCTACAACACAGATATATACAAAGGTCTCAATGGATAGACTTCGCAGGGAATATCTTAAGCATCATCCAAGAGCTAAGTAGATGATCCATTATTTTTAAGCCAGACAACCCTCTGGGGAAAAGGGATTTCAATTCCTTCTTCCTTAAAACGTTTGAATATTCTTTTTCTTAGCTCATGCTGTATCAAATACTGCTCAACAAATTCCCTCACATGACACACAACAGTAAAATCAAGAGAACTTTCACCAAATCCAGGAATAAATCTTACAAATGGTTCAGGTTCACTGAGTAACCCCGGAACTTCCTCTGCGGCTTTTTTTGTTTCCTCAATTAATATTTTTTCAACTTTCTCAGGGTCTGATGAGTAGCTAACATTAATTGGAATCTGAAGTAATATTCTCTTTTCGGGAAGGAAATAATTTACAACTATGCTCTGGGCAAGCTTACTGTTCGGAATTACTATCATGTTGTTTGAAAGCATTCTTATTCTTGTTGTTCTCCAAGAAATGTCTTCAACATATCCTTCCTGACCTGTTTCAAGACGAACAAAATCTCCAATTCTTATGGACTTCTCAGCCATAATATGTATTCCGGCAAAGAGATTTTCAAGTGTATCCTTAAGTGCAAGAGCAACAGCCAGTCCACCGATCCCGAGTGCAGTAATTAATGGAGCTATGGAAATATCAAAAATATTAAGTATGACTATTAAACCAATTATATAAATTGCACCCTTAAGAAGTGTACTCAGTAATCCAGTTGACGGGATAGATACTGATGTGCGCTGAATGTAATCAGTAAAAAGCCTGCTTACAAGATTTGCACAGGTGACAGTTATTGATAAAATTATCAATACATAAATTGCTCTATTAAAATAAAAAGAATATTTTGAGGAGATTTCTGATACATATAATCCAGTATAAAGTGCTATTCCAGCAACCCAGAGGATTGAAGGGATTCTGATTGTTTTAATTATCAGGTCATCAAGACCTGTTTTTGTCCTTTCACTCCATCTATGAATTGATTTAAATAAAACTGCTCTAAATGCTAATAAAACTGCTAATGCAAAAAGGGAAATAAGAACAGCTGTTATTATTCTTTCAATTGCCATAAAATTTTATCTTTCAGATACCAAAACTTTTTTAGAAATTGTATATTCTTTCAAAGCTTCATAAACTTCTTCCTCTGCTACAATGCTCCCTCCGGGTCTTGCATACAGATAAACAGGAGCCATACCATTTACGGCAAGCCTGACATCTTCAACCATCTGTCCTGCATTGAACTCAACAACTATAAAATTCTCAATTTCTTTTGCAAGCTCTTTCAAGGGTTCTTCCGGGAATGGGAATAATGTAATAGGTCTTAAAAGTCCTATCTTAATCCCTTCCTGCCTTAATTTTCTTATTGCTGAGATACAGACCCTTGCAGCAGAGCCAAAAGCTACAATAACAGAGTCAGAATCATTAATAAAGTATGTTTCATATTTTACTTCTTTTTTCTTCCACTCTTTATATTTTTCCTGAAGTTTCCAGTTATGCCTTTCAAGCTCACCCTCACCCAAAAACAGACTCTTTATAACTCTTGGAGGCCTTTGTTTTGCTCCTGTTAATGCCCATGAGGATTTATCAAATATTTTTAATTCAGGCAGTTTTGGCACAACGGGTTCCATCATCTGGGCAATTATTCCGTCTCCTAAGATCATTACAGGAGTTCTCCACTCATCAGCTTTTTCAAATGCTAAAATTGTGTAATCCCAGAATTCCTGTACACTGAATGGAGCATAAACAAGAAGCCTGTAATCACCATGTCCGCCACCTTTCACAGCCTGAAAATAGTCTGCCTGACTGCCAGATATATTTCCAAGCCCTGGACCACCCCGCATTATATTCACAATGACTGCAGGAAGTTCTGCTCCCGCAAGATAGGATACTGCTTCCAGTTTTAAACTTATTCCTGGTGAGCTTGAAGAAGTCATTGCTCTAAAACCGCAGGCACTGGCACCATAAACCATGTTTATTGCAGCAATTTCGCTTTCTGCCTGAATAAATATTCCTCCTACTTCCGGTAATCTTTTTGATAAATATTCAGGTATTTCGTTCTGGGGTGTTATTGGATATCCAGCATAAAATTTTAACCCTGCCCGAACAGCAGCCTCAGCAATTGCCTCGTTTCCTTGCATTAAGACTTTATTCATTTCAGCCTCCATGAATATATATTTTAAAAAATTTTTTTATTTTAACACATTATTGATATAATGAATTATGAGTCTTAAACCTGCATTGCTATTCATTTTATTGCTTTTAGCAGGATGTGCAACCCTGCCAAAATCTCTTGAGGATATTCCAGCATTAAGAGATGTTTCATTTTCTGCTGTAAAGAGTAATCAGGAAAAATATATGGATGCCACTATTTTATGGGGTGGAAGAATTATAAACTGTGTTAATACTCAGGATGGAACAACTTTTGAAATTCTTTATCTGCCTCTTGACAGAGAGGGTTATCCTGTAGAGAGTGATGCTTCTGAAGGAAGATTTATAGTTGTCTCTAAAAATTTTCTTGACTGTGCAGTTTATGAAAAGGGCAGATATCTAACAGTTGCTGGGAAGTTTAAAGGTTTAAAAGAAGGAAAAATTGATGGAATGTCGTACAGTTTTCCATTGCTTGAAGCTCAGGCAACATACCTATGGAAAAGACCAAAGCTATATTATTACAACTGGAGACCTTCAATATGGTTGTGGTATGGCTCTCCCGGGTGGTGGTTTGAATACGGTCCATGGTAAAAGTGAAGTTTCTGTATGGGAAATATAACAATACTGCCTGAAAAAATAGTAGGTAAAATTGCTGCTGGAGAAGTTGTTGAAAGACCAGCCTCTGTAGTTAAGGAACTTTTGGAAAACTCAATAGATGCCCGGGCAAGTTCTGTTTCGGTTTTTATAAAAGAATATGGCATATCAGAGATAAAGGTTATTGATGATGGAGAAGGAATCTACAGGGAAGATGTTCCGATCGCATTTCAGAGGCACGCAACAAGTAAAATAAAAAATGAAAAGGATCTTTTCAGTATTCAAACTCTTGGTTTTCGTGGTGAAGCTCTTTATTCAATCGCTCAGGTAAGCAAATTAAGAATTGTTACCCAGCATAAAGATGAAGATACCGGAATAGAGCTTTATATAATTGGTGGAAAGATTTTTGAAAACAGGCCTGCTTTCACAAAAGGAACTACTGTAGAGGTAAGGGATCTCTTTTTTAATACTCCTGTGAGACGCAGTTTTCTTAAGTCTTCCTTTACTGAAAGGGCACATATTATTGAAACTGTTCAGAAATACTGCCTTGCATATCCTGAGATCTCATTTCTTCTTATTATAGATGGACAGGAAATTTTAAATGCTCCTCAGGTTAAATCACTTCATGAAAGAATTATTCAGATTTTCGGTGCTGAGTTTATGGAGAGGCTTAAATTCAGAAAAATTTCAAAAGATGGATATAAAATTGAAATATTTTTAGGTTATGAAGAAATGTTAAGAAGGCAGAAAACAAACCAGTTAATTTTTGTGAATCGAAGACCTGTAAGAGACCCTTTCATAGTGAGCACTATATACAAAGCTCTTCAAATAAAAGAAAATCATCCACAGTTTTTAATTTTTATAACTGCTTCCTCTGAATATATAGATTTTAACATTCATCCTGCAAAGAAAGAAGTAAGATTTCGTGAACAGCAAAAGATTCATCAGCTAATTTTTAAAATGTTGCAGGCTGATTTCATTCAATCAAATGTTTCAGAAAAAATTACTGAATGGAAATCTGAACGTGAAATGGAAACAATTTTTAACAATCAGGAAATTTTTCAGTCTTTCATTCTTGGCGATTCAATCGTTGTAATTCTGCAATCCAATGGATTGCTCTTTGTTGACTATCATGCTGCACATGAAAGAGTTAATTTTGAAAAAATTTTAAATAAAATAAAGCTACAGACAGTGAAACTCGTTTTTCCCCAGATTATAAATTTAAATACAAATGAATATTTTTTAATTAAAGAAAATCTTCATATTCTTAATGAACTCGGCATAGAGGCTGAAGATTTCGGGAAAAACTCAATAATTGTAAGAGCCATCCCTGATGTTCTTCAAAATTCTGACATTGCAGGAATAATTGAAAGTATTGCGAATACCATTAAAGAAGACACAATAAAGCCTGATTTTATTGATTTAAAAAAGAAAATCGCAGCAACCGTGGCATGTCACAGTTCATTAAGGTCAGACAATAAAGTTACTCCAGGGGAGCTTAAGATACTTTTAAAGGAACTTGAAAAAACTTCAGACCCTGAACACTGTCCTCATGGCAGACCTCTAAAAAGATTCATTTCTATGAATGAGATAAAAAAATGGTTTTCAAGATAGTTATGTAAACCGTCATAAAGAAATCAGAGACTGTCAAAAAGTTGGCATAAGGATACCTCTTTTGTGTTATTATTGTTCAGAAAGGGGAGGTTAAATTCTGGCATAAACTATGCTAAATATTTTAAATTTAAGAAAAGGATTAAGGAGGGATATTTATGGCAGTGGAGAAAAAGCCAAAACTAACTGAGGATGAAGAAAAAGAAGTTCAGGAGGAGCAAAAGGAAAAACCAAAGAAAAAAATCAAGATTTTACCAATTGTTATTGCATTGGTTGCTTTAGCAGCAGTTGCTGTGGGAGCTTATTTTCTATCACCTGTTTTATTTTCAGGCAAATCAGCAGAATCGGAAAAAGCCACAGAAACAAAGGCAACAGAAGGTGTAAACTTTAGTTTAGAACCATTTGTCGTTAATTTAATGGATCAGGGAGGAACAAAGTATCTCAAGGTTTCTGTACAACTTGAGCTTTCAAATCCAAAGATAAGTGAGAATGCTAAAAGCAAAACACCTCAGATAAGGGATGCAATAATAACTCTTCTTACAAACAAAACCTCAGAGGAACTGATAACTCCTGAAGGAAAACTGCTTCTTAAGGATGAGATAAAACAGAGAGCGAATCAGATTCTCGGAGAAGGTAATGTTATAAATGTTTATCTAACAGATTTTGTGATGCAGTAAAATGTCAGACGAGATTTTATCACAGGAAGAAATTGATGCTTTACTGAAGGGTATAGAAGGGGGAGAAGTTGAAACTGAAACAGCAGAAGCCCCTACAGGGATAAGACCATATGATTTCACAACTCAGGAGAAGATTGTTCGTGGAAGAATGCCAACCCTTGATATTATTAATGAGCGTATTGCAAGAAATTTCAGATTAAACCTTTCAGCAGATCTAAGAAAAGTTGTAGAAGTTATCAATGTTAATGTCAAAATAACAAAATTTTACGACTTCTTACGTTCTGTTCCATTTCCTTCAAGTTTAAATATCATAAAACTTGAGCCTCTCAGGGGTTTCAGTCTTGTAGTTTTTGATGCACCCATGATTTTCAACATAATAGAGTTTTATTTTGGTGGAACAGGTAAAAGGCATTACAAGCCAGAAGGAAGGGAGTTCACTTTTATTGAGCAGAGAATGATACATAAGATTGTAATGATGTTTCTTGATTGTATAAATGAGGCTTGGAAACCAATCTTTCCTGTAAAACCGCAGTTTATCAGAAGTGAAATGAATCCACAATTTGTCACAATTGTTACTCCTGTGGATCTGGTTATAGAAACAGAGTTTACTATTGAGGTTGAAACAAGAGAGTGCAAAATTATGGTGTGTATACCTTATGCTTCTGTTGAACCAATAAAGGATAAGCTTTATAGCGCTTTTCTTGCAGACAGGGATGAGATGGATATGAAATGGATAGGAAGGATTATAGCCCAAATAAAAAGCTTAACTGTTCAATTAGAGGCCGTTCTTGGCAAAACAACAATAGATTTTAAAACATTATTAGATCTTAAAGTAGGAGATATTATAACCCTTCAGAAAAGAGTAGAAGAGGATGTTGATGTTATTGTTGAAGGTATTCATAAATTTAAGGGGAAGTTTGGCACTTATAAAGGAAATTATGCTGTAAAGATCACAAAGGAGGCATAAAATGGAAGAGAAAGAAATTCAAGAAAAAGCTGAAGAAGAATCTGAAGAAGAACTTGATATGGCAAAGGCTCTTGAGATGGAAAAAGCAATGAAAGCAGCAGAGGAAGTTCAAACTCCTCAGATGGATGAGTTCACTCCTTCTCAAGAAAAGCCTGCTTTGAGAGATATAAATTTCATTCTTGATATTCCTCTTGAGCTCACAGTTGTCATTGGCAGGGCAAAGGTTATTGTTCAGGAACTTCTTCAGTTAACACAGGGTTCTGTTGTAGCCCTTGAAAAACTTGCTGGTGAACCGATGGAAGTTTATGTTAATGGAAAACTCATTGGTAAGGGAGAGGTTGTTGTGGTAAATGAAAGATTCGGAATAAGACTCACAGATATTATAAGTCCTCAGGAAAGAGTAAAACAGCTTGGATAGGTAAAAAAATGGAATATTTAAAGATTATACTTTCCCTGTTGTTAATTATTGCATCCGGTTGTCTTTTATTGAGAGTAATGAAAAATAAGATTAATCCAGGTAAAGGTTTTATTCAGGTGATTTATTACCAGCCAATAGGGTATAAAAAGGGTATAGGAGTAGTAAAAGCTTTTGATGAATATCTTCTTGTTGGGATATCAGAAAACGGAATCAATCTCATAAGTAAACTTGATTATACAAAGATAAAGGCAGTTTTTGAGGATGAATCTTCCCAGAAAAAACCTTCATGGCAAAAAATTTTTAAAGGAGGTATATTCAGTCTTCTTTTATTCTTTATTCCTTCAGTATGCTTTTCAGCGCCACAGGCATCTACAGGAGGTGGATTATTTGGATTTTCCTCAGCTGTTGATCTTGTTGTTTTTATAACACTTCTTAGTTTTCTGCCAGCAATTCTGGTTATGATGACATCTTTTACAAGGATTGTTATTGTTCTTTCACTTTTAAGACAGGCACTTGGAACACCTACAGTGCCTCCAAATCAAGTAATAATAGGGCTTGCACTGTTTCTGACACTTTTCATTATGTCTCCAACTGTTGACAGAGTTTACAACGAAGCATATATCCCACTTTCAAAAAAAGAAATAACAATGCAGGATGCTATAACAAAAGCTTCAATTCCATTTAAGGAATTTATGTTAAAGCAAACAAGACAGAAAGACCTTGCTCTTTTTCTCAAGCTTTCAAAGGCAGAGGCTAAACCTGAAACTCCTATGGATTTACCAATGAAGATAGTTGTTCCGGCATTTGCTCTTGGAGAGCTCAAAAGAGCATTTGAGATAGGATTTTTAATATTCCTTCCATTTCTTGTGATTGATATCGTTGTTGCAAGTATTTTGCTTTCAATGGGAATGTTCATGGTTCCCCCTGTGATGATTTCAATGCCATTTAAACTTCTGCTTTTTGTTCTTGTTGATGGATGGCAGTTAATAATCGGCTCACTTGCTGGAGGGTTTAAATGACAGTAGAGTTTTTAAACTATATATCAAAACAAACACTTGAGACAGTTCTTCTTGTTGGCGGTCCCGTGCTTCTTGTAAGTCTTCTTGTTGGTGTGCTGATAGGCTTATTTCAGGCAATAACCCAGCTTCAGGAGATGACAATAAGCTTTGTTCCGAAAGTTATAGCTGTTTTTTTAACACTTCTTATCACTCTTCCATGGATTGTCAATATAATGACGAAGTTTACCAGGGGAATTTTTGAAAATCTTCCTTTGTATGTAAAATAAAATGGATTATTTAGAACTCCTTACAAAAAACCTTTATAAATTTATTCCTGTTTTTATAAGGATTTCAACAATTCTGTTTTTTCTTCCATACATCGGTAGCAGAACAGTACCGATAATGTTCAGGTTCTTTTTTGCCCTTTCTCTTTCCTTTGCAGTAATACCCTTTTTGCCTGATAAAGAAGAAAATCTTTTTATTTCTTTGTTAAATGCAGTAATTTTTGGTCTGGCTATAGGACTCATTACAAGATTAATAATAGCATCTGTTGAAATAGCATCTCAATGGATGAGTATACATATAGGCTTTACAGTAGCTAATGTTTTCAACCCTCAGTTTGGAGAACTCATGGGACCACTAAGCATTTTCTATGAGATGTTCACAATAGCTCTTTTTTTCTCTCTTGATCTGCATCTCAGTCTTGTAGAGACAGTCATAAAAACATTTTATATGCCTGCAAAACTAACAATTTTGGGAAATGTTATAGAGTTTTCCTATTTAATGTTTCCACTTGCCCTCAAACTTTCAGCACCTGTGCTACTTGTTCAGGTTTTAATGAATATAGGGCTTGGATTTTTGACAAGAATCATGCCCCAGGCAAATGTTTTTTTTGTTGGATTTCCTCTTTTGCTTGCAACTGGAGTTGCTGTGATGTGGTTGAGCATTCCAATTTTTACAATGGTTCTTTCAAAGGCATTCTTAAATCTTAAGAATACTTTAATAATGCTTTTAAGGTGAAAAAATGCCAGAGGAACTGCAGGAAAGAACAGAGCAGGCTACCCCAAGAAGAAGAGAAAAGGCACGTCAGAAAGGTGAGGTTCCAAGAAGTAGAGAACTTACAGGTATAGCTGGCACATGGATGATTTTTTTATATTTTGTTTTTTCAAAGGAATTTATCACCTCTGCAATACTGCATATAAAAGAATCTTTTATAAGAGTTAAAAATCCAGATTTTATTAGTGGAGCAATCCTTCAGAGCTTAAGACAGGAAATGAAGTGGTTTTTTATTCTATTTGCTCCTGCTGGAGCAGTTCTTGTTTTTGGAGTTTTGATTGTCCATTTTATTCAGACAGGTTTTCTTTTTACAGGCGCTCCACTGGTGCCTGATCTTTCAAGAATTGATCCAATAAAGGGTATAAAGAAATATTTTTCCCTTAATGCATTATTTGAAACAGTGAAGGGCATTCTTAAAATCCTGGCTCTGGGTTTTGTTATATACATTGTTTTAAAGAAGGATGTCAATATTTTGCCACTTATCATTGATATGGATGTAAAAACCATAGCAGATATCAGTTTTCAAAAAATATTTCAGCTTGTTCTTGCATGTCTCATTATGCTTACTGTTTTTGCAGGTATAGATTTTGCTTATCAGAGATGGCAGTATGAGAGGAACTTAAGAATGACAAGACAGGAACTTAAAGAAGAGTTTAAAGAAACAGAGGGTTCTCCACTGGTTAGAGCGAGAATAAGAAGCCTGCAAAGAGAAATGGCTCGTAGAAGAATGATGCAGGAAGTTCCAAAGGCAGATGTTGTCATTACAAATCCTTTACATATTGCTGTATGCATAAAATATGACCCTCAGGAAATGAATGCTCCAGAGGTTGTAGCAAAGGGAGCAAATATTCTTGCTGAAAGAATAAAGGAGTTAGCAAGACATGCAGGAGTTCCAATATATGAGAACAAACCCCTTGCAAGAGCGCTTTACAGGATACCAATTGGACAGGAGATACCAGAAACACTTTATAAAGCAGTTGCAACAATTTTAGCAGCAGTTTACAGAATTAAAGGAAGGCAGGTAGCATGAAATTTCTCAGTTACATAAGAAGCGATGTTCTTATTGCTGTCGGAATTATTGTAATCCTGATATTTATGATTGTTCCCATTCCACCTTTCATGCTTGATCTTTCACTTACAATGAGTATAACTTTTTCAATCCTGATTATTCTTGTTGCATCATATGTGAGAAGACCCCTTGATTTCTCAGTTTTTCCTTCAGTTTTGCTCATTGCCACGCTTTTAAGGCTATCCTTAAATATTGCTTCAACAAGGCTTATTCTCACACGTGGAGAACTCGGTACAGAAGCAGCTGGAAAGGTTATTAAAGCTTTTGGAGAGTTTGTGGTAAGTGGAAACTTTGTAGTTGGTCTGATTATTTTTCTGATTCTTGTAATCATAAACTTTATAGTTATTACTAAGGGTGCGGGTAGAATTGCTGAAGTATCAGCCCGTTTTACACTTGATGCAATGCCAGGCAAGCAGATGAGCATAGATGCAGATCTTAACGCAGGTCTGATAGATGAGAAAGAAGCAAGGCGTAGAAGAGAGGAAATAAGCAGGGAGGCAGATTTTTATGGAGCAATGGATGGTGCTTCTAAATTTATTCGTGGAGATGCTATTGCAGCGATAATAATCATGATTATAAACATCATAGGTGGAATTCTTATTGGAGTGCTACAAAAGGGAATTTCAGTGGCAGATGCTGTCAGAACATATGTAATACTTACTATAGGTGATGGACTGGTAGCACAGATTCCTGCTCTGATAACCTCAACAGCAGCAGGTATTGTTGTAAGCAGGGCAGCAACAGAGTCAAATCTCGGACATGATATTGTTCAGCAGCTTTTTAAAAATCCAAAGACACTTGCTACAGCAGGAGCAGTTTTGCTTCTACTTGGTTTGATACCCGGTTTACCACATCTTCCATTCATAATTATTGCATTAATCTCAGGTGCGATTGCTTACATACTGTTAACAAAAGAAAAGAAGGAAGAGGAGATTCTGCCTCCACCAGAAGAAAAACCTTCTGCAGAGCCTCAGCTTGAAAGTCTTTTAAGGGTTGACCCAATTTCTCTTGAAATAGGATACAATCTCATTCCTTTAGTTGAGGGAGAAGGCTCACTTGTTGAAAGAATTCGCTCTTTAAGAAAACAGATAGCAATAGAGATGGGTTATATTATTCCATCAATTCACATAAAGGATAACTTGATGTTAAAACCATCTCAGTACAGTATCCTAATTAGAGGAGTTGAAGTTGCCCGATCTGAGATAATTCCAGGAAGATTTCTTGCAATTGGTGCCCGCATAGGTCCTGAAATTGAAGGAATACCAACTAAAGATCCAGCATTTGGAGTTGATGCAGTATGGATTGAAGAAAAAGATGTTTCAAAGGCACAGACACTTGGTTTTACTGTTGTTGATGCTCCGTCAGTCATTGTAACGCATCTCAGGGAAATATTGAGAAACTATGGATATGAACTTCTTGGAAAGCAGGAAGTTCAGAGATTGCTTGATAATCTTGCAAAAACTCATCCGAGAGTTGTTGATGATCTTATTCCAGGTCTATTGAATCTCTCTCAGGTTCAGAAGGTTCTCCAGAATCTTTTAAGAGAAAGGGTTTCCATCAAGGATTTACAGACGATACTTGAGTGTCTTTCAGAGTATGCAAGTATAACAAAGGATCCTGAAATTTTGACAGAATATGTAAGGCAAGCACTGTCAAGGCAAATAACAAAGAGTGTTCAGAATCCTGACGGCTCAATATCGGTTATTTTACTTGATCCATCAGTTGAAAGAAGCTTTGTGGAGTCTTTACAAACAACTCCGCAGGGCACGGTTTTTGCTCCAGATCCTGCATTGATGGAAAAGGTTACTGAAAATATAAAGAGAGTTGCAGATGAGGCGACAGTAAAAGGATATCAGCCAGTTTTAATATGTTCACAGGCAATAAGAAGATTTATAAAGAGGGCAGTAGAAAGGGTGTCTCCCGCACTGCCTGTTATCTCTCCTCAGGAAATATTATCGGGAGTAAAAATATATATGCTTGCTACAGTAAAATCTGATTAGGAGGTAATGGTATGAAAATAAAAAAATTTCAGGGAAAAAGTTTCAAAGAAGTCTTAGAAACAGTTAAAAAGGAAATGGGAGTTGATGCAGTTATTCTTTCAAGCACTGTCCGAAAAGACCAGATCTCTGGTAGTTCTTACATAGAGATTACAGCAGCACTTGATGAGGCATATGATGGGGCTTTTTTCTTAAACTCTGATGGAAAAAAAGTTTTAGACAGCGGTTTATTTAGTGAGATAGAGAAGTTGAAAGAGGAAATGTGTTTTTTAAGAGAAAGTATAAACACTTTCTTTCCATGTTTACAGGATAATTCAAAGAAAGGACTTTACAGTTTTCTTATAAAAAATGGTGTTGATGCCCATCTTGCTCTTTTACTTTTGGAAAGGGCTAATAATATGGATGAACTAAGAGAGTTACTTGAAACTGAGCTAAAAATTAGTAGAACATCTTTTTTTGATGAAAGGGGTTTTGTTTTTTACGGACTTCCAGGAGCAGGAAAAACCACCACAATTTTTAAAATGGGAAAGCTTTTCAGAGAAAGGAAAGAAAAATTTATAATTGTCTCTCTTGATCGCAGGATATGTTCTGTAGCCCGTATAAAAGAGATAGCATTAAAACTTAAGTGTGATGCAAAGGTGCTTAAAGACCTAAAAGAACTTTACAGAATTGTTCATAATAACTCTAACAAGGTAAAATTACTTGTTGATACTCCAGGTGACAGCAATATGAGATTTGTTTCTGAATTAAAGGATTTACTTAAAGATTCATCTGTTAAGAGGTGCTACTTAGTGGATGCATCAATGTCAACACAGTCAAGCATTAAAGCCTTTAAAACAGTTGATTTAACAGCAGTTGACTGCATAGGTTTTACAAAACTTGACTTGGCATATCCTTATGGAACAGTTTATAATCTTTCTGTGTTTTCAGGTAAACCTGTCAGTTTTCTTACATCAGGCAGTTGTGAAAATGGAGCTAAAATTTATTCTCCAGAAGTTATGACTAACCTGATTCTTGGAGGAGTCTGTGAAAATTAATATCCCGAGAATTATAGCTGTTTCAAGTGGAAAAGGAGGTGTTGGAAAAACAAATTTTGTAACAAATATTGCTCTCATTTTCAGTAAGATGCAGAAAAGAGTGCTTCTTATGGATGCTGATGTAGGTTTAAGTAATATTGATATAATGTTTGGTATAGCACCAAAATTTAATATAAAACACCTACTTACAGGTGAAAAGTCAATTAAAGATATCATTGTTAAAACATCAGAGGGCATTGATATCATTCCTGCAAGTTCAGGAATAAGGGAGCTAACACAGCTTACAGCACAACAGAAGATGAAGATTATACAGGAACTTGAAAGCCTTGATAGTGACTATGATATTTTCCTTATTGATACAGGAGCTGGGATATCGGATAATGTAATTTTTTTCTGTTCTGCTGCCCATGATAATATAATTATTGTAACGCCTGAACCAACATCTATTGCAGATGCATATGCATTAATTAAATTGCTTTATAAAGAACACGGAGAGAGAAATTTTCGCATAATAGTCAATAATGTAAAGAATTTGACAGAAGCAAAAGATACATTCAGGAAACTTTCAATGGTGGCTGAAAGATTTCTCGGTATAAATCTTGACTGGCTTGGAGCACTTCCAAGTGATGAAAAAATAAAGGAAGCCATTGTCTCACAAAAACCTTACATAAATCTTTATCCTTCCTCTGAATTTTCAAAAAAACTTTATGATATCGCAAAACAGATTCTTAAAAGGGAGGTAAATCTTTTAAAAGGAGGGATGCAGTTTTTCCTTAAAAAAGCTTCAGGCTCATAATATGTTTTATTCTGAAGATGAGAAACAAAGACTTATCAAACAGTTTTTACCAAAAATAAAGCATTATGCTTTAAGGTACTATCATATTGTTCAGTCAGTATTAGAACTGCAAGACTTAATCTCTGCTGGAATAAAAGGATTGCTTGAAGCATTGAATAAATACAATCCCTCACTTAATGTTCCTCTTTCTGCTTTTATAGAGCATAGAGTAAGGGGTGCTATTCTTGATGAGATTCGCTCACTTGATTTTTTTTCAAAGGAATTCCGAAAAAAAATTGAGGATGTAAAAAAAGCTTATAAGGATTTAAAAGATACTGGCAGAGACCCAACAGATGAGGAAATGGCAGCATACTTGAATATTACTGAGAAGGAACTGATAGAAGTTTATCAGAGTATGAAGGCTTCTGACATAGTAAGTCTTGATGAGTACATAACTGGACAGAACGGCAGCAAATTAAGCATGTATGAAGTTTTATCCGATGAAAAGAATATTTTTGAAGAAATAGGGCTTCAAGAAGTCTGTGAGAAGTTATCCCATGCAATTGATAAACTTTCTGAAACAGAGAAAATTATTATCTCTCTTTATTATTATGAAGAGCTAAATATGAAAGAGATTGCTCAGATAATGGGAGTTTCTTTATCCAGAGTGAGTCAGATTCATGGTAAGGCTTTAATAAAACTCAAAAATCTTCTTGAAAGTGAAAAAAACTGATTTTGGTATAATAAAAAAATGAAAGATTTAAAGAGACTAATTTTAAAATTACTTAACGATCCGGAGCCTTCAGAGAGAAGAAAGGCTGCAGAGGAGCTTGCTCAGGCTGATGAGAGAGCAGTTTATCCATTAATTAAGGCCCTAAAAGATTCAAATACTGCTGTTCAGGAAGCTGCAACACAGTCCCTTATTTATATTGGACTGAAAGACAACTTAATGTTAAATTCAGGTGAATTTGTTACATACATGGTTATTCCCATTTTAAGAGAGGAAGAAGCTTACCTTAGAAATACAGCAATTTTAATAATAAAGGAAATCGGGCACAAAGCTCCTCATTTGATCATTCATCTTCTTAAAGATAAAGACCCTGATATAAGAAAATTTGCTCTTGATTTACTTTCTGAAATAAAAAGGGGATTTAATCCTTCAGTAATATTACCTTTACTGAAAGACAAAAACAGCAATGTAAGGGCGTCTGCAGCAAGGGCTATTGGAGAGCATGGATACAGAGAAGGAATTCCAGCACTTATAGATAGTTTAAAAGATGAAGAATGGGTTGTTTTTTATGTTTTGCATGCACTTGCTCAACTCAAAGCAGAACAAGCTATAGATGCTATAGGAGAACTTCTTTTAAGCACAGACTCCCTTTTAATTAGAGCAGAAGCAATAGACACATTAGGGAAAATAGGCAGTAAAAAGGTTGCAGAACCTCTATTAAAATATTTTCCTCTTGCAACAAAGGATGAAAAAAAGGAGATCGTTAAAGCTCTTATAGCAATAGGTATAATCCCGGATGGACAGAATTTAAAGGAAGAGATTCTTTCTATTTTTAAAGAACAGGAATGGGATGAAAAGCATATAGCTTTAAAAGGTATAAAGTTAACAAATCTTACAGAGGCAGTTCCTTTCATTGTAGAAGAAGCTGGAGCTCTTGACCCAAGTTGTTTTGATTATGAAGAAAAAATCCAGGTTTTGCAGGAGACTCTTCTTTCTATTGACTCTGAAGAGGAACTCATATCTTTAATTGAAAAAAACAAACTCAAATATAGAGCAAAAGCCTTTGTTATAGAAACTCTCGGTAAGTTAAGAAGTAAAAAAGCTATTCCAATTCTCATAAGACTTCTTGATGATGTAAAAAGAGATATAAGAATAGCCTCTGCAAAAGCACTTGGTGAGATCGGAGACAGGGAAGCTTCACAACCTCTTATAAAAAAGACTATTGAGGATGAGGATGCAAATGTTAGAAAAGCAGCAATAAAAGCTTTAGGAATAATAAGAGCTCCGGAAGCTTATAAAGTGCTTATCAAGGCACTTGACAGAGAAATATATCCAGATATTATTGAAACAATTGTTTCAGCTCTTATATCAATTGATCAGGAAAAATTTTTAAAAAACTTAAAGTCTTACAAAAGAGAGATTAAACAGGCTCTGGCAGGACTGACTTATTCAATAGATATTTTGAATATGCTTGTTCAGTGCGAAGACAAAGAAGTCAGGAAGGCAGCTTTATATGGACTTGGAAGGCTTGCTACAGAAGAGGCTATAAGTAAAATTCTTGAATTTATTAAATCTGAAGACAGAGAATTAAAAAAAGCAGCTATTGTTGCTCTGGGAGAGGCTAATTTTTGCTCTGATGAACTATTTCAATGTCTTGAAGATAAAGACCCATGGGTAAGATACTTTGCTGTAAAATCAGTTCATAAAGCTTCTGATCCTCAAATTTTACTGGAAAGACTCATACCGCTTTTAGATGATCCTTTTCCTCCTGTTGTAATTGCCACTGTAGAGGCTTTATCAGATATAGCAACTCCTGAGACCAGAGAGTTGCTACTTTCAAAAATAAACCATCCTGACAGAGCTGTAAGAGAAAAAATAGAAGAGGTTATTCAAAAAATATGAGTACTTCTTCACCTTCTTATAAGATGATATCAGATGAAGTTTTTGTACAGTTGAGAGATTTTATTTACGAAAAAACAGGAATATATGTGCCTGACAGTAAGAAATATTTTCTTGAAAACAGGCTGAGCAGAATTTTAAAAGATAAAAATTTACAGAGTTTTGAGGATTACCTTTATTTCTTAAAGTACAGTGCAAATAAACATGATTTATCAAGACTTTTTGACTCAGTTACAACAAAAGAAACATTTTTTTTCAGAGAACCACAGCAGCTTGAGGTATTTGTTGATATTCTTCTTCCACAGATTTTAAGAGAAAACTCTCATAAAGGAAGAAAGGATATAAAAATCTGGTCTGCTGCATGTTCAACAGGTGAGGAGCCTTACACTATTGCCATGCTTTTGCTTGAAAAACCTGAAGCAGCTTTATTTAAAAAGGAGATATATGCTTCTGATATAAGTGAAGGTGCATTAAACTCTGCCAGAAGAGGCATTTATAGTGCATACTCTGTAAGAAACATTCCACAGCAGTATTTGGTAAAATATTTTAAAGATTCAGAAGGAGTATATATTCTTTCAGATACAGTAAAATCAATGGTAAAGTTTATGAATATAAATCTTGTAGATGAGAAAGATGTTAAACAGCTTAAAGGAATTGATATAGTATTCTGCAGGAATGTATTGATATATTTTGATGATAAAGCGAAAAAAAAAGCTATTTCTTATATATATGATATTTTACGGCCTGAGGGATTTTTATTTGTTGGTACATCAGAAAGTCTTCATAACATTACAAAAGCTTTTCGTCCGATAGTTATAAATAAAGTTGTTGTATATCAGAAAGTTTAGTGGAGGATTTTATGAAGGTACTTGTAGTAGATGATGATAAAACAACGAGAAAAATGTTATCCTTAATTCTTAAAAGCAAAGGTTATGATATTGTAACAGCTGAAAATGGTATAGAGGCATTACAGAAATTAGGACTTGAAGAGATTAATCTAATTCTTATAGATATGAATATGCCCTATATGGATGGAATAGAATTCACAAGACAGGTAAGGGCAAATAATCAGTTTTGTGAAATCCCGATTATTATGATAACAACAGAAGCAGATGAGGAAGAGAAAAGAAAAGCCTATGATGCAGGAGTTGATGACTATCTTGTAAAGCCTACAAATGCTCAGGAGATTACAGAAAGCATGAAAAAAATAATGAAGAAAATTTTCAGTAAAAATGTTTAGGTGGAGGGTAGAATGTTTAACTATAAGATAAAAATACTTGTAGTTGATGACTTTCCAACAATGCGTAGAATTCTTAAGAATCTTCTTAAACAAATTGGCTTTGAAAATATAGATGAGGCAGAAAATGGAGAGGATGGGTTAAGAAAACTTCGTAGCAGTGAATACGGTCTTGTGGTATCTGACTGGAACATGCCTGTCATGGATGGATTACAATTTCTAAAATCTGTCAGAAGTGATCCGAATTTAAAAGATATCCCATTTTTAATGGTAACAGCTGAGGCTGAAAAGGAAAAGGTAGTTGATGCAATAAAGTCAGGTGTTGATAACTATATAGTTAAACCATTTACTGGTGAGGTTTTAAAGGAAAAGCTTGAAAAAATAGCTCAGAAAAAACCTTCTCTTAAAGGAGGATGAAGATGGCTGATGAGATGGATGAGATAATAAATGAGTTTATTGTTGAGGCTGAAGAAATTCTTGAACAGCTTGATCCACTTTTTGTAGAACTTGAACACAGAAGGCAGGATCCTGAAATCATTAATGAAATTTTCAGAGGAATGCATACCCTGAAAGGAGCTGCTGGTTTTTTAGGCTTTCAGGGAGTTGTTGATATTGCTCACAGGGCAGAAACAATTCTAAAGAAAATAAGAGAAGGAGAGATATTACCTACAACTAAAATTACTGATGCGATTCTGAAAGGTACAGACAGTCTCAGGATTTTAATCTCAAAAATTAAAAATAAAGAAGAAGCAGAAGCAGACCAGTCAGTTCTAAAAATGCTTGATAATGCTCTCCAGGAAGCCCTGACACAGAAACCTGAAGAGAAATTTGAAGAAATAACTGTGACTGAAAAAGTTGAAGTAAAACCTTCAAAACCTGAGGAAGTTGTTACACAGATTCCAAAAGAAAAGGAAGTTGCCACACTAAGGGTTGATGTTGAAAGGATTGATAAGGTGATGGATCTGGCGGGAGAGATAGTTCTTGCACGTAACAGGCTTCTGAATTTGGCAGCCAAACTTGAATCAAAATATGGAGGCGATGATCATGTTGAAGGACTTGTTGAAAGTGTGAGTTTTCTTGACAGAGTCACTTCTGACCTTCAGCTTGCAGTGATGAAAATGAGGATGCAGCCACTTCAGAAGGTCTTTGTAAAGTTTCCGAGAATGGTAAGAGACCTTGCAAAAACACTTGGTAAAGAAGTTGACCTTGAAATAATTGGTGAGGATACAGAGGTTGATAAATCAGTTATTGAGCATATTGGAGACCCTCTTGTTCACATAATAAGGAATTCAATAGACCATGGAATAGAGTCTCCAGAGGAAAGGGTTTCAAAGGGCAAACCCCAAAAAGGCAAAATTGTAATAGATGCATATCAGAAAGGAACTCAAATTGTTATAGACATATCTGACGATGGAAAAGGTATAGACATAGAGGCTATCAAGTCAAAGGCAATAACAAGAGGACTCGTTACTGTTGAGGAAGCTGAAAAAATGTCAGATGATGCAATAATAAATTTAATTTTTCTGCCAGGCTTTTCAACAAAAGATATCTCAACAGAACTGAGTGGCAGAGGAGTTGGGATGGATGTTGTTAAATCAAATGTTGCAAAACTTAATGGTTATGTTGAAATATTTACAGAAAAGGACAGGGGAACAACCTTCAGGATAAGTCTGCCACTTACATTAGCAATAATTCAGGCAATGATGATTCAGGTAGGAGATGAAACATATGCCATACCGCAATCCATGATAGAGGAAACATTGAGAGTTGGCATAAATGAAATAAAGGAAGTAACAGGTCAGAAAGTTTTGACTGTGAGAGAAAAAGTTTTGCCTCTTTTCATATTGAATGAAATTTTAGGAATTCCAGGACATGCAGAGTCTCAAAAAAGATATATTCTCGTTGCATCTGTAGGAGAAAAAAGATTCTGTATCTCTGTTGATTCTGTTTTAGGGCAGGAAGAGATTGTAATAAAAACAATAAACGGGATAGATTCTGAGGAATGTGGAATAATGGGAGCTACAATCACAGGAGATGGCAAAGTTGTTTTAATACTTGATCTTGCTGTGATTTCAAGAAAAGTTTTAACTGCAAAATAAATTTTATGGAGTGGGAAAATGAAACAATACATTGGTTTTATTCTTGAGGAGAATGAATATACTGTACCGATACTGAAGGTGCAGGAAATAATCAAAATACCTCAAATTACAAAAATGCCCGGTGTTCCGCATTATATTGAAGGCATTACAAATCTTAGAGGCAGGGTAATTCCTGTCGTAAATTTAAAGAAAGTTCTTGGAATTCCCGAAGTTAACTCCGGCAGTAAAGTAATTGTTGTTTCTTCAGGTAGAATAACATTTGGTGTACTGGTTGATGATATTACTGGAGTTGTAAATATAGATGATTCCCAAGTAGAACCTGCTCAGGAATTCATACAGCAGGGGCAGAATCATGTAGAAGGAGTTGCCCGCTTGGGAGACAAATTGCTTGTTTTGCTTGATACAAAAAAACTGATTCCTTCTGAAGACCAGAGCCTTTTTGAAGAAGAGATATTAGAGGTTCATGATGAAGGAGACAAAGTTGAAGTGGTAAAAAAAGTTAGCGGTATTGCAGGACAGGCAACAGTAACAGAAGTTATAGATGCTGTAAAATTTTATGAACAAAAAGGTATAACAAAGGATGATCCCAAATATGTTCTGCTTGAGGAAATAACCAATTTTATGAATGCAGTTGCACAGGGAGATTATGAACAAGCAGATAAAATAATGAATAGCATAATTCAGAAAAGTCAGAGTGATTTGTTCAACGAGGTAGGGAAAGTGGCACGAAAACTGCATAATTCATTAAAGAGTTTTAGAGAAGCAATAGATCCAAGATTAAAAGAAATAGCCACCGAATATATGCCAAGAGCAGTTGATCAGCTTGAGATGGTTATTGACAAAACAGAGGAAGCAGCCAACAAAACAATGGAAATTGTTGAAAAATATATTTTAAAAATGGATGATCTTGCAAATCATATAAGAGGGCTTCAAGGGCCCGCAGAAAGCGTAGAATTCCTTAGAGAATTTAAAAATTCTCTTGAAGATGATTTAACAGAAATTCTTACAACTCAGTCTTTTCAGGATCTGACAGGACAGGTTCTTAAAAAGGTGATTTCTCTTGTAGGAGACCTTGAGATTGAACTTATTCGTCTTATAACCACCTTTGGATTGAAAATTGAGGAAAAGGAAGTGACAAAAAAGGATGTTGAAAAAGTAACACAGGAAGATGTTGATGAATTACTTAAGGAATTCGGTTTTTAGGAGTTTTTATGATCAGGGTTCTGGTTGTAGATGACTCGGCTTTCATGAGAAAAGCCATAACAGCGATGCTACAGGAAGACCCTGAGATTAAGGTTATCGGAACTGCAAGGGATGGCGCTGAAGCAGTAGAGCTTACTGAGAAACTTAAACCTGATATTGTTACGATGGATGTTGAAATGCCCAAAATGGATGGAATATCAGCATTAAAAGAAATAATGCATAAGTATCCTGTTCCTGTTATCATGGTCAGCTCTCTTACAACAGAGGGAGCAAAGGTCACACTTGAAGCCCTTGAACTTGGTGCTGTGGATTTTATACCGAAAAATCTTGCAGAACTTTCAGTCAATATAGTTAAAATTAAAGAAATACTTCTTGAAAAGATAAAAACAATTGCCCGAAGAGGAATTGTCAAAAAAAGACCTCCATTAAAGGAAAAAAGGGTTGAGACCCCAAGGCCGGAGATACCAAAAATTAGAATTACTGGTGAAAGAAAAGTTGGAATAGTCTCAATAGGAACATCAACAGGAGGACCAAAGGCACTTCAGGAAATAATTCCAAAATTACCAAAGGGTTTTCCTGTACCAGTTGTGGTAGCACAGCACATGCCACCTAATTTTACAAAACCCTTTGCAGAAAGACTTGACCAGCTGAGTCAGCTTTCAGTAAAAGAGGCTGAAGAAGGAGAAACTTTAAAAGCCGGAATTGTTTATATTGCTCCTGGCATGGGTCATATGAGAATTAAAAGAAAGGGTATAGAAACCTATGTCAATATTTCTGAAGACAAGGAAGAATTTATATATCGTCCAAGTGTAGATGCTTTAATGAGTTCTGTTGCAGAATGCTTTCCTGGAAGAACCCTCGGAGTAATTCTTACAGGAATGGGAACAGATGGAGCACAGGGATGCAGAAAAATAAAGGAAACAGGTGGCAGAGTATTTGCCCAGAGTGAAGATACATGTATAGTTTATGGCATGCCCAGAGCTGTTGTTGAAGCCGGACTTGCTGATAAAGTTGTTCCAATTGAAGAAATGGCAGGTGAAATTATAAATGCTGTATAGGAGTGATTTTTGAACGAAGACATCATTGAAAGGATAATCCTTAAAACTGTTGATATACCCTCCCTGCCTCCAATTGCTATGAAGGTTATGAGCCTTATTGAGGATGATTACGCATCCTTGAAAGCTCTTGAAGAAATAATTTCACGTGATCAGGGTTTTGCAACAAGACTTTTAAGAATTGCAAACTCTCCTTTTTATGGTCTTGACAGAAAAATAGATAGTATTTCCCAGGCAATACTTATAATAGGTTTTGAAACCCTGAAGTCACTTGTGGTTGCTACATCATTGAGAGATTTACACAGAAAATTTGGTGTTTTTGAACAGAGACTATGGGAACATAGTCTTGGAGTTGCTCTCTGTTCAAGTCTTCTTGCAATGATTACCAACTTTGCAACTCCTGAAGAGGCTCTGGTATGTGGTCTTGTACATGATGTTGGTAAAACAGTTATAAACAACGCCATGCCAGAAATTTATGTTCAGGTTTATGAAAGAGTATCCAAAGAGAAACGTCCTGTAATTGAGATTGAGGATGAGGTGATAGGGTTTAATCATACAATTATTGGTAATCTTATTGCAAAAAAATGGAAGCTTCCAGAAAAATTAGAAATGGTTATAACATATCATCATACCTTTCCATATCCAAATTATGAAGATCAGGCATTTTCTGATATATGCAACATCGTGAGGGTTGCTGACCAGATATGTCTGAGTCTGGGGGTAGGTTTAAAAGAACCTCTGGAGGTTAATGTGGATTATGAATATCTTGATTTAAAAGAAGAAGCTTTAAATGAGATCACAGGATTATTTAAATTAAGATTTGAAAAACAAAAGGAATTTTTATTGAGCTAATGGCTGATGAAGACAGAATAGATCCATTGGGAGCATACAGAGCAATAAGACCTGTAAGAGAGGGTTCAGTTTTTGCAAAATACAGACTCAGAAAAAAACCTAAAAAGAAGGAAGAAAAATCGGAAAGAAAAACTTCTGGGGCAGAGGAGAAAACTTCAGAGCATAGAGTAGATATAGAAGTATAAAATTCCACCAAGGCATTTTTTTCCTACCTGTAGTGAAAACATTTATTAAAAAAACAATTTTTTAACCTATCATATTCTGGCATAAAGATTGCATCTGTAAAGATCAGAAATGTACAAGGGCATTTATATAACAATGACAGGAATGCTCATGAGGGAAAATGAGTTTTCCGCTGTAGCAAATAATCTTGCTAATATTAATACAACAGGTTTTAAAAGACTGTCATTTGCAAGCAGGCTATATCCGCTTCTTTCAGGAAGACCGTCTCAGCAACAGGCTATTTATCAGGATGCAAGAGCCCAAACTTTTTTTGGCAGTCAATACATTGATCCTTCTCAAGGTATTTTAAAAAAGACTGATAATCCATTTGATTTTGCTATACAGGGTGAAGGATTTTTTGCAGTAACCCGTGGTAATAAAATTTTATATACAAGGGAGGGTTCATTTACAAGAAATAAAGAAAATTATCTTGCAACCCAATCAGGCTTAAAGGTTCTTGATGAAAATAACAATCCTATAATAATAGAAGGAACAAAAATAGAAGTTGGAAGGGATGGAACAATTTTTGTTGATGGTAATCCAACTACAAGAATTAAACTTGTAAAACTAAATAAATTAAGACATTTCGGGCAATCTCTTTATGAAGGAGATGAAACTCCTGGGGCAACAGGTCAGATTATTCAGGGATGGGTTGAGTCATCAAATGTAAATCCTGTTAATGAACTTGTTCAAATGATTCAGGCAATGAGAAATTTTGATTTAACCCAGAGGGTGACTGTTAATTTTTCCGAGCTTGCTCAAAGAGCAATAAATGAAATTGCAAGAATATAAAGGAGGGAAGCTATGTTAAGGTCTCTTTTTACAGCAGCAACTGGCATGTATGCACAGCAGTTAAATGTTGATGTAATTGCTCACAACCTTGCAAATGTTAATACAACAGGATTTAAAAAAGGTAGAACTGAGTTTCAGGATCTGATTTATCAAAACATTATAAATCCTGGAGCACCATCTGATGATGGAACTCAGTATCCCACAGGAATTCAGGTTGGACTCGGTGTAAAACCTGTTGCAGTTGCAAAGTTTTTTACTCCAGGAGATCTTGTCAATACTGGTAATGATCTTGATCTGGCAATTGATGGAGATGGATTTTTTCAGGTAACTCTTCCAGATGGAACAATTGCTTATACCAGGGCTGGCAACTTCAGAATTGACAAAGACGGAAGAATTGTTACTAATGATGGATATCCTCTTGAACCTGGAATAACTGTGCCATCAGATGCTTTAAAAATAACAGTGGCTGCAAATGGAACAGTTACTGTGCTTCAGCCAGGAACTGTTGCTCCTGTTGAGATAGGAACAATTGAGCTTGCAAGATTTATAAATTCGGGAGGACTTCGAGCAATAGGCAAAAATCTCTTTCTTGAAACAGATGCATCCGGAACACCGACAACAGGAACTCCAGGCACAGAAGGAAGAGGGACAATTGTTCAGGGATTTCTTGAAATGTCAAATGTAAACATTGTTGAAGAACTTGCCAACCTTATAATTGCTCAGAGGGCTTTTGATATCAACTCAAGGGCTGTTCAGACCTCGGATGAGATGTTACAAACAGTATCAGGACTTAAGAGGTAAAAAATGAAAGGTATTATTTATCTGCTTCCAGTATTGCTGATAGCTTTGTTTTTTTCATTAAGTTTTGGATTTGATAAATCTATTCTATCAGAACTCCTTACAGAAGAGATTAAAAAATCAACAATTGATAAAGAAGTTCAGATTGGACAAATAAAATTTATAGGTTTGGCACTTTCAGCTTCACCTCAGGAAAATGCTACGCATTTTGAGCCAAAGGGTAACTGCATTCCTGAAAATTTAAAAATACGGGAAATAAAAAGACCAAGTTCTATTGAATTCACCTTTTATTGTGGTAGAAGTCTTTACAGGGCAATTGCAAATTATGAGGTTCTAATCCCACTGTATGTTACACAGAGAAATCTCAGAAGAGGCGATAAAATCAATGAAGAGGACATCATTGAAATAAAACATCCCCTTAGCAGAATTCCCTCAGGAGCTCTAACAGATAAAAATTCAATTATTGGTAAAATTGTGAAAAAAACTGTTGCTAAGGGCGTAATACTCAAAGAGGAACATATTTATCAGGGAATACCTGTTAAAAAGGGAAGCAGGGTAAATTTAATAATAAATGCAGGACATATAATGGTAATCACAGAAGGAATTCTTAAATCTGATGCAACTGTTGGAGGAAATGTACGTGTACAGTGTTTTCATACAGGTAAGGAAGTTGAAGGTAAACTCATAGATAAAGATAAAGTGAGGGTATCATTATGAAAACATTTTTATTGATTTTAATCCTTTTATGTCTAACAGCATGCTCTGAACTCAGTGAAGTAAGAGAAATCAAAAATGCTGGAATGCCTCCGAAGTATTATCCTGAGCCTTCTCAAACTCAGGTAGCAAGTGAGGGTTCTTTATGGAGAAATAAGGCTTCCCTTTATGAAGATAAAAAAGCCCGAAGAGTTAATGATCTTGTGACAATATTAATAAGTGAATCCACATCAGCACAGAAAAAAGCATCAACTTCTGCATCAAGAGATTCTTCAACAAACTATGGAGTTGATAACTTTTTGGGAATGAATACAGACTTTAATATACAGAATCTTCCACTTATAAATGGATTTTACAAAGCAGGCAATGTATTTTCTCCATCAGTTAAAGGCTCTGCAAAAAGTGATTTTAAGGGAGATGGTGATACTGCAAGAACAGGGAAAATCACAGGAACAATAACTGCAAAAGTGGTTGAAGTTTTACCTAATGGAAATCTTGTTATAGAGTCTCGCAAGGAAGTTATTGTTAATAATGAGAAGGAGATACTTGTTTTAAGAGGAATCATAAGACCTGATGACATATCTCCAAGCAATACAATTTTGAGCCAGTATGTAGCAGATGCTCAGATATATCTTGTTGGAGAAGGAACACTTGGAGACAAGCAGTCTCAGGGCTGGCTTGTAAGGTTTCTTGATAAAATATGGCCCTTTTAATGGAGGAAGAGTATGAAATTTAAAAAAGAGCAATTTTTATCTGTCATTCTTATATTTTTAATGCTCCTTTTTTCATCCAATGCCTTTGCAGAAAGAATAAAGGATGTTGCAAACTGGGCAGGAGTTAGAGATAATCAGCTTGTTGGTTACGGACTTGTTGTTGGTTTAAATGGAACAGGAGATAAGGATGGTACGTATCTTTATCAACCAATAGCAAATATGCTCAGCAGGATGGGTGTCACAATAAATGTGAGGGATCTTAAGGGTAAAGTAAAAAATGTTGCTGCTGTAATGGTTACTGCAAAACTTCCAACAAATGTAAAGCCGGGATCAAAAATAGATGTTCAGGTCTCATCAATTGGTGATGCAAAGAGCCTTCAGGGAGGCACTCTTTTACTTACACCACTTGTAGGTGCTGATGGAGAAGTTTATGCTCTGGCACAGGGTCCTGTTTCTATTGGTGGATTTATAGCAACTGGGAGAGCTGCTCAGGCTATAAAAAATCATCAGAATGTTGGGTACATTCCTGAAGGTGCGGTTGTTGAAAAAGCAGTTCCTGTTAACCTGAATGCAAAAAGTGAACTTCAGCTTCTTCTTCAATTTCCAGATATAATCACAGCAAAGAATATATCTGAAAAAATAAATGAAACATTTAAATCAGAAATTGCAAAAACCATAGATCCTTCAACCATTTCAATTAATGTTCCTTCAATATACAGAGGGAATGTGGTTGATTTTATGGCAGAAGTTGAAAAAATTGAAGTCACAACTGATCAGCCAGCCCGTGTTGTAATAAATGAAAGAACAGGAACAGTTGTTATAGGCTCACATGTTAGAATCACTCCGGCTGCTCTGGCTCATGGAGGACTGACAATTACAATTAAGGAAATGCCAGAGGTTGTTCAACCACCACCTTTAGCTCCTGAAAGGGCAAAAACAGAGGTTGTCCCGAGAACAGAACTTAAAGTTGAGGAAAAACAGGCAGCCTTAGTTGAGGTTAAAGGTTCAACAGTTGGAGAACTTGTTAAGGCATTAAATGCTTTGGGAGTTACTCCAAAGGATTTAATCTCAATACTTCAGGCACTTAAAACTGCAGGAGCTTTAAAGGCAGATCTGATTATAATGTGAGGTTAAAATGATAGAAAAAATCTCAAATAACTCAGTTTCGCCAACACAGAATAATGAATCAGTAATCAGACAGACAAAGGAGCTGTCAAAGAAAATTGAGACAGTTTTTCTTACAGAGATGTTAAAGATAATGCTTGCTGATACATCATTTTCAAAGGATAGAACTCTTTCAACATACATGACTGTTTTGATACCTGAAATGGCTGAAATGTTCTCTGAAAGAGAAATTGGATTGGGAAAGTTTTTAACTGAAAATGGAAATATTGAATTAAAACAAGAAAACAACACACAGGAAAACACTAACTTGAGAAAAATATCACTACCTGTCACGGGAAGGCTGACATCTGCATTTGGTTTAAGGATTGATCCGATTGATGGAAAACTCAGGCATCACAATGGAGTAGATATAGCTCTGGCAGAGGGAACTGAAATAAAACCAGTTCTTGCAGGTAGGGTTATTTATTCAGGTAAAACCAGTGGATATGGAAACTGTGTTATAATTGAACATGAAAACAGGATTCAGACAGTTTATGCTCATAATTCAAAAAATCTTGTGAATGCTGGTGATACAGTGACTGAAAATACTGTTATTGCTCTTTCAGGTTCAACAGGAAGAACAACGGGTCCACATCTTCATTTTGAGGTAAGAGTAAATGGTGAACCTGTTGATCCTTTAGCAATGGTAAATAATCTAAAAAAATCACCGATTTTTTAAAAAAAAGGAGGTGTTTTACATGATAGGAGGACCAACAAGAATAGATGGAGTTTCACCAAATCCTCAACTTTCACCTGAAAAATCTCATGGAAAATCTCCTGAAAAAAAGGAGGAGGTTTTAACAAAGGATCAGGTGACTGTATCAGAGACAGCAAAGGAAATCTCAAGGCTGACTCTGGAAGTAAGCAATATCCCGGACATAAGAGCTGATAAAGTAGAAGAACTGAAAAATGCAATAAATTCAGGAACCTATGAAGTCAGAGGAAGTGAGATTGCCGGGAAGATAATCAAGGAGGCATTAATTGACAAACTTGCATAAGGAACTTGTAAAAATTCTCAGAGAAGAAAAAGACCTGCTTACTGATCTTTACAAGATTGTTTCAGAGGAACGTGATCTTATTGTTGGGTTGAAATCTTCAGAACTTGAAAGAATATTAACAGTTAAAGAGGCAACAATAATGAAGCTTTCTCTCTGGGAAAAGGAAAGAGAAAAACTTTTATCAGAACATGAATTAAAAGGCAAGCCTCTTTCATTTATTCTTAGCATAAATCCGGAAGATAATGATTCTACAGAGGTCTTAGAGCTTAGAGAGCTTTATGAAAGCATGAAAACCCTGCTTGAATCCATCTCAGAAATTCAAAAAATAAATGAACAGCTAATCGACCGCTCAATTAATTATGTTGGAACAGCACTTAGATTTCTTGAAAGCTTTGGGATATTTCCAAAACAGAGTCTTTCAAAGGAGGCATAAATGGGACTGACAGCTATTTTTGATATTGGAAAGTCTGGTGTTTTATCCTATCAGAAAGCTCTTGAGGTTGTATCCCATAACATAGCAAATGCTGCAACTGAAGGATATACAAGACAGGATGTCATTTTTCAGAATATGCCATCTGGAGTAACAAGTGCCAAAGGTGTATCTGGCAGAGGAGTAAGTCTTGCTGATATTAAAAGAATGTACGATTCGTTTTTAGAGCTTCAGCTTAAAACAGAAAGCTCAAGACTCGCATACTGGGATGTTTTGCAGAAAGGACTTGTCAGAGTAGAAAATATATTTAATGATGCATCCGATGTTGCTTTAAATAATACAATAAATGATTTCTTCAACGCCTGGCAGGAACTGAGTCAGAATCCTGCAGGTACTGCTGAACGGAATTTACTTCTTGCTAAGGGAGAATATCTTGCTGACAGAATTAATATTTCTTATAAATCTTTGATTGATGAAAGACAGGAACTTTATGTGGATTCCCAGAATCTTGTTGCTGAAATAAATAAATATCTTGATCAGATAAATGAACTCAATGAAAAGATTGCTGCAAGCCCTGGCAGTCTTGATACTAAAGATCTCAGAGAAAATCTTGTAAAAAAGCTTAATGATATTGTTCAGATCAGTTACTTTGAGGATATTTCTGGAAGATACACAATTTTACTCGGTGGGATGCCACTTGTTGATGGTGGAAAGGTTTATCATTTAAATGTGGAGCTTGACAGTAATCAGAATATGCAGTTTAATCTTGAGACCATCTCAACTACCATTGATGTTACATCACTTATTAAGGGTGGAAAACTTAAGGCAGATATGGATTTAAGAGATAATTTAATCCCTGAGTACATGAATAAATTAAACATGTTTGTTTTTGACCTCACAGAAGCTATAAATGCTCAACACAGGCAGGGTTACGGACTGGATGGATCAACAGGTAATAATTTCTTTAATCAGCTGTATGATTTAACGGTTGCTGGAGGCTCTCCTACTCCTGATATAACATCCTTAAATATTTCTTCAGTCAATTCAAACACCTATGACCAATATCGGATTCAATATGATGGAACTGACTGGACAGTAACAGATAACACAACAGGTTCTCCTGTTACTCATACAGTAACTTCATGGACAGAAGGAACAGACACATACTATAAGTTGAGTTTTAATAATATGGAGATAACCTTAAAAAATCCATCAAACAATCTTGATTTCACTTTTCAGATAAAAGCAAACACCGCTATTTATTTTGGGGTTTCAATTACAGATACAGATAAGATTGCAGCTGCAGGTGAGAATCCTTTGACTGTTTCTGGTCCAATGGATAATGAAAATGCAAGGGCAATTTATGGTTTACTTGACGATGAGATAATAGGCAGTTCAAAACCTGTAGATTATTACAGAACCATTGTTTCTGAAATTGGTGTCTACTCTTCAAGTACACAAACACAGAAAAGTTTTCAGGAAGCCCTTGTTGAGGAAATTAAAAAACTCAGACAGGATGCTTCAGGTGTGAGTCTTGATGAGGAAGCAGTAAATCTCATCAAGTTTCAGAAAATGTATGAAGCATCTGCCCGGGTAATAAAGGTTGCTGATGAGATTCTTTCAACCCTTTTTGAAATGGCAGGTTAAAGATGAAGGTTACAACAGGTTTTTTTTATGAAACATTTTTAAGAGACCTTAACAGGCAGATTGAAGCAATGTATAAAGCTCAGAGACAACTTGCAACGGGTAAAAGAGTGCTTTCACCTGGAGATGATCCGGTTGGTATTACAAGAATCATAAAATATAAGGTAGACCTTTCTGCTCTGAATGAATACAAAAGAGCGAGCAATACTGCCAAGCTTTATAATTCTTCTATAGAAGATAATATAGAAAACTTGAAAAATATTGTTGTAAAAGCAAAACAGCTTGCTGTTCAGGGTTCAAGCGATACCCTTTCACCAACTGACAGACTCGCACTTGCAAAGGAAGTTGACTCATTGATTCAGCGAAGCATTGAAACAGTTAATACAAAAATATCTGAGAGGTATATTTTTGGAGGCTATAAAACAGATTCTCCGCCTGTTAATCCTTCAACTGGACTCTATGAGTCTGATACTAACATTCAATATCTTGACATAAGTTTCTTCCTTTATGTTGAAGTAAATTTACCAGCAACAGAGTTTTTTACATATACTGCAACAGGACCTAACAGTGATTTAAAGGTTTTAACTCCATATAATTACAATTTTACTGGAAACTCAAATGCACCTTATGATGCAGACCCTCTCGGAGCTTTACTTATGCCACAGCCTTCAGGAGGAGCAATTAATGATCCGTCCGCAGTTTTTACAACTAATGGAGGAGCTCTCACAATCAGACTTGGTGATAATCAGGCTGTAACTGTTAATATTTCAGCAAATGCTTCTTTAAATGATATAAGAGATGCAATAAATTCTCAAGCAGGAAGCACTGTTAAAGCATGGGTTATTAATTATGGCACTTCTGCTTCTCCAGACTACCGCCTTGTAATAGGAAGCGTTCCCAATGGTAAATCTGATATGATAAGAATTGATGTAACAACAACTGATGCATCAGGCACCGGACTTAATCTTTTAGCCTACAATCCGGAATCTGGAAATGTCTCAATGAGTTTTCAGGAAAATATAAATGGATACAATTATATCACGGATTCAAATGATTCAAACTATTACAGTTTCAACAATAATTATCTCAATGAAAACTACTACTTAAGGGCTTTACATTTTCTTAAAGTAGCCCTTGAAAATAATGATCAGGGAAGAATTCAGAAAGCGGTTGATTATTTTGATAAAATTGCAGACAAGCTCTACAAACAGCAGTCAATTATCGGTGCAAGGCTTAACAAAATTGAAAGTATCTCAGATTATAATCTTGAAACTGAGACCAATACAAATCAGGCTCTTTCAGATGAACAGGATGCAGATGCTTTGCACGTTATATCAGAACTTAATCAGAGGTTGACAGTGCTTCAGGCATTAAGGGTTACCCTTACAGATTTCTTCCGCGTTACTCTGTTTGATTTCCTGAGGTAGGATTGTTAGTTTTAACAAGAAAGTCAGGACAGTCAATAAGAATTGGAGATGATATAGTTGTCAAGATTATAGATATTGATGGCTCTCAGGTCAAAATTGGCATAGAAGCACCAAAGGGTATTCCTATTTTCAGGGAAGAACTCTATGAAAAATTGAAAGAAAGTAATATTGAGGCATTAAAATCTTCAAAGGAATTAAAAGCGGAGGATTTGATAAAGTGGTAAAAATTCAGACTTCACGATTTGGTGAACTTGTAATTGATGAAAATGAAATCATCAGTTTTCCTCATGGAATTCCCGGAATTCCCTCAGAAAGATTTATTATCAGAGAATGCCTTGAGCCTGTAAAATGGCTCATTTCAGTTGATGACCCTGATTTAGCAATGCTCATTGTTTCTCCTTTTAAATTTTTCCCTACCTATGGATTTGAATTAAGTGATGAAATTACTTCTATCTTGCAGGCAGAAAGAGAAGAACATCTTGAAATTTATGTTGCATTGCTTAAACACAATGATGGAGTTGCCGCAAATTTGAAATCTCCCTTTGTGATAAATAAAAATAAAAAAATTGGCGTTCAGATTCTACTTGAAAATGAGCGATATGAATTCAAAGTGCCAATAAAAAAATGAAAGTTTGGAAGGCAAAGGACAAGATTGATTTAAATTTCAATGGCTACGATTTTAAAATCCGTCCCGGAGACAAATTCCTTTTTGCCGATGATGTTTTTAACCTTCTTCCCGAGCCTGTAAAATCAAGATTTGAATTAGCCCACAGCGTTCTTCCTCCCTTTTATAAAGGTGAACCCTTAAATGGTAAAACTTTGCTTGTTATTGCTCAGGCTGCTATTGGTGATGCCCTATGTATGACTCCTGCATTAAGGGAGATTAAAAAGCTATATCCTCAGGTCAGTCTTAATGTAAGTATCTCGGGAAAAGCAAGACCTGTTCTTGAGGGACTTCCTTATATTGACAATCTTTTATCTATGCCAATTCCCTTTAAGGAGGTTTCAAAGGCTGACTATATTGTAAAGACCATTGAAATGGTTAATACTCCTCAGTTTGACAACCTAAGCCTCATTGATTACTATCTATGGAAACTATACATTTATAAAGCAGAAAAGGAAACTCCTGATGTTCAGATTGACGAAGCAGTGCTTAATGAAATGAAGGAGGCTTTTCAGAAAATCAGGTCTGCTTCTGGTGGTAAAAAGGTGCTTTTATTTCATTATCTTGCCTCATCTGTTCATAGAACCCTTCCACCAAAGCTTCTTAAAGGGATTGAGGATTTAATATGGGATGAGTATGTTCCTGTAATATGCTCTCTTCCTGATGAAGACATAACTGTTGAAACAGCTCTTGATGTTTACGGAATAAGGGCAGCTAATTTATCGGTTTTCATGAAGGATATTAGATATCTCATTGCTTCTGTGGCATTATCTGATGCTGTAATTACAGCAGATACTGCAACACTTCATATTGCTGGAGGATTGGGCAAGCCTACGGTACTTATTTCAGGTCCCATTGATGCGGAGCTAAGAGCTTCAAATTATCCTACTGTCATACCTCTTTCCCCAAACTACAAAGGGCAAACCTGCGTTAGCCCATGTAGAATTCATGCAACTGAAGGTCCCTGCCTTGAAGCACAGATAAAAAGACAGTTTTACAGCCCCTGCATTGAGAGCATTCCTCCTAAGGTAATTTATTTTGCCTTAAAGGATGCTGAACTATTAACGCAAAATAATTATCCAAAGCCTGAAAAATGCATTGTCTGTGGTTTCTCTGGATATATTCCCCTCTTTGAGGTTATTAATTCTTTCAGACTCTTTGAGTGTCCTTCCTGTGGTCTACAGTTTACCTATCCAATGAAAGTAATGGATTATGATGAAGCATACGAGGGTAAGCATGAAGATCTGTTGTCATTTCATGACATGGCTTATAAAACTTCATTTATTAATGTTGAAGATGAAGCTACAGAAATAGAAAAATGGAGCAGGGTTCCAAGATTTAATGTGCTTCTTCCAATTCTTTCACAGCTTCCAAAAGGAAGACTTCTTGATGTTGGCTGTTCAACAGGATTTTTCATGTTAATAGCAAGGAGCATTGGTTTTGAAGTTTATGGAATGGAAGCCTCAGAAAAAGCTATAGAGATTGCAAAAAGTAAATTTAATTTAAATGTTGTCAGAGCT
>Ga0207433_10002478_pt1 | contig 37571 bp, 34 predicted proteins | sample YelNatPaOPGAMG01_FD_187559 | JGI IMG/M metagenome (GOLD analysis project Ga0207433, IMG submission 187559) | Hot spring thermophilic microbial communities from Obsidian Pool, Yellowstone National Park, USA - OP-RAMG-01 (SPAdes) (version 3) | ecosystem: Environmental > Aquatic > Thermal springs...
ATAGTAGGGGGAATGTGTATCTAATATGCGGGAATATCAATAGAATATGCTTCAGATCAAAGTTCGATGCGATAATATCCACGTCAAGCTTCAGACGGGAACCAACGCACCTTTTACCCTTCCTCAAAGAGGAGGGAAGGATGATTTTCCCCCTGGGAAGCTATCCGCCGCAGAAACTCATAAAAATAGAGAAGGGTGAAAGGAAGGATCTGGGTTACGTCTCATTTGTCACGATAATAGAGTGAGCTGCCCCACCCTTACGGGATGGGGGATATAGATAAGCCGAAAAAAGTTTACCTTTTGCCTAATAATTATTAAATAATGCAAATATTATTCCTCTTTAGACGGCTTGCTCTCTTTGTATAGCTCAATTAGAGTCTTAATTATCTTAGTTCTTGGGTTAAGCTTTCTATTTAATTTCTTCCTTTATTTATATGGGGACAATGAACTCAAAAAAAGAGGAGGAAGAGGCTATCTATAAAGAATACGATGAAAATATTATAGATTACGGGGAATTCAGAGAGAGGCTAGACAAGGCTGGAAGGATTCTAATAATATCAAATCTCAACAGAGATTGCAAAGAAATATTTGAGATGTACAAGAGCAGGGATGTTGTTGAAAAGCATTTCGATATCGCAAAGAACATGCTAAAGGCTGATATTCTATATCTGAGGGATGATTATTCAATATTTGGCCATATATTTGTGTCATTTCTATCCCTCTATGGATACTGCAAGATAGAAAACATGCTGAGGGAGAGATCACTCCTTGATAAGATATCACCTATGGACGTTCTGGAAAGATTCTCCACCGTATACATAATAGGAGATGAAAATAGGAAAATAATAACGGAGGTATCAAAGAAGGCAAGGGAACTTGACGAGAAACTGGGAACAAATATATTCCCTAAAATCGGAGTTAAGTAGTGAAATTACGGTAAAGAACATTCAGGCTTACATGGAGAGGACAGTGACTAAATTTGGGTCAGGGGCAAAGGTTGACTGCCCTAAGGAGTTTCTGGGTAAGAAAGCATTTCTTATAATAAAGAAGGATGAGGATTAGTTACTTATGTCCCAAAGTCTATTTCCCCGAAATACTTAAATATTGGAAGCCCGTCAATATAAATAAGAAGAGGGAACAATGTGACTCATCATATGAATGATTTAATAAATCATTCTTTAAAATTTTTTGTGATCATTGTAATTGTTGCTCTTTTTGTTGAGAACCTTCAAGGATATGAAAATGCTGAAACTCCCTTTTCTATAACGAACATACAAAATGAATATTTGATAACTTTTAACGAGAATGGATTGTCCAACGGCAGTTTCTGGAGTATTAAAGTAATAATCAATAATTCTAAAAATATAACCTATTCTTCGAGAAATTCTACAATTGAATTTGATCTACAGAATGGGAGTTATAACTATATAGCTCTTGCATCGGATTCATATTTTACAACTAATGCTTCAGGATATCTTAATGTTTCAGGTAACCCTATTACCTTAACTATAAATTTCCATAGGACGCCCGTTTCGGAATATTACCAGCCATATATAATTATGAATATTTCCCAGGAAAGAACTTTCAGTTTAGATCCCCAGTTGGGGGCAGCTGCACTAGACTTTGGAGTGATGAACACAACAATTATAGTTCAAGTTTACAATGGCACGAAATTAATCTATGAAAAAAACATAACAGGTGAACCTACAAACTTTAATCCTACCATGATAACAACCGGTTATGCTTATGTGAACTTTCAATCACATGGTAGTTTAATCATTTATGCTACAAATGTTGGAAACACGATTGGTTACTTTTCACTGGACCTTTGGAACTATTATATTTCAAACTCTTCTGCAGCACTTATAACACTTCCACCTCATTTTCAGGAAATATTTGGAACAGGCTATCTAAACAGGAATATTGGAGCATTTATGGTAACTAATAACACAGGTATGTCATTTACATTGGTCGCACCTTATTACAAGGATACTGTTCCACTTTCAATATGGATAGGGGAGGGATATTATAATATTGAAAATGGTAAATACTGGTGGGCACAACTTGGTTTTGACAACTACTATGATGGATCTTTTGATGTCTCATACGGTGGCTGGGGGGCATTCTCAAATTTTGGACCAGCAGTCTCCGGTGTTGATCATAATTTTCCATTGGTTCCAAATCAGACTTACAATTTTACCATGGAAACCGTTGCTAATGGATCCTGGGAATTCTTAATAAATAATAAGCCCGTTTGTGAGAATGGAAGTCCGTTTTATAATGCGCCAACAAATTTTGCGAACGGTAATGCGTGTCTAGGAATAGAGGTACCACTTTATTCTAGTCTAAACAATTTATATAATGGATCAATTATAATTCCAAATGTGATTTCTTACAGGGTAAATGGAACATGGGAAAAGGCAAAGAACATTTCATTCCTGTATGGAGAATGTGATTGGGAAGATGGGCATGGAGGAAGTTTTCCAGGACTTAACATTTGGGGGATAGAAGGGAATATTCAAAATAAAAGCATTCCCCCAGGGGAAATGATATTAAATAATGGCCCAAATATGCCATATGAGGTACCTTCTGGAATTTCATACGATGTATACCCCATATCAGGTAACTTTTCATTCCCGTGGCAGAATATCAGTAAATATGGCAACTTCTTGAACGTAACGGAAGAACCGAATTGTACATTACTTCTAAATCCAGAAAAACCAAACACTGAGGTATCAATATTAAAATTCGAAAATGATTCGAATGTTGTATACAGCGATCAGAATATGATAATTTCTAAGCCTATGTATATTGAAAATCCTGCAATAGATTTTAAAGCAGCTATATGTGCTGTCCCGCTCGACAATTATACCTCAGCAGTAAGATACAATGGCATTTTCCAGGAGATTGCCTTAGAACCTATTCTGCCCAGCCTCCATAATGGCGTTGAACCATTCTCTATTGGAAATGCATCCACTTCATATTCAGGCCAGATCTTTATACCTGTCTACTTCAACGGGTATCAATCGATCTATAATCTATTGCAGGTCTATTCTTTTGATCCATATCTGTTGAAGTTTAATGGTATTTTGCCCGTTCCCTCTTCACAATATGTATCTTTCAGTTTTAAAAACCTTTCAAACGGTATGTTGGAGATTGATGCTACCGGAAATTTTATTCCTGTATCCAACCATACTCTCCTTTTCTACCTTGTTTTTGACTCTATTGTAAAAGAGCAGGCTTCTACAGAAATATTGCTTGATGAATCTTCAATAAATGGATTCGAAATAATCGGAAACTCTTCTTCCAGAATTACTCTATCTGCTGGATGGGATAGCATAGGCCCAAAGGATATCTACATTCAAAACGGCTCCTTGCCTATTGGGGGAATGGCTTCCAGCATAGGCTATTCACCTACAAATCTGAGCATACTTTATGCAGCATCGGGCCAAAATTATCCTCTGGCAGGGCCTTTTGGTTATCCTGGTGATACTGGTTCCGGTGGAATAATAAAATCTATTAATGGTGGGAAAACGTGGTCATTTGAGAACCTGGGACTGACTTCCACCGCAATTACTGATATTTCCGTCGACCCAGAAAATCCGAATATAGTCGTGGTAGAGAGTAGGGGAATGAATGGTGCAAATCCGTTGGGCGGTGGCATTTTCAAAACGATAAATGGAGGACTCAGCTGGGAAGAAACATATGGCCTTGGAGGATACGAGCTTCAGTATGTCAGCGGAGTGCTCTATGCAACAACATTTCATTCAATACTGAAATCTTTCAATTTTGGAACCACGTGGATCACTGTTGCAAACTTTTCAGATATAGTGACTTCATCTCTTATTTTGGATAATGGATCAAAAATCTACGTGGGTGTTTGGTCCTATGGAACAGATAGGATATTGGAATCGGATAATTATGGCTTAAATTTTAGGATTATCGCTAACTTTACACAATCAGAATTTTCAGGTAAGCAGCCCTCCATCAGTCAGATTATTGCAAATCCAAATAATAATTCTAATATGTGGGCAATCATAGATTCACCATATCTTGGAAGGGAGCATGGAAATCCGTCCCTGTACAGGTCAATGGATGGCGGGAGTACTTGGCAGCGGGTAAATACTAGTGCCATAGGTCTTGGGTTACAACAGGAGCCACCATCCTTCATAACATATGACCCGGTAAACGGATCGATTATGTATGTCACTGGCCTTTCAGGTCTTTACAAGTCCACTGATGGAGGAAATTACTTCTTCCAAATCAGCGGACCCAATGGTTTCTCATTTCCAGGGATGATCAGCATTGATCAACTCAATGATAACATTATATTCCTATGTTCTGAAACAGGGTTATTTGAATCCTTTGATCAAGGAAATAGCTGGTCTTCAGTTTCTAATTTTTCCACAAATTTACTTTTAGACCTTGCAGTGGATGGTCATAACATTTTTGCAACAAATGAAGGTTTAAGTCCATTGTATTCAAATAGCTCGGGTAAAAGCTGGACAACCATTTGTAGAGGATATCTGGGCGTGGTTGCAGTTGATCCATACAATTCATCAATAGTCATAATGTGGACTGAAACGCATGCTATCGGTCCTTTCTTTTTTGTTTCGAATAATGGTGGAAATTCATTCTTCCTCCCAAACATTAATTTTACAAGTTTAGTAAATCCCAATGTTAATGATATAGCATTTTCAAAAAATGAGATTTTTGTTCCCGGGGGAGCTGGAATATTTATAAGTACAGACAATGGTTTGATCTGGAGTTTGTTGAATGATTCGCCCACGTATGCATATACAGTTATTGATTCACCTATGCGGCAGAACATACTATACGCTTCGAACAATTCAGGACTTTTTGAATCAAACAATTATGGAATCTCTTGGTTTAAGATTAACCCCAACTACTTTCAATCAATTGCAGTTGATCCATTTAATTCATCAATATTAGCTTCCACCATTCCTTACGGTAGTCCTTATAGTTTCAGTGGAATGATTAGCTATGATGGCGGTAGAACATTCGAGTCTCTTGGGATATATTCTAGCGAATATGCGCTTTCATCTCCATATATTTACTTTTATAATATTTCTGGGAAACCGATTTTGGTCTTTATTTCAGATCAGGGTGTATATGTATCTGAGAATTTTGGTAGCACTTGGCTAAACTATACATACAACCTGCCTAGCACATTGATAAACTCATTTTATGCTGGGCCTAACGAGACAGCTTACCTGGCTACTTATGGCTCTGGAATATTTGTTGATCCAGAATTCTTTAATTTTACATTTTATAAGAATGTTCCAATACTCACAGGATACCTACCTCGTGGTACTAACCTAACTTTGAATGGGGTAAACATAACAAACGCTGGATATTTCTCTATAAAACTAAAAGCAGGGTATAATATTTTAGATTTTGAAGGAAAAATAATATATTTAAATACCTCTAGGGGAAATGTTTATTTTCTCAATTTTACAAATATGCAAATCTCTCTAAAAATCAATGAAAAAAATCTTCCACCAGGAACTGAATGGACGCTGATTGTCAAAGGGAAGAATTATTATTTAATTGGTAATGAAACAATTGCTTTACCTCCTGGTTCAAACGGTGTATATGTTTTGCCTGTTTCGGCAGACTATTCAATTTATTATCCTATAAATAATTTTTATCCTCTAAATTCATCATTATTGTTCTCGACAATAACAGTCCAGTTTGTTCAAGCTACTAGGGCTAGCTATTACAATATAACATCCGCCATGAAAGGCATGTTTTGGTCTACACAGATCGCATATAATATGGGGTACATACTTTATGCCGGAGGAACACTAGGTTTGTTCAATATTACAATGGATAAGGGTTCAATCCTCCATATTCCCAATTTTAATGGCCTGGCAGATAGTGTTGTACCATTTCAGAGAGGATTTATTATAGGTGGAGATGCATCTCCTAACAGGCCAGGCATATACTATTACAATATTTCTTCAGGTCTGTTCGTAAATTATTCCTCACTGCTCCCCACTTCCTGGAACGCGCAAAACTCGATGATCTCAAGCATATTTGTAATAAATTCCACAACATTTGGTTTTATAGGCGGAGGAGTGGATTCTGCTTACTTCGGAATTATTGAAAGAAACACATTCATTAATCTTACACCTTATCTCCCTCCATCGTTCATTCCGATATCAGGATTATATAATCGCTATTCAGGAGCATACCTCTCTTCATATAAAGCCCTCGTAATATCCGATGGAAATGACATTGGCGTATTTTATCTGGAAAATAAGACTTTTAAGGACCTTTCCCAGCTTATGCCAAGTAGCTTTTTTATTGGATCTTCAGGGAATGTGTGGACACCTTCAAATGATTTTATTTCTTCAAACAATTCGACAGCCGTGATAACAGGTACAGACAGTTCTGGACCCTTCACTGTGCTTTACAAACCAGGCATTGGTATTCGTGATATTTCGGGCCTCTTTCCTCAAAGTGAATATATAGATACCCTAAGCTTTCGTGGTAAGGATATTATTCTTTCCGGCTATAATTCAGCTGGCAATTCATCATCCATATTTATTTATAATACATCTAAAGAAACCGTAAGCATAGTAAATACAACGTATTATGGTAATACATCCTTAATAGATAGTGCAATTTTGGTTCAAAACAATCTATATTTTACCACTTTCAACGTAAAACAGGTACCTAATGAAAATTACGTTGTCTTCATGTCTTATTATGGAGGTATAAAGCTCACACCTACAGGAAATCTAGAGTTGAAAGTGAATGCACTTTCTACGATAGAAATAAACAATGAAACATTTTATGCAAAAAATGTTTGCATACCTGAATTTACGGGCAGGTATAATCTTTCAATTTATTCGCCGGGATTCGCTACTTATACCACTAGTGTATACATCCTTCCTTTCGAAAACTTTTATCTTAATGTTACACTTGAGCAAAAGCGCTATGAAATAATATTCGTTGAAAAAGGCTTAGAAATTGGCACGTCGTGGTCTATCTCATTGAACGGCACGATCTATTCATCCACAAACAATTCTATAATTTTCTACGAACAAAATGGATCATATACATACGCAATTATTACCCCAATAAATGGTTCTGCGGACATAAGGTACATTTCTTTAAATTCCTCAGGTACAGTTATAGTGAATGGAAAAAATGTGACAGTGGATGTTTCATATAAAACCCAATATTATCTCACAATGATAGTAACCCCATTTAATGGAGGATCAATATCTCCGTCTAGTGGCTGGTACAATGCAGGATCAATTGTAACAATAAACGCAATACCTAACAACAATTTTGAATTCATATCCTGGTCAGGATCGGGCAATGGCAGTTATTCAGGAAATGACGATCCTGCTACCATCGCAATGAACGGGCCCGTAACAGAAAAGGCAAACTTTACAGAACTTTACAATATGACATTCAAGGAATCAGGTCTCCCCTCTGGAACAAGTTGGTCCGTTACTTTAAATGGCGTAACGGAAACATCCACCAACAGCACAATCACATTCCATGAACCCTATGGCACATATTCCTACTCCATCTCCCTTCCATCAGGCTATAAAACTTCAAGCTCCTCAGGTACAATAAAAACATCTCAGCCCTCATTAATCATACCAATTACAGTAAGTTCCACATCTCCTTCATCATCAACCAGCTATCTCATCTACATAATAATCGCTATAGTGGTAATAGTTGCGGTAATAGGCGCTGTACTGGCAACGAAGAGAGGGAAGAAATAATTTACCCATTTTTCATAGGATTTTAATTCGCTAAGAATTTGTGGCACTATCGATAGTGACATTCCAAATAATAAGACGGGCATCCATCTTCCTTCCAATCCTTAGTATGAGAATGAAGACGGATATAATACTTCGAGGGCCCCTTGTTGTTCTAGAACCGAAAATTCAAACAGCAGTAAGACCACCTGAATGTTTCATAGAACGCAAAAGTCCAACAGAGCAAAAGTTTATTCGTATTCCAAGCTGCAGTCCGCAAATCGTCAAGAAACAGAGATATTAAAAATCCATCATGTTGCAAATTATCCCTTCAGGCCCAAGGTTGAGAACGTCATCAAGAAGCAAATATAAGGGCGATTTAATCACTCATTCACAGGAAGGGAAACCCTAATATTTTACAAGGATTGCAAGGAATATGACAAGCCCGATCCCTGCCCCTATTGCCATGGCCACCAGGAAGAAGAGCGCAGGCTCGAGTATTCCGTAAACTATCGAGAAATTATATGATGTTATCCTGAGGATGATATAGTAGATTGATACCACTACGAGTGACATGATGACCATTGCAATTCCGCCCTTCCTCACAGCTCCATGTCCGAAATAGATTGTGAGAAGACCAACGATAAAAAGAAACACAACTAGGGACAGGATAACGGTCCCCTCAAATATCTGCAATGTCAGATTAAACAAATTTATCATCCTTCTACGTTGAATTCAACCCTGACATAATGCATCAGCTCGGCCAGATAACGCAGGAGGAAATCCAGCCCTGAAACAACCTTTGACTCCCCTCCTGACCTAGGCTTGAATTTGTACGGTATCTCCGTGTACCTTAAACCCCTCCTCGAGGCGAAAATATAGAGGAGTATCTTGTATGAATCCCTTAAATCCTTGAGATCCGCCACAATCTCCCTCCTTGCTATGAAGTATCCGGACATTATGTCCCTGACACCCCTTGTCTGGGGTATGAAAAGATGGGCTAGGAAGTTGGCGCCCCTGCTTATTATCCCTCTAACTGGCGGTCTGTTGGATGCGCCACCATCAACCATCCTGGATGCTATTACTATATCGTACCCCTTCCTTATCTCTTCATCCAATATTTTTATGATCGAAGGATCGTGTTGCATATCAGCATCCATCACAACAACAAATTCGCTGCTAGCCTGCCTTGCCCCTGCAATCTGGGCGCTCACAGTCCCCATCTTCCTATCTCTCCTTATCAATTTCAGTGAATAGTGCCCTTTAAATGAATTGATCGTTTCCAATGTTGAATCTGTGCTTCCATCATCAACAATTACAAGCTCCTGAACATCTCCCACACTGTCCAGGGAGCGCATGAAATTCCCTATGTTCTCCCCCTCGTTGAGAACTGCAGTCACTACCGTAACTCCATCCATTACGGAATTGGAATACTCTGTGATATATAAAAATTCTGAATTTTTCTATCTCCTGCTTTGATTCCACCATTTAAAGCAGGGAAAGGGTAAAATATAGTGCATTAGTTAAGATTCAGAAATGGAGAGGAGCGTTAGAATTCTTACATATACGGGTTATGCGTTTGCACTTGCGGCATACATATTCATGGGTGCTGTCGCCGCCCATCCTTATGACGATGCTGTCATAGCGCAGCATGCGCAGCTCTTCTACCACCTGGGCACGAACCCCCTCTTCTATCTCCCCCAGGGGATATACTGGGATATTATTAGCATAGGCTCATATTTCCCAGAGGTTATAGCTCACATCCTCGGTTTCCAGAACGTAATAACTATTCACATCGCGACGAAGCTTTTCCTCATTGTCTCATCTTTTCTATCAGCGATGTACGTGGAAAAGATCGTGGATTTCGTGACGAAGGATGAAAAGAAAGGTCTGATGGCATTCTTCCTTTTCATATTCAACCCGATCATATTCTACACAACAGTCATATACGGCTCCTCCATAATAATAGCTGTTCTATTCATAACAGTTTCCTCTTACTTCATTCTGAGGGGAAGGGATATGATGAGTGCCCTGTTCTACGGTCTGTCCATGGGGACATTCCTCTACCCGCTTCTCGGAGTACCAATAATGTTCCGCTACGTTTATCTAAAATCTGGGAGAGGAAGGGCATTCATATTCCTTGCTGTTTCCCTAATATTCGGTGCCCTGGGTCAGGGACCCATATTCCTCTTTTATCTGATCCACGGTTCGGGTCTCACTGGGCTTCCAGTCGGTGCCGGCTATGTGTCTCCGATGCACACTTTCCCCCCGTTCAGCATATTTGATATCTTTAACCTCTATCCAGTTCTGAAATTTCCTTACATCAATTACCTTTATTATTCCGTATCCCTCTTCTCATCTCTCATCTTCTTCATAATCCCCGGGGAGAAGGTCGATGCGACGAAACTCTTTGCATTTCTGGGGCTGCAGGGCGTGATATTCTCATCACTTGCTGCCGGAGGTGTTCTCATGTCGTTCCCTTCATCAATAGTGCCATTCGCAATACTCTTCGCCTTCTCATCAAGAAGGAATTCAGTATTGATACCCCTGATTGCATCATTCGTCACTCTCTCCATTGGCATGGAAACTATAAACAACATAGGCCTTCCCATATATTTTGTGGATATGAATCACAATATCATGCTCCACACAACCCATGTTACTCCCACTGAAACGCAGCTTTCAGGTTTCATATTTGGCCTATCCATCATATCCATGGTTCCCATATTCCTCCTCGGAAATGGGAGGGAGAAGAAATCCACTCTGGGCCAGAAATCTGTAATCGGGATTTCTGCTGCCATGATTGTTTCCCTCCTTGTTCTGGCTGCTGTTGTGGTGGCGCCTGTGATTGGTTCAGTTCCAACAACGTACTACCTTCAGAACCCGATTGGAAGCTCTGGAATAATTGAAGATGAATCTATTTCAAACGGGATACTTCATTTGAACTACACAGTATACCTTCTCGCATTCACGCCAGAGCAGTATTACGGCAAGATAGCAATGTGGCTCCAGGAACCGGTCGGATATTTCACATTGGGGGAATATAACTACACCTCAATGCTGCCGATTCATAGCAACATCACATTTCCATATGAGATATCATTTCCATCCGAAGCATCGAAAATATCAATAATTTCAGATTCCACAAATGTTCTCATGGATATAAAAAACAGCACATCTCAGAGATTGCTTTCCCCTTCCTCATCCAGCTACGGCTCCGATCTTATACTCACATATCCTCTCGGTATTATATATGGGGGGAACTACAGCATAACGCTTGAAGGAAACGGGTCTGTTGGTATTTTCAACTCCCCGGGGAAGTATGTCATAGAGAACGGTGAGATGAAGAGGGGTGTTGCTGTGGATATCGTTTACGGCTTCTCCCCAATCCTGACAAACGGCACTGTGAACGGTATGAATATTCAGGGGGGACAGGAAGTTCAGGTACCGTTAAAAGCGTATTCATATAAAATTCATTTCTCATTCCCGGGGTTCTACAGTACATTGACATCTCCATACCTCATAGTTGAGGAGAATTACGGCGGGTATTCATTCGCATCCTTACTTGAGGGAGGGGCTGCTTTCATCGCTTCATTATTAACGTTCATCGCAATATTCCTCCTTAAAAAGCGTTGATCTTTCAAGCTTTAGAGAAAAATCATTTCCCAGCAACTCTCGCTCTCCTCCTAACAAGCACCGCTACTATAGCAGCATCCACGATGACAAGGATGAGAATTATAATTATGTATTCTGTTGGTTCGTGAATGATTGTGATTAAAAGTGTTTCGTTCCCGGGTCCAATCCTTCCATGCTGGCTCTCCGCGGCATAGAATGTGGGGGCCACAATAGAATAATTGTACAACCCGTATGGAAGCACCACTGTGATTGTGGTGTTGCTTGATGAATACCTTGACCCATTTATCACAACTGACCATATCTGCCCGCTGGGAAGACCTTTCTCGTAAAATGTTAATGTTTCAGTCCTCGTGAACTTAATTGATATGGTAACCGGTTCATTGGTCACGTGAATTGAACCGTTCCTGATGGAAGGGATGAAACCAGGGGGGGAGCCTATTGAAAACGTGTAGTTCCCGCTCTGAATGAAGAAAGATATCTCCTCTCTCGTTGTGTTCACTGTAAAACCGCTGAGAGTTACGGACCACACCTGCCCGCTCAGCCCCGTTTCAGAAAAAGTGACCTGAACATTGCTTGAGAAGGGGGAAACAGATTCGCTTTGCATGGGATTGTAAGGCGCTGATGCATTGAGGGGAATGATCATGGATGATAGAGATATAATGGAGAGAATAATAGCAATCAATGCGATTTTGGGCATTCCGCGCACAAACTCACATTTATCACTCTTTTAAATACTTTCCTTGTTTATTGTTTAAAGTTTCAGATTTCTGAATCGTTGCACCCTCCCCAGAGAAAACATTCATGAACATATCCTCCATTTTCTTGTTTATAACGGCCGCATCGAACAGTTCCATCGCCCTCTCCCTTCTCCTTCTCTTCCTCTCATTGAACTCAGCCCTTTCGGATTCCTTATCCCTTTTCAATCTTCTTATCATACTGCAAACCTCTTCCACTCCCCCGCCTGCGAAAAGCACTGAATCAGAGACGCTTTCCCCTATGAATTTAAGACCTGACGTCTCCTCCTTCGATACGATAATAAGGCCGGCTGCAAGACCTTCTATGGATGAAATACTCAGAGATTCGTATTTTGAGAGGTTTATTATCACATCGCACTCTTCTACAGCACTCACCTTTTCTTCTTCCGTCAGGAAACCCTTAATTCTCATATTATCTGAGGCTTCAGATTTCATCCTTTCCAGAAGGGGACCGTCACCAACAACAATGAATTCAATATCGCCGCACATCCTCGCTATTTTTGGGATTAAATGGGCACCCTTGTCCCTGGACAGCCTGTTGAGGAAAAGAACTCTGAATGCATCATTTTCTTTTACTTCATATCTGGAGAAATCAACGTTGCACTGCGGTATGAGGAATATCCTCTCCCCGCTAAATCCTCTTTTAATATAATGCTCCATCTGGAACCTGTTCTGCACATGGATGAAAATTCTCCCATCTGCATATTTAAGGAATATTGAGTCGAAGAGATTTATCAGTGCTGAGGCAAAGAAAATTTTCCTGGATGAGAGGAATTCCATGTATGTGCCGTGGTTAGCAAGCAGCACCCTCTCAGTTCCAAGATTTTTCATCACTGCGCTGAATATGAACTTGGGTGCAGTGAAGTAATAAAAATCATAACCCCTGACTATGGAAAATATCCTTTTTGATGAGATTGCACCGAGCAGAGGCTCAACAACGCCCCTCGTTACTCTAAGGACAGTTTTCCTGGAAAAAATGGAAAAGGGGAAAGCGTTTCTCACATATCTTATATCAGCATTGAGTTCCACATCCCTCCTTTCAAAATAGGTACCTGACCCGAATATGGTCACATCATATCCAAGGCGTTTGAGCAGTATGGCGGAATGGATCATATTGACCTGTGTTCCGCCGTAGAATTCGAGGTCCGGGGAGCCTATTATCGCTACTTTTTTCCCTGTGGATCTTCCCCCCTTTTCATTATCAATCATTTTCCCCCTTTCATATTTATCAGATAAAAATGCTTTACCTCTTCCATTTTCAATGAAAAAGGTAATTAGTTCCTCTTTTTTCCCATAACGTTGAAGGCACTCATAATTGAAGATATGAAAAGGAGGGGTGGCGGGCAGGATTCAGCAAGGATATATGCATCAATGTTCATGGGCATGGGATATGACACTTACTTTTTGACTAACGTCAGTTCCGTGGATGGTGTTTCAGCGGGGGTTGCATACAGGGTTGAATATGAATTCAGAGAAAATTCCCCTGCATTAGTGGATTTCATAAAGATAATCAGGCTGAAAAGGCAGCTTAAGAAAATTGATATAAGCGGGTTTGACGTTTCATTCAACAACCATCCAAATGTATTCATAATCAACGGGAAAATAAACAGGCTCCACGGATTCTCTTTTCTGGACCCGTGGTTGGATGAGAATGGGGAGCTGTCCAGTCATTTGCCGCCTGCTATTTTCAGGGTCACACGGCTATACAGCACGTACAACGGATCATTTTTCATCCCGAATTCAAGATACACGAGGGAAATATCAATTAAACTTTTCGATGAGCTTGGTCTGGATGTTGAAATGGGGGATGTTATCCACCCTCCGGTTACTGTGAATAAAGTGGATATTGGAGAGAAGAAAGAGCAGGTTCTCCTCCTCGGAAGGATAAGCAGGCACAAGGGGATAGAGGATATTGCAAGGATAGCCAATGATAATTCCATAAGGATCATTGTTGCAGGCTACGTGAATAAAGGGGATGAGGGGTTTGTTGAAAAACTGAGGATGTACGAAGGGAAGAATCTGGAAATAAGGGGGAACGTGAGCGAGGAGGAGAAGGAGAAGCTAATGGCAGAGAGCTCAACGATTCTCAATATGAATAGAAAGGAGAACTTCGGCATCGCTGTTGCAGAGGCGATGAGCTACGGATGTATTCCAGTTGTTCCGAAATCAGGAGGGCACTGGACAGACATTGTGGAAATGGGGAAGTACGGTCTTGGTTACGGCGGACAGGACGAGCTTGTAGAGATGCTGAATAAATCGTTCCTCTATACCAGAACGGAGAGGTTGAAGGTAGCTGAATCTGTTAAAAGATTTTCAGTCCAGGAGTTCAGTAGAAAAATAGCGAACCTGATAGAAAAGATCACTCCCAATCGTAAGTGATCAAGGTCACGAGGAGAGATAATGCAATTATAACCCCAAGTATTTTGAACAGCGTATAGTTGTACAGGAAAGGTATAATGTTCTCCCATCCGAGGACAAAGAATGCCCAGAAAGCAGCGAACGTTATGAAAGAAACGTTCCGCGAGGCAACATGGACAGCCTTCTTTGATGATTTGAAATCCAGCCTTCCAAGGATAAATATGACTGCAAGCCCCCCTGCAAGTATCGGGAGTAGTATCAGTATTGGGTAGTCAAGGAGGAATATTGTGGGGGTATGCTTCTGGTGGTAGTACGTTACGGTTATATTTGAACCGTAGTAAGATAGATAGTCAGTTAAATTCGTCTGTATTGAAACAACGAGTTGCTGTGAGAATGATACATTTACAGGGAAGTAGGCATCCGTACCAGCGCCGATTGTGCCATTCATATCCAATCCACCAACAGTGGCCTGGATAGGGATGGTTGCAGGTGTCTTTGATTCAAGGAATAGTGTGATGGGGACAGTAAAATTCAACTTTGTGACATTGGTTAGACCGCTCCCTGTCGCAGTGGCCAGGTAGCTTGTACCGTTGGCAGAGGAGATGGGCAGCTGGACGCCTCCCGTGTTCGACGATATCCATACAGCCGGTATGTACCAGAAGTAGTATGTCCTGTTAGCATTTATTCGAATACCGTTGAAATTGAAATACTCGAGGGGGTAGTATACGCCGGAAAGGGAGCCGTACGGTTGAGGAGAGGCTGAGGATGTTATCATTCCTCCAAAAACGTAAACTCCTCCATAGCCAGTCGGTTCGATAGCCACGGCTTTCAGAACGGCAGAATAATTAAGCCTGAAAGGTATTGCGATTGCGTTCCCGAGCTTCAGGTCAAAGTTTTTTTCTGAATCTGAACCTGTCGTGACAGGTTTCGCATATTTTACATTGGAGAGTGCAACGTTAAGTGTGTAGTTCCCCGGTGGGGTGAAAAAGCTGAATTTTGTGTTCTGGGACATCACCTCATCCGAGGTGTAGTTGTAGTAGTTGAAAACTGGCGGGCCGGAATAATTCATCTTGTAAAGAAAGAACTGACCTGCAGCGGCATAGAAACCATATTTTGACAGATCTATCGGGACGCCGTTCACCATATGGGGAGATTGGTTTCTGAACATTAAATACTGCTCCGGTGACCACCCATAAAATGTGTCGTTCCAGTCGTAGAGTCCGACGACAGGCATCTCATTCGATCCGCTTAGCACCGTATCCCCCTGTTTTAGAAGCGATGAAAGAATGACTGCACCCTGGTCCTGGGGTGTTATGGGCGAAGTTGCGGTGCTGTAATAGTACTGTATTGCCCCCGCCCCAGTCAGACTACCGGCCCCAGCAAGAGAAAGAAGATTCAGAACTAAAACGAGGACAACTACCCTCTTGACTATCTTCCTCCTGCTTTCCCTGTCCATGTTTTCCGTTATCCTCCTCATTCCGTACAGGAAACCAACAGGGACGAATGCTGCTATGAATGCACCGTAATACACAGGTATCGCAAAATATATCCCATTGGTCGTAACAAGCGTCACGAGGAACCAGGGGATCTGGAGGATGAATATCGGGTCAAGAAATGATAGGAACATGAATGGGCCGTTGTAGTAGATCATGTTCAGTGTTTTAGTGAATGTATCAGTCTTTAGCCCGTTTATAAGGCTTGTCAATGAGAAAAAGTTCGTGCCCTGTATATTTATGAATATTGGATGCGTGCCATGGGAGAAATAAAGGAGTGTCTGGTTATCCGCAACTATGAACAGGATGGAAAGGATTATAGAGGAGAGAATGAAAAAATCGTAGAAAGTCGTGAAAAAAGCTTTCGCCCTTATTTCCTTCTTTATGAACATCTTTAACTTTCCAGGGATGCCCCTTTCAATGATAGCGTAAATGAAGAAGAATATACCTATGAATGGAACGAATTCCACAGTAGAAAGCATCAGGGTGAATGAGATGAAAAAGGGTATTTTTCTCCTTGCCCGGTAGAAATATATTGCATATATTGCCAGACCTATGAACATCGTAACCTGTTCCTCACCCGGGTTATTACTTATACCGGGGTAGAAAAGGTAAGCAAGGGAGAAGAGGAATGCGTACTTTCCGTCGCCGAAAATTTTCCTGGCAATAAGGTAAAGGGGAATTGCTGCAGAGTACAGTAGGGCGTACTGTATAGCATAGCCGGCAATGAAATTGGGGAATATGGAAAAGAAGGGCAGTATTGAAAAGAAAAAGAACTCTGGGTGGACGGTAAAAAAGGAGCTCATGTTGGCATACCCGTAGAAGAACAGGTGAGAGAATATAGTGCTTGCAAGCGCCTGATTTATCTGGGAAGCATCCTGTATCCAAAAATTCCTCAGGAGGAAGATATTCAATATCACTAACCAGAGATTGAACGAGATGAAAATGAATGAAGCGATGATTGTCGCCTGAAGCCACTTATCTTTCAATGCTCTATGATGATACGTTAATATATAAATTTTCACGGCGACGGGATTGGGACTAGTCCCGATAGCTCTTCTGGATATTGCGTAATACTTGTTTCCCAATCATCAGGAATGTTGCAGGTACTGTTACCGGCAGGAGGGGTTCAAGCCTAGGTCGATTTCCATGAACTGAACGGATACATTCGATATTTTGATACCGGTAGATGGTACATGACCCTAGCTATAGGTATTCCTACCGGTAGCGCTACCAAAAAAACCAAATTATAGTTAGACGCTTAACATTCTCTATACCTATTATATATGCTCGGGCTGAATACCCTTATCCACCCAGCAGCATAGGAATTGAATGATGATATGCATAGGAATTGAATGATGATATGCATAGGAAAGCATTCTCTATCACTCTCTTCAAGTGCCATTCTTATGCAATGTCCTTGGCACAACCCTCTTAATGCTCTTCCACAGGAACTCAATTGGATTAAGGTCTGGAGAATATGGCGGGAGGAATACCAGCCTGATGTTCAGCTCCTCTGCCTTCCTTCCAACAGCCAGGGATCTGTGGGATGCGAAGTTGTCCAGTGTCACTGTTATTCTTCTGTCGGGATTGGCATTTCTTATCCTGTCAAGGAAGATGTTTTCCTCTTACTGCTTTTACTGATCCATGAAGTCTATGGTACTCCTTCCGTTTATGGAATAGAAGCAGGATGCATTTGCTTTGTAGTTATCAGTTTTCTTGTACTTGATGGGCTTGGAGAGTGACAACATTCTCACTGTATTGGAAGTTGTTTGGGGTGATGTTTCATCGAGAAACCCTATCTCATGATCAACGTCCAGATTACCTAAGTTTTTTAGAATATCTTCTGCATTCCAGGGTCTGAGATAGTGGTGCTGGTAGGGTTTTGAATAATGCATGCACATATTCTTCAGCATCTTCCTCACTTCTTCTGTCGTCCCTCTTCTCCAGTATGGATCTGAGTTCAACATTCTGTTCTTCAGACGGGATTGACGGCCTACCTTATGCAAATCTCGGTTTGAGACCGCTGAATCCTTCCCTGTTCCATGATTCCTGCCAGTAGTAACCGACCATCTTGGTGACTCCAACGTTCTTTGATGCTTCAGCTACAGATAACCCCTGATATCTGTATTTTATGAAGTACAACCTCTTCAGGGTCCTCACGTCCTTCTCAATTGAACGTATTCTGAGCTGTATCTCCTCCAGAGGGATCGTTTTGTTTATCATAATCTCCTCCTTTCTGGCCATGATAAGTCAAACAGTTAATAGTAAAAATGTTACGCGTCTAACTATAAATGGCGTAGTTATAGCCTTTTCCTTTAAACCAAAAGCTTTGTAGGTCAATTGCAGTGCAAGTGTACCGTTGGCAACTGTAATTATATTTTTGACACCTAAAAAATCTTTTAGCCTTTTCTCGAATTTTCTTACCAACAGACCATAGTTAGTAAGCTAGGCGGAATCGTATGTTTCATCAAAGTAACGGTAAAGATGTTCCTTTGGTGGCAAATACGGCTTAGTGACATGGATAGGTTCTAGCATTAATGTTCTACAACCTTTTAAGTATTAAATTTTTGCCCGTGAACTAGTATACGCATCTTTCTTTGTCATTTAATTATTTTTTGTTTCCATAGCCCTCTGATGAATAAAACGTACTCTTGGTAGGTGCGATATAATACTGGAGCTAATGGAAATTCTCTTCTGAGACAACTCCCTGGCAATTTGTGTCTGGCGAATGAGGCAGCCCACACAACAATCATAGCTCAAGCGCCATCGGATCATCTTCAATTAAAGATTTATACCATTTTACAGTGATCCATCTTGGGTCTTGCTTTAGGTTTCCTATTAATAACTCGTGGTAAATTTGTTTTACGCCATCCTCTACATTAAACATAGGTACAAAATTAAGAATTTCCCTTGCCTTTTCAAATTTAACCGAATAGGATCTTATATCCGGGTCTCCATACATCGTTATTTCCCCGTCAGTTACTTTTTTAACTATTCCTGCCACATCCGTTACCCTATAATTCAGGTCTTCATGACCGATATTGATAATTTCTCCACTTATTTCATCATCGGTCTGCAAAGCTTTATGAATTGCTCTGGCTACATCAAACACGTGAACAAGGGGTCTCTTCTGGGTCCCATCCCTCATCATTGGTATTTTTCTTTCCGAGTACGCACTCAGTGTCATACCGTTGACCAAAATATCAAATCGCATTCTCTTGGAAGGACCAAAAACAGTAGAGAGCCTTAAAGCCGTTGGATGAAAACTTTTTGATCTAAGCGGTAATATTTCCCTTTCCGCATTTATGTTCGCTTTTGCGTACGTGGTTAAAGGCTTGAGTTCACTATCTTCATCCGCGATATCATCCCTGAAGCCATATACACTGCAACTCGACATTAGTATATATTTGTTTACACCTGCGTCCTTTGCCATCCTTGCAATTCTCACCCTGCCCTTATAATTTATCGAAAATGTTAGTTCTGGGTTCAAATCCCCAGATGGATCATTGGACAGTGATGCCATGTCAACTACTCCATCTATTCCCCTCATTATTGAACCGTCTACGGTTCTTATGTCCCCCTTTATTATTTCAACGTTTTCGTCGGATGAAAAATGGGAAATCACATCTTGACCAAAAAAGAACCTGTCCAAACATCTCACGCTATGGCCTTTTTTTAACAAAAACGGAACCAAAGTAGTCCCTATGTACCCTCCGCAACCAGTGACCAAGACTTTCATAATTGCTAAGATACATTATTGTATAACTATTTTTTTAAGAATCTCCGGTTGAAGTCTGTCAAACGTTCAACCTTGAATTCTCACCTATTACCAGTCTCATACCCCTTGGCTTTAGTGAATTTGCATTCATTATCTGAGAACCTTCCCCTACTATTGAATCTACAATAGTATTCTCAGTATCTATGGTCGAATTTTTCATGATGATCGAATTCTCTATCGATGCTTTTTTTATCTTACAATTATCACCAATGCTAGTATATGGCCCTATGAATGCATTCTCTAGAATTTCGACATTATCCCCGATTATCGCAGGCCCCCTTACCTTTGAATCATCAGATATTCTTACATTATTTCCAAGAATTACCTTGCCCTGAATATTTATTCTCTCAGTGCTACCGTTAATAGAATCAAGTACAAGTCTATTTGCTGCTAGTATATCGTCAACAGAGCCTGTGTCCTTCCACCATCCCTTAATTGTCCCATAACCAACATTACCACCAGAGTTAATAAGCGATTGAATCGCTTCAGTGATCTCATACTCCCCCCTTTTGGAGGGTTTAAGTTTATCTATGTGTTCGTAAATTCGGGGGGTAAAGAAGTATATCCCAGCTATAGCAAGGTCCGAAGGCGGATTCTCCGGTTTTTCAATCAATTCCACTATTTTCCCGTCATTGGAAATCCTTACTACACCGAAATCCTGCGGGTGAAAAGTACGGGATAATAGAAGAAGTGCATCCAAGTCCGAAACGTTAAATTTTTGGGCATATTTTTTTATACTCTCGCCTACCAGATTATCCCCAAGAACTACGGCAAATCTATCTCCATTAACAAAATCCCTCGTGAGCGAAACAGCGTGCGCAATTCCGAGAGGCCTCCCTTGCTCTATGTATTCAATTCTGCATCCAAATTTTGACCCGTCTCCATAATAATCCTTAACCTTCTGAGGATAAATGTCCCCTAATATTATGGCAATATCCGTTATCCCTGAATCGACCAGATACTCAAGAGCATACTGTGACACCGGTTTGTTGGCGACCGGGATCAGCTGTTTAGGACCATTATGAGTCATAGGTCTCAATCTCGTCCCTTTGCCCCCGTGAAGTATGACACCCTTCATTAATTGTTTATATTATGATCTAATATAAGTTATTTATTAATACTGGTCTGCTCTGCCAGTATTTGGAACACATTTGCTCAATTTTCATTTTTCTAAATCCTCCCTCATCTTATCGTACTGCTCCTTAGTTATCTCTCCCCTTGCATACCTCTCCCTTAATATTTCCAGTGCTTCATCATGATCCCACCAAGTCCATCTGTTACATGAGGAATATCTGTAACTTCTTGACATCCATCCTATGGATCTTGCAAACCACACTATTATCCATATGAATATGAAGAGGAAGAGTAGACCTATCAACGTTCCAACTACTCCTGATGCAATTCCAACCCATCCTCCCCTTAACATACCATCACAGAGTTTGTGACACTATAATAAGGGATGAGTGAATATCTAAACAAACCCTATGGAATATCAAGGAAAGGATTCGTAAAAATGAAATACGGATCCAAAGCTTTGAAGAGAATTTACAGGGTTTATCAGGAAAGGAAATTAAATAATTAACATCTTATTTTATTAATTCTTAAAAGGTCAAAATTTCAAAGCCTTATCTATATCCTCGTTCATAATATGGGTAGAGAACGGTTTAAAGGAACTGCAAGAAATAAGAAGAATGAGACGCAGGGTTAGCTTCTATTCTTTCACTATCCGAACCTTCAACATTATTTCACAAGTACAGATTACCTTCTGGTTCCTCGGTCTGCTCTCGATACTAGGGTACCTATACAGTAAGTGTGAAACTGAACTCAATGAATTGTGAAATTTAAGTAAAATAGGTACACCCCAATCGATATAGAAACAATGAATAGTATAAAAATAGTAAAAAAAAGAGCCCTAAATGCATTCCTTGTTCTAAACCATCCAAAAGTCTTATGCTTATGGTCTCTTCTTGATAAAAATCCTATGGCTTCCTCAGTACGTGCGGGAATATTCTCAATTCCTATTTCTTTTTCGAGATGATCCATCCAATTTATTCTAACATCTTGCATTAGTCTATATTTACTCAGTGCGATTAGGAGCGTAAAATCGAATATTCCTCCTAGAATCAATACCAGTCCCATTATCATATAGTTATTCTTGATAAAGCCAAAAGCTACAGCAAAAACAACCGATGTGATAGTTATCGAAATACTGGGAACTTGCCACATCAGTTGATCAAACATTCTATAATCGTAAGAAGCTCTATTATATTGAGAAATTATAAGATTCTGCCTAATCTTTTATTTATCTTCATCGTTCATTCAATCTTCACCTTGGTTTTATTATAAACTTTAATTCTCTTTCCCTCTTTAATCTTTTTCTGCTGATACCATAATGTTGACTTGTTTATCTTCAACTCTTTCCTTCTTTCAGGATCGAGCTTCGATTTCCTTCTCCCTTCATTTAATTCAAGGACTTGTCCAGCCTCAGATGCTTCTTCACATTATTCCTGCTCATGTGCATCTGTCTTGCTATCTCGCTAATGGACATTCCCTTCTCCCTCATCTCACTGATCATATGCCATTCCTCCGGAACCAACATCTCACTCTTCCCTCTTCGTGGAAAATGGGGTGGTCAATTTTAAGTGAGCGATTCTGATCAATTTTAGATGGCCGAAAATGATCAATTTTCAATGGCCTTTTACACCCAGTGAGTTCAGAAAGCTTCCTTACAAATGATTCAAGCTCCCTGAAAGGTATTGCAAAGAGACCTTATTTTTGAAAGGAAGAGGAAGAATTCCTCTGGATACTCATAGGGCCTTCCCACTTTCCCTTCATTCTCCCTCTCAAGATCATTCTTCCATGTGTTTAGAAAGGATGTGTCTATTAGCACATCTATCCTCTTGACAAGGGAGGGGTTGTACTTTCTCCAAATCCTTTTATCTTTCCTTTCTATGCAATCCACCGATGTGTTTGTAGTATCAAACACCTCTACTAAAGTTGCGGCTTAATGTTTTCTGACCGATTAACGATTGCTTAACACCTATGTTGTTAGCGGAAGTATGGTAGTTTCTTTATTTGGCCTATTTTGCAGTTGTCTACCTTATACACCTATTCGAGGCTTTCCCTCACGATATGTAATACAAGGATCTTCTTTCAAATTACAACAATCACACAATCGGTGCTCTCCACCAGTAAAGCAAACGGGGCCATTCCTGTCATACGATTCCCTGATTATATCAGGTAAGGGCAACCGCAGTAATTGTAATTATATCTGATTTATAAACATAATCATAGCTTAAGCTAACAAGCATTATATCACACTACCACACAAAAAATATTTTAATATTTCCTACCTAGGGAGAATGTGAAAGCTGAGGCCGTAAATATTTGTACTTCTAGGAAAAGATGTGTTTTAGAGAAACAGCAAAAAGATAAATTGTTCTTTAGCCTAATGGACTACAGAAACAACCTCTTCATGAGTAGCGACAGTAAAAAAATAAAAGAATTCTACGACGGATTTGAAACCGTTGATGAGCTCATAGAATGGATGAAGGAAAGACCAAATGGAGCGTCGTATATTCATGAAGTTGAAGGAGAAAAGGACATAATTGTTGTAATACCTACGGCAGATTTTAATGGAAAGTATGCGAGGGAATGCAGGGAGAATATTTTCAAGGGTCTTCACATGATATTTGTAGAAAGTGGCGAAGTACCAGATCCATACTTCAACATCGCACGCAATGTGAGTATCGGCATAAAAAAAGCAATGGTGTATAAACCCAAATGGATTGTAGTTTCGGGTGATGACATGTACAAGATAGATGACGTTGATGTCCTTGTGAGACAGCTCCGTAATATCAATGAGGAAGATTATAATGTTGTATTTGCAAAACCCTCTATATATCATACGGTGCCAAGCAAGATTATAAGGATAAATTTTCTTTATAATTTATTCAACCTCATAACAAACTACGACGCGGGAAGAATTAGGGTAAAATTACATAGGAAATTCAAGATAGAGTTTACCTCAATGAAGGCTAAATATGCTACGATTTTTTCTTTTTTTCAGAAAGGATATTATTTCTTGGACCCGCTTGATTTTCTAGTATACAGCTACAAGTTCTTAGAGCAAGTAATGGGAAATGTCCTAGATGAAACATTTATAAACGGTGGAGAAGATGAAGACGTCGCGTTAAGGGTAAGCGTAGAGGGCGGAAAGTTCAAAATTATCGATTACAGAATAGGCGATTATATAAGTATGAGCTTCGGCCGAAACAACATCAGATGGATTATGAACGTGGCAAATTTGTGTTACTTTAATTTCAAGTGGAGGGATCGGTTAAGAAATTTAACTTCGTGATCAAACAAGTAGTGTTATGTAACTCTTGTTATCTTAGGCTGTGATAACGTTCTTTCTGGCACGAATCCTGATTTCAAAACGGGAATCACCTTGCCTACTTGACCACAAGAAAGCTAGGCAGTGAGATTCTCGGAATTTGTAAAATAATAATCGTATTATTCGCAATAAGGTGCAGCTTAGGAACAAGTGAATCGAGAAGTCAACGCGATTTGAAATAAAACGAATGAAGAGATAACACTAACGATACCTACGTAGGTATTAAGTGATCGTTTGTTAGTGGCAGAACATTAAACAGCAGCCATAACCAAGTTTAATAATCATCTTGATCACCACCTCCATTAAAGATTAATGTCGTTTTAAACTGAGATAGGAATGTTGTGTCATTATCAGCAGGGGTGAACTTTTCCTTGGCAACCCTGAATTCGTAAAAATTTCAGGCCTGTAACCAGCAAGTCACAGACAGTATATAAAGATTGAACTTTTGGCTCCGGAGGAAAATTTGACTCTCTTTACAATGAATTAATGCTCTTACTCTCAAAGGGGAAGATTCGTAAACATTAGTTTCCTTACACAGTGATAAGATAGTTACAAGGAATTCGGTAAATACGAATAGGCGAAGGAGCTGAATTATTCAAAAAGATTGACAGTTCAAATAATATTTTCATATAGGGTGTCCCAAGTTACGTCAAACAACGACATCCATTATCTTCCCCTTCGGTCCCTTTAAACGCATCACTTAATCTGCATGCTTACCGTGGTGTTCAGTCATGGGCAGTTCAAGCGCTTTTTCATTTTTAAAAGCAATATCGCGGCATTCGAGTTTCTTCTATTCCACAATGTCACTTCCCAGTAGTTACTAGACCGCACTGTAGATATCAGAAAGTAAACAATTATTCACTTGCACCCTTATTAAATGGATTCAGTTTTATTTCTGCAGGTGATGTCCAGAATGCCCATTATACGTTCTAGCCCGTCGGTTTTGGAAAAGGCTGGTACTTTTCTCGACCGGATTTGTTTACTGGGTATTGTTTGCTTTCTCCTCGGGAATACTAACATTTTACAGTCAACTTGCTACTTGGCTTTTCACGAGCGGTGTTGGTTAAAGACCTATCCTTTTCCTATCTTGGCGGTCATTAGATTTCATCATATTACATTATTACCATGCCCGAAATTTCGACATCCGTCAAGAATTAATGAAAATATGAGACACCCTAATTTTCATAATTAAATTGGATTGTTAATGAGATGATGACAGAAGGGAAGGCGAGATATCAGGAACGGGTATAACAAGGATAGACTTCTTACCTCTATTTCCATTTGATAGACCACACTGTTGGGAATTAAGCGAGTTCAAAATTTAATTTTTAATACACTTCGGAAAACATTGGGACATAAGTCTCTAGTCCTTCAGTACAACAACATATACCCGCCTGCCTATGAACCTCTTGGGAACATCTACTTTGGTTGAGTTTCCGAAGGGAGTTACTGTCTTCTCGTAGAGTGTTTCCACTCCGTCCTTTATTATTATTGTCTCATCCTTTATTGAAATCTCCCTATCCTTAATGGTCATATTCAGGTATATCCGTGGATAATTATGTATTTCCATTGTATTATCAGGTGTGATCACCCAGCTGACATATGATGAGTTCAAGGAGAATATAGATGAACTCATCTCTCAGTACAGGGAAAATTTCTCCGTACCTGTGGTCATGAACTGGAAAGATTATGAATTCCTGTACAGGGAGAGGATGAAGGGTATGGCTCTGGAACTGAGAGCCATGATAGATGAGAGTTCTTCCCTGGTTGTTGATGATTTTGGAAGACCTTCCCTATTGAATGCAAGGGAGAAGGTCTTCATTATACTTGTTAAGGAGATATTCCGTCTTAGTAACAGGAAGGCGGCATATCTCCTCCCCTTATTGGGAATAACAAAGGAAATATCTTATAAAACAGTGGAAAGGCTGTATTCAGATCCCCTTGTTATAATGATATTGAACAATCTATTCATCTCCTCTGTGAAAAGAAAGGGAATAGATACAGCTGAAACATCAGGAGACGGTACAGGTTATTCTTTAACGGTCACAAAGCACTACCGCTCATTAAGGGAGAAGAACGGTGAAATTGTCAAGGAAGGCAGGTTTGTCTACTCATTCGCACTGATGGACCTGAGCACAAGAATGTACGTAGGATATGCGGTATCCGTCAAATCTGAAAGGGATGCTTACTATAGGGCGCTGGATATGATAAAGAAGATGAACATTGATCTGAAGAGTGTCAGATTGGACAGGTATTACTCAGGCCAGAGCATACTGGAAGATTTCAATGAAAACACCATGATATTCATCATCCCCAAGAAGAATTCAAGGATAAGAGGGAGAAGCAAATGGAGGGATATCATAAGGCGTTTCATGGATGATCCCATGAACTATCTCAGGGAATACTTCAAGAGGAATGCTTCAGAATCAGGATTCTCCTCTGATAAAAGGACAACTGGCAATCTAATATATCAGAGGAGAAATGACAGAAAAGAAACATCGGGATTCTGCAAGGGAGTCATACATAATTTAATGTTATTACACAGCTAGCAGTCAGGGGACTTATGTCACAATGTCACTCCAAGAATAAAAAATAAATAGGCATTGACCATAAGATTTCGTGGAAAAAAGGAAAGAGCTAGTAATCATTGGAGACAGTGCATTTGCCCAAATAGCATATGAGTATTTTACACACGATTCAGAGCATACAGTTGTTGCTTTTTCAGTGGAACGTGGATACATCAATAAGAGTTCTCTCTTTGGGTTGCCTGTTGTACCGCTAGATGAGATAAGGTCTAAATATCCTCCAAGTGAATTTACTGCATTTGTTGCCATTACGTATATTGAGGGCAATAAAGTGAGGGCAAGAATCTATAACCAGTTAAAGGAATGGAAATATTCACTTGCTACATATGTTAGTTCGAAAGCCTTTGTATGGAGAAATGTTAAAATTGGCGACAACTGTTTTATTTTCGAAGACAACACTGTACAACCTTGGGTCAGCATAGGTAATGATGTGATTATTTGGAGCGGGAATCACTTAGGCCATCATTCTGAGATTCAAGATCATGTTTTCATATCATCCCACGTGGTTATTTCCGGATTCTGTAAAATAGGTAAATTCGCGTTTCTGGGTGTAAATTCGACTATTTCCAACAATGTAAGCATCGGAGAAGGGGATATTATTGGCGCTGGTGCCGTAGTTATTGGAGACACTGAAAATAATACCACCTACGTGGGGAATCCCGCAAGACCTATTTCACGGAAGTGAAATAAATGTGGATCCGTAAAGGAAGAATATATGAACCAACAAATAAGCATGGGTGGAGACACAGTCATGCATACGTCCCGACTGCCTTGGTTCTCGATGACTACGTGCGAGTTTACGTGTCGTTCTGGGATGAAAATAATATCGGGAGAATAGGTTATATTGAATTTGACCCGACGGGCACGAATCCTTTATTATTCATATCGGATGAACCGGTTTTGGATGTTGGAAGACCTGGTACTTTTGATGATAATGGGGTAACGCCTTCTGCACTGTTGAAGATTAATAACGATATTTACTTGTACTATGTTGGTTGGCAGTTGGGAGTCAAGGTTAGGTATTTTCTATTCTTGGGTCTCGCCATAAGTAAAGATGGAGGCAAGTCGTTCAAGAGATCCTCAGAAGCCCCTATTTTGGATAGAAAGGATGGGGAGCTGTTTGTCAGGTCCGGTGCAACAATAATTAAGCATTCTAATAAATACATGATGTGGTATGCCGGTGGTGATAGGTGGTTAAATATCAATGGAAAGGATGTTCCAACGTATTCATTGAGGTATATTGAAAGCCGTGATCCAACCAAATGGGATACGAATTCGATGATATGTCTTGAACCGCAGGAGGGTGAGATAGGATTTGGTAGACCGTCGGTTATTTTCGAAGATAACATCTTTAAAATGTGGTACTCCGTCAGATCAGTTGAAAATAAATACAGAATAGGTTATGCAGAAAGCTCTAACGGCCTGGACTTTGTTCGAAAAGATGAATATGGTGGCTTAAAGCCTTCATCTTCAGGTTGGGATTCAGAAATGACAGCATTTGGAGCGGTCTTCGACTTTAAGGGGGCTAGGTACATGGTGTATAATGGGAACAATTTTGGCGAAACTGGAATAGGTTTGGCGATCTGGGAGGATTAGATAGATGGATCTCATATATTATGATGATAGCCTAAAAGAGCAGTGGGACAGACTTGTAAAAGAATCTAGGAATGGGACATTCCTGTTTTACAGGAATTATATGGAGTATCATAAAGAGAAATATAAGGATAAATCAATAGTATTCAAAGACGGTGGCAAAGTCGTGGCTGCTTTTCCTGCTAACTTCACAAATGATTATGTATATTCTCATGGTGGCTTGACGTATGGTGGGATAGTTTTGAATTTTTCATTGAAATTTAAAGCTATTGACGAGATATTCAAGAAAATCCTAGATAGATATAGAGAAGAAGGCTTCACGAAAATCATCTACAAGGCTATTCCATACATCTATTCAAAGGTGCCTAGTGAGGAAGACTTATATATCCTGTTTAGGAATAAAGCCAGGTTAATACGAAGAGAAATTTCAGTAACTATTGCACTACAAGGGCAATTTCAGATAAATTCGTCAAGGCGGCGCATAATAAGGAAAGCCAAGGGTAAGAACATAATCATTGAAGAATCCACAGAGTATTCAGAATTCTGGAACCTACTTACTGACAACCTGAAGAGAAGATATAACAAATTGCCGGTGCATAGCCTTAAAGAAATTAGTTACCTAAGCGAGAAATTCCCAAACAATATAAGACTTCATCAGGCGACATTAGAAGGCGAAGTAGTCGCTGGTGTTGTTGCATATGAGAATTTCAGAACCTGCCATCTTCAATACATAGCTGATAATGATATAGGCCGTGAAGAAGGTGCCTTGGATTTATTAATCTCTCATTTGATTGAAAGATATCGCTCTCTTGGTTTTAACTATCTTGATTTTGGTATTTGTACTGAAGACGGGGGCAAATATCTTAATGAGAATCTCATTTATTATAAGCAGAGTTTCGGTGGCACAGGAGTGAATTACGATACCTACGAGGTGGATCTATAGTGGATGAAAACTATGATTCTCAATATTTGAGAGCTCGGAAAAGAAAATTTTCCTTAGAAGAATTTCTGGATGGACTAAGAAGAAAACATGTAATCAAAGCAATTTTAAAATACAAAGCAGTGAACATTTTGGAAATAGGATGTGGGCCAACGCCTATTTTTCCGTTCCTTGACAAGTTCCAAAATTACGTCATTGTCGAAAGATCAAAAGTATTTAGCGAAAATGCACTGAATTTATCAAATAAGTATGCAAAAGGCAATATTACGATTATAAACGGAAAATTGGAAGACGTGAAGGATAGAATACCCAGACTCAAATATGATGTAATCGTGATCAGCAGTGTTCTGCACGAAGTCGAAAATAGCGCTGAAATCCTTAGTATTTTGAGGACGTTTTGCGGGTCTTCAACAGTAGTTGTTGCAATTGTGCCAAATGCAGATTCTATTCACAGATTACTTGCGGTAGAAAGCAATCTTATTAGGAGTAAGTACGATGACTCGGACACCGACAGGATTTACAATAGAAAAGCACACTATGATGAGAAATCGTTTAGATTGCTGTTTGAGAAAAACGGATACGATGTCATTAATGTTTATACATTCTTCATTAAATTTTTATCCAACGCCCAATTGGAGGCAGTTCTTAGTAAGGGTATTTTAAGTTATGAAGTGTTATATGGCTTTGAGAAACTTTCCAGCTATTTGCCACGTTATGGCGCAGAGATATTTCTAGAGGCTAGGATCGCTGGCAATAACCTGAAACTTCGAGGTGAAACGAAAAATGAAAATTAATGATTGCAGAATTATAAATTTTAAAAAGATATCTGACCCAAGGGGTAACCTCACCGTAATCGAATCAAAGAAAGACATACCCATTGAGATAAAGAGAGTCTATTACATTTATGAAGTCCCCGGAGGAAAATCTCGTGGCGGTCATGCTCATAAAAATTTAGAACAGATTATGATATCTATATCCGGGAGCTTCAATGTAGTCGTGGACGACGGACAACAAAGGAAAAGGTATTATCTTGATCACCCCTATTATGGACTTTATATTCCACGAATGATATGGAGAGAAATGGATAACTTTTCTCCTGGTGCTGTTTGCTTGGTTTTGGCCTCAGATTATTATAGTGAAAGTGACTACATACGCGACTATGGGGAATTTATCAAAACAGTAGGTGATACAAACGAAAGTAAAGAGCGTTGATCTTCAACGAGAATATGAAATATTAAAGAGCGAACTGGATGAGGCATATTATAGAGTAATGCAATCAGGAAGATATATTCTTGGCCAAGAGGTTACAAATTTTGAGGGGGAGTTCGCTCAATATTGCGGTGCAAAATATTGTGTGGGAGTGGGAAATGGGCTGGATGCTCTCCATTTAGCATTGAGATCCTTAGGGATAGGCAAAGGTGACGAGGTTATTGTACCGTCTATTACATATGTAGCAACGTGGATGGCCGTTAGCATTACTGGGGCAATTCCAGTTCCTATTGAGCCACAAGAAAGTACCTACAATATTGATCCTGATCTTATAGAATCAGCAATTACACCGAAAACCAAGGCAATACTTCCTGTTCACCTTTTTGGTCAGCCGGCAGATATGGACCCGATATTGGAAATTGCCGAGAAGTATGGATTGAAAGTGATTGATGATGCTGCGCAAGCTCATGGTGCAATGTATAAAGGAAGAAGAGTGGGTTCAATTGCTGACATAACCTGTTTCAGTTTTTATCCGACAAAGAACCTTGGGGCAATAGGAGATGGGGGGGCTTTAACAACCAACGATTCAGAACTAGCTGAAAATGTAAGAATGCTAAGAAATAATGGCGAACACGAAAAATATGTTAATAGAATCGTAGGTTTCAATTCAAGGCTAGATGAGTTGCAGGCCGCTTTCCTGAGAGTTAAGTTGAAACACCTAGATGTAATCATAAAGAAAAAAGCTTCCATAGCTCAGAAATACTTAAATGAAATATCAAATCCATTAATTGTTTTGCCTAGATCTATGAATGAAGTTGTTCACGTATGGCATCAATTTGCAATAAGATCTACTGCAAGAGATAATCTTAAACTACATTTTCATAAAAATGGTATAGAGACATTGATTCATTATCCAGTACCACCACATCTTCAACAGTGCTACCGTCATACAACAAACAAACCTTTACCTCTCGCAGAAAAAATTTCCAAAGAAATTCTTAGTCTTCCTATCAGCTGGACATTGGAAGAAAGTTCAGTACAATATGTCATAGAAAAAGCAAATCAATTCGGGGTCTGAGAAGTGTTAGCTAATTATAAATAGAAGTTGAATAGTTACCGATAGTACCCCCAATTTTGTGTATCAGGGATACCTCTTGCTGAACATTTCAGATGTCATGAAAAAAGTTTTCTGAACACTCTGTTATGACGGTAACAGAGTGAGAGTCGGAGAGATAGCCGGTAATGATATTGACCCATGAGGTCGACATGCAGACTGGCTATCCTTCGCCTCGACAGAATACCCTTCAATGAGGGTGAATAGGAGTATGTCGAGATTTCTCCGACTTCAGACTCTCACAACCTTTTGGAGATGTATATGCTAATAGGAATGGATGTACATAAGCATATGGTAAATATAACAGAGATGGAGGATGATGGCTCAGTTAAGGAAAACTATGAGATTGAGAACAGAGAGGAAGCATGGAACACATTTGTTGAAAGGTATTCCTCCATGAAACCTGAGATAGCACTTGAGCAGTCCACATCCGGCAAATACGTAGCAAGAATCCTCAGAAACAGAGGGTTTTCAGTGCACCTGGCAGATCCTGAGAAGATTGCATTGGTGTTCCACTCCCCTAAAAAGAATGACAGGGAGGATTCATACAAGCTTGCTAAGTTGCTTAGATTGGGAGAACTTCCTGAGGTTCATCTTCCATCTGAATATTCAGATGAAGTGAAGTCTCTTGTCAGATACAGGAAGTCCTTAGGTGAGGAAGTCACAGCCATAAAGAACAAAATTCATGCTATCCTCTCCCTGCATGGCATCACTGTGGATGCCACTGACATCTTCGGGAAAAAAGGAATGAGGGAGATTGAGCTGTCATTCAATAAAATGAATGAGAATGAGAAGATCATCATGGACGATATTTTAAAGAGCTGACCTTTTAAACAGGGAGAGGGAAATTGAGAACAGGATAGCCTTAGCTGTGAAGGAAGACAAAAGGATCAATCTCCTGATGACCATCCCTGGAATAAATGTGTATTCAGCTGCAGTGATAATATCGGAGATAGATGACATATCAAGATTTCCAACAAAGGAGAAGTTCGCTTCCTATGCAGGTCTTGTTCCAAGACAGGATCAGTCCGGTAACAGAGATATAAGAGGTCATATATCAAAGAGAGGTCCTTCTATGCTGAGATTCATCCTTGTAAATGCATCACACATCTCTGTTAATAAATAAAAGAAGCTCAGGTCTGAATATCTCAGTATAGTTAGGAGGGTTGGAAGGAACAGGGCAATAGTTGCAATTGCAATGATGTTCGAGGAAATTATATTCACAATGCTAAAAAACAATTCAGAATTCATGGACAGGATTGATTCCCTTACTAAGAGGAAGATGAAATCCATGAATCAAAAGGTCATGGATGCTAAGGCATCATATAACATAGTGCAGTCAATAAAATTAATAAGGGAGAGATTGCTTACAAAACCGTCAGAACAACTTTTTTCATAGGAGATGATTAATTTTAGCAAGAAGGGGGTTGTAATAAAGATATGTTACCCGCGCCTTTCACGAATAAGATCAGACATATAAAATATGAAGTATTCTTTATTTCTAAACCCTCCTAGCTCCCAGGGTCGCAGGTCCAACTACCATTTTTCCAATTTTGAGAAAATCCCTCGGTAAGTAGAACTTTCCACCTTCCAGAACGAGCCCGCCAGAAAGGTATCCTGCCAGAACTAAGCACGGGGGTACCTCATATCCCTGAATTGAAATATTCTTCCCCTTTGCAATCGCCTTGAGGATTTCACTCATCATTACCCTTTCTTTCCTAACATCATTTTCTCCCCGTTTCATTATCCTGATATAGAGAGGTTCATCAAAGTCTCTCCTGCCCACGAATACCTTGGCCATGTCCACCAGAATTGGAGAAATTGAATCTATAACCCTGTCTATTTTCCCGTTTTCATTCTCTTTTTCCAAATACTGGAGTGCTGCCTCCTGTATGGAATTGAGCACCATCTGGTTGGGCTTATCTGATGATAGCTGCCTAATGACGAAATCTCTTACATCTGACCCGAATGATCCTATTTTTTTCATCAGCTCTCTGTTATAATTCGTCAGCCTCCCTAACTCCTCCTCCTTGCCCCTCAAAGCATTGCGCAATTCCCTTTCTGTATCTACCATCTTCTTGTATTCCTCAGGATCAATAAATTTCATGAATCCAGATGATCTGTCGTATATAACAGGGATTTCCTTTTTGCCGAGATTCAGAAGAAGTCCCAGGGCCTGTTCCCTGACATCTTTTGTAACGAGTTTGGAGACATTTCTGTTTAACTCCCCCAGCATCGCCTCAGCATAATATTTAAGCATCGCCCTGTCAATATCGTATCCGTAGACAATTAGCTCCAGGAATCCCTTTGCCATGCTAATTTCATTGGTTTTGGATGAAATTTCTTCCTTCAGCCTGGCTATTTCCCCGTCCAGCTTCTCTATCTCCCCCTTCTTTTCTTTTATATTCTCCTCAAGACCCTTCACATCTTTAATCCCCCTGGCTACAAAATCCTCTTCCCTTAACTTGTTATTTAAAGCTGTCTCTTTCTCGGAAATTAGTTTTTCAAGCTGTGAGAGCTTCGCATTTCTACCATTGATATCCTTATCAATGAGGTTAATCTCATTTCTACGGTTTGCAAGGATAATTTCAGCCTGTTTTATTGATGAGGAAATCTCGCCCATCCTCTTTTCAGAGCTTTCCAGGTCCACCTTCATCTGTGCTAACCTGTTTTCAAGTTCCTCTGCTTCCTTACTTTTTTCAACTATGTCCTCCTCATACGTCTTCTTATCTCGCAACATGGAAGCCATTTCCATGAGAAACTCTTCAAACTGAATTTTCCCTCTTTTGCACTCCTCGTTCACGTCCTCTATGAGTTTCAGAGAGAAACCGCGCTTCTCTGCCTCCTCTAAAATCTTTGATGAATGAATTAATCTATCCGGGGTAAATCCATTCTCTCTCATCTTCCTTGCAATCCCTGCAATGGCAACGAAATCATCCTTGTTTGAAATATCCCTCGCGGCATTTATTATGCCCACAACATTTCCCGCATCCTCCAGTCCAGTAATCTTTGAGATTGACGTACCCAGCTCTATTTCATACTTGAGCTCATCTTTCTTGGCGGTTAGCCTTGAAATCTCCTCTTTGTTCTCTTCTTTTTTCTTTTTCCTCTCATTCTCGAGATCTTTTATTTCCTGTTTCAACCTTTCTGTCTCTTCCTCCGCCTCCTTCGCCCTTTCCACAGTTCCAAGCATCCTCTTCTCCGCATCCAGGAGGCTCTCTCCCTGCCTCTTTGCAGATGAAAGTTCCTTCAGATTCCTCAGCACTTCTCTCCTCTCACCATCCCCCATGCCCTTCAGGATGTGCGCCACTTGTGAGATGACGTCCCTCTCGATCCCCATGTCTGCGATCAATTTACCGATGAGGAAATAGTTGGAGAACTCCTGTATTGTTACCTTATTTTCCCTGGCAATCCTTGCTATATCTTTTATTTCTTCAGAGAGTATACCTGCCTCTTTGTCTATCAAATTACCCTCACTGAAGCTTCTCCAGATGTTCGATACTTCCCCCGTTGATACGCTAAAATGCCTTGCAACTTGCTCCTGACTCGCCCCCAGCAACATTTCCTCTATGATCCTCTTCTTCTTATCCAATGACAATCTGCTTGTCATTGCATATATATTGAAATCAAATATTTATTTTTTTCTATATTTTGTGGATGATAATTGTCATCCCTCTGTCCCTGGCCTGTAAATCATTTTTAGGTCATTCATAAGACGGATAAAACGTATAATGTCATACGAAGTGCTGCAATGAAGATCGGGATAGGTATAATACCATATTCGAATTCCTTTACGGAACTTGTGGACGAATCCCCCTTTAGGGGTTAAAAAAATCCTCATTTTCTTATGATGAACGGTATTGATTTTCATGAAGCTATCCCTTGAAACTGTTCACCTAAAAATTTTGGGAGGAACTAATCGGACATGTTCGTACCATGTTATGTAAATAAGGGAGATCATGGGTATATTTTTCATGATAGAAAATGAGGATGAAATGAGGGAAATGAGGGGATTGTGAGAGGATAATGAGTGGAAAATGAGGGGTAAATGAGGGAAAAATGAGGGCCCGGTATGACCAAGTTTCCATCCACGGGCACATTGCTATAAAATTACGAGTTTATCCGGAATTTAGATGAATTCTCTTATTTCGTCATATTTCCTCATATCCAGATTTCCTCATTTATCCCTCCTCCGAGATACCAGATGCTGCATTCAAGCATTTCTGTGGAATATTCAAGCGATCCTAAAGTATGTCATTGATCGCCTTGAGGTGGTCAGCTATCTTCTCCCCTTTCTTTGTCAGTTTTATCATCTTTTTCCTTGGATAGGAGGATGATTCTATCCTCACGGATATTATACCTAGTTCTTCTGCATGCCTAACCGCTGGATAAAGGGAAGTGGGGTATAACCTGTAGACATCAATGAACTGCTGAAAATTGATTTCACCTTTCTCCTTAAGGATAAGAAGAAGCCTTAGGATTCCAGAATGTTTCTCGAGCGCCGCTATCTTGAATTCGGTCATTTAGAGAGTTATTGCACGGTTAAATTTAAACTTAGCTTCTGCTTACGAAAGCGAAAAGTATTTATCTTCGATGCATATTACTTATATAAGTAAATTGAGGAGAGTTGGAATATGATCCCAAACGAGGAAGACATCAGGGAATATGCGAAGTATGCATTAAAGGTAAGGGAGACAGTGCAGGAAGAAATAGGCAAATCCGTGGAGAAAATAGATCCCAGCGTGCTGAATGAAATATCAAGGTCCGCCACTCTGCCCATAGGCATATGGATTGAGCAGAAAGCACGCCAACTTAACCATAACGGTATTCATATGAGCGCTGATGAATCAAAGGTGGAAGTGGAGAAGCTGTTTGCAAGATTTGACTTGGTTGAGAACGGAGGATATGCGAGACCGAGAAAAAGTCTGAGCCAGGATGATTTCATCCTGCTGAAGAACAGGTTTTCTGAACTGGGATATGAATATCAACAGGGGAAGGGATTCGTCAAGGGGAAGGATAGTCAAATTAGGTAGTAGGAATGAGATATCAGGATCATTTCATACCCTCCTCACTATCTCATATCCCATCTTCTCGAGGCGCAGAAGGTTATCTACGTAGTCCTTTCTTATGGTTTTATATACGAGCATCCCGGCCAGTGTGTTTCCCCCTCCAACAGAAAGCTCCTGAGAAACCATACCCGCAACAGAGCTTCCCTCAGCTTCCACATCAGCCAGCCCAATATGCGCTTTCCTCAGCTTGTGCCTGGCATATGCAACATACCTCAGTGAATCGTTGATGGAAGCTGCCTTCCTGTTCTCCCAAGGGGTCCCCCTCACTGGATTGAATGTGGAGAGGTATAGATATTTCACATTGCGGAATTGCTGCATGAAATCTATAGTCTTCATTACGTCTGATTCAAAGCCAAGGCCGTTCATTATTATCGTACCAACTGGAATACCAGCGGAAGAGGCGTCGTGCAGCAATTTGATTCTCAGGTCAAGACTGTCTCCAGGTTTTGAATCGTTGAAAACCTGCCTGTTCACTGTTTCTATGGAAGAGTAAATTGCCGTCACCCCTTCCTCCTTAAGTATCCGGAGCGTTTCAATTGAAATTGGCGCCCCGACATCGATGGAAACATCAATGTCAGTGGCATTCCTCACCTTCCTTAGAACGTCTATGAGAAGATCATCCTGCCCCTTAATGTCAGAACCTCCAACGAGTGTAATTGAGGTTATCTCCCTTTTCTTCTCTACTCTCTTCACGCTCTTCACGAGTTCTTCATCCGTGAGCGTTTCCCTGAGTCTTCGTATTCTCAGGATACTGCTGGAGATGGAGCAGTATTTGCATGGAGGAGACAGCCTGCATGGTGTTACCATGTGAATGTGGGCGGTGAGGTATATCCCCCTTCCCAACTCCCTGTCCCTTATTTCTGATGCCTCTTCCTCATAAGCCCTTTCCCTTCCTTC
>Ga0207433_10002479_pt1 | contig 37564 bp, 32 predicted proteins | sample YelNatPaOPGAMG01_FD_187559 | JGI IMG/M metagenome (GOLD analysis project Ga0207433, IMG submission 187559) | Hot spring thermophilic microbial communities from Obsidian Pool, Yellowstone National Park, USA - OP-RAMG-01 (SPAdes) (version 3) | ecosystem: Environmental > Aquatic > Thermal springs...
TGATCTGGTAGTCCAGCACGTCTTGGAGAGCGGTGCGGTTGAACGCGGCAGCTCCCGATGCGCCAACGGTGACGAGTCCGTAAGTGGGCAAAGAGCCGGAGGTGTTGAACTGGAGGACGCCGTTGCTGATGACGGTGCCGCCTGTGTAGTTGTTGGCGCCGGAGAGGATGAGGGTACCGGTGCCGAGTTTGGTGAGAGCGCCGCCGCCGTCGAGGAGGTTCTGGGCAACGGTGATGGTGAAGTCGGAGGAGTCAATGAACGCGCCGCCGCTGTTGACGTTGGCGGCGGTGAGTCCCTGGAGGAAAGTGGCGTTGTCTTTGTTGGCCTGGAGGATGCCGCCGTTGAAGTTGAGGGTGCCGTTTCCGCTGCCTTGAGATACGAGGGTTGTTTGAAGGGTACCACCGTTGAGGTTGATCGTGCCGGCTGCCCCGGAGTTGACGCCCAGACGGACACCATACGTGGCGTTGGATACCACAACCAAGCCGCTTCCGGACACTGTTAGTGTTCCGGTGCCGCCCTCGCCGATGTAAAGTGAGTGGCCGGCGGCGACGGTGAATGTGCCGGCGCTGACGTTCAAGGTCCCGGCACTGCCGGCAAAAGAGCCAAGAACAGCAAAACCCAGTGAGGAGGCAGCGTTGACGGTACCCCCCGCGAGGTTGTAGGTGGCGGCAGCACCGCTGTTGCGTCCGATGACGAAGTATTCGGTGCTGTTGACGGTGCCGCCGGTTTGATGGAAGAGGGCGGTGCCGGAGAAGCCGACCCAGATTTCGCTGTTGATTTGGAGGGTGCCGTTTTCGAGATAGACGGTGCCGCTGCTGCCGGAGCCATAGGCGAGGCACAGGGCGGCGCGGCTGTTGCCGAAGTCCTGGATGGAGTTGGCGGTGATACCACCAGAGGTGTTGATGCGGACGATGCCGGTGCCGCCCTCGCTATAGCGGGCGCCTCCGATCCAGAGTTTTCCGACGGTGAGGGTGCCGGAGCCAAGTCCGAAGCCGGTGATGCCATCGCCGCTGACAGAGGTGTCGGCAAGGTTGTAGTAGCCGGTGGCAGTGTTGGAGGCGCGGCCGACAAAGAACCAGTTGCCGTTGGTGGCGACACTGCCGGTTTGGAGGGCGCCCGAGCAATGGTCGAGGCGGCCGACATTGGAGCCGCCGTTGGCGATGATGATGTCCACAGGGTTCCACAATGGTGTGTCGGTAACGACGGGGTAGTTACCGGAGAGTGTGTTGATGATGACGTTTTGGCCGGCGGGGGTGGTACTCCAGTTTGCGTAGTTGGTCCATTGTTGACTGGTGCTGCCGGTCCAAGTGGCTTGCGCTTGTGCGCTGGAGGGCGCGAGGAAAATTGCCCAGAGGGCAGTTGGAACTATGAGGAAAAGATTACAAATCTTCACGATGTTTGGTTCTCCAACTTTTGTCAGGTTCTTTCTCTTGCCAACTTATAATGATGGAGATAATGGGATCACAACGCCAGAACGCGTATTTTTTTCACCATTTTGCGCAAGTGCATTCTGTCAATGATGTGGTTGTGGTAAGGCGAACGGTCAACTGACCCATTGTTGTTGGGCAATCAGGATCGTCCCGTTTTCGCCGGTAACGTCGCCGTGGAGTGGGAGGTGGAAAGTTATTTTTTACCGTGGAGTTTACGGTAGGCCAAGGGAGTCAGGTTCATAACCTTGCGAAAGAATCGGGCGACATGTTGGATGCTGGAGTAGTTGAGAGTGGAGGCGATTTCTCCCACCGTAAGGTTTGTCTCTATCAGCATTCGCGCAATTTGGTCGGCACGAACCCGGTGGATCTCTTGCAGAATCGTGTGTCCCAGGACCGTCCGGAAGCGATATTCCAACAGCCGTCGTGATACTCCGGCTACCCGCACGACGTCGTTGACGCAGGGATTGTTTCTGACATGGGAGCGGATGAATTGGACGGCTTTGGCAACGGCCGGGTCTTGGATGGCCAATACATTGGTGGATTGACGAGGCACAAGATGGGTGGCGTGGACGATGATCTTGTTGGATTTTACTTTTTTGCCGCGCATGAGTTGGTCCAATGCTTGAGCACTTTCGTAACCGGCGCGTTCAAAATTCAACACGACGCTGCTCAGCGGCGGGTCCGACAGTTCACACACTAGATCATCGTTGTCCACTCCGACCAGCGCGACTTGATCCGGTAGGTGCAGCCCGGTCATTTTGCACACCTCGATCACATCCACGGCACGGTCGTCATTGCAGGCCAACAGTCCCACCGGCATCGGTAACGATTTTAACCACCGCGCCATCAATTGCCGTTCTTGTTTCCATGTCAGGTGGGACGCTTCGCGTTCCGGATAAAAAAATACGCGGTGGCCGCGCTCACTCAGATAACGTTCAAAATGTTCGCCGCGTGCTTGCGACCAGAGTTTGTCGGGATACCCACAAAAGGCAAAATGCCGAAGCCCGCATTCCAGCAAATGGTCTGCTGCCAGTTGACTGACCTTGGCTGAGTCGGTTACCACGTTGATCAGTCCGGCAACCTCTGCCAGTTGATGCCCCACCACCACCGCTGGCAACTTGCGCGCGACCACTTCCTTTACTTTGTCCACGTCGCGCAGGATGACACCCTGCGCATCCATGGTGTCGAGTTGCGGCCATCCATGCTCCAGCCCGTGCGGCTGCCAGTAAAAGACCCATGAACCGTGATGTCGGGCATAGTTGGCGATTCCGCGCAACAACGCCCGTCCAGAGGCCCGGGACGACTCCAACAACAACAACACACGCGGTACCTTTTGCATATCCGCTTCACCATACTATCCCTTTGCGCAAAATGGAGGAAAAATATGCAATTTAGGGGTAGCCAGCGAGCTGTTGTCAGAAGATTGTCGGTTGGAGAAGAAGCTGAAGGACTCGGCCTAACCAAGCAAGAAAGGAGTGGATCGAGATCTATTATGTCAGAAATCACCGTGGTTTCGTGTCGTATTCCTGGGCGTGGAATGGCATTTGCGGATGGGTAGTTTGTGGAAGGTTGAGCAAAAAGGAGGATCATGGTGGTTACTCCTCAAGCGACACACGGAGAACCAATCCATGTTTCAACGATATAGCATTGACGTGGCCGAATTCGCGGGCACCTCCGGTAACTCAGGAAAAAGTGACGCAGAAGGTACAATCGTTTGAATCGAAAACAGAGCCGACTATCATCATGTCGCATAAGACAATATGAGGATCCAAAGCTCCCGGACCCTTTGATGTGGAACTGCGCACCCAATGGCTACTCGCGAAAGGCAATCCGTTGAGCCGCCTCGATGAGGTCATTGATTGGGAATGCTTTCACCCACTGGTCGAAAGCATCTGGAATCAACCCGCCCAAGGCCCCGGCGGACCACGCCCTCACAACTCTCTGAAAATGTTCAAGGCGCTGGTGGCACAACGCTTCTACAACCTCTCCGACAAGGCGGCCGAATATCCGATCGCCGTCCACCTTGCTCCCTAACAGTTCATCGGACGGACGCTGGCCGACAAGGGTACCGGATGCCCACACGATCTGGGATTGCCATACATGACAGCGGCGTCTCGTCGGCCTCGGCTTTTGGGAAGTGTTGATCGAAGCGAGGATTTTCGAGAAACTGTTTGCGCTGTTCGATGAGCAGTTGCGCGAGCGTGGGGTATTGGCACAACTTGATAAGCTGGTGGACGTCCGTTTTGTGGATATGCCGCGCCAGCGCAGCAAGCGAAAGGAGAACATGACGATCCAGAGCGGTGGCGTGGGCCGAACAGCCCGCGAAACAGCGGCAGAAGAAGGTGGACGTGGAAGAACGACGAGCGGCATTACGGCTAGAAGAATCACATCAAGGTGGATACGAAAAGCAAACTCATCGAGTCATATACGGTGACGATGCTCGTGTACATGACTTGCAGATGCTGGAATTGCTGGTGGAGGGTACCGGGGGGCAAGGTGTATGCTGACAGTGCGTATCAGAGTGCGGAAGCGGAAGCGATGTTGGCAGCGAATCAAGTTACCAGTCAGGTGCACGAGCGGATGTATCGGAATTGGCCGCTGAGCGAGGAGCAGAAAGAGCGCAATCGGCAGAAGTCGAAGGTGCGGGCGCGCATTGAATTGCTGCTGCTACGAGCCGTCTAAAGGGGAGATTAAAAACCACTGGAAACAAGAAAACGAAACAGAATCAACAAGTCAAAACCAGGAACCTAACCACCAAAGGGGGCGCCATGCCCGAAACCAAAAAAATCCAATCACATCCCTCAAGCTGGTTCCGTAAATAGTTGCCGGAGGTTCTCTCATGAAACATTATTGGCTGCTTCTCTTCGGGATTCTGGCAATCAACGCGATGGCGCAACGCCCCAATGTTGTTGTCATTCTCTCCGACGATCAGGGCTGGGGCGACCTCAGTCTCCACGGCAACACCAATCTCGCCACGCCCAATATAGATTCGCTGGGTCGAGACGGAGTGATGTTCGACCGCTTTTACGTCTGCCCGGTCTGTTCACCGACGCGCGCCGAGTTTCTCACAGGACGCTATCATGCGCGCGACGGCGTGCGGGGTGTTTCTACCGGACAAGAACGCCTCGATCCGGGAGTGAAAACCATCGCCGACACTTTCAAGGCCGCCGGGTATGTCACGGGCGCATTCGGCAAGTGGCACAACGGCAGCCAGTGGCCGTATCATCCAAACGCGCGTGGGTTTGAAGAATTTTACGGATTCACCTCCGGCCATTGGGGCCAGTACTTCGATCCGCCCCTGGAACATAACGGCCGATTTGTTCGCGGCAAAGGCTTCATCGCCGACGACCTGACGGCACATGCCCTTGCGTTCATCGAACGAAACCGATCCCGCCCTTTCTTCTGTTACCTTCCCTTCAACACACCGCACTCGCCATTCTGTGTTCCGGATGAGTACTGGGATCGTTTCAAAGACAAACCCATTCTCCTGCGCGGCAGAGACGGCGACCGCGAGAAACTGGCCGTGACCCGCTGCGCGCTGGCCATGTGCGAGAACATTGACTGGAACGTCGGACGCATCCTAAAAAAACTCGACGAGCTTAAACTTGCCGAGAACACCATGGTCATCTACTTCTCCGACAACGGCCCGAACAGCGAACGCTGGAACGGCGGAATGAAAGGCATCAAAGGCTCAACCGACGAGGGCGGGGTCCGATCCCCGTTATTCATGCGCTGGCCCGCCAGGCTTAAACCCGGCACGGTCGTTCGACAAATCGCGGGCGCGATTGACCTGCTGCCAACATTAACCAGCCTCGCCGGCGTGCCATTGATTGAAAAGACGACGCTCGACGGAAAGGACCTCTCGCCGCTGTTGCTCGGTTCCGCCACGGACTGGCCGGACCGCGTGATTTTCAATCAGTGGGGCAACAAGATTAGTGCGCGCACACAGCAATACCGCCTCGATGACAAGGGAACTCTCTTTGACATGATAGCCGATCCGTCTCAAACCACCCCGATCAACCGATCCGATGTCGCCGCACGACTCACACAAGCCGTTGCTGACTTTCGCGCAAGCCTACCGTCGCCAAACGACGACCGCCCCTTTACTGTCGGCTACCATGAGTTTCCGATGACGCCGCTGCCGGCGCGCGACGGCGTCCCGCATGGCAACGTTCACCGCAGCGCCAATGCCCCCAATTGTTCCTACTTCACCCACTGGACATCGCCCGACGATTCGATGACCTGGGACATTACCGTCCAGACCAGCGGCGAATACGACGCAGTGCTTTACTACACCTGTCCGCCCGATGATGCCGGCTCAATGATCGAACTGAGTTTTCACAATGCGAAGTTGACAGGACTGGTATCGCCCGGATGGGATCCGCCGTTGAACACGGGCGAAGACCGTGTGCCACGAAAAGGAGAATCGTATCAGAAAGATTTTCGCGCCTTGTCGCTCGGACGGTTTCGCCTCGAACGAGGCCGCGGCCCTTTGACCTTGCGCGCTCTCCGTGTCGCTGGTAAACAAGTGGCCGATGTCCGCCTCATTACCCTTACACTGGTGAATCCATGAGGAAATACCAATATCTGCTCCTGTTGCTCTGTCTGCCATGTCTGGCTGCCGCCGGGGCGCTGCCCGGCAAACGTCCCAATATCGTCGTGATTCTGACCGATGACCAGGGATACGGTGATCTGGGGCGTCACGGCAATCCCGTCATCAAAACGCCGCATCTGGACCGGTTCTACGACGAGTCGGTCCGTTTTGATGATTTTCATGTCAGCCCGACCTGTTCGCCGACGCGCTCGGCGTTGCTCAGTGGCAAACACGAGTTCAAAAACGGCGTCACCCACACCATCCGCGAGCGCGAACGGATGAGCTTGAAAACGACGACGCTGGCGCAGGTGTTGAAGTCCGCCGGCTACACCACCGGTATCTTCGGCAAATGGCATCTGGGCGATGAGGATGCGTATCAGCCCGACAAACGCGGTTTCGACGAGGTCTTCATTCACGGCGCGGGCGGTATTGGCCAACGGTTTGCCGGCAGTTGCGCCGATGTGCCCGGTAACAAGTACTTCGACCCGATCATCAAACACAACGGCCGGTTCGTAAAAACCAGCGGGTATTGTACCGACGTGTTCTTCGAGCAGGCCATGAAATGGATCGAGTCGGTCAAAGGACAGAAACCGTTCCTGGCCTACATCGCGCCGAACGCGCCGCACGCGCCATTGGATTGTCCGACCGAGTACGAAAAGATCTATGCGAACACGGTCAAGCCCAATGAGGCGAAATTTCTCGGCATGATCACCAATATTGACGACAACGTGGGCAAACTGCTCGCCAAACTCAAGACACTCGGCCTGGAGAAGGACACTCTGGTCATTTTCATGAACGACAACGGCGGCACCGCGGGCTGCAACATTTTCAACGCCGGAATGCGCGGTCACAAGGGCAGCGCCAACAACGGCGGCACGCGGGCGATGTCGTTGTGGCGTTGGCCGGGCACATTGACGCCGGCGACCTGTGAGAAACTCGTCGCGCACGTGGACCTGTTGCCGACGCTGGCCGAGTTGGCCGGGGCAAAGACACCGGACGGTCTTGACGGGTTCAGTCTCGTGCCGTTGTTGGAGAATCCGCAAGCGGCCTGGCACGAGGATCGGATGTTGTTTACCCATGTTGGGCGCTGGCCCGTCGGCGCGGAGCCGGTCAAATACGGGGTGTGCAGTATTCGGTGGCGACAGTACCTGATGGTACGCGAGAAAAATAACTGGCTCCTTTACGACCTGAAAAACGATCCTGGCGAGAAAAACGACATCGCCGCTCAACACCCCGATATTGTGGCCAAACTCGACAAGGCATACGACCGATGGTGGGAGGAGGTTTTACCGTGTCTGGAAAACGAGCAGGCCTACAAAAACGCCCCGCAAATACCGCCGTTCGTCGAACAATATTACAAGCAATACGGCGGTTCTGCTACAGAGACGGCGTCCAGCAAACGGCGGAAAACATCTTCCACCGAGGCGGTCAACGGTGGCGGGTCATCTCCGCCATGATTTCGCTGGCGACCTTGGGATTGGTGCGGAGCGTGGCGAGTTCGGCCTGCGTGGTGCGCAGCACGGGAACGACGGCGGGTTCCATGGTGAGCTGGCGGTTTTGGGCGAATTTTAGGAGACGGCTACCCATTCGATAGCGATCCACCGGAGCTTCGGTCGCGTTGAACTGGTCCGCCATGGCCTTGAAACGCTGAAGATAGATCGGTTTGAAAGCGGGGTTCGGCGGGCCTTCTTCATACACATTACGTTCCACCCACGCAATGGCTTCTTCAAAGGTTTCTTGGGGCGCCCATGTGTGGCCGCCTTTGAACATTAACGGCAGAAACTTCATGGAACCCAGCGCCGCCTTGACGCGGGGCACTTCGTTCTTGTTGCTGTCGGTTTCTCCCATGGTCATGGCGATACAGAGGGCGGGATTGCGTTTCAGCCCGGCGAAGTGGTAATTGCCCCTGCTGTCGAATGAACCACCGGCGCCTTGCAGGATCAGGCCGCAGAAACCAGGACGGATTTGGACAAAGACAGAACTGGCACGGGCGCCACCGCTCATCCCGGTGGCAAACTTCAGTCCCTCCTGGATGCGAACACGACGGACGACGTCATCGTGAGCCGCCAGGAAATTGCCGATGATGGGCGACCACGGGCCATTTTTGGATTCAACGAGCATCACAACGATGTAGCCGTTGGCCTTGAGCCACGGCGCCATCGCACCCATCTTGGCATTGCCGCTGGCGGACGCAATAAACATGCAGGGCCATCGGCGTTGCGGGTCGGCGTGGTAACCCTTGGGAATCCAGAGCTTGTAGTGATAGGTGCCCTTGGCGGCGTCGCTGTCCTTGGCGGAATCGAAGACGGGGATTTCCTGCGGATGGGGCACGGCAGACAACTCGCAGGTGATGGTGGTTTCCTGCTGTTCCGACAACGGCGAATCCATCGGAGTCGTTTCAGCATACACACTCGCGGCCAACAAGAGGGCAAGTCCCAGGATTTCCATTTTCATGTGGCAACCATAGCGGCAGAAGTCGTTCTGGTGCAAGGCATTTCCAGGGCCGCCGCTCCGTTGAGCGTGCCGTCGCGGAGACGTGCCAGGGCTTCGTTGGCGGCTTCGAGTGGGAAGGTTTTGACCGTGGTTTTGAGGGGAACTTCTGATGCCGCCGCAAAAAATTCCTCGGCATCGCGGCGGGTCAGATTGGCCACCGATCGGAGAACTCGCTCTTCCCAAAGAAGGCGATAGGGGAAAGCAGGGATGTCGCTCATGTGAATGCCGCCGCAAACAACGACGCCGCCTTTTCTGACGGCACGCAATGCCGCCGGTACGAGCGCGCCGACGGGTGCAAAGATGATGGCGGCATCGAGTTCGTCGGGAGGAGGTGCGTCGGAACTGCCCGCCCAGGTAGCGCCGAGACTGCGAGCAAAGTGTTGTCCTTCGATATCACCCGGCCGGGTGAAAGCGTAGAGTTTCTTGCCCTGATAGGCGGCGATCTGTGCCAGGATGTGCGCCGCCGCGCCGAAACCGTAGAGGCCGAGCCGCTCCACATTGTTACCGATCATTCGATAGGAACGATAGCCGATCAAGCCGGCGCACAGCAACGGTGTACCGTGGACATTGAGGTAGCGCGGGGGGAGGGGAATACAGAAGTGTTGGTGTGCGACCGTGTACTCGGCGTATCCGCCATCAACGGTGTAGCCGGTGAACTGCGGGGTGTTGCACAAGTTTTCCTGGTTTTGGCGGCAGTAGCGGCAATGACCACAGGCTGAGCCGAGCCACGGCACGCCAACGGGATCGCCCACTCGAAAACGGGTAACCTCTTTTCCCGTGGCGATAACCTCGCCGACGATCTCATGTCCGAGAACCAATGGCAGTTTCGGGTTTGTCAGTTCGCCATCCATGATGTGCAGGTCAGTTCGGCAGACACCACAGGCGTGAACGCGAATCAAAACCTGGTGGGGCAACGGCGATGGCACAGCGAGTTCTTGCAGGCGCAGTTCCGTATGCGGCCGGGCAAGCACCATGGCTCGCATGGTCTTGGGAATGAAATCTGAGTTCATATCAGGATGGTGGAGGCGGTGGGAGTTGAACCCACGTCCTCTGCGAAGTCAACGTGAACGACTACATGCTTAGCCCGCCTTTGGGTCTCGCCCACGTCACTGCCGGCAGACAGGCCATGACGCGCGCCAGTCTCCAGTAGATGTTTCGCCCGTGGACCTGAAGACAACATCCACGAACTAACCTGCTGCCTCGTTCCGTCCCGCTAGCAGGTGTCACGGGCGGAACGTCGCGGAACTTAGGCCGCGAGAGCCAGCTCTTCGTTGGCTTTTGTGTTTGGTTGTCCGGTGTTTAACGAGGCCTCCGAACCACCTCGGCATGCCGCTCACGCCCACTCCACAAAGTCGAATCCGTTTCGCCCCCGTGTGGAATTGGTTTTGCGACGTCTCCACTATAGCCGAACTCGACACAAACGCAACTCGCCTTCACCGTGTCAGCCAAAGCATCCGCACGCCGACCAGGATCATCACCGCGGCAAAAATTCGCGTTAGTGTCACGTTGGACATTTGTCGTAACCAGTCGGCCGCAAACCAAGCAACGAGCGCGGCACTAACCGCCACCGGTATGGCGATTTTCCAGTCCACCAGTTGATTGTTGCTGTTGCGAATGGAGGCGGCTACAGAGGTCAGAATGATGGCTGCCAACGAGGTGGCCACGGCGTTTTTCTGTGGCAAATGAAACAGAAACACAAACGCCGGCACCAGAATGATGCCGCCGCCAACACCGCACAATGCAGCCACTGCGCCACTCACGGCTCCCGCCAAGACACACAGGAAAAAGTTTTGCATGAGCGCAGTGTAGGACAACCGATTTCCTCTGTCAGCACGCAAACTTGTTCGTCGTCACGGTCTTGCGCGCGCGCCAATGTGCAACGGCAACAGTTTGCCACGCGCGGTCAATCGTGGCGATTCGCGCCGAACCCGCAACGTGCCAGCGTCGGCCCAGACTCGTGCCATCATTCGTTGGGCGGAACCACCGCGAGCCAGTTCGCTCAACATCACGTTCAGCAGCGCCTTCTCGTCCAGCGTCCCGACCGACGGATGGACGAGCACGCTGACCCGTGTTTGGCCACGTTCGTCTTCTTCTTCCACCATCTGGTAGTCGGTGGAGGCGCCGCCGAAACGGGCGGGCAACACCTCTTCGACGATACGCAACAGGTCCGTGCCAATGAACGTCATTCCCTCGCCGGTCAGTTTGTCAAACCCGCGAATTTGCGAAAGGTGTCGTGTGAATCCGATCTGTTCCAGGCCGCAGCCGCATCGGCGGGTTTCAAGCACGCCGTAATCGCCGTTCTCGACATTGAGTAACACTTTGGGCGAGGACGGCAACAGTGTTGTGTACAGCAACGCCGGCACCGTTGTTTCCGCATGAGGCACCGGTCGCTCATGCTGAATCACCGCCAGCGCATCCTCCAAGAAATGGGTGTCATCCGCCGAGGCCGGCTGTAAACAACCGAAGCTGACATAACCGCCCTCAGAGAAAATGTAGCGGGTACACGCCGTCGCGCCGACGGCCTCGATCTCGCGTCGTTTCATCGGTGTCAGCGGTTCGCCACACGGTAGGAAGACGGCGCCCGCCAGGTTCCACCCGTGTTCACGCGCTGCCTGACAAATGCGCACGGCGTTGCTGGTGTAAGTGTCAATGCAACAACTGCCATCGTGGCGCACCGCCTCGCTCATCCAACGCGTAATCCGCCATGCCTCCTCCAGTGGCACATACTCCGGCGACGGCAACGGTACTCCACACCACCGTCCCACGGAAACAATGTACCCGGTGGCCAGCCGACAGGCCAGTGACGGACGAAACGAACGGCTGGCGACCGGTGAGAACCATTTGGCAGGCGGTTTGCCCATTTTGGCGCACGCCAACACCTCCAGCGGGCCGAATCCGGGCGCAATCGGCGCCCAGAGGATGTGCGGTCCACGAAGTGCGCCGAGCATGTCCAATAGACACTGCGTATAGACGGCGCGTCCCACGGCCAGATAATCCAGATCGAACGTCGTGCGCGTGCCGGCGCTGCGGCTGCCGCCGCTCTTGCCGCTGAGGTGGGGAGTGGTCAATGGATTGTCCAGATCGTGATCACGCAGCCGAAAAACCAGATTGCCGCGCACCACATCTTGTTTGCCCTTGAACTCCTCGACGCTCAGATAAACGCCTTCCCGCCGTAATCGTGTTAGAGCGCTCTCAACGCCATCGGCGCGAACCAGTTTCTCCAGGTCGCCGTACTCGCAACCGACACGCATCAACATTTTCCGATACGGACTGCCCGGGTGCTCGTAAATGGCCGCTCGTAGCGTTCCCAACAGATTCTGTTCACGTTGAGCGAGTCGCTGGCGAATGATGGCATGGCTTTGCTCCAGCGTGAAGGGTTCTCGTAGAAAGCCACGCAGGTGCGAGGCAAATCGCACATACATTCTCGCGTTGCGGAGGAACTGCATAACAGTGCTGTGTCCCACGCTAAAAAAACTGCTCGTTACTGTCAACGGCGGACACCGCTGGAAGGGGATGTTTCCGATGTTTCATGTCTCGTCGCAAGGTCTCGATACGGAAGATTCAGTGTGTTTCCATCTCCAGAGAGTTGTTGTGGCGCCGTTGGACTTGTGACCCACAAACCGCGGCGCATCGTTTCGTTCGCCTGCTCCACGCCGCGAGGAGGAAGTGGCGACGGATGCCGGAAGGAGCGCACGGCCTCAACACCGATGTCAAAACCGTGGATTGCATCCCCAATGGCGAAATTGTTGATGTTTGGCATTCAGCAGGCGGGTTGATTTCGTCAGCAAAAGCAAGATTTCGCAACGTGCTTGAGCGTGGCTTACAAGAAACAGCAGCCAAAGTCATGTGGTTCACTGGCGATTGTGGTTGAAAAGGTGTTCCGATTGGCCTGATCATCTTCATGCCAGCGTCCATTGTTTTGGAGGCTCTTGTCTTGCTTAAGATGAGGGAGAAGGGGTGGGGAGGTGTTTGGAAGTTAGCGGGATGTTGACACGCTTTCCAACGCCCCGTAGAGTGGGCTTGTTATGGGAGCGACGAGGTTTGGTCCGGGCACAGGGATGACCAATTTAAAGAAACTCAGCCTGTTGAAGCTGCTCGATCCCATCGCCGACGACTTGAAACGGGTCGAGCGGGCGCTGGTTGAGCAGGTGGACGGCTTTGCGCCGCATATTCGCGACCAGATCCAATATCTGTTGGTTGGGTCGGGAAAACGGTTGCGGCCTGCCCTTGCGTTGTTGGTGGGAGGCGCCACGGGTGGAGTCACCGATCTGCACATCACCATCGGCGTGGTGGTGGAACTGATTCATTTGGCCACCTTGGTGCATGACGATGTTTTGGATGAAGCGGAACTGCGTCATGGGCAGCCCAGCGCCAAAGCGCGGTGGGGCAATGAAATCAGTGTACTGCTTGGCGATTGTTTGTTTGCCCGCGCATTGCATCTGACCGCCAGCTATTCTACCACGGATGTTTGCCGTCGCGTCAGCGCGGCGGCCAATACGGTGTGCGCCGGCGAAATCCTGCAGAACCAGCGGCGATTTGATCTTGGATTATCACGGCAACAGTACCTTGACATGATCAACATGAAAACGGGGGCGTTGTTTGCTGTAAGCTGCGAGTTGGGGGCATTATTGAACAGAGCGCCTGCTCTTGTGGTCGAACAGATGAGTAGGCTGGGAAGCGATCTGGGGATTGCCTACCAAATTTATGATGATTGTGTGGACATTTTTGGCCAGGAACAAAAAGCCGGAAAATCCCTGGGTACGGACATGAACAAGGGCAAGCTGACATTGCCGCTGTTGCTGTTGTTGGAGCACGTGGGCGCGAGCCGTCGCCAGGAAGTCGAGGAACTTCTTCAGAACAGTGATGCCGCGGAGCGGCGTCGTCTGATGGAACTGGTTCTGGGAAATGGTGTTGTATCGGAATCCCTCTTAACGATCGAACGCTATGTTCAGCAGGCGCGCCGACAACTGTCAGGCTTGGAGGACAACCATTATACGCGGACGCTCGACGGCTTGTTGGACTTCATCGGGTACAAAAGCCAGACATTGATGAAGGAGGCCGTTCTGGCATGACGACTTTGCGCCAACTGGCCCAACGCCTCAAACCGTCTCCTGTCATGAAACAGCAGGCGGATCTGACGCACGAAGAAGATGAAACACTGGTTGCGCGGGCGCAAGGGGGCGATGCGAGCGCGTTTGATGTCTTGGTGGAACGCTACAAACAACGGGTTTACGCCACCGTGTATCACATGACCGGCAACCACGAGGATGCCAATGATCTCGTCCAGGACGCCTTTATCAAAGCCTACCGTAACCTTCACAGCTTCAAAGGCCAATCCAGCTTCTACACCTGGATCTATCGCATCGCGGTCAATCGCACGATCAACTTTCTGAAACGACGAAAAGATCGCGGTCACTTGAGCCTCAACGACATGGATGCCAATGTCGAAACCGACCCCGATTACGTGGAGTTGATGTCCCACATTACTCCCCGTCGGGAGGTGGGACTGAACGAGTTACAGGAAAAATTGAACGAAGCGATTCAAAAGTTGTCAGAAGAACACAGAGCGGTTGTGATCATGCACGACGTGCAGGGTATGACCCATGCCGATATTGCGAAGGTAATGCACTGCTCGGAAGGCACGGTCCGATCAAGGTTGTTCTATGCGCGACAGCAGTTGCAGGGCTTGTTAAGCGACTATTTGTAAGTGTGACAACGAATATGGACTGCAAAAAAGCACAACGATTGTATCACGAACTGGCTGATGGCCAAGTCGCCGAACCAATGGCGACCGCATTGCGACGTCATTTGGACGAATGCAGTGATTGTCGCGTGTTTCAACAACGCGCCGCCCGCCTGCAACAACTGCTAACCCTCAAACGCCACGAACAACCTCCGCCTGCCTATTTCGAGAATTTCCTCGGCGAATTTCATCGTCGTCTTGCCCTCGAAACCATGCGTCCTGTTTGGTGGGAACGGCTCTTCTCCATGATCACTCTCGACCTTCCTTCCACATGGCGTTACGGTCTGGCCGGCGCATGCAGCTTGCTGTTGGTGTTGGGATTTGTCTGGAAGGCGTCCGACCACCTCCACGGCGGCGCATCTCAACCACCCGTGGCTGCTGTCACTGCCAATCCCTCTGTGGCGACTGTGGCTCATGTTTCCACGGTCTCTGTTGACCCGAAACAGGCGGTTGCTCCGTCCGCATGGCGCACTGAAACCAGTGGGCCACAATACGTCTTGGAGCGCATCGCTGTTACTCCCGCTAGCTATGAGACGGCCAGTGTCCGTTTCTAAAATCGCATGGGTGGCGTTGTTCGGTCTGTTCCTCACGGCCAGCGCTCGATCCGCCGGATTGCTGGAAACAATGGACAGCGAGGTTAGCGCGCTTTACGAGCGCAACCGCGACGCGATTATACGTGTCCACACCCAACGACAAACGGCTTTTCCGAATGGTCCCTCCCTCCGAGTGGGGACAGGTTTTTTTCTTGACGGCGAAGGACGTCTGTTGACTTCCGCCATGGTGGTGGAGGCTGCCGAGCAATGCTGGATTGACTGGCGTGGCCGCAAGATTCCTGCTCGTGTTCTCGGCTTTGATCCGCTGACCAACCTCGCTGTCCTCCAAGTCCAACCCGACCAGTGCGTCGGCACGACGGAAAAACTTCCGTTTGTCACGCTCGGCGATTCCGATCAGCTAAAAACCGGTTCCTTGATTATTGCGATTGGCTATCCGTACGATCAACCCAGCGCTCCGGTCGTAGGATTTGTCCAGGGATTCGACATCAAATGCGGCTCGCGCACGTTTATTACCAGTCATATTCGTACCGATTGCCGTCTTCAACCCGGTCAGGGTGGCGGTCCTGTCTTCAACACTCGCGGCGAAGTTATTGGCATGGCCGTGGCCGCCCACATGGAAAACCAATCGTACGTGCTTCCAATCAAGGCGGCCAAAAAAGTGTTTGAGGACATTGTGAAACACGGCGCTCCGCAGTACGGATGGGTCGGCCTCAGTGTTACCGAACGGCGTTTTGTTTCCCTGTCAGGAGCCTTGGGAGAATGGGAGGTCTTTGTCGAACAGGTTTCTTCCAACACACCGGCGGCGAAGGCCGGTTTCCAAGCCCAAGACGTTCTCATTCGCATCGGCACCAACGAGATTCATCGCGCGGCCGACATCCTCAACACCATGTTTCACCGTCGCTGCGGCGATCGGGTGAACATGACCGTCGTGCGCATGGGAACCACGCAAGAAGTGGTGTTGGTCATCGGCCAACGCCCTCCTGAAGAAACCGAACTCGCCACTCGTCCGACGCTCCCCCCGGTTTTGCCGGCAGCACCTCGGTTGAATGTCGTTCCAGTGGCGACCCCGCCCTCTCGTTGAGAGACGAAAACGTATTGAAAAATCGCTTTTCGATGCCCGGATAAGCATTGAAAATAGCCAAAAATCGGCCTTCTCCCATCAAGAGGGAAGTGGGTGTGATCAAACGTGGTGGACAGCGTACTCCCTTGTAAGGGATGCTTGCAATTTGTCCGCCAACGGAAGCACCGACGACTCTCCGCCCACAACACGAATTGGGGCAAGGTAAAAGCTTACCCCAGTAGGGCCATCGCTTCTGATCCACGCCCTGAGCGTTGCGTGTGCTGGCATCTTGTGGCATTATGCGGCAAGCCCAGCAGGAGAAATGACGCCATGAAGAACTCTTCGTTGACCCGCCGTGAATTCATCACTCGAACCGCCGTCCTGGCCGGCACCGCCTGGATGGGAGCCTGTGTAACCGTGCCTTCTGGCAAACGCACCGCGACGGATCTTGTTGCCCTCGGCAGAACCGGGCTCAAAACCAGCCGCCTTGGTCTGGGCACCGGTAGCAACGGTGGACGTGTGCAGTTTGATCTCGGCCAGGAAGCGTTTACCAAGCTTGTTCACTACGCCTATGATCGGGGGATCCGTTACTTCGATTGCGCCCTGAGCTACAAGACCTACCCTTGGATTGGCGATGCGATCAAGGGATTGCCGCGTGAAAAAATTTTCCTGCTCAGCAAAATCGGCGGCACTCCGGAAAAACCCGCCGAGGTTATTGACAAATTGTTGCTCGATTACAAAACCGACTACATTGATTGCCTCTTGGTGCACTGTGCGGTCACCAGCGACTGGCCGCAGGAACGGCGTCGCGTGATGGATGCCATTGACGCGGCGATCCAGAAAGGCAAGGTCCGCGCCAAAGGCGTTTCCTGTCATGCCCTGCCGGCACTTCGCGTTGCCGCGACCTCCCCGTGGGTGCAGGTCAACTTGGTGCGCGTCAACCCGCAGGCCAAACACATTGACGGTGAAACGCCCAAGTGGAATGCGCCGGGCAACGACATCGCCCCGGTGATGGAGTTGATCAAACAAATGCACGCCAACGGCCACGGCATTATCGGTATGAAACTCATCGGCAACGGTGATTTTACCAATCCCGACGATCGCGAAAAATCCATCCGCTACGCCATGGCACAACCGGAAATCCACGCCGTGACCATCGGCTGCAAGAGTCCTGCTGAAGTGGACGAAGCCATCGAGCGCATTAACAACGCTCTCGCGGTCTGATATGCGCTCGTGGCGATTTCTCGTCGCACTGCTGTGGCTTGCCGCCGCGCCGGTATTTGCCGCCTTGCGCGCCGGCGCGGCCAGGACCTGCATCACGCCGCCGCCCGGCACCATCATCAACGGTGGCGTCAGCCCCGTTGTTGCCAAACAGATTCACGACGACCTTTACGTTCGCGCGCTCGTCCTCGACGACGGCGCGATCTGTCTGGCCTTTGCTGTTGTGGACACCTGTTTGCTGGATCGTGCGGTTTGCGATGAAGCCAAGAAGTTGATCGGCCTGCCTTCCGATCGCGTCCTGATCTCCGCCACACACACGCATTCCGGTGGCTCCGTCTGCGGCGCGCACCTGAGCGAGGCCGATGAACCTTATCGCCGTTCGCTTCCGCCGAAAATCGCCGAGGCGGTGAAAACCGCCATGGCCAATCTCGCGCCCGCGCAAGTCGGCTGGGGAAGTGGCAGCATCCCGCAACACGTTTTTTGCCGCCGCCTCCTCGTCAAGGAAGGCGTCATCTATACCAACCAACTCGGCCAGACCACCGAGCGGGTGAAGATGAGCTGGGGATCGCCGCATCCCGCTGATGGCGAGCCGGCCGGGCCTGTTGACCCTGAATTGTTTGTGCTCTCTGTCAAACACGCCGACGGACGGCACCTGGCGTTGTTGGCGAATTACTCGTTGCACTACGTTGGCGGCGTTGGGGTGGGGGACATCTCGGCGGATTACTTTGGCGTGTTTGCCGAACGGATTGCCGAACTGCTTGGCACGGACAAATCGTTTGTCGGTATCCTGTCCAACGGCACCAGCGGCGATATCAACAACGTGAATCCGAAAATTAAACCAGAAAGGCAGGAACCGTACGCGCAAATTCGCCGTGTCGCTGAGGACGTTGCGCAGGAGACCCTGCGTGTCACCCGCAACCTGCGATACACCAGCAACGTGAAACTGGGGGCTGCCTTGCGCGAGTGCGTCGTTGCCACACGCCGACCGAGCGCCGCCGAGGTCGAACAGGCGCGCGCTGTCATTGCTGGAAAACCGTTGTTGCGCGGCTGGCTCGACAACTATGCCCGTGAGCAGGTTCTGCTGGCCGACCTCCCGTCGGAAGTCTCGATGCCGTTGCAGGTTTTCCGCGTTGGCGAACTTGCCATACTGGCGTGGCCTGGTGAGATTTTCGCGGCGAGCGGACTGGAATTGAAGAAGCGCGGGAGGTTGTTCAACATTGGACTGGCGAACGGTTGGTACGGCTACATTCCGCCGTCGGAACAGTTTCCGCTGGGCGGCTACGAAACATGGCGGATGCGCACCAGTTGTCTCGAAACCAATGCTATTCCGAAGATGATCGCCGTTTTCGATGACTTGTTGAAGAGTCCATAACCGACGGTGTCTCGTGGTTCGTCGCGGCTTGTGCCTTCCTGAGACCGGGATCGCCAAGGGGGCCGTTTTACTCGTGCTTGGTGGTGCGGGTGCTGATTCCCTTCAAATTTTCCACCGGAGGCACAATCTCCCCACCGATTTCCGCAACGGGCGTTTTTTCGCTGGATTTTTTGCGGAAAAAAGCGATTAGGTTAACAATATCGCCATGAACTCAAATCCCAGTCGCAGAGGTTTTTTGCGGAAATCGTTGGGTGCGGCGCTTGCGGGGTCACTGGCGGTGAGTTTGGAGGAGCGCGCTCTCATGGCGCAGGAAACTCCGCTTGCCGCGAAGACAAAGCCTTCTCAACAAGGCTCAATGCCCAATGGCAAGATTGGCAAGGTCTCGATCAGCCGTCTGATTTGCGGGGGGAATCTCATCAGCGGTTTCGCGCACAGCCGTGACCTGGTCTATGTCTCAGCTTTGCTGAAGCACTATTTTACTGATGAAAAAATCATGGAAACGTGGGCGCGTTGCGAGGAACACGGGATCAATACCATGGTTGCCTCCTTCAGTGACCCGCGCGCCGCCCAGGTTTACCGCAAGTACGTCCAACAGGGCGGCAAAATCCAGTATCTCGCCCAGATCAATCCGAATGAGGATAATCTCGAAACCGTCGTGCGGCAGGCTGCCGATGACGGCGCGGTCGGCGCGTTTTTGCTCGGCAACATTGGCGATCTTTGGGTGCGCCAGGGGAAACTCAAGCTGATTGGCATGCTCATGGATGTCATCCGCGACCATGGCATGATTGCCGGCATTGCCGGACATGAGTTACGAACGCCCCGCGAGGTGGAGAAGGCGAAGATCGAGCCGGATTTCTACGTGAAGACGCTTCATCACACCAATTACTGGTCCAAACAACGTCCGGATCAGACCAAGGAAGTGATTGATAATTACGCCGTGGACAATTACTGGTGCCGTGAGCCGAAGGAGACCATCGAGTACATGGCCAGCATCAGGCGTCCGTGGATTGCCTACAAGGTGCTCGCCGCCGGGGCGATCCGTCCCAGGGACGGTTTTCACTATGCCTTTGCCAATGGCGCCGACTTCGCGTTGGTGGGGATGTTCGACTTCCAGATTCGTGAGGACGTTGAAATCGCCACGCAGATCATCGCCCAAACACAGAAACGCCAACGAGCATGGATGGCATGAGCGCTCCTGTGTTCGGTCGTCGTGCATGGCTCAAGACCACCCTGATAGCGGTCGGGGGCGTTGCCGTCGGCTCGGCACCGGGGGTTGAGACGGACTTTACGATTCGCCACCATCGCATTCGTCAGTCCATTATGGGGTGGACGTACAACTTCATGCCGATAGCCGACCTGGCAAAGCTCTGCAAGCAGATCGGGCTTGTCGCAATGGAGGGGATTGACCCGAAACATTACCCGATGATTCGCGAACTGGGCCTGGCGGTGTCGCTGGTCGGCAGCCACGGCTTTGCCAAAGGCCCGTTCAACCCGTCCAACCACGATTTCGTCGAGAAAAAACTCCGCGACGGTATTGATCTTGCCGCCCATGTTGGTTGCCCCAGCGTTATTACGTTCACCGGGATGCGCGAGCCGGGCATTAGTGATGAGCAGGGTGCCCGCAATTGTGTGGATTGTTGGAAGCGCGTGATCGGCTATGCCGAGGAAAAGAAAATCAACCTCTGCCTCGAACATCTCAACAGCCGCGATAACTCGCACCCGATGAAAGGCCATCCCGGTTATTTTGGCGACAACGTGGATTTCTGCGTTGAACTGATCAAACGCGTCGGCTCGCCAAACATGAAGCTGCTGTTTGACATCTATCATGTCCAGATCATGAACGGCGATGTCATCCGGCGATTGCGTCTCTACAAAGATTTCATCGGCCACTATCACACCGCGGGAGTTCCGGGACGGGGTGAGTTGGATGACGGGCAGGAAATCAATTATCCGGCCGTGATGCGTGCCATTGTCGAGACCGGCTACACCGGTTACGTCGCACACGAGTTCATCCCGACATGGCCTGACAAGGTTGCCGCCTTACGTCATGCGACCAAAGTCTGCGACGTGTAGCTACGCAACTTCGGGATGTTGCCAGGGAGCGCGGTAGGAGCGACGGAGGCGGTTGGTGGCGACGAGGTCGTTGACGACGACGCGTCGTTTCGGGTCGTACACCAACGGGCGGCCCAGTTCCATCGAGATATTGGCGAGGATACAACTGGCCGTCGAGATGTGCCCCTCCTCGATGTCGGCCACCGGACGGCTGCGGCGTTCGATGGCATCGAGGAAATCGAGCATATGACGGCGGGTGGCGGGCGCAGCGTTCAGTTCGATGTCTTTTTCCGTCACGTCTTCGGGATATTTTTCCTTTTCATAGAGGCAGTCGAAATGCAGCGGTGTGCCGCCTTTGCCTGATGGGATGAAATCGGCGCGCATGGTGCTGGCTTTGAGCGTGCCCTTGTCGCCGTAGATGAAGAGTGCCCACGGGTAATCCGGATCGGGTGGCGTGCCCCAGGTGCGGTGTTGCCAGACACAGTTGAACTTGTCGTACTCGAAGATCGCGGTCTGGGTGTCGGCGATGTTGGATTTTCCGCCTTTTTGCACCAGGATACCGCCGGTGGCACTGATTCGTTTGGGCCAGCCGAGGCCGAGCATCCAGCGGACGGTGTCGAACATGTGGACGCACATGTCGCCCGTGATGCCATTGCCATATTCCATGAAGGTGCGCCACCAGCGTTTGTGCGGCAGCCCGTCGTAGGGACGCAACGGTGCAGGACCAGTCCACATGTCGTAATCGAAGAAATCAGGCACCGGTTCGACGGGGGGATTGCCGTTGGCACGCATGTGAAAGTAACAACACATCTCGACATGGCCAATGGTGCCGAGCAGTCCCGCCTCGACCACCCGTTTCTTGGCGTCAATGAGGTGGGGCGTGCTTTTGCGTTGGGTACCGACTTGAACAACGCGATGGTATTTGCGCGCCGCGGCAACCATCGCTTCCCCTTCGATCACGTCCACGCTGATCGGTTTCTGGACATACACGTCGGCTCCCGCGCGGACGGCGGCGATCATCTGCAGGGCATGCCAGTGATCTGGTGTGCCGATGAGGACGATATCGAGGTCTTTTTCCGCGAGCATTTGCCGGTAGTCAGTGTAGGTGCGTGGTGTTTTTTTGGAAGCTTGTCGCTGGCTGATCAATTCCGCGGCGCCCGCGAGCATCCGTTTGTCCGGGTCGCAGATCGAGACGACTTCGACAGGGGCGACTTGGATAAGACGGCAGAGGTCGCTCTTGCCATACCAACCCGCGCCGATCAGTCCGACACGGCGCGGTTTCTGGTTGATCAGTTCGATGCCGCGCGCGCCGAGGGCGGCAAAGGCAAACGACGCGGCAGAGGTTTGGAGGAAACGACGGCGAGAGATGTTGAAGCTCATCATACGCAAAACTTTATCGTTTTCGTTCATTGCTGTCCATACCAGAAGATTTGATTTGGTCGTGTCTGAAAGGCTCAGCAAAAAGAAGTGGGCGTGGTCATGCTTCCTAAACCACAAACAACCACCACAACGAGAACCGTTCATAGTTCAGAAGCAACATTGCCTTGAGGTGACGAAACGGTGTCTCCGCAAGCGTTTTGGAGGAGGCGATGGACGGGATGTTGCTGGGAAGCCACTATGAGCGCACGCCGGGACAATCGGCTTGCCCCATCGTCGGCCGCTTGATCGCGGCTCAAGCGCCCGGTAACGCGTTGCTTGTTGCTTCGCCGAGAGGAGACACGGTGCTTCCTGCTCGTTTTGGTGAATGTTTGACAAGTGCAGCGTAGCGGTTGCAAGGTGGGCGTGCGTGCAGTAGTTGCGTTTGTCGGGCTTGAGTGGTGGAGAAAAGGCGTGTATCGGTAATCTCATGCGATGGGGAATGTTTATCGTTGGCATTGTGGCGGCGGCACAGGGGTGGGCAACGGACATCACGTTTTTGGCGACCTCGGACTCGCAATGTGGTGTACCGGAACGGGACGCCCGCAATCAGGCCGCCATCCGTGAGATGAACGAGATGCTCCATCGTCGCTGGCCGGCAAAATTCGGGGCCGAACCGGTGGGACGTCCGCGCGGCGTGGTGATGTTGGGCGATCTGGTGGAGCACGGGAAACAGGAACAAGGTTGGCAGCGGTTCGTGGCAGATTTCGGGCTGGATGGAACGGAGGGGTTGTTGAAGTTCCCGGTGTTTGAGGGGTGGGGCAACCACGATGGCGAGACCGGGCCGGTGCGAATCCGGGAGCGCAACGAGGCTCGGTTGAAAAAGAAACTGATTTCGAAGGTATCCGACAACGGTTTGCATTATTCCTGGGACTGGGATGGAGTTCATTTTGTGCAGTTGAATTTGTATCCGGGTAATCACGCAAAACCGCCGAATGATCCGCAGTGGAGTCTATCGTTTTTGAAGACGGACTTGGCCGAGACGGTGGGGCGGAGCGGGCGGCCGGTGGTGTTGTTGCATCATTACGATTTGCAAAATTTCAAGTGGTGGACGCGCGCCGAGATGGAGGCGTATCACGAGGCGATTTGGGGATATAACATCGTTTTGATTTGTCATGGTCACAGCGGGTTGGGGGTCTATACATGGAATGACTACGACGTGATCAACACGGGACAGACGGAGAACGGTTTTTTTGTGGTGCGAATCACCGATCAGCAGTTGCGTGTGGCTTATCGGGGCAAACACGAGGACGGTTGGCGGTGGCATTTGATGCAGGAGCGGAAGCTCCGTCGCGGTCTCTCCGCGGAAACGGTGTGGCTGGATGTGATTGCGTTGCCGAGGAAATGCTTGTGAGGAAATGGTGTGTCGTCGGTTTATTGATGTGCCGTGTTGTGTGGGCGCAGCAGGATCGTTTACTTTTTCTCAATGGCGATCAATTGAGCGGGGAATGGGAGGGACTCCGTGACTCGGCGGTGATGTGGAAGCATCCGGGAGCATCTCGCGGTCTCTCGTTTGCCCTGGCTGGCATCGCTGAGGTTCAATTTCGAGAACGCGCGATCACCGGGGTGCCACCGCAGAATGTGTCGGTGCAACTCACCAATGGCGATCGGTTACAGGGGAATCTTCGGGCACTTGATTCGGAAAATTTGGAACTGGAGACCTGGTATGCAGGGACGTTTCGGATTCGGCGCAATAACGTGTGTGCCCTGAGCTTTGGACGCGCCGCGGGCATGTTGCTGTGCGATGACCCGGACGGATGGAAGACAGTGGGAGGAGAGGAAGGCGAGATGTGGGAATTGCGCGACGGTTGTTTCACGTTGTTGCGCTCGGCTCATCCCTTGTTTCGTTCCGTTCCCGAGTTGCCGGATAGCGTGTGTCTGGAGTTCACGGTTTCCTGGCCGCGCTCGCCCTATCTCCGGTTGGGAGTGTTCGTGTCCGACGCACAACGCATGGACGGTTACTGGCTTTACTTGGGTAGTTCTGGCAGCGCGAATCTCACACGCGTTGTGGGCGGCGGTTCACAATCGTTGCAGGGAGAGATGCGCAATGAGCGGATTACTTTTGCCAGGGAAAACCGGTTCGCGTTTTATGCCGACCGCGAGAAACGTCTGTTCATCCTCTCACTCAACGGTCGTCCCTTGCAGCGGTGGAGTGATCCCGGCGCGGCCAAGGCCGGGGGTAACGGGATATCCTTCCATCCTGCCAGCGGTTTGTGTGTGGGAATGAAGTTGTGGGACATCCGGTTGTCGCGCTGGGATGGTGAGCCGGCGTTACCGAGCATGGAGACGGTTGCGCAAGAGAATGAGAAAAGCACCGATCTTGTTGTGCTGCGCAATGGCGATCGGTTGTCGGGGCGCGTTCTCGGCGCGAGCAACGGCGTGGCGAAGGTGCAGTTGGCGTATGCGACGTTGGAGGTTCCCGTCGAACGGGTGGTGCGGATGACGTTTGTGGCGGAGAAGGCGCGTCCTCTGGGGGAGACACGGGCGCATCTGGTGGGAAACGGTTTTCTCACCTTCCATCTGCGGGAGGGCGACGAGAAGCAGTTGCGAGGGACCAGCGAAATACTGGGCGAAGTGGCGGTGAAACGGGATGCCGTTCGCCGTTTGGAGTTCCGATTGGGCCGGACGGATTCCGGGAAATGATTTTATTTGGATTTTACCTGCGTCCAAAGCTCGTCGTAGAGCTTGGAAGCCTTGCCGAGGTCCTGGAGGAACTCCACTTTTTTCATCATTTCCGCGGATGGATAAATGGCCGGGTTGGCGAGGTCTTCCGGTCGGATAAATGGGCGGGCAGCGAGGTTGGGAGTGGCGTACTGGTTGAAGTTGGACAACTGGGCGCCGACCTTCGGTTCGAGGATGTAGTTGATGAATTTTTCCGCCAGGTCGCGGTGTGGCGCTTTGGCGGGGATCGCCATGCTGTCCACCCAGAGTTCGCCTCCTTCCCGTGGGACGAAGTAACAGGTTTCGGAGTCATCCTTGGTGCCGCGCACGCCGTCGCCGTTGTACACCATGGCCATCACGCACCCCTTGGCCAGCACCTTGTTTTTTCCGCCGACACCGCCCTCGAAGCCGAGCGAACGTCGTTTGGCGTCGAGTAACAGGTCGCGCGCTTCTTTGAGTTGTTTGGGATCGGTGCTGTTGATGGGGTAACCTTTGTATTTCAACGCGGCGGCGAAACAGGCCCGCACGTCGTCCATCAACAGGAACGGGCCGGGTTGTTTCTTTGCGTCAAAGACAAGCCCCCATGTTTCCTCGATGGGGTTGTCTTTGGGTTTGCGGATGAAAAGGCCGACCGTGCCCCATTGGTAGGGCACGGTGTAGCGGTTCTCGGGGTCGAACGGGCGGTGGGCGAACTGCGGATCGAGATTTTTCAGGTTCGGGATGTTGGCGTGGCGCAGTTCGGCGAGCAATCCTCGTTTGATCATGGCCGGCACGACGTAATCGGAGGGTACCACGATGTCATAGAGCGAGACGCCGCCACCGGCCAGTTTGGCGATCATGCTCTCGTTGTCCTCGTAGAGGTCAAGAGTGACCTTGCAATCGTGTTGTCGCTCGAAGTCGGCCACGATGGCGGGGTCAATGTATTCGCTCCAGATGAAGATGTTGAGTCGGGCTTTCTCGGCAACAGCGGTTGTCGCCGCCAGCAACAGAAGTGCGATCCATGTTTTCATCTTGTGGTTTCTCCCTGGGTGGGGCGGACATGTTGCCAGAGTGTCACTCCGACGGTGCCGATCACCGAGATCAGCACGATCAGCGTGGACAACGCATTGATGTCGGGCGTGATCCCTCGTTTGACAGATGAGTAAATCAAAATGGGCAACGTGGTCGCTCCCGGTCCCGAAGTAAAATAGCTCACGACAAAATCGTCAATGCTCAATGTGAACGCCAGCATCGCCCCGGCCATCACACCCGGCCAGATCAATGGCAACGTCACGTGCCAGAACGTTTGCCAGCCGCTCGCGCCGAGGTCGCGCGCCGCCTCCTCAATGGTTGGGTCCATCCCGGCCATGCGCGCCCTCACCACAATGGCCACGAAGGGGATTTGGAAGGTGATGTGCGCGAAGACCATGGTGGTCAGCCCCAGTTCGAACAACCCCAGCCATTCACGGATCAATGAGTAAAACAACAGCAACGCCACCCCCATCACGATATCAGGGATAACCACCGGGATGTATAACAGACGCGAGAAAACCCTTTTGCCGGGAAACCAGTACCGGCTCAGACCGTAACCGAGCGCCGTCCCCAGTAACGTCGCCACCACGGTACTGATGCCGGCCAACAGAAACGTGTTGCGGGCTGCCGCCAGGGCGGTCGGATTTTGCCAGAGCGTGTGGTACCATTTCCACGTGAATCCACCCCAGCCGGCGCCGTAACGAGCGACGTTGAAAGAATACACGATGACCACGGCAATGGGCGCGTACAGGAACAGATACAACAGCGCCGACAGACATCCCAGCCACCATCGTTTGCGATTCACAGCACCGCCTCCTCGCCGCGTTTGGCTGCCAGACGAGCGTAAACCCACAACCCCAGCATGACCAGGCCCATGGCCAGGACGGCAATCGCCGAGCCAAACGGCCAGTCGCGGCTGGCGCCGAATTGTTGCGCCACAGCGTTACCGAGCATGACAGTTTTCGCGCCACCGAGCAGGTCAGGAATCACGAATTGTCCCGTGGCCGGAATAAACACCAAGATGATACCCGCGACCAGGCCCGGCACGATCTGTGGCAGCAACGCGTGTCGGAAAGTCTGCGCCGCGTTGGCCCCCAGATCGGCGGCCGCCTCAGCCAGTGTCCAGTCAATTTTCTCCACGCTCGCGTACACCGGCAACACCATGAACGGCAGGTAATCGCAAAACATCCCCAAATAAACCGCGCCGATGCTCGGATACAAAGGTTGCCCGGCACCGACCAACCCAATCGCCGCCGCCAGACGCGCCAGCCAGCCGTCGGGCGCGAGGATGATCTGCCAGGCGTAGGTGCGGATGAGCAGGTTTGTCCAGAACGGGATGATCACCAGCGTTAACGCTACGTTCTTCCATCGCGCTGGTAGTCCGGCAATGAAAAACGACAACGGCAACGCGGCCAGCACTGTCAACAGCGCCGTGCCCGCACCCAGCGCAAGGCTGCGCAGGAGGATCAGCGGGTAAAGAGGGTCAAATCCCAGCGCGCCAAACCCGCAGAATCGCTGGTAATTCTCCCACGTGAACCGTCGTTCCACCTCTCCATATTCGCCCCGCGAAAGAAAACTCATCACCAGAATGGCCGCCAGCGGCACCAGCAGAAACACCACGATCCAAAGAATGCCCGGCCCGCTCGTGAACAGAGAACGAATCGCCTGTTGGCGACAACTCAGGCGTTCCCCGAAACAGATTTCCGGTGGCGATGTTTTTCGCATCAATCCTCCAGTGTCAAAATAGCCTCCGGCGGCAGGTAGGCGATGACTTCCTGGCCCACGTCGAACCCTTGGCGGCCGGGTTTGACGTTCATGACTTCCACGCGCAACTGCTGGTCACCGGCTCGGACAAGATAGTGAGTTTCGGCACCGACGTAGATGACTTCCTCGACGCGGACGCGGAGATGATGCTCATCGGTGGGAGTGTCGGGAGGGAGCAGGGTGATTTTCTCCGGACGGATGGCGCGCCCGTGCGACAGAAGATTGCAGGAACCGAGGAACTGAGCCACAAAACGGGTTCGCGGATGTTCGTAGAGCGCTTCCGCATCGTCCATCTGCTCGATGCGTCCGTTGTTCATGACGGCGATGCGGTCGCTCATCACCAGCGCTTCTTCCTGGTCGTGGGTGACGTAGATGAAGGTGATTTTGAGCCGACGCTGAAGTTCAAGCAGTTCGACCTGGAGTTGCTTGCGCAATTTCAAGTCGAGTGCGCCGAGCGGCTCGTCGAGCAGCAGCACCTGCGGTTCGTTGATGATGGCGCGGGCGAGTGCCACGCGCTGTTTCTGGCCGCCAGAGAGCTGGGCGGGACGGCGTTGTTCCAGCCCTTCGATCTCGCAGATGTCGAGAGCGCGGCGGACCCGCTCGGCAATCTCGTCGGGCGGTTTTTTTTTCATTCGCAGACCGAATGCGATGTTGTCCCAGACGCTCATGTGCGGGAACAGGGCGTAGGACTGGAAAACCATGTTGACAGGGCGCTTGTGGGCGGGAATTTCCCGCGCGTCCACACCGCCGATGCGCACGGCGCCCGTGTCCGGCGTGTCGTGTCCGGCCAGAATTCGGAGCAGGGTGGTTTTGCCGCAGCCCGACGGTCCCAGCAGCGAGAAAAACTCGCCCTGGCGAACGGTTAGGGTCACATTGTCCAACGCCACAATCGCGCCGAAGCGCCGGGAAACGTTTTCGATTTCAATAGCAGCCCGTGAATCGGACATGATGAACATAGAAATAACAAAGTCGTTCTCCGAGGCAACGTCAAAGTGTGTCCGGGACGGCTTTACAGTGGTAGATCATCTCATTATGCTGCTCGCAATGAAATTGTGGAAAGCGATTTTGGGTTATGCCGTCGGTGTGTTTGTGCTGAGCGCCCTGCTGGCGCCGTGGTGTTTCTGGGTGGTGCATCCGTGGTGGGAGACGGTTCCGTTTCGGCGCGTGTTCAACCGGGTCATTCTGGGCGTGGCGTTGGTGGGATTGTGGCCGCTGTTGCGGTCAGCACAGGTGCGTTCCTGGCGAGAGGTCGGATACGCAGCGCAGGCGGGTTGGTGGCGGCAGATGTTGTGGGGGGTGGGGTTGGGGTTGATCTCGTATGGAATCGGCGGGGTATTGTTGTCGCCCAGTCTGCAATGGGGGGAACGCCCGTGGCGTGTGGCGGGGTTTGCGCTGACCGGTGTGGTGGTGGCGTTGATCGAGGAGACCTTTTTTCGGGGCGGCTTGCAAAATGTATTCCAGCGCCAGATGAAACCGTGGCTGGCGGTGTTCCTGACGAGCGGAATCTATTCGGTGCTGCATTTCCTAAAACCGTCGGGCGCACACATTCCGGACGAGGCGGTGACGTGGGTGAGCGGATTTGAATATCTGGCGCGTGTGGCGGCCTGTTCGTTTCGGGAGACGGGCGTCTGGCGATCGGTGGTGACATTATGGTTGGCGGGCGGCGTGTTGGGATGGGCGTTTGTGCGGACGAAAGCGTTGTATCTGTCCATTGGGCTTCATGCGGGGTGGGTGTTTGCGCTGAAGACGTTATCGTGGATGGGGGGCGGCTCGGTGGTGAGCAACCCGTTGATTTGGCCGGTGATGGTATTAATGGTGGCGGGGATCGAATGTTGGGCGCGGCGAAACAACTGATTGGCGCGGTGGTGGACCTGTTGTACCCGCGCAACTGTCAGTTCTGCCGACAACCGCTGGCGGAACAGGAGCGGGGTGTCATCTGTTCGACGTGTCTGGAACAGGTGAAATGGATCAAACCGCCGTGTTGCCAGCGGTGTGCGTTGCCGTTTGTGGGCGCGGTTTCGGACACATTCGAGTGTGGTTATTGCAAGGATCTGAAGCTGCATTTTCAGCGCGGCGTGGCAGCCTGTCTGGCCACGGGCATCGTGTTGGAGAGCATCCATCACTTCAAATATCATCGGCGAATGTATTTTGGCTGGCATCTGGCGGACTGGATGATAACGGCAGGACGGGAACGAGTGGACTGGGCGAGAGTGGACGCGGTGGTGCCGGTGCCGCTGCATCCCCGCAAAAAACGGGAGCGGGAATTCAACCAAGCCGAGTATCTGGCGGAAGCGGTTGGAAAGACATTTCAGAGACCGGTCTGGAACCGGGTACTGCGACGGGTGCGCGACACGCCGACTCAGACCCATTTGGACGCGCTACAACGGCGCGAAAACCTGCGAGGCGCCTTCGCGTTGCGGAAAACGGCGGTGGTGCGGGGAAAACGGTTGTTGCTGGTGGACGACGTGTTTACCACTGGCGCAACGCTGGACGCCTGTGCTACAGTCCTTACCCGTGCAGGGGCAACCGAGGTGACGGTATTGACGGTTGCCCGTGGAGCCTATGTATGAGCGTATTTGAACCAAAACCAAAACTGGCCGAGACAAAACCAAAAAAACGCGACATCCCCAGCGGTTTGTGGGTGAAATGCAAACAGTGCGGGGAGATGATTTTCAGCAAGGAACTGGAAAAGAACCTGAAAGTCTGCGCCAAGTGCAATTACCATTTCAGCATGACGGCCCGCGAACGCATCGCCTCCCTGGTGGATGAAGGCAGCTTCCAGGAGACCGACGCCGACATGGTGAGTGTGGATGTCCTGAACTTCACCGGTGTCGCCGCCTACACTGAACGACTCAAAACCTACCAGCGACAGACGGGCCTGAACGACGCCGTCCTGACCGGTCTCGGCAAAATCAACGGACACGATGTCTCGCTGGCAGTGATGGATTTTGCGTTCCTCGGCGCGAGCATGGGATCGGTTGTCGGCGAGAAAGTGACCCGCGCCATCGAGAAAGCCACGGAATTGCGGATCCCTGTCATCATCGTTTCCGCCTCCGGCGGCGCCCGCATGTATGAGGGGATTCTCAGTCTGATGCAGATGGCGAAAACCAGCGCCGCCCTGGCGCGCCACGCACAGGCGGGGCTGCCCTACATTTCGGTGCTGACCCATCCCACCACGGCGGGCGTCATGGCCAGCTACGCCTCGCTGGGCGACGTGATCATCGCCGAGCCGAAAGCGCTGGTCGGTTTTGCGGGACCGCGCGTCATCAAGGAAACCACCCAACAGGAATTACCCGAAGGCTTTCAAACCAGCGAATTCCTCCTCGAACGCGGATTGATAGACCTCATCGTCCATCGCAAACAACTCCGCGAAACACTCGACAAATTGCTCAGCTATTTCTCCGGACGCGGCGGACGCAAGTTCAAGGCAGCGTGACCTATTCGGACGCGATCAGTTTCCTGTCGAGCATTCGCGTCTTCGGACAGCAGTTGGGTCTGGAGACCATGCGGGCGTTGTTGCGCCAAATGGGCAACCCCCACGAGTCGCTCCGCTTCCTGCACATCGCCGGCACCAACGGGAAAGGAAGCGTCGCCGCCATGTCGCAATCGGTGTTGACCGCCGCCGGCTATCGGACCGGCCTCTACACCTCGCCCCACCTGGTCTCATTTTGCGAACGCATCCAGATGGACGGACAACTGATCCCCGAAACGGAGGTCGCCCGCCTTGTCCAGACCATCCAACCGCTTTTCTCTTCCACGCCCCGCCATCCAACCCTGTTCGAGATCGTCACGGCCATGGCCCTGCAGTATTTCCGCGAACAACAGGCGGACGTGGTCGTCTGGGAAGTCGGCTTGGGCGGACGCTTGGACGCCACCAACGTCGTCACCCCGCTGGTGTCCGTCATCACCAACATCGGTTTCGATCACACCCAATATCTTGGTCATTCCCTTGCCGAGATCGCCGCCGAAAAGGCCGGTATCATCAAACCGGGTGTTCCCGTGGTCACTGCCGCGGAAGGCGAAGCGCTGGAAGTCATCCGACAGGTTTGCGCCGAGCGCGGGGCGCCGTTGACGGTCGTGCGCGGCGGAGTGAATCGGACGCCGTTACTCGGTCCTCATCAGGCGATCAATTGCGCGGTTGCCGAGGCGGCCTTGCGCGCCAGCGGCCTGAAAATTACCGAGGAACAAATGCAGCGCGGACTGGCGCAAACCCACTGGCCGGGTCGCTTCGAGATCGTCCGCCAGAAACCGTTGACCATCCTGGATGGCGCTCATAATCCGCACGGAGCCGCCGCCCTGGCGGCCACGCTGCGGGAACAATGCGGCAACCGAAAAGTGACGCTGATCCTCGGGGTGCTGCGCGACAAGGATTACCCGGCGGTCTGTCGCATTCTGGCGTCGCTGGCCGCGCGAATTTTTTGCGTGCCTGTTCCCAATGAACGGACGGCGGCTCCCGAAGAAATTGCGCGCGCCTGTCTGCCGTTCGAGGCGCGTGTCTGCCGTACCCTGGACGAAGCCTTTCAAAACGCGTCCGATGCGGATGTGATGGTGATTACGGGATCGCTTTTCCTTGTCGGCGAGGCGATGGCCCGTTTGAAGGGGCTTCGCAAGGACGCTCAGGAGCTGCGGCTGCAGTAACGCGCGGACGACACTCAGGTTTTGGGGGGCGACGGGCGGCGGGTGATCTTGCTGCGAACGTCACGGTAACCAAAGTCCACGGCGGCGATTTTTTTGAACTCGGCAATGGCTTTATCGGTTTCGCCGAGCGCTTCGTAGGCGCAGCCGAGGTTGTAGGTGATCTCTTTTTTCACGCCATCCATCAACGGGAGTTCTTCGATGGCCTTGGTGTACTGGTCAATCGCCAGGTCGTGAAGGCCGAGTTGCTCGAAACATTGTCCGAGATAGTTCAGAGAAGCGACTCGTCGTTGCGGCTGGCCGACCGATCGTTGGAATTGCTCGATGGCACCCTGAATGTTGCCTGTTTTCATGTAGAGGACACCGAGGTCGTAGCGGTACATGAGGTCGTTGGGGTATTTCTCGACCAGTCGGAGGGCATCCTTGAGTTGTAGTTCGTCCAGTTCGCGTTGGAGCACGGCCAGTTCCTGTTGGAGCGCGGCGTTGTCCGGCTGGGCCTGGATTTGTTGTTTCTTGGCCTCGATTTGATCGGCAACGCGTTTCTGGCGGACTTCGCTGATTTCCTTTTCGAGGGTTGGATCGGCACCGGCTTCGGAAGCAAAAAGCGCTTCAAGATACTGGAGAGCGCGGTCGTAGTCGCCTTTCTGCGCGTAAAGCTTGCCCAGTTCGCGGCGAATAACGGGGTTTTCAGGGTCGGTCTTGAGTTTGGTGAGGTTCTCGTGAATCAGGTTTTCAATCATGTCCTCGGCGCGGACGACGCGCGATTGTTGTTCGAGGGAGACCGCTTCCTGTTTGTCTTTGATGACGTCGCGGTACGATTGGGCCTGATCCCACCCGCCACCGTGCATGGCGCCGCGGGCCGTGGCGTCTTTGAGTCCTTTCTGGGCGTCGAAATCCGTCGGATTGATTTCGAGAATGCGCTCAAAGACTTCGCGTTCCAGATCGTGGCGGGAAAGAGAATTGTAACAACGGGCCAGCCAGTGGGCAGCCTTGGTGTCTTTGGGATTGAGTTTGGTGTAGTGTTCAAGCGTCTGGGCGGTGGTTTCGGGGAATCCGCCGGCGTCGGCCGCCTCGGCCAGGAGAAGAAGGGCCTGGGCGTTTTTGGGGTCTTCGCTGAGGGCTTGCTCGGCCAGTGCCATGGCTTCGGCCGGGTTTTTGGCAAGGACGGCGCGCGCCTTCAGCAACGGCGCCTGTACCTTGGCGGAGGCCATGGCGCGTTTGAAAGCGCTCATGGATTCGGCGCGTTTCATTTGGACAGCGCGGAGATGTTTGCGGCCCTGGACGAAATTGGGTTCGAGCGCAAGGCATTGTTGGAGCATCTCGATGGCGTAATCGAGATTGTTGCGTTCGAGGGCGGCCAACGCCTTTTGATACTGTTCGCGGGCGACTCGGTTGAGGGCTTCAAGGGTCTTTTCTGGCATGGGTACTTTCCTGTTTGGAGCGAGACCTTACAACAGCCCGCCACACAGGGTCAATGGTCTTCCCGTGGTCAATGCCTGAGGGGGCACAGCTTCGCTGTTCATGGTTAACAGGAGAAGCTTGAGATATTCCTTTATGCCCAGAGCATTACGAGCTGAATTCGAAGGCGCCATCTATCACGTCATGACCCGCGGCAACGAACGCCACTCCATCTTCCGCGACGGCACCGACTGCCAGCAGTTCCTGGACACCCTCACCGAAGCCGTCGAGCGGTTCGGCCTGCGTCTGCACGCCTTCTGTCGGATGCCCAATCACTACCATCTGCTCGTTGGCACACCTCAAGACAACCTCAGCCGCGCCATGGCCTGGCTGCAGGCCACCTACGCCATCCGCTTCAATCGTCGCCACCATCGCAGCGGTCAACTCTTTCAAGGCCACTACAAAGCCGCAACAGATCGAGGCCGACGCCTACGCCCGTTGGCTGGTGGAATACATTCATCTAAACCCGGTTCGGCCTCGCCGCAAAAACGAGCTGATTGCGGTCGAGCGGCAAGGGGAGTTGGACGCCTTCCGTGAAGCAGCCATCAGGGCTATGCCGGACTGCGGTCGGAGCCGTTGCGGTGGTTATGTATGGACTGGTTGGCGTATTGGGGCGATGATCCGCAGCAGGCGACGCAAGAGCTTCGCCAGAAACTTGAAACCCTCAAATCCTCCATCAAAAGTGGACTGTGAAGAAGCGCCCCCATTTTATTACGGCATTTGGAGCAACTGTTTTGATTTCCGTGATGGACTTGCGCGAATCGGCCTGCTGTTGTAGGGCGCGAAGCCCGTGGTCGGGTCGTACCGGTCGAGGGTTTCGCACCGTGGGGCGTGGGTGGTGGATTCGACGCCTCGGCTCGACCTCAGGCCCGCGGCGCGATACCCCGATACGGCACGGGGCAGCGCGCCCTACAACTCTTGTGGGTGCAAGACGGCAGGATGAGGCGAGCGTATCGGGAAGCGGACGGGATGCTTCGCTATGCTCAGCACAGGCTCCGCGCGTCCCCCAAGGACTCCCGGCAAACAGATTCAACGGCAAACGGTAGAGGCAAAAAGTAAAATGTAAAGCGTTGCCCCCTAATTTTCTACTATCATCTTCCCTTACTTCACTTCCAGGTGTATTTCCTTGTTTGCTTCGAGCGTGATGGGGATGCCGGAAGCGAGGGCTTCGCCGGTGAAGGTGCGCTTGCCAACGGTATAACGTTTGTCGGGGACAACCGTGAACCATTCGGGGAATTGGTTGATGCGCGGGTAATCGAGCGGCAGGTGCATGTTCGTTTTGTGACGGGGACGATCAAAGATGAGCTTGCCACTCCACGGTTGGTCGGCAGTGAGACTGATGAGCAGCTTGTCGCCATCGCGCACTGCGCCGATGCGGACATCAGCGCGCCACGGTTCGATGCGGCAACCCTGCGTCTTCCAAAGCGCGTACATCAACGACGTGCGAGCGAAATTGCCGTCGCCATGCCAGCCTTCGATGACACCATCGGGTTGCTGCTTAGCCCACATCGTTTTGATTTCAGCGTCCACCCAATCGAATGCCGACGCGATGGGTTCACGATTCAAGAGCGTGATCGCGCCCTCGATGGAATCGGCGTAGCCGTCGGCGGTGTTGCTTTGGCACATGCCGCCTTGGCCGGTGTAATGTTCCTTCAGGTTGCTGAGCGCTTTACGGACGGCGTCGCGGTAAGCCGTGGTGCCGTCGAGCAGGAACGCTGTGTAAAGGCCATCGTAGTTGTAGCCCCAGTTGTCGGTCAGCGCATTGCTGTGTTCGCCGGTGCGCGTGTTGACCTTCAGATAGATCAACCCGTGCTCATTGCGGGCGATGTCGAGAATGCGGTCATAGAGTTCGTGGAGCGGCTTCTCGTAAGCCCTCTTCTTGTCTGGCGCTGCGTAGTGACAGGCAACGTAAAGTTCGGAAAGGCCGTTAATAACTTCGCAAGAATGATCGCCAAGTTTCAGTTCGGCCATGTCGCGGGTGGGATGCTGGTTGCCGAGTAGGTAATAGTCGCCAAGACGAATCGCCCAGTCGAGATACTTTCTGTCGCCAGTGAACCAGTAGAGACGCGAACAGGCTTGCAGCAGGTCGCCATTGACCTCAAAGTTTAACGTCGGGATTTTGCCAAACGGTGTCTCGATGGTCGCGTTCTTCCAGATGTCGTCAATGATGCCAATCATGCGCTCCGACCACGGACTCGGGCCGAGCCACTCGGCGATGTAGAGCAAGCCGTCCTTCACATACTCGGCTCCTTCGAAGATGAGAGCGTCGAGGTTAACCTTTTCGCGCCGCCAGCTTTGCGTGGTAAACGACCAGTCCTCCGGCAGCCGGTCCACGCGACAGGTCAGTTTGATTTCTGTCCGCAACATCTGCAGCATCCGTCCCTCGAATAATGCTCGGTCGGTCATCGCGGCGGTCAGCACCATGAACGGATAGTTGTCGGCCGCTGCATCGCGTCCGTTCCAATAATTCGATCCGCGCAGATTTCGCGGAATCAAGCCCGTCTTCGGGTCGGCGTGCGCCAGCCAGCCGTCCACAAATTTCCGGCACCGGTAAAACGCCTCGGCCGCTTGGCGTGCGTTGCGCTCGGCGAGGGACGGCCGCACCGGTTCGCGGTCCCAAATCTTGCGCATTTCGGGAAATGTCTCGACGGGTTTCGGTATTCCCACTTCAAGCATCGCGCTGACATTGTTTTTCGTCGTCACTTGAACCGCGGCAAGAAACGCCGGTTTCCCGGTGGAAGCCTTGTCGAGCATGATTTCGTACCGCTGGCCGGTCACGCCGTCGGGTATCGGAATGGCCAGCCAACGAAAGCCGTCGTAGCCGCCGCCGTTGACGGCGACAGTTTTGCCGTTGATGGTCAACGTTGCGGAGCGATGGTCGTTTTTCGCGCCCCATCTAAGCGCTACAACGTGGCCGGGCTGCGGCACGACGGGAATTGTGAGTTTGATCGGGCCGTCGCCCAAAAACTTGTATCGTTCGCCCGCATAAGTCTGCGTAGCGTCGTCGAATTTGATTTCTGAGGCCATCGCCGAAGCGAAGGCGAGAAGCAAGAGTGCGCTTTTCATTGGGTAACACGGACAATGGCGCCGCCGATCAGGAAGTCGGGCGGATTGAGGACAACGCGGTCAGACGGCAAGAGACCTTCAAGGATTTTGACCACACGGCCAAAATCGCGCCCCAGCGTCGCTGAGCGCAGTTCGACTTTGTTGTTGGCCCGAACGACGCCGACTTGCGGGCCTTCGGCGCGGAAAAACAACGTGTTGGCGGGCACTGTCAGCGCGGCCTCCTGCTTCGCTTGTGTCAATCGCACCTGCGCATAACTGCCGGAGAAGATTTCTCCTTTTTCGTTCTCTACTTCCAGTTCCGTGAGCAACGTCCGCGAATCGGTGGACATCGCGCCGGAGGTGCGGACGACTTTGGCGGTGAATACGCGGCCTGGTAGTTCGGGAATGGTCAGTTCAGCGGTTTGGCCGGGAGCGACACCGAGCGCCAGACTTTGGGGAACCCTCACAAACACGCGTAGTTTGCTGATTTGTGCAATTCGAAAAAGCTCCTTGTCAACGCTGCCGGCAACGAGCAGGTCGCCGACATCTGTGTTGCGGGCGACCACAACGCCATCAAACGGCGCAGTGATGCGGGTGAATGAAAGGAGGTCGGTATGGCCGGGCGCTGGCGCGACGACGGCGACCGTCGGCACAGCGAGTTCGAGCGTCTCAGCGCGGAGCGCGGCCTGTTGTTGGCGGCGCGGCAGGATGCCGGCGGTGGCCCCCACGACGATGAGCACAAGCGCGATCAATCCGACGTTGCGGGGCTTGGCGGACGACTCGTTCATGCCCGTTTCCTTTACATCTCCTTGGCTGCGAGGTCAAACTCCGATGTGTTGTTATAGGAACACGGCACTGGACACAGGGAACTGTAGTCACGGTGCTCTCCCCCACGGCGAACAAGCGCCGGGGGTAGAGCGTAAAAAAATGACCCTTATTTTTCTCACTTGGGCGTGTGAGGTCCCGATGTGGTTTCACTGAAAAATTATGGACAGACGTTGGCTTGATGAATAGGATTTTTGCTGAGGCGCAGCCATGAGTGGCGTTCCCCCAAC
>Ga0207433_10002483_pt1 | contig 37531 bp, 25 predicted proteins | sample YelNatPaOPGAMG01_FD_187559 | JGI IMG/M metagenome (GOLD analysis project Ga0207433, IMG submission 187559) | Hot spring thermophilic microbial communities from Obsidian Pool, Yellowstone National Park, USA - OP-RAMG-01 (SPAdes) (version 3) | ecosystem: Environmental > Aquatic > Thermal springs...
GGTCACTTCGCGTAGGAATAATTGCCATTATAATTACCGTCACCCGAGATAAATATTATTCAGTTTAATTGAGGGAAAACTATACCCAACGTTTTGAGATTTAATAAATTTCTGAAGCTCTGCGGCAAGGTCGAGATAAACTAATATCCTTATTTTTGAAGGCCAGCTGCAATTTTTAACCAGGAGCAAGGGCTGGCATAAAAACTCTCCGGGATTAACAAATAAACATATTAATCCTGAAGTTTGAGTCTAAAGAAACATGCGTTAGTATCAAAGTCTTTACTAATGCCCTGTAGAAGGCCATTACCAACGATATTCGACTCAATCGGAGTCCATAGACCATTATTAAAATCATCTAAAAATTCGAGACAATATTTCCGATTCAAACTGGATTGCCAGCTAAAATTCAATCTGTTGGATTTTTGAACTTTATTAATAACAAGTCTTAAGGATGATTTTACATCGAGCGGATCTGTACCAGCTTTAAACTCGGCTTTGTTATTCATGCCATCATTATCCGGGTCGGAGTCGGCAAATGTTTCAGGTCCATAACGTTTTCCAAAATGCCTTAACCTCCATGAATCAGGAATGCCATCATTAACAGTTGAAACACTCAAATCCTTAGTTGAAAGCAATCCATTTACTGCAATTCTCGGGAATAGCGCAATTCCGTTAGGCGATGCAGAAACATGTTTGAATGAAATTCGATAAACTGAATTTTCTGTAGCATTTGTGGGAACCTTTATAGTTAAGTACCCTAATATGTTCGAGCCTTTCAATCCTGGTATAGTCGAGTTTAACCAGGCTCCGGCAAAACTTGAAATTCGTTCGTCTTTAAACGAGGGATTCCCAATATCTGAAACAGGTGTAAATTTTATATTTTCAGTTAAGGGTGGCGTATCTTCTAAAGGCTCAACATTGATTCTTAGCATCAATACTCTTAACGGAAAGACTCCACCCACTTTTACAAATAAAGGTACAGAAACAACAGTACCTGGGTTTACGATGGTATCCGGAAATTCAAATCTGACTGAAGGCGGTTCATATTGTTGGCCGCTGGAAGCTGCTAGATCATTCCTGATTATGTCAGATTCAATAGTGGATGCGGGCGTCAATGCAGCAACACCTCTAAACGTATTTGTTACGTCAGCCACAGCAATAAGATTGCCAAATGAAGACCAATATCTCCTCACCCACTTAAGAGAAGGATCGAGAGAACGTCTGAATGTTACATATACGTCGTCGACGTTTAATTCGCCATCACCATACAGGATATTGTTTATATCGTAATAGTTTGCCAGTGGTAATTGTGAGCCGTTGCATGCATCCATGGCATTGTAAAAATCAGAATTTGCTGGTGGCATGTTTAATAAATAACAAGCAGATTGGAATATTTGCAGAACATCATTATTCAGGATATTGGTATCTCCGAAGTCCCCTGCATTAAGCCATTGAAAAGGCGCTACATCTCCAACAATATATTGAGGTGTTCCAATCACGACATTTTTTATGGAATTAATTGGTCCGGCATAAAGTGATCCATTAGTAGGTGTATCGATAAAGACATCTTTACTGATGCCATCGCTGGTGGCTGACGGCCTACCGATTTTGATCTGATAAACATCTCCTGTTTGGGCAGTAGGTGGAACATCGAAATGAAAGCCGCCCACCACAACCTTGCCTGCTGAGCTTAACCAGAGAGTGTCATGTGCAATTGAATAAGTAACTAAATCCTGCTTAGTAGTATCAAACAGATTAGTCTTAGAATATCGTTCGAGCCAACCCACCCCTAACAAGTTAATAGCGGTATTGGTAAATAATAAGTCTGTCTGTTGGTAGGTTCCTGTTGTAAAATCATAAAAATACATTGAAGGATCAATCGGGACATAAACCAGCTCACCTCCTATTTTCACCGGCTTCACTAACATTGTTGAGAAGCCAATAGCCCCGGGGGCAACCGGCTGAGACCCTAAATTTGTAACTGTTAAATTAAACTGTAAACTGTAAATCTGCTGGTTAGGTAATAGTGATAATGTGATTGGCGCATAAAATGTCTGTCCAACAGCTGCGATAAACTTACTTGATGCTTCGCCGCCTTCGAAACCGAATGTTATTTTGTTATAACTAACGTCTTTTGGATAAAAGATCTTCTGTTGAACACTGCTGGGTTTATAATTCGATTTAAAGGCCTGAATCTTAAATATTATTGGCTTATCAGTAATTTTTAGAGAAACAACACTTCCATTGAATAACGGTCCGAAACAATTTTCAGTTACAACGTTTGTGGGATCAGAGCCATCAACAGTATAATACATAACAGCACCATCTGTCCGGTTTAACACAGTAAATTGCACAGGGTTATCGCCATCTATGGTTGGATTTGATACTTTGAATTGAAACCTTGCCGTAACTATCTGACTGGGTGCGCGTCCTTCAGCAAAACTCCTGGCTTTTATAGTAACATCTGGCATAGGTGAAATGAGCGATGGCGGCTCCTGGCCTTCAGGCAAACCGTCTGAATATGCCGGGGGACTATGACCCGTAGTTGCACTGGGCGCCGGGATATTATCGTCGCCTACAGGTGTAGGACCGAACGTAAAATAGGTCTCTGCACCTTGTTCGGTTAAGATAGCTATTGTAACATCATTATTAAAAACTGCTTGGGCGATTGGTTGTAATTTTGTAACTCTTTCTCCAAACGCATCCTTAACGTACTCAATTATCCCAATCTTGGGATCAGAAACAGGTAAAACAATGCTTCCTGATTGTATAGCTCTTAAAGCTTTATTTCCAGAATCGGCTACAATTATTGAACCGGCACTATTTCTGGCCAACCCAGCCGGACAACTGAATAACGCACTTAACGCATCGCCATCTTTCAATCCACCCTGGCCTGCTACCCCAGCATAAGTCTCTACAGAAAAATCTGTTATACCAACTAAATCAGGATTTGTAAAAATTCTGCGGATTACATTATTCCCGGTGTCACTCACAAGTAACCCAGTCGTACCACCAAGATATAAAATATCGGCAGGCCAATTAAAAGTAGCTTCATCAGCAAAGATAGTATCATTATAACCAACCATTCCTTGTCTGCCTGCAATAATTACATTAGTCAAAATATATCCGGAAGAATCTAAATTAATTTTTCTAATTACATTGTCACGACGTTCTGTGACGAATATTGTTAAACCGTCTGGTGTTACAGCGACTCCCCACGGATCATTTAATCCTGAGTAAATTGTGGTTACATTATTAAGAGTATCCAATTTTCTCAAAGAATTATTTTGAGAATCTGCTATGTAGACATTACCAAAAGTATCAGCAGCGACTGAAATGGGTGCATTAAACTGAGCTGCTAATGCAGGCCCATCATTAGACCCTCTTACGCCACTACCAGCTAAGTCGCTAACAACTCCATTAAACGAAATAAACCTTAATTTATGATTTCCTGTGTCTGCTACTACGATGCCTCCACGCGCAATTACCAGTCCATGTGGAGAATTAAATCTAGCAAAGTAATTTGTTCCATTATCGGAGCCAGGCTTACCTATCAGACCAGCAAAGTTTGTTAAAACACCGGAGTCCGGAATATATTTAACTATCCGATGGCCAGACGCATCTGATATATAAATGACACCTGTATCATCAATACACACGCCATACGGCTCAGAAAACTGATTTGTGACCATTGAGCTGACTACCAGGGCCAACCCACTAAAAACCTTCATGAACCCAAAGCAATAAACAAAAACAAAAATTTTAGCAAATCTACTAAACATATCAAAAGAGTATTAAAACCTTAAAACATTTAATCATACCTTGCAGCGGCAGCGTTTAGTTCCACTGCCGCTGCAAATCGATATTTCTAATTAGTTTATTGTTGTTGGACCTCGATTACCCTGTAGAAACGAGTCCCTTGTGAGTTTGTTAATGCATCCAAGAATTCCTGGATTGAACCATTACCTGTAACGTTCCCAATATCGACCCAATTTGTTAATGAATCAGAGACCTGGATATTATATTTCTTTCCAAACACACCAAACCAACGCAGGCTAAATTTGTTTTGGTTGATAAGCTCCTGAGCTGATTTGAGACGTTGTAATCGCAGCTCAACAGGGTTCGTACCATTGAGATATTCCTGCAGATTGGATATTCCATCGCCATCAAAATCAGCCGCAGGGTCAATATCTTTTAGTACCCCTATGAATCTAAGCTTCCATTCATCAGAAAACACTTCTCCAGGTAACAGGGCCGAAGTTTGAATCCAAACCCTACCAGGGAACGATTCAAATTCGTATTGGGTATTAATATCAGCAGCGCCATCAGATTTAGCTAACCTGACAGTATAGTATTGGCCGGCCACAGCATTCGACGGCACAGTGAAACTAATGAACCCTAACAGGATCTCATTTTGTAATGTAGAAATAGAATTTAAATTCCATGCGACCCCGATATCAAAGTTGTCAAACTTCTCAATGCGTGATGCATTAGCAATTCCAGGTGCTGATACAAATTGTAAATCATTAATAGTAGAAGGAGCATTTGCACCAGCTTCTAGAACACCTCTAAATTGTAAACCTTTTACTGAGTAACCAGGTTTAACTGATATAGTTACAGGGACTTTGACAACTTTGCCCGGAATAGCATTTTCTACATCAGATACTATCATTTTCGCTTGTGTATTCCAGACAACGCCAGGGTTAATACTTGTTATAGTAGCTGGTTTAAGTGGTTGACTGGTTAGGGAGCCGGCTTCAGCAATTCTGTTGCCAGAATTCCAGCGACGCACCCAATTATTTGTAGATAGTCTTAATGACCTACTCAACGTTATCTGCCAATCGAGATAACGGATTTGACCGTCTCCACCCACATTTCCTAAGGTATCAACCGGATATGCATCCATTGCATCAAAGACATCCGAAAATACATACGGCACCCGGATACCCAGCGATGCATAAAATGCTGCATTAACGTCATTATTCTGGAGATCTTTATCACCAAAGTCTCCAGCATTAAACCATCGTGCATTTGAAACATCTCCAACCACATAACTTATGTTAGTGATAATAAGTTTCTTATTATCAAAAGGTTTAAGATAAACAGACAATTTATTTCCATCAGATGTGCCAGATGGCTGTAGTACTCTGATAGTATAAGTTTGGCCTTCTGTAGCTTGAGCAGGAATTCTTACTCCAACAATACCTACAACAGCTTCGCCCTGGACGTACATGTTGGCGTTGGTGCCAATATAGGTTACAGCGGATCCAACTGAACCATCGTTATTTGTATAAACTGAATATGAGAATGTCGCTATCTCACCCGCAACTGCTGGGCCGTTTATGTCAATAAATTCGTTTGTTGAAAAACTTAGCATTCTGAATAGATTAGGCGAAACCATTGGAGCTGAGCCGTCAGGTGCAATTTCAACTCTGAATTGGAGTGATCTAAGTTCTTTTGTGGATGCCATTTTGACTTCTATAGGTATAAGGGCAAAGGCACCAACACCGGCTTTGATGTCTCTAGTAGCGCCAATCAGACTAATCTGAGCATCTGTGTAATGGAACACTCTACTGGTTATGCTGCTGGGGTGATAGTTGTTTTTAAACGCCCTGACCTTTAAGGTCACATCATTTGTGCCGTTGATAATATTAATCACCGGGCTATTATAATCATATCTAACAGAAGTCCCGCTATTAGGAGCAGGATCAGATCCATCAACAGTATACCAAATCTCTGACCCAGCTGTAATATTAGTTATCATTACAGCTGTTGGATCATTTCCTATAATTGTTGGGCTGGCTACTTGAAATCTGATGCTAGCGGCAACGATCGAACTAGGCTTTCTTCCTGTTGCTGTAGCAATAGCCTTGATGGTGATATCGGGTCTAAACTCAGCTGGGGTTAGTAATGGTATTGGTTGAGTTGTTTGGCCGTTTGCAAAATCAGGGGCTCTATTCCCAGAGGTTGCAGATGGATCTGGAACTTCATCAAGCCGTGTTGTCGCTGCATATTCATAATTAACTGTTGTCCCTACTTCTTTGGAAATAGCCAGGATTACATCATTGTCAAAAGTAGCGTTTGTAATTGGGACCAAATAATAATACGTGACATTAAGAATATTTGTTGAAACAACTACGCCGATTACAGGATCCGAACACGGCGGTAAAGGCACTTGCGTAGTAGGAATTCTTCGCACCGTGTTATCGCCCATGCAAGCGATCAAAATATTTCCGTCTATGTCCTTGGTTATTCCTACAGGCGATTTCATCCCACTGCCGATTGTCATACTAATAGTCTCAACAGAATAATCTCCGAGATTGCTATTATAGTAAACTTTTCTGACGACGCCGCCTGCAGTATTTTCATTGCCGTTATCTGTTACCAGTAAACCAGTTTTTCCGCCTACCCAGACAAGACCGCGAGGCTGATTAAATAATGCACTTTCACCAAGAATAGAATCTTCCCATCCATATTCAAACTGACTGTTGCTCCCTGCAATCAAAGTCAATGTATTATTTTCAAACTTCTTGATAGCATTATTTCCCGTATCAGCAATATAAAGCTCTCCGGAGTCTCCGACAGCCACTGCAGATGGCCTATAAAGCCCATTTGAAACTACCGTCGTTACATTACCTAGCGTGTCCAGCTTCCTTATGGCATCATTTTTTAAGTCGGCGATGTATATATTACCAGCGTTGTCGACGGCTAAGCCAAATGGATAATTGAACAATGCGTTTGTGCCATCAGCGAATCCTTGAGAACTACCGGCTAAAGTTGAGACATTACCGTTTAAATCGATAAACCGAATTCTATTGTTTCCCGCGTCTGCTACAACTAAACCGCCCCTTGCAAACACAATACCAGCGGGAACAAAGAAGTTTGCATTAAATCCTTTTCCGTCATTCGTCCCGGGGGTAGAATAGTAACTTCCAGCAAATATTGATAATGTCCCCGATGTTAGTTTTAGCACTCTATTATGTGCGCTATCGGTGATGTAATAATTACTATCAGGGTCTGCAGCAATACCAACTGGTTCTTTTAAACCATCTTGGCTCGATACCACTATTTCCAGGTTTGTCTGAGCATTGGCATAATATAATACCAAGCTACATATTGCTACCAGTATAGCCAACTTTGTTTTCATATTTTTCACCTTTCTTAAACTTTTTTTTCTTCTAAATCAAGTATTATTTAAAATCCATTAAACTTTTCTTCTAAGATTTGGAAGAAACCTGTCGCATTTGTGATTTTTGATGAAACATCTAGGTCCATCAACGTTGCTTCTTTGCTATTGTTAGAAACAACTGCAAAATCAGACCATTGATCGTTACTAATATTGGGCGCAAACCTTACCACATATTTTGATAGCGGTTTTGCGTTCCATCTTATTTTTTCAATCCCACTCTTTCCAAAAAGAAGACGCAGCCGGAGATCCATAGGATCTGTCCTGTTATTATATTCAATTATATTTGGCACTCCGTCACCATCAGGATCAGCATCTGCAGCGGCCATTGGATTACTCCAGCTGCCAAAGTATTTGATTTTCCATTCATCAGAAATTTTCTCAACAGGTCTTAGAGCGATTGATTGAATCCATATAGCCCCAGGGAAGGTTTCAATATTTAAAGGTGTTTGAAGATCCGCTGCACCATCAGCAGAAAAATGGATCGAGAACGAATCTCCCTGTGCGACATCTGTTGGGAGTTTGATTGATAACCTTCCTATAATTTGATTATCTTTTAATGCCTGTAAACCGCTGCCATTTACTATAGACCAGGCACAAATAACAGAGTTAGATGAAAACCTGGTATTTATTGACGGCGGCACGATATTCTTATTCGGAATAAACTTTATATCCTGAATCATTTTTCCACTTTCGGATATTACCATTGCCTTAAAACTAAGCCCCTGAAGTGATTTGTTTTGAGCAATACTAACACTTACCGGTAGAGTTACCTCCGCTCCAGGCAGTACATCTGTCATTGATTGAACAGTTAGTTTAACATCGGGATTCCATGTGTTAAATTGGCTGGATAAAGTTTGGATTGTCGAAGCTTTAAGTGGTGTAGCATTGGTAATCGAATATTGCATTGCAATTCTGCCAGAAGTGGTTGCCTGACGCAGCCAATTCAATGTCGCGCCCGGTAAATCTGGACTTGTTATGTTCAACGACCGCATTAATAAAACCTGCCAGTCAAGGTATCTGATGATGCCGTCACCCCCTGCTCTGCCGTTTTCATCCAGTGGGAAAACATCCATAGAATCAAAAAGATCAGTGTTAGGATAGCAAGTTTTGAGTCCAAGCATGACAAGCAACGCCGCATTAACATCGCTATTATCTATAGAAAAATCTCCGAAGTCTCCAGCACCATACCACACTCTGAATGCAGAGTCGCCAGCCAGGTATTTCAAATTTGAAACAGTAATTGCTGTCTGCGGCATGGCATTTATCTGAACATACGATTGATTGCCGTCTGAAGTAGCAGAAATATTAGTAATACTGAGATAAAAATTATCGCCTAACGCAGAGTTAATTGGTATGCCAACCCCGAGCATTAATACGACAGCTGACTTATCAATTAACAAGCCACTATTGATATCAAAAACCACGCCCATTTCCAGACCATTAATCTGTTTAGAGACAAGAATGTTCGGAGGATTTGTATAAACAGGAGTTATTGGAATAAGATCAAGATCAGGATTAATATCTAACACAGTGAGGCTTGAAGGACTGAGCCCTGTTACGGATCCATTTGATACTGTCAATTTGAATTGTAATGTTTTTACTTGGGTACCGGGTTTAAGATTGATCACCACAGGTACCACTGCCATACTTCCACAACTCGCTTGAATATTGCCATAAATTCCCTGAGGAATTCCTAAGGAATTTGAGTTTACGGCGCTTCCACTTACAACCTCGCTAGAATAAGACCCACCAATCGCACAGACCTTAAGATATGAAAGGTCTTTATCATGTTCACTCCATGGAATTATCCATAAATTTGAGTTATTAAGACTAATTGCTTTTAAACTATTTGTTGTTGGCTGGGTGCCGTCTGTTGTATAAAAGATTTCAATATCCAGTAATGGACTTTGGGTATTGTTGGTGACGATAATATTTAATCCCATGGGATAAAGCCCACTGGTTACAGATAGTGTAGGCACTGAAATACTGAAAGCATTTGGACCTCCACTAGTTCCAGAAGGTAATAAAGCTGCTCCGGTTACTTTTCTAACTAAATGATAATAGACCTCTGTAAAATATATTGTACCATCAGATGAAACCGTGATGCCAGTAGGCAATCTACACTCCGCATATTCAGAAGGTCCATCCCACCACCCGGGATAGTCTCCTCCCCAAAATGATGAATCAATCCCGCACAAGGTAGCAACAAAGCCATCGGGTAAGATAATCCTGATCCGATTGTTCTGTTGATCCGCAACCACAAGGTTTCCGTTAGGCGCAATGGCAATTCCGGCCGGCTGGTTGAACTGTGCAGAGTCGGCAGGACCGTCAGCAAATCCCGCATTGTTTATCTTACCCGCTAAGGTATCTACAAGACCATTTATTGGATTAACTCGCCAGATTACATGGTTACCTGAATCACTGACAGCTACCTGTCCGTTTTGCAGGGCAGCAATACCAGATGGCTTACCGGAAATTCGGGTAATCAAACGTTTAGTGGCAAGGTTAGTACTGAGCTGCCATATATTCCCATTGGTGCAAGCGACATAAATATTAGTCTTCTCATCGAATGTAACCGCAATAGCCCCGGTAATATTAGTTTCAATTATTTTCAAGTATGCGTTTTCATAAATAATTTGATACAGTCTAATATCGTTAATTGTACTGATTATTAGCCTATCATTTTCAATTATTGATATTCCAGTCGGTTGATAAAGGTTTGTAATATACGATTTTGTCTGCCCAGCCTCGAGATCAAGTCGCTTAATTTTCTTGTTGTTCTGGTCAACGACATATAGATACTTTCCTGATTTATCCCCTATACAATTAACTGGATAATTAAATTGAGCGTTGTTTAAGGTATCACCGTCTCTGTCTCCATAGGCGTCACCATTTTGTTCTACAGGGCCGCCACCTAAAGTAGTAACTTCAACTTCTGAATTTGCCAATGGAGGATTAAAAAGTAACAAAAAGGAAGCACTACAAAAGACTAAGAAGAATTTTATATTAGAGATCATATTAATAACATTTAACAGGCCACCATTCATTGCTATTTCATTCAAATGATCTTTATTTTTTGTTTTTATCTGATGATTTGTGCCATTGTAAAGGCTTTGTTGAATCCATAAAAGACTCAGGTTTATCGACTTCGCTCTCTTTTATACGGTTAAACTCGTTAGTCTTAGATGTTAAGAAATTACTTTCGACAACCATAAAATCAGAGTCACTGATAATAGTCGGCGTGATAAAGATTATGAGGTTTTGTTTCAATCGTGTGTTATTTTTATGCCGAAAAGCAAGGCCAATGCCGGGCAAATCTCCAAGGATGGGCACTTTTGATGAAGCTTTAGTTACAGTGTCATTTATTAGGCCTCCCATAACAAGAGTATTACCACTTGGGATCAGCACATGGGTCTCAATTTTTCTAATTGCATAAATATTAGCAACGTACAGTTGTCCACCTATTGTTTGTTGATCTTTTGAGTCAATATTTGAGACCTCAGGAACGACTTTTAATGAAATATTATTGCTACCAGAGATTCTGGGAGTAACGGTTAATATACTTCCTAAATTTGTATACTGGACTTGTGAGCCTCCGGGCACATTAGCTGCTCCGGGCGTAATTTGGAATATAGGATAAGCTCTGGTTACCGAAAGTATGGCCGTTTCATTATCCAGAGTAACAGCTCTAGGTGTAGCAACTACTTCAGTATCACTGTCTTTGTTCAAAAAGGAGAGAACAGCGTTAAGTCCGTCAGCATTTAAGAAAGCTATGTCTGGAGAAAAACCCCGGGATGTATTTAAACTTATGCCGGGATTACCTGAAGGCGACAGTGTAGTTTGATAAGTTGATTCTCTGGATACACCCTCAGTAGTAGTGATTGTTCGGCCACTGGGGAGTGTAACTGTTGACTGCTTGCCCGGGCTTTTGAATGTAGTATCGGCTTTAGTCAAACCATTCCCAAAAGAAACGTTTTGGCCCTGTAAGGTTGAAGACCAATCTATTCCTCGAATGGTCTGGGGATTTCTTGAGGTTTCAAGTAGTCTGGCTTCAATTAAAATTTGTTTTGTCGGTGTATCAAGTTTTTCTATTAGTTCTAAAATTGCTGTTAATTCTCTTTCGGTAGCTGTGACTACAAGTTGACTTGTACGTGGATCCTGGACAGCACTACACCGCGATGGTGGGGACGGGAAAATAGTTTTTATAATACTTATAACATTTGAAGGACTGGCATATTGGAGTTGAATTACCTTACTAAAAAGAGGTTCCTGGCCTTTGGGTGGCTTAAATGAAACCTTAGGTATAGCATTGGATGTCTCCTGGATTAATGCGTAACCGTATGTATCAAGGACGCCCAGTAGTGCCTGCATCGGTGTAACATTTTCAAGATGAATAAATACTAAAGAATGCGGCCTGCCATCTTCTCGAACAAGGAAGTTTGTGGTATAACTTTTATTGTCGGGCCCTATTATGTTGGTAGTTACTATGATTTTGGGGTCAAACATAAAATTTATCCCGGCTAATGTCCTTAGAGTCTTCAAAACATCAAAAAGTGGTGCCTCTTCGAAGGTTATTGTAGCCGCCTCTGTCTCGACTATATTAGTTTCGGCAGGTTTTGGCATTTCAGAAGGCACAGTTATGTCAGGAGGCATAGTTTCCTGTTTGCTTTCGGTGCTTTCAGCTTCTATGCCTTGTTGAGGCGCCTCCAGGATATTTGTCGGCGAAGGTGGCGCATTTGTAGTGCTTATTTCTATCTCCTGGGTTTTATTGGTGAACTCGGAAACATTTGTATTATTAGTCGGGCTATTGTTAGTGGATGATACACTATTGGTAACAGTAACTGTTGCATTTGAACTGATATTTTGTTGGTCAAGCCTATTAGTGGTGTCTTGGGCTAAGGCCAATGCTTCTAAGCATCCAGCCAAAAAAAGTACGAATAGAATTTTTCTTTTCATGCTAAAAATATTTGGATGTTTTTTTTGATTAATTATGTGCCACCAACTTTTAAAACAACATTTTTATAGCAAATTTTTATTTTATTCGCAATTCTTTTATTTCTTTGCTGCCCATAATTTCAATGGATACCGAATTCTTTTTAATATCGACGCATCTGATGACAGCGACACCATTTCGTGTTTTCACGGCCAGACTTTGTCCAGGTTGAAATACTTGATTATTGATCAATGCCACGCGTTTTTCACCTGAATAAATAATCCCTTTTAAACTGAAAAGCTCATCGACTGAACTGGTTGTCGTAGTTGCAGGTGAAGATTCTTCATTTTGTTTTAAAGTATCTTTTAAAGCCGCTCTCAAATCAGGAAAGAATGGGTCAATACCACGCTCTGGGCCGTTGACAAAGACTGATTTAATAATACTAGTTGCCACAGCTACAGGTAGGTTTGACGATTGCTGACCCGACAATACCATAGCACAAACAATTAATCCCAATATGACCGAAGGAATGATCCTGTATGCGCCATTATTCATAGCCATAAATTAATATTATTTTTTGCTGAGTGGTTTTGCCAGGGCAACTATTTCCATGCGAATGACCAATTGCCCCTTTTCGTCTGTTATATCTTCACTTGGTTTAATGTCTAGATTTTTGACTCTGAAATAAGGACATGAATTTTCAAAGTCAGCAATAAATTCACCAAAGTCATGGTATCTCGATTTTACTTCGGTGGTAAAAGTTACAGTTTTATAACCAAGAAATGGAAAGCCGACAGGGTCTTCGACTTTTATGGTCGGGTCTATATTGCCAATGGTTACATTTTCATGCCTGCTACGGAAAATATTTAAAGTCTTGTGTCCCCAGATTAGAATATCACCGGTAGCAAAACTTTCTTCGATTTGTTCCAGCTGTTGTGCTTTTTCTTCTAGTTTGTTTTTAAAGTATTCAGATTTGGCCAATAAATCTTTTGCCTGTTTACATTTTGCTCTTTCCTGTTCTAACTGTTTGTAAAGTCTGTTCAATTGTGTTTGTTTAGGGCTAATTAAACTGAGGTATATGGCCGCTATGATTGCCAGAGTCCCAATGGCAACCAAAATTATTTTATCCTTCTTCTCTTTAGTTAAATATGCCATGTTACTATAAACTTTTAATCCAGGCCTAACAAAAATTTACACTCGATATTAAATGATGAGACATTAGACTTCTCAGCGCTTCCACCGGTTGTATCTTCTATTTTTTGTATATTTTTTAGGTTTATTTCGTTGGTACGCCCCAAATTTTTTAAATAACTGGAATTTATTAGTGATGCTTTAAATTTGCTAACATAATCAATTGGTTGTGGCCCGTACACCTTTCCGTCTATATTCATAGTAACCAATTCTTCATAATTCGTTTGTCTTAATGTTTTGTCGCCGATCTTTTTAGTTATGACATTAGGCACTATTTTTTGATCGACTCTAATTGAAGTCAAGTGAATATTTTGCAAATCTGAATATTGAAGAACGTTTAAAATCGGAGCCCATAAAAATCTGTTAGTCGACAGCTTAGATAAAGCGGCCATCTTTTTTTCACATTCATTAATCTGGTTTGTTATAGCAACAAGTTGATTATAATTTGTTACTATAGTTTGCCATTCCGTTTCAGCAGCCGCAAACTGTTCTTTAATCAGCCACACCCTTAAATGCAAATACACCCAACTAATGAGTACAAGTGAAATTAAGACTCCACCTAACCAAATTGATCTTTTAACAGGATCTCTTTGTTTTGCCAGAGCCTCCGCCTGTTGTTCTGCCAATAAATTTAAGTGAATTGCCATATATTACATCACTCCAGCGGCTATTCCTATTGATGGTACTAGTTGAGGCGCGCATTGCTCTAATTCAGCAATTTTAGAAGCCTCAAGTCCTACAGCAAAATATGACGAGGGGTTAATAGCTGAACATGGAGATTGTAACTCAGTCTGGATAGCTTGTAAAATAAACTGAGACCTTGCCATGCCACCACCAAACAAGACCTGATTAACTGGTTTATCATAATTATGTTCGAAAAAGTCTATCGATGCACGAAGTTCCCGCCCTAAGTAAGAAATTGGGTGAATAAGCGCCGTCTCAACATCCTGTGGAGCATTGAGCAGATTTGACTCGGCCTCGGTTATACTTACATTAAGACTCTCTGCAAGAGTATTGATTACTTTTTCAGCACCTATAGCAACTACCCTGTTTAAAACCCAATCACCAGAATTAGATATAGTGATTGATGAAAACTTATATCCTAAATCAACGCATGCAATGCATTCTTTTTGAAAAACTTCAGGCATAGTCATTTCAATTGCATTGAAGGGACCGACTGTTGTTGAAGTAATTTCTGATGCAACTAAACCAGCTGATTTTGCCGCTGACTGGACGAACTCCAAGATTTGTTTTTTTGCCGCACCAATTATAACCCTGCATTTTGTCTGTGGTCTTTCAGATTCTTTTTCTGCCGGGGTCTTACCAGATAAAATGAAACAATCGTATTCATAATCTGGCATATCTTGTTGGAAATATGTCTTAGGACTAATCTTGAGTAATTGTCTTAATTCAGACACTGGCACCATTGGAAGATCCGCTTGTCTGAGCAAGACTGATGAAACGCCTAAACCAAAGATGACTTGTTTTGTTTTAGAATCGATAGATTTTGAAATATTTCTTAGCTTTTCCGTCAGGCCATCCAAATTAAGAGATGCAACACAACCATCAGATTCTACAATAGCAAAATTAGTCAAATGATAACTGTTACCCTTTCTTTCAAAGTAAGTAGCCTTTATCGTTTTTAATCCAAGATCGATTGCAAAGACTTGTTCTGGCTTTTTAGGTTTATGAACGAACCAATCAGTTATCATAATTGTTTACTTTTTCTAAGATTTTCAGGGATATATTGCAATACTTTTTTTAAAAAAATTATTTCTTAATATTAACTTTTACTGTTAAACGCATATATTGTTGTACAAATAGTAGCAGGCTTATGTCAATAAATTATATATCTCTCAGTGCTGAACATATGGCGATATTATCAACCAAATGGGGTTTATTGACAAGCAAAAAAAGAAATGAAGCTATTGAGCCCGGAGTCATTATGATGTTTGTATATTTTGTAAATATTGGTGGATTAATTTGTATTCCAATCTTGCGAGAAAATAGAAAAAAGTACACGACTTATGTTTATTGGATGGACGCGCTTCACTGCGTCCGAAAACTATAGGGACAGCTTCCATGCCGTCTATTGGACGGGCTTGAACCTGACTCTCAAAAAATGACCTGAAATTCGGTCGGGGTGGAACCCGACCCTCCAGAAAAATAACTTTGAAAGAATTTTGAATAAGAATTTTCAATCGTAATAATTTGGGCTATAGCACTGAGCGTTGACATCAAACTACTACGTAATTCAAAGAGACGCATCTTTTGCTGAATTTTTAATTACCGGGGCATTCTCTCAAAGAATTCAAAATTAAGCTTAAAAACGAACACTCTCTTGGTGATAAACCTCAAAACCTCACCTGACAACTGCTGCATGAGTTAGCTAAACCAGGTAGTTTTGCTCCTCACCCGCTTCGATCCAGAAACCAGGGTTCTGAATTTCCTGCCATGACCTGGAAACTTTTAATGACTCTAACTGGTCAGGTTGATCAATAAATACTCGACAAACCCTTTTTAAATGTTAAATAAAAAACTATGAAAAAGAACACCCTAAAAAAATTTTCTTGGCCTCGGTCAAAAAATTGGCAAACTATTCGCAATATTTTTTTAGTTATTTTTGTATTAATAAACTTTTCGAAAGTACAAACCATGTCACAAGTAAAGATAGACGAAAAAGTCAATTATGCAGGATGGCCTAACTGTATAAAGCTTAGCAATAATGAAATAGAACTGATTGTTACAACTGACGTTGGACCACGTGTTATTCGCTGTGGTTTCAAAGGTGGGCAGAATCTTTTCAAGGAGGTCAAGGAAGATCTTGGCAAGGTTGGCGGAACAGAATGGCGTAGTTATGGTGGGCACAGATTATGGCATGCGCCCGAGGCGATGCCCAGGACTTACTCGCCAGATAACTCCAAAGTCCAATATAAGATCTCTGAATCTTCTGTCATCTTATCACAAGCCATTGAACCGGAGACTGGAATTGTTAAGGAAATTGAGATACTGATGGACCCATCGAAACCCCATGTGACTCTCAGACATAGGTTAACAAACAAATCGTTGTGGCCTGTAGAGCTCTCTGCATGGTGTTTAACTGTAATGGCTCCGGGGGGCAAAGCTATCTTCCCTCAGGAAGATTACCGTCCGCATCCTGATTATCTGCTTCCAGCAAGGCCAATGGTTCTGTGGCACTATACTGACCTTAGCGATCCTCGTTATAAATTTTCACCAAAGTATATCATTTTAAAGCAAGACCCTGCGATTTCAAAAAAACAAAAATTCGGAATTCTTAACAAGCAGGGATGGTGTGCTTATGTCTTAGGTAATGATGTGTTTGTAAAAAAATTCGACTATGATCCTTCTGCGAGTTATCCGGATTATGGATGCAACAATGAGACTTTTGTGAACGCTGATATGTTAGAAGTCGAGACTCTAGGTCCATTAGTCAAGCTTGAGCCAGGCAGCACTACTGAGCATATTGAACATTGGTACATTTTTAAATCCGAGATCGCTGACTCAGATCAGTCAATCGACCAAAATCTTGTTTCGAAAATTAAAACGCAATAAATTTATAATAAAAATCTTACCGCCAGGCATAACGCTATATGATTAAGAAGGCTATCTGCCTTAATCTTCAGTGTATTTTGATGTCAATCATTCTTGTATTGACGAGCGGCTGTGCGTTATTGCTTATAGGTGGCGGAGCTGTTACCGGTGCTGGTACGGTTGCATATTTGAACGGAGAATTAAAATCTACTGAAAACACCAACATTGATGTTCTGTACGACAATGTAATTAAAGCTATTAAAAATTTAGAATTCTATCTCATTGAACAGAAAAAGGACAAATTAACTGCATCTATAATTGCAAGGAATTCTGAGGACAAAAAAATAGTAATCCGTTTACGAAAAACCAGAGAGGATATAACAGAACTAAGAATCAGAGTGGGAATGTTTGGCGACGAAGCATTATCCAGGAATATTTTAAGCGAAATTCAAAAACAAAAATAAAACAATTTTTATTTAACATTACAGAATTCTTGTTAATATTTTCTTGCGTTTTTGACCTAATACATGATGAATTAATGGCTCTATGAGTGCTGATAATAGTGAATCTGTAGGATTGTATGAATTGTGGGCGTGGTTCGAGATCCATAAAAAGCAGGTCTTGATCATCTGCTGTTTAATAGCCATCGTTGCTTTAGGCACCTGGTATTATGTATGGCATACTAAACAACGAGAGATTCAGGCTAGTGCTGCGCTTTTAAAGTTAGGACTTAATATTCATGGAAGTTATGATAAGCAAATCAAGGCTGATGATTTTATCAAGATAGCTGAAACTTTTGATGGTACTGCTACTGCAGAAAAAGCATTTATACTGGCAGCTGGCCAGCTATTTTCAGAAGATAAGTACAAAGAGGCCCTGGACTTTTTCAGGAAATTCCAGTCAAAGTACCCATCAAGTAGAATTTTGGACCTTGCCATTCTCGGAGAAGCCTCTTCGTTAGAGGGAATGGGCCAACTTGATGATGCATTAAAGGTTTATCGGGATCTGGCGCAAAAAAATACTGTAACATCATATAAAGCAAAGCTTGCGATTGGCCGGATTCTACAACTTAAAGGGCAATATTCTGAGGCATTAAAAGCATACGACGAGCTTGTGCGTTCGGCTCCAAACACTATATGGTCTGAGGAAGCATTGAAGTGTAAAGATTATCTGACACTTAAGCATCCGGAACTTGCGCCCATTAATACAAACAGGCCATCAGCGACTGCGCCATTAACCAACTTATTGGTCGCGCCTCAGACTAATAAAAGTGTGCAAGGTAGTTTAACCAATGCAATTAATAACAAAAATTTAAACTCTAAAGGTCAAACCAATAAATGAAAATTTCAATTATTGGAACTGGATACGTTGGATTGGTCACCGGCACCTGCCTGGCTGAGGCTGGACACAATGTGATATGTGTGGATAATGCTGCAGAAAAGATCGCAATGCTTCAACGTGGCGGCATGCCTATATACGAACCAGGATTAGAAGAATTGGTTAAAAAAAATGTTTCAGCCGGTAGACTCCACTTTACGACCAGTACTAAAGAAGGAGTTGAAAAGTCTAATATTATTTTCATAGCTGTCCCCACTCCCCCATTACCTGATGGTTCAGTAGATTTAAGTTTTATTGAAGCAGTGGCCAGAGAAATAGCTGCATCGTTAACCAGTTATAAGATTATTGTAGATAAAAGCACCGTCCCAGTTAAGACCGGTGAAAAAGTTGCTGAAACAATCAAACGATATTGCAAATCAAAGGTAGAATTTGATGTAGTGAGCAACCCTGAGTTCCTTCGAGAAGGATACGCTGTTCAGGATTTCATGCATCCTGATAGAATAATTGTTGGTGTCAAGTCCCAGCGGCCGGTTCAAACCATGAAAGAAATTTATGCACCATACAATGCTCCCATAATAATTACAGACATCAATTCTGCCGAACTAATCAAACATGCGTCTAACTGCTTCTTGGCTTTAAAAATCTCATATATAAACGCTATCTCTGTCATTTGCGAATGTACCGGAGCAAACGTTCAGGAAGTAGCCAACGGTATGGGCATGGACAGCCGGATTGGCCGGGCGTTCCTCGATGCTTCATTAGGGTTTGGGGGAAGCTGTTTTCCAAAGGATCTAAGTGCTTTTATTAAAATAGCTGAGCAACTGGGCTATGATTTTGCTTTATTGAAGGAAGTCCAAAAAATCAATGCCCAGCAAATGGACCGATTTATTAAAAAAATAACCGACACATTATGGGTAATTAAAGACAAGAAGATTGGCGTTCTCGGACTCTCTTTTAAGCATAATACTGATGATGTTAGGATGTCACCTGCAATTGAATTGTGTCAGAGACTTAAAAAAGAAGGCGCACATTTGCGAGTGCACGACCCAAAAGCCATGGAAAAGGCAAAAGCTATTCTCAAAGATGTCGTTTATGTACAGAATATGAACGATGTAGCTGAGGGATGTGATGCGCTAGTGATTGCAACAGAATGGCCTGAGTTTAAAAAATTGGATCTAGAAAAGGCCCGTCGGGTTATGACACATCCTATTATGTTTGATGGACGAAATTTATTTGATCCCAAAGAAATGGAAAGTATAGGTTTTATCTATAAAAGCATTGGAAGATAACACTAAAAATGTGGATAAACTCGAAGTAGCAGCAGCTCTCGTTATTAAAAAAGGACACCTTCTTATTTCTCAACGACTTCAAAATGACGATCTGGGCGGTTTATGGGAATTCCCCGGTGGAAAAATTAAATTAAATGAGTCACCCCAATCTTGCATTGTTAGAGAACTCAAAGAAGAATTGGGCATATACGTTGAACCTATCAGGCTTTTTGATGTTGTAAGTTACGAATATCCAAACAAAAAAGTTAAGCTCTATTTCTATGTTTGCAGACTTATTTCAGGTGCACCTCACCCTATCCAATGCGCAGATGTTAGATGGGTGCATTTCAGAGAACTCAATAAGTATAATTTTCTGCCCGCAGATGTAGTTATATTAAAAAAACTCGAGCTTATGGATGAACTTAGTGAAAACTCGGTGAATCAGTAACAAAAGACTTGAAATACCTGATTATTTTATTACATAAAACGTAATCATAAGAAAATGAAAAAATTAATCAAATCAGTTTTCGGTGTAATTTGTGGCAGCCAAATTTTATTGGCTTGCGTTGCGGCAATTGTGGATCCTGACTTTAGCTGTGGCTCAGGACCAAATGGTAAGATAAATTCGATATGTGTCTTTGGAACAAATAAAATACTCGTCGGCGGAGCATTTACATCATTTAACTCGATCAGTAGTGGTCGTATTGTAGCAATTAATTCAACCGGTACAATTGATAACAACTTTCAATCAGGTTTAGGATTTAATGATCGAGTAATGACTATTCTTTACGATTCTTTTGGCAGATTGATCATAGGTGGTGCGTTTACCAACTACAACAATCAAAAACGAATCGCACTTTCAGCTATTGACGGATCCGGCAATATAATAACCAATTTTAATCCATTTTTAGCTCCAGAAGATGGAGGACAATTTGATTCATTTTCTATATCTGAAGTAGATGCAGTTGCGCAGGATCAACAGGGTAATTTTTTTGTAGGTGGCTATATTGACCTTAAGATAGGAACAGACAATCTGTTTCAGGGTATTGTGAAAATAACGCCTGATGGAATTATAGATAGGAACTTCAAGGTATCGATGGACACTCCCTGGGTTGATAATGTCATAATTCTACCGGACAATAAAGTTATTGTTTCCGGGTGGTTCCAATCAGTGAATAATCAAGCAAAGCAATACCTGGTTCGACTAAATTCAGATGGGTCTGTAGATAAAAATTTCGATGCATCTGCAGCTTTAGCCACGTTTTTCCATATTTATTCCCTTAGCCTTCAGCAAGACGGCAAATTGTTAGTAGGTGGTTTTGCTTTTTCATTTGGTAAGCCACAAAGCCCGCTCATAAGACTCAATTCAGATGGGACGCTAGACACCAATTTCAATTTACAAATTTCAACAACGGTGGGATCAGACCCCATAATTTACACCACTGAAGTTGATGAAAAAGGCAAAATTTATTTTGGTGGATCATTTAATGTTGTTAACGGTTTTGCCCGTACCAGTATTGCTTCAGTCAATGGAGATGGATCTCTGGACATGAGCTTTGCTCCAAAATTGTCTCCTAATGTCGGCAGTCAATTACCATCAGTTTATAAAATCAAAATTTACGGTTCTCACTTATATATTGCCGGCGCGTTTGACTCTATTGACAATCAGTCCAGGAAAAACATCGCAAGACTTAAGTTGTCAGATGAAAACGATGTAATTTTTGAGATCTGGCCTGAAACTACAAATGTCGTGGAAAGCGCGACAAACATACTTTTATCTGTCTACCGTATTGGTAACACAAACACGAGTGCATCTGTGGGTTATACGACCATTGATAATACAGCTTTAGCCGGAATCGACTACCAATATACCAACGGTGTATTAACATTCGAGCCGGGAGAATCCGTTAAACAAATTAATATCTCACTGATAGATGATCAGATTGTTGAACCAAATAAAAGCTTTTTTGTAGATATATTAAACCCCTCTTCCGGCGCATCTCTCGGATTACAAAAACGATCTGAAATAAAAATCTTAGATAATGATATAAACGTGAATTTTTCGATTACAAACATTGTGGTGGATGAACTGGTCGGAGAATTTGCAATATCAGTCACTTGCTCAGGTACATACACAAACCCTGTCGAGGTGTATTATTGTACAGCTGAAATAGACAGCGCCAAGAAAGATATAGATTTTCAATCCATAACAGGAAAGGTTGTGTTTTTACCCGGTTCTGAAAACTCTCAAAACATCCGTCTCAGAATTTTTGATGACGCAGAAGTTGAAACCAATGAATATTTCAGTGTAATATTGACTAGCGTTACTGGAGGATATTTAGGACCAACCAACAAATGTATTGTTGAAATTCAGGACAATGACACCGAAGAATCTCCTGCCAAAGGTGCAGATGATGCCGTTACATTAATCAAACCAGCAGCTAATGGTAAAATAATCATTGCTGGCAAGTTTAGCTCAGTAAATGGCATTAAAAGAGATGGATTGGCTCGAATTAATCCTGACGGTAGCATTGACTCCACATTTTCCCCTACTTTGGGTGAGTCACCAACAATAAGCGCACTTCTAGTGACACCAGATAACAAAGTAATTGTAGCTGGATTGTTTAATAATATTCCCAATATAGGAACTACCGAACTATTGATGCTGAAAGAGGATGGAAGCATAGATGAGACATTTACCCCTGGGCAAACTCTTGGGCCTGTCACCATACCACCTACTCCACGGATCAATTGCTTAGCAACATCATCGGACCAGTCCATTTTTGTTGCTGGACGGTTTAGCTCATATAACGGTTATGGAACCGCTGCTATCGTTAAGCTAGCAACAAACGGCATGATTGATACTGGTTTCATATGCAATTGCATAACCAATATCCAAAACAGTTCATATCCCATCAAAATTCAATCGATAGCTTTGCAAGACGACAATAAGATAATCATAGGCGGATTTTTCAGTACCATATCAACTAATTCTTGGGTCAATTTAGCAAGATTAAATCCAGATGGCTCATTGGATGAATCATTTATTCCAGATACTGTTTTTGCTGGAGAAGTGACCGCTCTAGCTATACAAAATCAATCAATGATAATTGCCGCCGGAAGCTTCATCCCCTCATACGATATTGGTCTGGTTCAAATGGTGCGATTCTCTTCCAACGGTGTGCCAGATCTATCATTTTTCTCAGAAATTCCATTCTCCGGGGCTATAAACAATATCATCGTTCAATCAGATGGTAATATTTTAGTTGGGGGCGATTTTAAGATATCGACAGTAAACAGTTATCCCATCCTCTTTAGAATTTCCTATTACGGCAAGATTGACAGGTCGTTTAAGTATAACATTTTTTATGACCCTCAAATAATTTCTTTGCCCTATTATCCACCGACCATTGCTCTAGATCCAGATAATTTCATTTGGGTAGGTGGTAGGTTTGTTAAATGCGGAACAACCAGTGCTTACAGGTTAATTAAACTAAACAACGACGGTTCCATAATAGCTGAAAACCAGCAAACTGAAGTTCAAATGTTAATTAAAAATATTCAGGTCATTCAAAACAACAAAATTAAATTGGTCATTCAATGTACACCAAATATTAAATTCCAACTCCTTGGTTCGACTAATTTAATAGACTGGTTTTCTATAAGCGAACTTTATGCTACATCAAATGTTGTAGAGTTTGTCGATGAACCTCCGGCAGGAGAAGGAAATATGTTTTTCAGAACTAAATGGTCTGGAAATAAGTAATTAAGAATTTGAGGTCTCCAGCAATAGTCTTCGAATCGGGAAAATCATAACCACGAAAATAGGTGCAAGAATGCATGTTAAAGAATGATTTCAATGGTTTACGCTGAAATATATCTTTTTAATGTAAAGGAAAAATCAGCTCCTTTACCGGGCTCACTAACAACATTCACCTTGCCTCCATGTGCCTGAATTATATGTTTTACAATGGAAAGTCCTAAGCCAGTGCCACCGCAATCCCTGGAACGGGCTTTATCGAGTCTAAAAAATCGCTCAAAAATTCTATGCTGCGCCTCAAATGGTATTCCGGGCCCGTCATCTTTTACATGCACATCAACATAATCTCCAGAACTTTCATCGACATAAACATCTATTTTCCCGTTTTCTATTCCATATTTAATAGCGTTATCTATCAAATTTACGAAAACCTGATGTATTTTATCTGGATCAGCGTTAACAAACAAAGATTGCGGAATACGGTTCGAAATTCTAATATTTCTTCTGTTTGCATTCGGAGATAATTCTTCGATCCCTTTATTTGCTAAATCAAATAGGTTTACTTTTTGAATATTTAAAATTTCTTTTCCGGATTCAAGCTGAGAAAGAGAAAGAATATCATTAACTAAGGTTTCTAATCTCAGGACATGTTTTTCAATCATTCTCAGAAATCGTTTTTGTGTAGCTTCATCAGACATGTCAGAATAAAGCACTGTTTCAATTGCCCCTTTGATCAGGGAAATAGGTGTTCTAAGTTCATGACTGACGTTTGCCACAAACTCCTGACGTATTTTTTCTAAACGTTTAATCTCTGTAAGATCGCTCAAAACAATAACTACGGCTGTGACTTGCCCGGATTGTATATTTCCAAAAATAGGAAAAGCCCGGACCCTGCAATATTTTTTCTGATTTATTCCAAACTCAATTTCTAGTTCGGCAGGTGCCCTGTTGCTAATGACATTTTTAAAAAGATCATCAATCTCATGTCTTAAAAAGAGCTGGATCAAGGTTTTGCCAGTCTCAATACTGGATAAATTAGTGATTTCCGGAACAGATTTATTAAACCAGGAAACCTGGCCATTGGTATTAACTACAAGAATGCCATCATCAAGGCTTTGCAGGATAGATTCCAACTTAAACTGATCTGTTTTATTCTGAGCAGAAAGAAGGTTTTCTAATTCAGCACACCTGCGCTCTATATAGGCCGACTTTAACTGAAGCTTACGAATTTTCGCTACAAGGCCGGATACAGCAACTAATATTACGATTACAAAAACCGCAAAGGTAAAATATAAACCCATAATACGCCGTTAATATATAAATGTAACTTCAACGATGTTCTGCAAATGTGGAAGTTACAAAATTTTATAATTATTGACCTTCTTCTGAAAACTTATAACCCACATTTCTGATAGTTTGAATAAACCTGGATGCTTTTCCAAGTTTTTCACGAAGCCTTCGGACATGGGTATCTACGGTCCTGGTATCAATTAAGCTATCATAGCCCCAAACCTCCCGTAGTAAAACCTCTCGAGTCTGTACTCGTCCTTTTCTTTTAATCAGGCATAATAATAAGTTGAATTCAGTCGCGGTGAGGTTTACAGGCTTGTTTTCAACATTGACGCTATGTTCCGGCTCATTCACATAAAGCTCACCAAACTGAAATATCTCGAATTCATCCTGTAATTTTTCTTTCCGTTCAAGCAACTTTTTCACTCTAACAACAAGCTCTCGAGGACTAAATGGTTTAACAACATAGTCATCAGCTCCAATTTCCAGTCCTAATACGCGGTCGACTTCGCTGGCCCTAGCGGTTAACATGATGACAGGTATATTGGCCGTGGCTCGGTTTCTCTTTAAAATCTTGCACACTTCGATACCGTCTAATTCTGGCAACATCAAATCTAGTATTATTAAGTCAGGCGTCCTATTTTTTACCTTGTCTAAAGCATCTTTTCCTGTATCGGCTGACTCAACAATATATCCCGCATTTCGTAAGTTAAATTCAACTACTTCCACCACATCCGGTTCATCATCAACTATAAGGACTCTTTTACCAGTTGTGCCGCTCATATCTAGTTTAGTTTATTGAACTTTTCAGAGTGCCTGATATCTTTGCCTTCTAGCAAGTAGACCACTTCTTCTGCAAGGTTAGTAGCATGGTCTGCTATGCGCTCGAGAGATTTTGAAATAACCATCAGATTTAGACAACGAGTTATGCAATTTTTATCGTTGAGCATAAGTTCTAATAACTCTTTGTGAATACTTTTATTTAGAGCATCGACCTCTAAATCCTTTTTTATCACAGCCCTTGCCAGAGAAATATCTCGAGACACAAAAGCCGATAAAGAGTCATTTAACATCTTTATAGTTATATTAGCCATTTCAGGGATGCTCTTAGCTGCATCTAGAGGTGGCTCATGGTTGAGTTCTCTTGCACGCCTGGCAATAGTGGTGGCTTCATCACCTACACGTTCAAGATCATTAACAATTTTTATACCCATTGTAATCAGTCTAAGATCTGAAGCCATCGGCGATTGGAGAGCAAGAAGATGAATGCAAAAATCGTCATTCTCCATTTCCAGCCTGTCAATAATTGAGTCGGTTTCCTCTACCTGATTGGCAAGATTATCATCACGGTGAATTAAAGCATCTACTGCAGTTCTGACCGATTTTTCGGCATAACTTGCCATCGTTAGCAATTTATCTTTCAGCTGATTTAACTCCTCATCAAAATGTCTTGTTGCTGTCATGCTTTATATATTGCATTTTTTTTAAAATCTGGCAATTGAAGAATATGTGACAACCAGGAAAACTCCACGTTACGAATCACTCGAAGATCATGCTGGTGATATAACAAAAAAAGCCAGAGAATCAGAAGGCTATTCGATCGAAAAATTAGCTCAACACCTGGATATTGATCAAATTACATTTGAACATTTTGAAAAAACCGGCGTTGCACCTAAAAATTTAAATATCATTTCTTTATGTCAATTCTTGAAACTGAATTATAAAGCTTTTGAGTCCATCATGAGCGGCTGGATGCCAACAGTTAACCATGAGTTCCTAAACAAAAAAGTACTAATGTTGCCCATTAAAGAAAACGGAATAACCTCAAATTCATGGGTCATAAAACTTCAGAAATCAAATAAAGCAATAACCATTGATACCGGCCCAAGCAGAAGTGCACTGGCAAATTTCCTGGTAACACATAAACTTGAACTAACACACCTGTTGATCACTCACCAGCACACCGATCATATAGCTGGTATTGCCACCCTGAAGAGTGTTTTTAAAAAATTGCATATTTTTAATTATTCCCAACTCCAAAACATTGACAAGGACACATGGACAACAAAGCCAATTATTAAACTTGATGAACTTGATATACATGGAGTTTGTTTCCCCGGTCATACCAGGGACAGTTGCCTGTTTTTAATTCGATTTGGTTCAGATAGTGAGACTAAATTTTTATTCACTGGTGATACCCTTTTTTCAGGCTCGATTGGCGAAGGTTTTTATAGTGCACAAGAGCTCAGAAACAATCTGAATAAAATTATCTTTTCACTACCTGATTCTACAATTATTTGTCCGGGCCATGGCCCTATTTCATCCATTGGGCAGGAAAAAGAGCATAATCCGTTTTTCTACTATTAATGCTTAATGATTATGCATCTCAGAAATAGAACGCTCTGATTCAAAAGAGAACTCTGAAATTTTAGTATAATCGTTGTTAGTCTTATGCTGAGATGAAAGCGCCGGTTTTCTTTTTTCCTTCTATGACTGTCTAAGCAGAATAAATTTTTCTACATATTTTCCTATTATATCAGCTTCAATGTTAACAGCGCTTCCTACTGTGCGTTCTCTTAATGCAGTTACCTCATAAGTATGTGGTATTATCCAGATTCTAAAGCCATCAGGATTAACCCCTGCAACAGTTAAACTTATTCCATCGACGGCGACACTCCCTTTGTATACGATATACTTCATGATATCGTCTGCAGCCTTAATATCCAATACCCAGTCATTGCCTACCCTCTCCCACCTGGTAACCGTGCCAATGCCGTCTATATGCCCTGTAACAAAATGCCCACCCAAAAGCCCATCGGCCCTTAATGGTCTCTCTAAGTTTACCAATGAACCCTTTCTCGCAAATTGGAGATTGGTCTTATTCCAGGTCTCAACTAAAAGATCAAACCAAACCACCTTCCCTGAACCTCGTTTCTTGATATCCACAACAGTTAAACAACACCCATTCACAGCAAGACTGTCTCCAGCTTTTAGAGTCTTGCCACACAATTTTGTAAAGACAGCGAGCTCTATCGATTTGTTGCCGGGTTTAATTTCTTCAACTACTCCAGCTTCTTCGACTATTCCAGTAAACATAATAAGAAATGGTAAAATATTTTAAAAATCACATCAATGGTTTTTAAAAAAGATACGGAGTCAAATACATATTTTGTAATAAAGGGTTTTTCATCGAATAAGACAATTTAAAGAGCGGTCAATCTAGGTATTGGCTTATGAAATCAACAAAACCTTTATCAGGCTTGTATTTATTGCTAATTCTTACAAGTCTTTGCGTTTCTCATGATCTAGTAACAGCCAGAGCAATGGCTCAGACAGATGCATTCTATAGATCTGAGAATAGCAACTATACAATCGTGGATTCTGTATTGGACTCTTTGAGATTTACAATCACCAAAACATTAATCCGTAATTCTAACGGTAACCTTGAATCCATATCAACATTTGTAAATCCAGAAGGCCAACCTATGAAATGGCACGATTTCGGTGCTTTAGAAGGACCAGGCTGGGCTGCAAATGCTGTTGGTGGAGCACTCGAGATTTTTCTATGGGCCAGGTTCTTAAATAAACCTGAGTGGGAATTCTGCGCATTGAAAATACTAGACCATATTTTAGACGATGGTTTTATTGATTTTGAAACTGGTTTTATAAAAAGTTATCGAATTATTGGAACACCCATATTCTGCTTGAACTTTAAACATAACTCTGATTGGTTCTGCCCGGGAAGTATGGCAAAAATTGCATACCAGATGCTTTTGTTCTCCGATTATCTTGGAAATAATAACCCTCGTGCTAAAAAACTCAAATCAACGGCTTTAAAAACTGCTCAATGGATCCAATCAAATGTTGAATCTACCCCTAATAATTGGTTTCCACGTCGCACAAAGCCCAATGGAAGAATTTATCAGCTATCTGCTGAGGGCGGCTCCGACCCGCTCTGGCAAGAATCAGCTGATGGATTATTTATCCTTCAACTTTTTGCGGGCTTAACCGAAAGAAAATTAGCTGACTATCGTTCAGTTATAAAAGATAAAATCTATTCATTTATCAACGCTGGCGGCATATTCGGCAGCATTAACCATGATACGTATGACAAACATGAAAATGTAGCTTATGCCGTGGCCTTTCGAGTTTTGTTCCAGTGCTCTAAGATTTTAAATGATCAAAAAATCAAACGTTTTGCATACGACCGTTGTTTGACCGGATTAAACCAATTTATGTTAACAAATAATATAAACGGTGTTGAAACTAAAGGGCTACTCTATATGGAAAAATCGTGGGATACTGCCTATTTATGGGAAAATGCAGAAGCATCCCTGGCTTGGTTTGAAGCTGCAAAGGATTTGCAAAATGTTAATCCAGTAGATAATAAAAAAATGGAATTATTCGGTCTTACGGTCCTTAGATCTATATCCAAACATCATCACGGAGAATTTGGGTTCCTAACCGAAGGTGTTGACTGGAATAACCATGTTGGGGCCCAACACCATATCAATAATACTGAATTCGGCGATATTCAGTACACAGAACCTTTCTTAAACAACCAGCATATTGCTGAGCCAACTTTGTTTTATCTCACTAATCTTGCTAATGTTAAGTCGACTGGATCTTCAAAAATGTGGATAGATTGCGAAGGAAATATTATCTTTAAAAAATCAAATTAAAATCAGAAACACACTGATCCATCCCACTAGCGCACATTTATCCTGGACGACTTAAAGCAATCCGATTCTAAGAAATTTCGCAGCTTTGATAAATTTTTTTATTAGTGTTTTGCTTCTCATTATTCAAAACTCAATATATGTGGTTTTGGGTTCCCAAACTAAACCCTTAGTTTAGAAATTTTTCTGCCACCCTGTCCGAACACTATGACTCAAAAATTCCGCAACCCTCAAAAATTACACTATATAAAAATCACCTCCATTAACCTTTTATTTATAATGTTTTAAAAATTTGTCATGTATGTATATAATGTCAGTTCGTCAATTATATAACTTCACAAAACATTTGACAGATATGTGAAAAAAGTAGAACTTAATCGTGTCGACAAGCGCCACTTTAATAAAACGAGCCATTCATATAATACAAAATTGCCATGGAAAAAAGTTTGAACAACTCTATAGAAGAATTAGAGAAACTAACAGCTCGCGGTGATCTCTTCATAAATGAAAACGGCAAAGTCCGCTGTTATGCATGTGCACACAGATGCTTATTAGCCGAAGGAAAACATGGAGTCTGTAAAGTTCGTTTTAACTTTTCAGGCGAATTACGGGTCCCATTTGGCTATGTAGTCGGTTGCTATTGTGATCCTATCGAAAAAAAACCGTTTTACCACTTTTTGCCAGGGACTTCTGCTTTAACATTCGGAATGGCAGGATGCAACTTCCATTGTCCATTCTGCCAAAATTGGATCACCAGCCAGGCACTTAAGGACAAAAACTCGGAAGTCATTTTTGAAAAAGTCACTCCAGAACAGCTTATACGCTTTGCAAAAAAAACAGGATGTAAGAGTATAGTTTCCAGTTATAATGAACCATTAATCACGGCTGAATGGGCCAAGACTATCTTCCAGTTGGCAACAACTGAGGGCTTAAAATGCGCGATTGTATCAAACGGCTATGGAACACCCGAAGTAATTTCTTATCTTAAACCTTACTTAAATGCTGTCAAAATAGATCTAAAAACCTTTGACGATAAGAAATACAGAAAACTAGGCGGCGTTTTAAATCACGTTACCTCAACAATAAGCACTGTATTTAAAGAAAATATCTGGCTGGAAATCGTGACTTTAATAATCCCAGGATTTAATGATGATCAAACTGAACTACGCGAGATGGCAAGATTCATAGCCTCACTATCCAAAAAAATCCCCTGGCACCTTACTGCTTTCCATCCAGATTACCTCATGCTGGATAATCGCAGAACACGACCCAGTGATCTAATCCGTGCAGTTCATATAGCTATGGATGAGGGCCTGGAATTTGTATATACAGGCAATCTACCGGGCCAAACCCAGGACTTCGAAAACACACAATGCCCGCGATGTAAAACTACCTTAATAAAAAGACTGGGATTCCATGCTATCAAAATGAATCTCTCCGAAGGAGGAGCCTGCCAGGTCTGTAATGAGAAAATACCAGGAGTTTGGAAATAATATTTTTCACCAGCATTGTTATGATAACAGAATTTAAAAAAATACGTAGACCAGCCGTATCAGGCATGTTTTACCCAAACTCTCCTGATGAATTAAGAAATTTAATCAGAGAGTTCATCGCCGGAGTCAAAATTAAAATTGACAGGAACCCTAAAGCTCTCATCGCTCCACACGCAGGATATCAGTATTCTGGACCTGTTGCGGCATCGGCTTTTGCTTCTCTAAAAGCTCAAGCCGATTCAATTAAAAATATCATCATTATCGGGCCATCCCATCGAATGCCATTTGACGGAATCGCTGCCCCTGAGTGCGATGGATTCGAAACTCCACTTGGCGTCGTTCCGGTAAATCAATCATTGATTCAAAAAGCATTGAGACTGCCTTGCGTAAAAGCTTCAGATTTAGCACACTCAGATGAACATTGTTTGGAGGTCGAACTCCCATTCTTACAGGAAATATTGCCACAATTTACTATCGCACCGTTCACAGTTGGAGATGCATCAGATCAAGACGTAGCTGACTTGCTGGAATTACTCTGGGATGGCGATGATACTAGAATCGTTGTAAGCTCAGACTTAAGTCACTACCTGAATTATTCTTCAGCCAAACAGATCGATGAAATTACGGCCAACTCTATCTTAAACCTGGATCACGAAAGTATTGATTATGACCAAGCCTGTGGTTGTATTCCCGTTAGAGGGCTCATTATAGCAGCAAAAAAACATAACCTTAAAGCTGAATTAATCGACCTGCGCAACTCCGGTGATACTTCCGGCAATAAAGGCAAAGTCGTCGGTTACGGTGCTTTCTTGTTTAAATAGCTTTAAAATCACTAAAAATATTAGCGTTACTTCAATGCTTTTGACACGGTAATCGGTTGAATAACTTGCCGGACACACACGCTCACATGCTCTCCCCGCGCCCGGTTCCTACATCATCTAGATAATGTTCGCATGAAATCATTTAGGTTTGAACACTCTATTCACCACTCGGACATTCCGACTGCTAAACCTAACCAGTCCTTCAAAAGCAAACCACCTGCAAAAATCAAACGGCCGAAACATAGGGATTTGTGTCCTGGAACATCCCAACCAGTCTCATAGTATAATCTGTCCACTACACAATTGCGCCATCGGCCACATTCACTAACAGCCGTATTCGGCTTAACTAATCAATAATTTCCTGGTCGAATTTTATCGATCCAGCAATGACAATTAAAGAACTTAGAAGTTAATAGCCTGCCAATACTACGATGTGTTTTATTATATCCGTAACTTACCATCTAATTATCAGGTTCTCTTCATAATAAACAATCGCCCATACAACGTCCATTCCGGTTAATAGCTGTAACTTTGTAAACAATAGACTCAAATAAAGATTTTAAAAAAGGTGTTTGACACTTTTGCCTGGAAGGTTATTAAATTAAGTATGTTAATAAATTGTTTAGCCGCGTTAATAGTTTTATCTTTTTGGATTGCTTCGGATATTACAGCTCAAAACCTAACTTCGGGGCAAGCGAATCTTGCACTTATAGCAAGACCTTCAACGTCGTTTGTCAGCGGACACGAGACTTTAAGCGCAATTAATGACGGTTTTACACCTGCGCATTCGGATGATAAAAGTCACGGTGCTTACGGTAACTGGCCCAGAACCGGTACTCAATGGGTTCAATATGAATGGGATAAACCAATCTCAACTGATAAAATTGAGGTTTATTGGTTTGACGATTCCCGTGGGGTCAGGTTGCCGAAAAGTTATCGCATACTATATTGGGATGGCAATCAATTTGTGCTTGTGCCAAACGCAAAAGGACTTGGAACAGAAAAAAATAAATTTAATGTAACCACATTCAGTGAAATAACCACGACAAAAATCCGTCTTGAGTTAGACAGTCAGGAGACTTTCTCCACAGGGATTCTTGAATGGAGGGTAATCGATTCCGGTAAATCTCCAAACTTTCCTCCCCGCGTTAATGCAGGACCGGAGCGAGCCGTTATTGTCAACGGTAGGACATTTCTTGATGCTTTTGTGCTAGATGATGGCAAGCCAAATGGTAATGTTTCAGTTCGCTGGTCAAAGCTTGGGGGTAAAGGAAAAGTTATTTTTGAAATTTCAAGTGCCACCTCTACAACGGCTCGTTTCAGCAAACCCGGAGAGTACCTGTTAGAACTTGAAGCTGATGATGGAGACATTAAAAATTCTGACACACTTACAGTTCATGTGTTAAACAAACCGCCAAAAGAATCTTTATCGTGGGTTGAACCGACAACATATAAGATTACAAATCCGTTCTGGGCAAACAGAATTAAAAAAGTAATCATCAATTGGATACCCCATTGCATAGCAAAAATTGATGATCCAATGCTTCCTGAAGGCGGGATTGAAAATTTTGTAGAGGCAGCCAAAAAACTTGCGGGTGATTCAAAAGCTAAACATAACGGACCAGTCTTTGCCAATGCCTGGGTATACAATACCTTAGAATCTATGTGCCTGGCATTGATGGTTGACCCACAGGGCGACCAGGAAGTCATCAATGCACAAAAAATGATAAAAGCTAAAATCGAAGAATGGATTCCAAAAATCCTCGGGGCTCAGGAAAAAGATGGCTACATTCATACTCAGATTACTATCTCGGGCAGACAACGACTTTCTAATAAACACGACCACGAAGGGTATCAGGCAGGCTATTTTATTGAAGCCGCACTTGCACATTATTGGATGAGCGGAGAAAAGGATTTAAGACTTTTAAACGCAGCCAAAAGATTAGCTGATTGGTGGTATCAAACTGTTGGCCCATCACCGAAACTGCAGTGGTATGACGGACACGAGGAGATAGAACAAGCTCTCGTTAGATTAGGACGAGTGATTAATCAAATAGAAGGTCAAGGCAAGGGAAATAAATACATAGAACTAGCAAAATTTATGTTGGATTGCCGTGGAAATGGTGACGAATATGACCAGTCACACTTGCCTGTTATCAAGCAATACGAAGCGGTCGGTCACGCAGTTCGAGCCGCATATTGTTATTCGGGAATGACGGACATTGCAATTGAATCAAGAGATGTTGATTATCTAAGCGCTGTAAGTTCACTCTGGTTTAATCTCGTCAACAGAAAATATTACATAACCGGTGGAATCGGTAGCGGAGAAACTTCGGAAGGTTTCGGCAAAAACTTCTCACTTCCAAATAACTCTTACTGCGAATCATGCGCAAATTGTGGTGAATTGTTCTTTCAGCATAAAATGAATCTACTCTGGAAAGATGCAAAATATGCTGACTTGTATGAAGAGACTCTTTACAACGCCGTCTTAGGCGGACTTGACATCGAAGCGCAAAACTTTACATATACAAATCCACTCGATTCTGCCGATAAAAGATACAAGTGGCACGGTTGTCCCTGCTGTGTCGGCAATATTCCAAGAACATTGTTAATGTTACCAGGTTGGACCTATGCTGTTGGAAATGATTCAATATATATCAACCTATTCACGGGTATTGATGCGGAAATTAAAAGACCAAATGGGAATATTATTGGTTTATCTCAGACCACGGACTATCCCTGGAGTGGTAAAGTTTCTATTCATATCAAACCGGAAAAACAAGAAAGGTTTACAATTTATATACGCAATCCAGACAGACAAACCAGCCTTCTCTACACGAATATTCCGGAATGTTGTGGATTACTCTGGCTAACAGTTAATGGTGAAAAAATTAAAACAAAAAGTATTAATGGCTATATTCCATTGAATCGCTTGTGGAATGCTAACGATAGGATTGAATTTGAAATACCTTTGCCAATACAACGAGTTAAGTGCGACTCTCGCGTCAAAGCTAACATAGGCAGGGTAGCTATAAAACGTGGACCAATAATTTATAACTTTGAAAGCGTGGACCAAAATCTTGAAAAGATATTGAAACCAGACACAAACCTTACACAAGAGTTTCGAAAAGATCTTCTGGATGGCATTGTCGTTGTCAAAGGTGTCTGGGATGACGGCACGGCATTGTTAGGCATTCCAAACTATGCACGTCTGAATAGAGGAGGCAGATCTATTGTCTGGATAAAAGATGGCTCTCGATAAATATCTATTTCATAAACGTTAAAATTAATTCCATGCCTGTGCTTATTTAATTTTTAATCGGCGCTACTTTATGTTTTTATGAAGAGAGTATCTGAGTTTTCAGTGACACTAATGGACCGTAAAGATCTCTGTCAGTTTTTAGACACACACTTAAAAATCCCTCCAGTTTTATTGTTCAATACTCAATTCAAACTGTTCCAATTGATTTTCCTCGGTAGTCCAGTTTATAAAGCCGTGTTTTAAGCTGAGCAAAACGAACTAATAAGATTTAAATTGATCTGGTAGTTTTGTGTAGAAAGGAAGACTGATGATGTATTATTTTCTCGCAGGGCTTTTGAACTTACAATAATTCAAATATATTGCAGAATTGATTTGATTGATAATTCATCCACTTATACTTTCATGGTTGGGAATGCAAATTGCATTTGATAAGAACCTAAACGAACAACAACTGGCAGCTGTTACCGCACCAGCAGGTCCTGCGCTAGTGATTGCTGGTGCTGGCTCTGGCAAAACACGCACACTGACATACAGAGCTGCATATTTAATTTCTCAAGGAATACCACCTGATAGGATCTTATTACTGACATTTACAAATAAAGCTGCAAAAGAAATGTTGCAGAGAACCGGCGCTCTAACCAATCTGTCGCTAAGCGAGCTATGGGGAGGAACTTTTCATTCGATTGGAAACAGATTCCTGAGAAAACATTCTGGACTGGTCGGCTATCCTAATAATTTTACCATAATAGATCGTGAAGACTCAAAAGCTCTTATTGAAAAATGTATTAGCGAGGTCTTCGGCTCCGATAAAGTAAAAATTAAAAAATTTCCTAAACCAGAGGTATTAATAGAGATTTTTTCTTTAGCATCAGGGAAGGTTATTAGTATAAAACAACTCTTAGATGAAACATACGATTGGTTGCGTGAATTTACAGAAGAAATTGAGTCTGTCCAAAATGTGTACTCCACAAAAAAACGAGAATCAAGTTTGGTCGACTTTGAAGATTTATTGGTTCTCTGGAAAAAAGCGTTAGTCGAAAATCCGGATTTGTTGCAATACTATCAATCAAAATTTAATGCCATACTGGTTGACGAATACCAGGATACTAATAAGCTCCAGGCGGAACTGGTTGATTTACTTGCACGCGTTCATCAAAATTTAATGGTGGTTGGCGACGACGCCCAAAGCATATACTCATGGCGCGGAGCATCCGTAACAAACATAATTGAGTTTCCCCGCCGTTATCCCAACGCACGAATCTATAAAATAGAGACCAATTACAGAAGCACACAGGAGATACTCAGGATAGCAAATGCTACTGTTCATAAAGCATCCTACTACCCAAAAATTCTTTCAGCAGTACGTGAAGAAAAAAACAAACCCTACATTATTGCATGTAAAAACGCACAAATCCAAGCGGCCGTCGTGGCAAAACAAATACTAACCCTTATCGATCAAGGAGTCGACCCATCAAAGATCGCTGTCCTCTATAGAGCACATTTTCATACTCTCGAACTTCAAATGGAGCTCATTTCCCAAAAAATACCATTTCAAATCACAAGTGGAATTAGATTCTTTGAGCAAGCCCACATAAAAGATGTCGTTGCATATCTAAAACTGGCTGTTAACCCTAGAGATGAAACTGCCTTTAGGCGTTTGCTTCTCGCCCTGCCGGGTATAGGTAATAAAACAGTTAACAAATTGTGGAAAGACTACCTTGTCGAAATCAGTAAAAACCCTACTCCAAACGCTGCTAATGCTCTTAGAGCTATAACAACAAATGTCCCTGGTAAAACTGCCCTTTCCTGGCCTGACTTCATTACTAGAATAGAATCAGTCGATGCCCAAAAACACAGTCTATCACCAGCATCTGCAATCGAAAACATCCTCCAGCTTGGTTATAAAGAATATCTTCTATTGACTTATAATAATCCATATTCACGTATAGACGACCTTAAACACCTTCAGAGCTATGCCGAAAGTTTCGCAGACATCTTTTCTTTTCTGGATCAAATGTCCTTGTTGTCAAATATAGAAAGTGAAACGAACGATATAGAAGATAAGCCCGGACATGTCAAACTTTCAACAATCCACCAGGCTAAAGGACTTGAGTTCGATGCTGTTTTCATCATTATGCTGAATGAAGGGCTTTTCCCTTCTGTGCGAGCAATTGAATCCGGATGTATAGATGAAGAGTATAGACTTTTTTATGTAGCCATAACAAGAGCACGAGATTATCTTTTTATGTTATATCCGATGAGCAGATATATAGGTTCGGATGGAAACTTTTCAAGGTTAGAACCTTCCAGGCTGTTATTTGAAATACCTAAGGAATTATGTAACACAATGTATATTTCAAATGTTGATTAATCCCAGGCTTCGCAAAAATTTGCTCGATATAATTCCCGAGTTTGACAGTTTTTGTGCGTTCGCTTGAACTACGTTCAACCCACGTGACCGTATGTACCCCTTGCCTACAGACTTCTTTTCAAGTCGCTCGGTTCTTTCTCTCAGGAGCTTCGTCAAATGAGCCTCACATAAGTACGCCAGAAAACACAATACCAGATGCCCTATAATCCTTTTATCATTCCAATGAAAAATAGGTCGCACTTTAAGCGTCCCTTTCAGTTCACCAAATTCAAGTTGCTTGCTTATTGCTTCGTATAGTTTTTCAAGTTTGTTTTCTTCCACTCTCCCCCAACGACATCAATGTCCGTTGTTTTACCTTACCATTTTCCCTGTAGGCCTCGACCA
>Ga0207433_10002484_pt1 | contig 37513 bp, 39 predicted proteins | sample YelNatPaOPGAMG01_FD_187559 | JGI IMG/M metagenome (GOLD analysis project Ga0207433, IMG submission 187559) | Hot spring thermophilic microbial communities from Obsidian Pool, Yellowstone National Park, USA - OP-RAMG-01 (SPAdes) (version 3) | ecosystem: Environmental > Aquatic > Thermal springs...
CTTAAAGGCTACATTAAGGTGGTTACAGACTATAGGGAATGGCGGCTCATGCCAGTTCAATAAGCCTAAAGCCTTTTCATGGCTAGGCTCCGAACTTTTTAACCTTGCCTAGAAAATTCATCAATATGGGCATCAAATCTTTTCCTTGCAGTCTTCCCAAACCGCCTTTTGCGCATGTTCTTTCGCCAAATCTCTCGACATCGTCGCAGCGCACATAAGGCCCCATTATGGCTAGTGGCACTGGGTCTCCTTCATGGTTTTTTGTCACGCAGGAAGTTGTGTGGTCGGCGGTTAAAGCCACATAGGTTTCGCCTAAATCAACCTTGTTAAGTATATACGCAAGCATCTTATCAATCCTCTCTATCACCTCAACCTTCTGTTTAGCGTTTCCATCGTGGCTTGCAACATCAGGCGCCTTAACATGCAAAAACACAAAGTCGCTGTTTTCCAGTGCTTGGACAGCTGCCTTAGCCTTAGCCACATAATCCGTCTGCACGGTTCCAGTGGCACCCTTAACATCCACCAACTGCATGCCAGCAGCCTTGCAGACGCCTCGAATCAGCGAGGTTGCAGCTACACAAACAGCTTTCACACCATACACTTCATTTAAGGGCTTAATTTTTGGCAGCGTCCCCGCCCCCCTAAACAGGATGAAGTTTGCTGGAGGCTGCCCCCGCGCCATTCTCTCTTTATTCACCGGGTGTGCCTCCAAAACTTTGTGAAACTTCTGGGCAAGCTTGTTGAGGACTTCAGCAGTGAATTTGGCTTCCGAACTGTCGTTTAAAGGCTCTACTTCTCGAACTTTTTCCCCTTCGGTTGCAGGGTCGGAGTCGCTGACTGCCGAAGAAAGTTTTTGTCCGCGCAGAACAAGGACGGCGCGATGTTGAACAGTGTTCGCGAAAAGGAATTCGACATTTACGTTTGAAAGTTCAACCTTATTTAGGCTTTCGGCGAGTTTAGACGCGTCGGCGTCGGCTATTCTGCCAGCCCTCCTATCCAAAACGGTGAGGTTTTCGTCAACAGTCGCAAAGTTGCATCGGAAGCAGACATCGCCCTCGGAAACTTTTATCCTCCACCCCAAAGCTTCCAAGGCCCCCCTGCCAGAATAAACCTTGAAGGCATCGTAACCCAACAATGCAAGTGTAGCCGTGTCGCTGCCCGGCGGAATTCCCGGTGCAATGGGGTCCATTATTCCGCACACGCCGGCACTTGCCAAATGATCCATTGAAGGTTTTCGCGCAACCTCCAAGGGGGTTTTCCAACCCAACTCCTTTAAAGGTCTGTCAGCCATACCATCTCCAATTATGAGAAGAGCCTTCAACCAAACCACGCCTTTAACACTAAATCATTTTAAACGCCCTTTTCAGTTAAAACACTTGCCGTTGAATTTCCAGCCCGCAGAAGAAACTTTAAATAAGAATGTGCCGTTTTATTTTGCGAGTGGTTGAAAATGGGCGATTCAGTTCCACGTCTCTAAATTCTTTGAAACCCTGCCCATCTTAGACGCCAGCTCTACATCATTAGAATTATATTCAACATGCAACCAAAAACCGAGGAGTGGATAGAATGTCGGATTTAGGGATTACCGTTAAAAAGTCCGAAGACCTCTCAGAATGGTACACTCAGGTAATACTAAAGTCTGGGTTGGCTGACTACGCCCAAGTGAAGGGATGCATGGTTTTCAGAGAGCTTTCCTACGCCATATGGGAGAAAATCCAAGAAATCTTCAACGAGAAAATAAAGCGGACAGGCCACAGAAACGTGTACTTCCCCCTCTTCATACCTGAAAGCTTCCTTAAAAAAGAGGCTGAACACTTTGCGGGCTTCGTTCCAGAAGTTGCGTGGGTTACAATCGGCGGCGACACACCCCTAGAAGAAAGGCTTGCCATAAGGCCTACTTCTGAAACCATAATTTACGCCACTTACGCCAAGTGGATTAGGAGCTGGCGAGACCTGCCCATTAAGCTGAACCAGTGGTGCAGCGTTGTGCGATGGGAAACAAAGGCAACAAAACTCTTTCTAAGGACAAGGGAATTCCTTTGGCAGGAGGGCCACACGGCCCACGCGACAAAGGAGGAAGCCGATAAGGAAGTTATGGAAATTCTAAACGAGTACCGCGACATAATGGAAAACTATTTGGCCATTCCAGTGCTTGTGGGAAGAAAATCTGAAAGTGAAAAATTCGCTGGAGCCCTTTACACCACGACTTTGGAGGCAATAATGCCCGACGGCAAAGCCTTACAGATGGGCACTTCGCACAATCTTGGACAGAACTTCTCAAAAGTTTTTGACATAAAATTCATCGGCGAAGACGAGAAGGAACACTATGTTTGGCAAACGTCGTGGGGCATATCCACCAGAGTCATAGGAGCCATGGTCATGGTGCATGGAGACGACAAAGGACTTGTCATACCACCGAAAGTGGCCCCAATACAAGCAGTCATAGTTCCAATACCCTACAAAAAAGCCGAGACAAGCGCAATCCTTGCCAAAGCAAAAGAAATCCATGAAAAACTGCAGAAGGCGGGAATCCCCACAGTCTTAGATGATAGGCGGGAATACACGCCCGGTTGGAAGTTTAACGACTGGGAACTCAAAGGCGTGCCGATAAGAATCGAAATCGGCCCAAAAGATGTGGAGCATGGCCAAATAACCATTGCCAGAAGAGACACCTATGAAAAAATGGCGGTTAAAGACGAGGAGGCTTTGGACGCTGTTAAAAGACTTTTGGATGACATACAGCGCAACCTATTCAATAGAGCTAAGAAATTCCTTGAAGAGCACATAACCACCGTGAAAAGCTATGAGGAGTTTAAAAGAGTGTTGCAGACGAAGGGAGGCTTCATCAAGGCTTCATGGTGCGGCAGCCAGGAATGTGAACGAAAAATTAAGGAAGAAACTGGGGCGACGATTAGGCTGATCCCCTTTGAAAGAGAAGAACCCGTTTCTAACTGCATTTACTGTGGCGGCGAGGCGAAGGAACTCGTTTACTTTGCAAAGTCTTACTAGCGCTTTTCAGCCTTACGGCTTTTAATCCCAAAGCTTCACACGCTTTTTCAACTCGTTGGCAACGTCCTTCAAGTTCAACTTTTCAAGAGTGCTTTTCGTCGGCACGCCCCTTTCATCCCATCCCCTCTTTCGGTAATACATTTTCAGCATGACCTCATATTTTGCCCTGTCAAGCCTTGCACCCTTTAAGGCGCCTTTTTCCAGTGGTTCGTCAAACCATCTCGCCGGTGGGTAGTCCATTTCCCTACTCCAGTTTTTGCCAAACTCCCGAACCCAAAACGCCCTCATCAAGGCATATACTCTGTCGGCGACCACGTTTAGTTCATCCCAGCTTATCTCCATTCCAGTTGCTGCGTGTAAGAACCTTGGATACCATTCAAGTTCAAAGCCAACCTCAATCCATGGAAGTCTACAAACAGTGGCGCATTCGAAAAAGCCTCCTCGGATGCGTTGGAACTCTATAACCTTGTCGACTTTTTCCTCGCTGTATCTTTCTCTTCCAGTTTTGACCTCCCAGGAGATTACCCAAGCATCCTTGTGGTGGGCTCCTATGGGGCTGGTGGCATAAGCTAAAGCCATCGCTGGAGCGGCGTGGCAGTCGTAAGCCGAAATCTCTAAGCCCTTCACGTGCATAGCCAAATTGCGTGCGTTGCCGCCGAGCTTTTCAGCTGTAAACCGCACTCCTTCTGCGAGAACTTCGCCTAAGCCTCGCCTATAGGCTATGTCTTCGATGAGGTCTCTAACCGTCTTGTAGTCTCCCCATAGAATCTTTTCCTTTATTAACCCCTTCTCCGAGGCTTCCATGGCGAAGCCGATGACGTTGCCCAGTGAAATGGTGTCCAAGCCAAATTCATCCGCCATTCTGTTTAACGCTGCAACTTTCTTAAGGTTGCCAACGCCAATGTTTGAACCCAGCATGGCGACATTTTCATAGTCAAGCTCAGACTCTTTTCGGTCTGCGTCCTTAACAGCGTTGCCGCAGGTCATGTTGCAGTTGGGGCATCCCCGTTGGGAAGACTTAATCTTCTCCATGGAAAACCCGCCAATAGCATCTGCATCCTCAAAAGTTCCTTCGCTGAAATTATATGTGGGCAAGACGCTGTTTTCTTGGCTCCATTCAATGGTCATCATTGTGCCTTGCCTTTTCCAAAAAGCATAGTTCGGCTTTGTCAAAACCTCTCGGTAGGCTTCAGCACCTAACTCCTTCAAATCTTTCGGGTAGGCGGCTGGCAACTCGCCAGAACCAACAATCACTAGGGCCTTCAAGTTTTTAGAGCCCATAACAGCGCCCATTCCCGGCCTTCCACCGCCTCTCCCCTTCTGGGAGACTATGTTGGCGAACTTCACAAGTTTTTCTCCAGCCTGTCCAATTTCAAGAATGCCCGCTGCTGGACCATAAACGCTTCTAAGCCTTTCCTCAACTTCAAAGGCGTTTAAACCCCAAAGTTCTTTGGCGTCGAGAAACTCAGTTATGCTGTCTTCTATAAGGAGAATTGTAGGCGATTCTGCCTTGCCCTCAATAATTATTGCATCATAGCCAGCCTTTCGCATTTGAACAGCGGCATAGGTTCCAATATTGCCGTCGCCGTAACCGCCGGTCAAGGGACTTTTGGCTGCGACAACAAGCTTACCGCTGCTTGGAAGGGCAAAACCCGTTAAAGGGCCAGCCGCAAAAATAAGCCTATTTTCTGGCGATAATGGGTCAACGCCGGGCTTAAGTTCATCCCAGAGGATTTTAACGGCGAAGCCTCTGCCGCCTAAAAATTTCCTAGCCATTTCAGCGTCATATTCCTTTGCCACGGCCTTCTGCTTGGTTAGGTTCACCCTCAAGAATTTGCCATTCCATCCAAACATAAACACACCAACTTAAAGCAAATTGCATATCGTAGCTTATAGCTAATAAAATTCACTGTTTGAAACGCTAAATCTGAAGCTTCTCCCGCTCGACACGCCTCTTTTTTATGCTTAAATCGCTCACTTTGAATTTCCTATCGCCGTAAAGAACCGCATATTCTTCGCCATCGTAAAGCGCGGCAGCTATCCTCCCTATGGCATCCGCCTTCATAATTCCGCTACCGCTGGCGCCGCCAACAACGATTAAATCTTTCTCTTCAAAAATCACCGGATGACCGTCCAAAGTGTTAATCTCATAAAGCCCAGCAAAAGCTGAATAGGGATGGCAATCCCTAAACTGTGGAAAGTATTTCACGAGAACTTGGTATATGCCATACTCATAGAAGCTCTTCTCAGGTTGCGGCTCATCCTCAAGCTTAAAAGCTCTTGGAAAGTCATCAGCATAACTAAGCCAAAAAACGCCTTCCGTTGGGAAAGGCCTCACCAAAACTCTTGGCCTAGGCAAAATTGTGAAGGGCATGCATCCAACAGAATTAAATCCTTCAGTGAACAGCAGCCGCTTTAGAGCTGGCTTTTTCGCCTCTATTGCGAAAACCTGCCTTTTTTTAGGCTTTATGAAACACTCAACCCCCACAGCGTCTAAAAGTTGGGGAATCCACGCGCCAGCCGCCAAAATTGTTTTCTCCGCCTTAATAATTCCAGAATTTGTTTTAACGCCGGAAACCCTGGATTCCTGCCAAAAGAAGGGTTCTCCAGGCAAGCCTAGAGGCTTGCATGGTTCAACAAGGAAGTCTTCAACCTTAACACCGTAGCGGATTTCCCCGCCAAGCTTTAGAAATTCCTCTTCGTAAAACTTGGTAACGCAGTCAGCGTCAATAATTCCAGCTTTAGGGATGAAAACACCCTTGTAAACGTCCTTCAAACCAATGATTTCAGCTTCCTCATCTCTTGCCAAGCGTACGTTTAACCCTAATCTTTTGGCAAGCTCCTCCGCCTCGTATTCTTCGTGTTTTAGGTTGCTGGCCGCTAAACCATTCAGAATCGGGCGCATTTCCTCGTATTCTCCGCTGCTTAGAAGCCAAAGATAACCAACAAAAGCCAGCTTCAAATCCACACTCAGCTGACTTTGCACATAAAAATAGAAGTCAACAGACGAGTCGGAAAGCAAATAATTCACCTTAGAAGAGAATAAGCAGCGAAAAGCCGACATGCTTTTTGCAGTGCTCCCTTGTCCAGCGGATTTAAATTTGTCAACAACTAAAATCCGTGAGGATGGATGTTTACGTTTAATGTGATAGGCGGTTGACAAACCAATAACGCCAGCCCCAACCACAACGGCATCATATTCGCTCACAGATTATCCTCAGCCCTTTCCAGAGTTTAAAGGCACAACCACCGTTGTAATAAAATTTGCCCCCCAAAGAACGCGCTTTAAAAGGGAATATTTATTTATTTCAAGGAACTTATGAAAATAAACTGTTCCTAGCATTCATGGTGATGTTATGAAGATGTACGCCAACGTTAAAGGATTTTCAACAGTAACCCTCATACTCCTAATAATAGTGTCCGCGATAATAGGCGGACTAATATCATATGCTTTCACAATCGCTTACTACGCAAAAATCCCCGAGGAAACCACCCTTACAATAACTGGCGTCTACATCAACAAGGAAAACGTCCGATCGTTTAACGTTAGCGTTTTAAATCCGTCATATTCGCCTTCAGATGCAAAGGTCTCCAGAATTGCAATAAGCTTGAAGGGAGAGAAACAGCTTTACGATGTCGTAGAAACAAAACCCTCTGTTGAAAACGGATTGGCAATTTCAAGAGGAGAAGCTTTAAACATAACATGCTTGAAAATTGCGAAAGATAATGTTAACATTACTTTCGGAGAGTTTGTCAGCACGTTTACCGGTAAAACAATCATTGTGCACGTTTTTGCCGAAGGGTCACCCGCCGCAAACATGGAAGTAGTCCTTCCGCTAGTCAAACTGGACATAGTTGCAGACTTTAACCCCAGCATTTCCTTCAAAAAGTTTAACATTACCTTAATTAACAGTCCCCAATCAGAAGTCAATATTACGATTACCAATATAATTCCAGGCTTAATAACCGTTGAAGAAATGGACCCTGATGTTAGAGTACAGCCAGTCACGATTTCGAGAAACGAGTCTAAGCTTTTCAGTTTTAATGGAAGCTGGTATGGTGTTACTAAAATCGGGCTCAGCATCGAAGCTGAGCAAGGATACATATTCCGCAAAGAGGTTGAAATGAAAACAGCTTATGCATCAATTCAAAAAGTTAGTTTTAACGAAAACCACACTGACTACTTTAACGTAACAGTATACAATTTTGCGGAATCGCAGATTCCTATAAATGTTGTAAAAATCGAGTGCACATTGGGAAATGGGACTAAGCTTCCCCCGCTTGACTGTAGTTCGGCTGAGATAAAGCCAAACTCAACAAAGGTGTTCGTGTTTTACTGGGATTGGAGTAGATACCGTGGAGAAGACATAACTGTTGTAGCTTTTTTCGCTCAAGACTTCCAAACTCCAGTATATGTCGCAACAACGCCTCCTCCAATAATAGTTAAAGTTTTGAACATAGCAAGTGCTTTCGATTTAAGGGATAAGGAACGCTTTAACATAACAATTCTAAACCACGCCTCATCACTTGAAGCTATAAACGTAACAAAAATTCTTGTGAAGAAAACTGGAGCAATATTGCATGTTAACAATGGATTAATCGATTCTAGCTTTAATAAGACGTTCAGCTGCAACTTTAATTGGACAGGTTTTCTCAAGGATTATGGCAGAAACTTAACATTAACGATATATGCTACCACTAACGAAACTTTAAGGGAATACGCATTTGATTTCGACTTCATTCTTCCAGTGGCAGAACTGGATGTAACAACCATAAACTGCACCACAATTGGTGGAACAAGATATCTGAATTTGACTATAAGGAACTCGGAGTACTCTTTGTGGAATCTTAAATTGTCAAAAATCGTTATAACCGTGCAAGGTTTTGCAAACCCATTGGAATACGTGCTTCCCAAAAATCAGACGAAAGTGAATATTGGCTGCGAAGTTATTTTGTTATGTCCGTTTGACTGGCAAAAATATCTTGGCAAAGATATAACCGTGACGGTGGTTACAGAAGAACTTGTGGAAGCTTCAGCGACATATACTATCCCGGAGACTTTTCCATAAGCTTTTATTCCTTCAGCGTCAGCCTTGTTTTAAGTGAGTGTGTGTTAGCTTGACCAATGTAAAGGTTACTGAAAGGGTGCGCACCATTGAATATGCCATCCGCGACGTTATTGTTTACGCAAGGGCGCTGGCGAAAACTGGCAGAAAAATTTATTACTTGAACATTGGCGACCCCGTGGCCTTCGATTTTGACACACCTGAACACATTAAACAAGCTTTATTTGAAGCGGTTAAAAGCGGGGTCAACGCCTATTCCACTTCTGAGGGTTTGCCTGAACTTAGGGAAGCCATAAGTGAGAAAGAAAAACGTCTAAACGGGGTTGACATTTCTGCAGAAGACGTTATTGTTACTTCGGGCATTTCTGAAGGCATCCAGATGGTTGTGGCGGCTCTTGTGGATGCCGGCGACGAAGTTCTTCTTCCAGGGCCAACTTATCCGCCTTACATTTCTTACACACGGTTTTTCGGTGGAAAGCCAGTCACTTATAGAACTGTTGAGGATGATGGTTGGCAGCCAGACATAGAAGATTTACGGAGAAAGGTTTCAAATAGGACACGGGCGATTGTTGTTATTAATCCAAATAACCCATGTGGAGCCCTTTACGATGCCAAAACGCTTAAGCAGATTTTGGATGTTGCCGCGGAACACCATATCCCTGTGGTTTCCGACGAAATCTACGACCAGCTTGTTTTTGAAAAGATTTTTGTCAGCACTGCAAGCCTTGCGAAGGACGTGCCAGTCATAGGGCTAAACGGCTTTTCTAAGGCTTATTTGATGACTGGATGGAGGCTTGGCTACATATACTTCCACAGTCCAAAGGGCGAACTTAAAGAGTTGAAGGAGTGTGTGGAGAAGGAGGCGAGGATAAGGCTTTGTGCGAACACGCCCGTGCAGAAGGCCGGTGTGGCTGCCTTGAAAGGTCCGCAAGACCATGTCCGCGAGATGGTTTCAAAACTTAAGGCCAGAAGAGACTATGCTTGGAAGAGGCTTAACGAAATTGAGGGAGTAAGCTGCGCCAAACCAGAAGCCGCGTTCTATGTTTTCCCAAAAATTCACGGTGTAGGCTCTAAATGGAGGACAGACCTCGACTTTGTGCTAGAACTTTTAAAGGAGACAGGAGTGCTTTTCGTGCATGGATCTGGCTTCTGTCCAGTTTACGGCGCTGGCCATGTACGGGGCGTTTTCTTACCGCCTATCGAAACCCTTGAAGAGGCTTTAAATCTCGTTGAAGAGTTTATGGGAAGGAATAGGTGAAGGGTTGAGGAGGGCTTATCCTTTATAGAATGTATGTGGCCTTCTATTGGTAAATTGGCACTCCATGTTTCGGGTCTTGGACAAGCTTTGGAAACTCTTCCATAAGCCTCCGTGTTATGGGGCCTGGTTTTCCGTTGCCTATTTGCCTCTTATTTATTTCTCTGACGGGAACTATTTCCGCTGCGGTTCCTGTAAGGAAGACTTCGTCGGCTGTGAAAAGCTCGTAGGGCGTGATGTTCTTCTCCACCACTTCATATCCGAGGCTTTTGGCAAGTTCTTTAACTGCTTCGGCCGTTATTCCAGGCAGCGCTCCGGTGTAGTTTGGCGGCGTGTATATTCGTCCATTTTTAACTATGAATATGTTTTCTGCCGCGCCTTCGCATATGTAGCTGTTTTTGTCTAGGCATATGGCCTCGTCTACCCCGTTTATGTTGGCCTCTATTTTGGCTAATATGCTGTTTAAGTAGTTTAGTGACTTTATCTCATGGGTTGTCGCATCCACTGGGTCCCTCTTAACCCAAGTTAACATTGCTGTTATGCCTTTCTCTTTTGCCTCGCCTTTGTGGAGGGCAATTGTGTCGGTTATCACAATTATTGTAGGTTTTTGGCATTTCCTAGGGTCTAAGCCTAAATCACCCACGCCTCTTGTTACTACTAGGCGTATGTAGGCGTCTTTCAACTGGTTTCTGCGAAGTGTTTCTAAAACAATTTTTATCATTTCCTCTTTGCTAACGGGAATTTGCAGCATTATAGCATGGGCTGAACGGTAAAGCCTGTCAATATGTTCCTTAAGCTTAAACACTACACCGTTGTAGGCGCGGATTCCTTCGAAAACTCCATCCCCGTATAGAAGCCCATGGTCGTAGACGGAGATTTTTGCCTGGGATTTTGGGTAGTACTCGCCATCTACATAGACAAACAACTCTTTATCCAATACTGGCTCCCCTTTGCGGAGAACAGAAATTTTTCCCTTAGAGTTGATATGTGTTTTGGCAGTCTACGCTAGCCTTATTCATGCCTAACCGTAAAATTGAGGTCTTTTAGAAACATGCTTGGGCATGGGCAGAGGCTTGAAGGGCTTGCCTTCAACGTGTCTTTTAATTTCGCCTAAAAGTTCTTCCAGTGTCATTCTGCGTATTTTCTTCGCTTTTCTATCTCTGATGGGGAGAACTTCTGACTCTATTTCCTTTTGTCCAACGACTATTATGTAAGGTATCCACTCCATTTCGGCTTCTCTCACCCGTTTTTGCAGTGTTAGTGGTCTATCTTCTATGTCCACTCGGATTTGGTGGGCTTCAAGCTTTTCCGCCATTTCTTCACAGTGTTCGAGGAATTTTTCTGACATTGGAATTATGCGCACCTGTGTTGGCGAAAGCCAGAGGGGCAGCATTGGCGGTTCTCCTTTCTGCTGTTGTTTGTAGGCTTTTTCCAAAAGGGCGTATATGCAGCGTTCAACAGCACCGCTGGGTGAGCAGTGCAGTATAAGCGGATAATGCCTCTCGCCTTTTTCGTCGACATAGGTTATGTCGTATCTCTTGGCGTTTTCCACGTCTATCTGATCTGTCGATAATGCTGCAGCCTTATCCTGATTGTCTACGAAGTTGAAATCCCATTTAAGCCTGAAATAGAAGAAGGGCTCCTTCCACATTTCAACCAAAACTGGTTTGCCGAAAATTTCAGCCAAACCTACGATAAAGTCCCTGTTTTCTTCGTAGAAATCTTTTGTGAAGCGAATTGCCGCCTCATAATCGTCTCTTGTTAGGCCTATACCCTCTAAGACTTGCATAGAGAGTTTAAACCTTGTTATGAACTCTTTTTTGGCTTGTTCTAGGTCTGCGCAGAAGGCGTGGCAGTCTGGCATTGTAAAAGCCCTAAGCCTTCTTAGGCCTACCACTTCGCCGCTTTTCTCCCGTCTGAAGCTGTAGCGGGTTAACTCGTAAACTTTTAGGGGCATGTGCCTATACGAAAACTGCGTGTCATGAACCATCAGGAACTGTCCAAAACACGCGGCGAACCGCAGGAAAAGTTCCTTGTCCTCGGATTTTAGGAGGTACTGCCGTGCTGGGAAACGGTTTAGATAGTCCGCTAGGCTTGGGTGGCTAAAATCGTACATGACTGGGGTTTCAACTTCCATGGCGCCGTACTCTACAACTTTAGCGGTTACATACTGTTCTATAAGCGATTTTATGAGTCTGCCCTTTGGATACCAGCGGATGTTTCCAGGGTCGCTTCCAGCCTCATAGTCGGCTATTTCTAGGCGCTTCATTAATGGCACGTGAGGAGGCATCTGTTGGCTGGCTCTAACCTTGGATATTTCATATTTTGCAAACTTCTCTAGGTTTTCATGCCCCCTAAAGTCAAACTCTTCCACTGGAACCATTTTGCCGTCTGGCTGCAGAATATACCAGTAGGAGACGAGTTTCTCCTCGGCTTTTAGGGCTTCTGAAACTTTTTCAGCCTCCTCCTTCTCTGCTTTTGTCGGCAATATGACGCGGGACTGCTCCGCTAGTGGGTGTCCTTTTATGGAGATTGTGAACTGCTTGTTCCAGCCGAAGGGTGCACGGTATGTTTCTATGCCTTCCTTCTTGGCGTAAGCTTCCATGGCTCGGACAACTTTTAACGCTTCAGAAGGTTTTGCAAGGTTGCTGCTTAAATGGGCGTAGGGGTATATCAAAACGCGGTTTACCTTCAACTTCTCAAGAAAAGCTTTAACCTCGTCTATGGCTTTGCGGGCTACCGTCTCGTCGTCCCCTTCCTCCACAGCCGTGAACAGTACGACTATTTCTTCTAGGCGTTTAGCCTCTTTGTCTGTTTCTTCGGCTATGGCTATTTCCTTCTGAATAGGCTTGTACTCGATGTAGTTAGAGTGTAATTGCAGTATCCGCATTTTCGCCTCTTTCCCCCTATTTACGTGCCCTTATACCGCCACTGTTCAATTTTCCTCTCCTTCTTGGTTCTCTTCTTATACTCCTTATAGTGGTTTTCGCATAGATATGCGCGTCTCTCGCTGCTGCCTATGCTCAGCCCCGCCATTCTAACTTTTTCCGCTGAGAGGGAGCGGGCGGCTTCTTTGCCGCATCCGGAAACACTGCATTTTACGCCTTTCCCAACTTTTCCCAAGGCAAACCCTCTTAGCACGCGCGTTTTAAGGCTTTAAACTAAATAAAATGCACTTAATGCTTAATTCCTTTTTCATAAAGCAGATTTGCCCTTCTGTAAATTTCGTCCCTGTCGCCCAAAAATGTTGGGCCAACACCTTCCACAACCGTCGAGGCTGCTGCTGAGCCAACACACCCACACCATAGAATTTCCTTGCCTCTGACATATTCAGCCAAGAAACCACCAATAAAAGCGTCGCCAGCACCAGTAGGGTCCACAAGCTTGTTAGGCGTGTAGGCGGGGATTTCATAGGCTGTTCCCTCAACGGATAACATTGCTCCTTTAGCTCCCAATGTTACTATGACGGTTTCAACGCTGAAATCGTGAACTGTCCTTATGGCAGCCTTTAAATCCGCCACGTCGGTGACAGCCTCAATCTCATCTTGCGAAGACTTATACACGTCTATTAATCCGAGTATGCGCTTGTCCTTTAACAGTTCATTCGCAACGAATCCATTTTCATCAAAAACTCGAACAAGCCCTTGGGGGTCTAGGGATAGCACTTTAGCTGATTTTGCCAGTTTTTCAGCAACTTCGTACGAAATTTCGTTGGCTACTGGCGCCAAGTGGACAACTTTGGCTTTTATGGTTTTTTGCAAGTCTTCAACGGTTATTGGCGGCGCTTTGCTTGTCAGTCTCAAGACGCGATTAGATAGGTCGCTGTTGTATTTTAGTTCAAACCTTGTTGTTTTCTCCTGTTTGAGTTTGGCAACTTCTGCGAGGTTTACGCCCTCTTGGTTTAGCCACCAAAAATAGGCTTCGGGAAAGTCTCCTCCAACCTTTGAGATTATAGAGACGCTTGCGCCCAAACGTCTGGCGGCAAGGGAAACGTAAGCCGCGGAGCCTCCCAAAATAATGTAGGGCAGCGGCCTATTAGGAAAACTTATCGAGTCTATGCAGAGATGCCCAACCGAAACAATGTCAAAATCCATCGAAATTCGTCCAAATCAGATTTTGGATTGTAGCAGAAGAATAGCTTTAGCCAGGTCTCCTTCACATTCTTCTAGGGCTTTTCTAGCTTCTTCCAAGCTTTTGCCGGTTTGGTCAGCCACAAGCCTCACATCCTCCTCTGGTATGGTTAGCTTTCGTTCAACAGCCTTCTCTGTTATTTTTCCACCAGCCACTTGGAACATTTTCTGTCCTTGGATGTCTACAACGGCGACTTCTGGCCTTTCAATGATTATTTCTTTACCACAGGTTTTTATGATGACTTGTTCAACGTCTGGGACTGCGTCCATGCTTAGGCCCATGCGCTGCATCATGCGTTTGGCTTCTCGGGGGCTTATGCGTCTACGCATCAAACGGCCTTCATCTCCCTAAACACTAACTAACCTACTTAGGCTTCTTATACTTAACCTTCCTCCAGAAATCCCCGTCTAACCTTCACCGCTACACCAGTTTTAAAGGCCAGCATCTCCTCGCCGGACAAAACAGCTCTGCCAACGGCCAAAACTCTACCGTCCTCGTCAACAACAATAACTTCGTCTCTGGGACGAATTTCCCTATCAGCCTTAACAACATGCACGGCGAAAACGTCGCCACCTTCAGCTATAAACTTTGAAGAATCCTTTTTAACTGTGACAAGGCATCTGGCCGGAATATTATTTTCAACAATTCTCTTTGCTCCATCAATGCTTAAAGAGAAAAACCCATCCATCGGGCGAAGAGTGGCAAGCCTCTTCCCATTCAAGTAAATATAGCGTATTCTGCCAGTGCGCTTCGAATAGACTAATTCCACATTTTCTGGAAACAGTTTTTCACCCACGCCTTTACCAAACTGATAATCTGCCACACTTCTAATACGGTTAAGAGGGTTTTCCAACACAAACACCATCTATTGTGGAATTGTTTATTCGACAACTATAAACATAACTAAGCGTCAAATATTAAAAGAGTTCACAGAGAAGGAGCGCCCATTAAGATTGCGCTGCGAAGTTTGTGGGAGAAAAATCCACGGTAAGCCGGTTAAAGCCATTATTGAAGGAGCAAAGCTAACCGTGTGCGGCGAATGTGCAAAACACGGCACGATAATATTGGAAGAACCAAAACAAGCTCCAATGCCAAAATTAAAACAAAAAACAGCGGCGCCCCAGCAATTAAAGGCTTCCAGCATGTTGAAAACGCAGAAGGCTGTAGAAGCCGCGTTGGAGCTTGTGGAAGACTATGATGTGAGAGTGAGGCAAGCAAGGGAAAAAATGGGCTTAACCCACGAGGAATTGGGTAAAAAGATAAACGAAAAGGTCTCAGTTCTGAAAAAAATAGAAACGAGAAAAATCAAGCCGGACGATAGGCTTGCAGCCAAACTTGAACATGCATTAAAAATAAAGCTTCTCGTGCCCGCCTCCGAGGAAAAGACTCCTAAAGCTGCTGCCTCTAAACCATCAAGCCGCAGCCTCACCCTCGGAGACCTTGTGCAGTTTGATAAGGGTAAAGCGGAGGAGAAAGCCTAACGAAAGCAATCATCGTACAGCGTCGCCGATCTTTCGAGCCATCCACCCTTGACGAGCTCAAAAGCCTAGCTGAATCAGCCGGCTACACTGTTGTCGGCAAGATGGAGCAAGTGCGAGCTCCAGACCCCCGCTATCAAGTAGGCTATGGTAAGATTAAGGAACTCGCCGAACTCGTGAAGGCGACTGGCGCCCAAAAAATAATTTTTGACAACCCGTTGAGGCCCGTTCAAGCCTACAACATAGCCAAAGAAACAGGTGTGGAGGCGATAGACCGTTTCCAGCTAATCCTCGAAATATTCGCGAGGAGAGCCACAACAACGGAGGCGAAACTGCAAATTCAATTAGCTAGACTCAAATACGAGCTGACAAGGGCGAAGGAGAAAGTGCGCCTAGCCAAAATGGGTGAACAGCCTGGCTTCATGGGGCTTGGCGCCTATGAAGTGGACGTTTACTATGAGACTGTTAAGAGGCAGATACAAACCATAACAGAAAAGCTTAGAAAAATTCGAAGAAAACGCGTCCTGCACCGCGAAAGAAGAATGGAACTGGGTTTTCCATCAATTTCTTTGGCGGGATACACGAACGCTGGGAAAAGCTCATTGTTCAATGCCTTAACAGAGGAGGAGGTGCCAGTAGACAATGCCCTTTTCACAACTTTGTCGACAACCACGAGGCTCGTGAAGTTTTCTAGGAAAAAGTTTCTTTTAACGGACACTGTTGGTTTCATAGACCGTTTGCCACTAACCCTCATAGAGGCTTTCCATTCAACATTGGAGGAAACCATCTATTCAGACCTTATACTGCTTGTCGTAGACTTGAGCGAGCCGTTGGCTACCGTTGAAAAGAAACTTTCCGTATGCCTAGAAACAATAGACCGTATAGGTGCTTCAGGCATCCCTATAATAACAGCCCTTAACAAAATCGATCTGCTGTCTGAAACAGAACTCCAACAGAAAATGGAGAACCTCAAAGAGAGGGCGCCAAAACTGGTGCCAATATCCGCCATATATGGGCTTAACCTAAACCAGTTAAAAGAAGAAATAACCAAAACCTTGCGAAATTATGCACGGGCTTCGTTTAGACTTCCCATGTCAAGCGAGGCAATGCCCTTCCTCTCATGGCTTTTCAGCCGCACGGATGTCCAAGAAATAAAATATGCTGGGGATGAGGCTCATGTGGTTTTTGAGGCAGTACCATGGTTTGCTGAAAAAGTGAAAAGTCGTGTTGAAGAACTTGGTGGAAAAATTGAAAGCTTCCAATACTGAAAACCAGCCCAAAATCTTCGTCTTAAGATGGGGCCACCGCCCCAAAAGGGACTTGCGGTTAACCACCCACGTGGCCTTAACAGCCAGAGCCCTAGGCGCCTCGGGCTTTATACTATCAGACATAGAAGACGAGAAGATAAAAGCAACTGTGGAAAAGGTTGTGAAAAACTGGGGCGGCCCCTTCCATTTTGAAATGGGCACTTCATGGAGGAAGGTTGTCAATGAATGGAAGGCTAAGGATGGAGTAGTTGTCCACCTAACGGCTTACGGTGAAAATATTCAAACAAGCGATGTAATGCAAAGAATCAAAGCGCTTGGCAAGGACATCTTGGTCATTGTGGGAAGCCAAAAAGTTCCAGGAGAGTTTTTCTCGCCAACAGTTTCAGACTTTAATGTGGCGGTTGGAAATCAACCCCACTCTGAATGTGCGAGCCTAGCGGTTTTCCTAGACAGATTCTTTGAAGGCAAAGAGCTTACAAAAACCTTCGAAGGCGCTAGGCTGATGATAGTTCCTCAGAAGAGGGGCAAAAAAGTGATTAGAAAAGTTGATTCTGAGTCTGAAGCCAGAAAAGAGATTTAAATTAAGATTTGCAAATATATAAGTAGAAGTGGTTCAACGATTGAGCAGACAAGGGTCTGTTATGTTGTCAACAATCGACGACGCCGCATTGATGAAGGTTGCTGAAGCCTTAGGCGAAGAAGAAGCTGTAAAACTAATTGAAATACTGAAAAATTCAGACGAGATTACAGACGACGAAATTGCAAACAAGACGGGGATAAGGCTTAACAACGTGCGCAAAATCCTTTACAAGCTCTACGACCACTCGTTGGTGAGCCTAAGAAGAACAAGGGACCCCAAAACAGGATGGTTCATATTCCACTGGAAACTGCAGCCAGAACAGCTGGAAGGCTTCATACTAAGTCAAAAACGAAGGGTTTTCGAAAAACTGAACATTCGATTGGAGTACGAGAAAAACCATGACTTCTACTACTGCCACACGCCAGGCTGTAAGCGAGTTCCCTTCGAAGAAGCCGTCGAACTGGTTTTCAAGTGTCCCACATGTGGCAAACCATTAATGCATTACAACAACGAAAAAATAGTCAAGGTCTTAACCCAGAGGGTTGAACAGTTAAGGAAGGAGCTGAGTGAGTGAAAAGCTCCCAACAAGAGAGCAAGCCCTACAAATTTTACGGGAAAGCGGCTGTTCAAGAAACGTTATAAAACACTGTGAAGCAGTAACGGAGCTGGCGGTTGAAATTGCCAAAAAATGCATCGAAAAGGGCTTAAGTGTCAACTTGGAAATCGTGGAAATAGGCGCCCTTCTCCACGATATTGGACGAGCAAAAACCCACAGCGTTCACCATGCTGTTGCTGGAGCACGAATCGCTGAGGCACTAGGTTTGCCAGCGCCAATAACAGCCATCATCAAGAGGCATGTGGGCGGCGGAATAACGGCCGAAGAAGCCAGAAAACTCGGATGGCCAAAGGATGTCTATATGCCACAAACACTTGAAGAGAAAATAGTCGCTTATGCAGACAAACTCGTAGAAGGCTCGAAAAGAGTTCCTATAGAAAAGACTATAGAAAAATTTTCAAAAGAACTGCCGCCGCCAGCGGTTGCACGAATAAAAAGGCTTCATAGGGAAATGTCAGCTCTAATTGGAGACTGCCAATGCCCACGGTAATGTTGGCCTCAAAAATTCACGGAAATTATCATCACTTGAAACTTGTTGAAGAATACGTAAAGTCATCCCTTCAAGGCTTAAAGGTCAAAATAGAAAACGTCGAAGCCACACCAAACAAATGGCTTCAGTTGACTTTCTCCGGCGAGGATGAAAAGGCTGCTTTAAGCTACCTTGAAAAAGAGGTAGGCCTATGCCCAGTTAACATTAAAAGCTTGCAAAAGTTCTCAATGATAAGAGGGTACATAACAAGTTTAGGCGAGAGCAGAGATGAAATCCACGCAGATATTGGAGTAACATTTCCAAAAGCTGTGGTTGCAACCGTCCCACTGCAGCGCCTACAATCCCAGCTTGCAGACGGAAGAAAAATCGCTCTACACAAAATAGTGGAGCTTTATGGTTTTTCAGAAAACGCGCCAATAACAATCAAAATAACAAGTTTAAGCGAAAACCGTATAGAAGCGGAAATGGCAGAAGTCCAGCTGGCGACATATAAACGATGGGTGAAATCCCTCCTCGACAGACTCATAGTCATAGGCGCCTCCCAGCAGGAAATAAGGAAGGCCTTAAAATATTCAAAATGCCAAAACGACATTGTGGCAATAGAACCACTGGGGCTCTTTGAATACGCAGTCGTGTGCAAGCTTGGAACAGACGCCGTTGGGCTAATCCCAAAAGTCGGCAAGCACCTACCAAACACAAAACTGGCAACTTTCAACCCAAGAACACTACGAAAATTCTTCGAAGGCCTATACATCACTTAAGCATCAAGCCCCTGTTATGCAAAACAAAATGGGCCGGGCCGGATTTGAACCGGCGACCTTCGCCGCGTGAGGGCGACGTCCTAGCCTGCTAGACTACCGGCCCTTGGCTTTTTATTTATCATGAATTATTATTTCTGCTTCATAAAACCTTTTTCAAAAGTTCATGAAACGTATAGGGGCGATCTTTATGAAAGATTTAGGAAAAACTGAGCGTTTAGATCCTTGGGGGAAAGCGGACGCGGTTATGTTGCTTTTGTGTTTTATAGCCTTCGCCGTTTTGGGATATTTGCTTGTGAATCGTATTTTATCTTGAAAGGGGGAGCGAAATAGCCTTTCAACTGGTCTCTTCTTTCTTGACTACTATGTCTTTAACCTTTTTAACCCAGGGGATGAAGAAGCAGTCTTCCTCGAACCATTCTAAGAGTTCCTTTTTGATAGTGTTGGCTTTTTCTTCGGCACTTTCGTCAACCAGCTCAAAGGTTATTACTGCTAACGTGCGTTTCATTTTCAATCACCTCTTCCATAAGCATACGGGTCTCCAGTTTTTAAAGGATGTTTCACTCTAGGATTTATCCCAAACACGGATTCGAAACAAAACAGACTGTCAATCTGCCCTGCCCTCATCCTTGGGAAACATAAATAAGCACCTATAAGTTAAATAAATTTCAGTCATGAAAAATCTGGCCGAGGTAGCTCAGCCTGGGAGAGCGCCCGGCTGAAGACCGGGTTGTCGCCGGTTCAAACCCGGCCCTCGGCACTTTTATGGACTTTTGGCACTGTCTTCATTAGTTTCTGGCGGAAAATGGGTTGCTATCGCGTTTTATTTTCTCTAGCCCCTCCCTCTATAGTTTTGGTTGTGGGGAAAGCCAAAAGCGGCCTACCCTCTCTATAGCTTTCGAGGGAATGTTAGGATACGGAGTTTAGGTTTTTGAGCTCGCTGTTTAGGGGTTTAACATTGCTTGATTCATTACTTTTGGGACATCCACATCTGTCATTTGGTTAAATCAGTTTTTGCTGCTGGAAAGGTTTATAAAGGTAATACTTTTCATTATAAAAGTATTACGAGGGTTTGGAATGCATATACCTGACGGTTACTTAAGCCTTGAAGTTTCCGTTCTCATGAGCATCGTGTCTGCGGTCTTTCTTGTTTGGTGTTGGAGAAAGGCTAAGGCTGCTTATCCGAAGTCTTTTGCCTCGTTGTTGGCTGTTTCAAGCGCATTTGTATTTGTTGCTCAAATGATTAATTTTCCAATAGCTTATGGGACAAGTGGCCATTTGGTCGGCGGCACTTTTCTCTCAATTGTTTTAGGTCCATATGCAGCGGTTCTCAGCATGACAATTGTCTTGTTGATGCAGGCATTATTTTTTGCTGACGGTGGAATATCAGCCTTGGGAGCAAACATTTTCAACATGGCTGTGATAGGTGGATTAAGCTTTTTCCTGGTTAAGCTGATTGCTGGCAATTCTGTAAGGGGAAAACGTTTCGCCTTAGGTGTTTTTGTTTCCTCTTGGGTTTCAGTTGTTTTGGGAGCTTTAGCTTGCGGTTTAGAAATAGGAGTCTCACCAGTTTTTTCGCAAGCTGGCGGAATAGCTGTAACAGTTCCAGCTATGCTTTTCTGGCACGTGTTAATTGGGCTTGGTGAGGCGGCGATAACAACAACTTTCACGACGCAGTTGTATAGGCTTCAGCCAACAATCCTAAACGGTTTAGCATTCTTCAAGAGGAATGCCAATTGAAAGGATATGTTAAAGCCTTAATCATAATAACATTGGGCTTTGCAATTTTAGTGCCCTTCGCTTCAACCTATCCAGATGGGCTGGAGAAGGTGGCTGAAACCTTAGGCATAGAAGAGCCGGAACCCTTATGGGAGGGACTAATGCCCGACTACACGCTGCAAACGGTGGAAAATCCTTACGTGTCAACTTTGCTGGCGGGCTTCTGTGGAATGCTCCTCGTTTTAGCCTCGTCCTGCATCCTTGGAAAAGCTATATCCCAATCCAACTGAAATTGATTTAGACCAATGAACTGGTTATTCTCGGCTTGCAAGGATAACTATGTAATCAGCTGTGTCCGCGCACATGTCGGCGGCATGTTCAATAAACTCCACCAGGTCGTCAAATATGACCATTGAGCCGCTGTCCATTTCCTTTCCATACTTGATAAACAAAGCTTTAGTTTTCAAGTAGTCGTCGTCTATTTTCTTTTCAATCTCCTCAACTTTTTTCGCTCCGTTTATGGCTGCAGAGGAGTCAACAGCTATTTTTTCGATGCTCCCCCTTAAAGCTTGGGCGCAGTCGACAAGCAAAGCCGTTGTGTGAGCGGTGTTTTCCCATAACTCCTTTGGGATTTTTGCGTCTTCCAGCATTTTTATGCATCTCCCAGCGTCTTTCACGTGGTCGGCGAGGGTGTCAAGCCTTTTCACAAGGTGCATTAAGTCTTCGCGGTATTCAGCGAATAAAGCCACTCCCTTTGAAAGCTCCTTGAAAACTTCGGTTCTTAGCCTGTCAACTTCCTTTTCCACTTTGAAAATGTTTTCTATGTGCTGCATGGCCTCTTTTCTATTGTTTTCCGCCATTTTCTGCATGCCTAGATTGAGCAAGGTTACGGTGTCAAGGGCTTTTGTTATCTGCTCTTGTGCCAGGTCTAGGGCTTTTGTTCTCCGCCGCCTCTCAAACCACGCGTAGCTTTTACTTTCCAAAGCTTTTCATCCCACTACCACATAGTCTAATGCAATGCTTAATAACACTTTTCAGAAATTAACCTTCCTCTTTTTCGGCAACCCAGTAGGCTTTAGCCTCGCCGCCTTTGGCAATAACATGTTCCTTCTTGAAAATGGGAGCCTCCCTCTTATAACGCTCAACGGCTTCCCTCAAGACGGGGAAAACATTTTCCCTATGAGAACCAGCCACTAGAACGTAAACGAGGTCTTCGCCGACATCGAATTCGCCAAGCAAGTGGTGTATTTGAACATCCACTATGCCTTCCCTATTTTTCAAGTCTTGGCATATCTTCGATAACACGTCATTAGCCCCTTCTTCATAAGCTTCTATTTCAAGCTTCTGGACTTTGTCTCCCGTGGAGGTCTCGCCGCGGACAACGCCCACAAAAACAGCTATGGCTCCAGCCTTTCGGAAATCTGGTTTGCCCTTTACTTCCGCCATCAATTTTTCAAGGGATAAAGTGCCTTTCTTATGAACATGCTGAGTCGACATTGTGCACCCCGCACTAGAATAGGTGACGCATTTTTAAAAGGTTAAGTTACCTTGATTAGCCTTTCAGCCAAGCCAGAAAGCCTTTTATGGTATTCCAAGAATCTTTCACGGGCTTCTTTAGGTGTGATTTCCGAAAACTTTATTGTGTCGTTTGGTTTTGCCTGTCCAAGCATATCCAAATCCGGAGTTGTTGCAACGGCTATTTTCGGGTAGCCTCCAGTTGTTTGGGCATCTTTCATTATGATGATAGGCTTCCCGTTCCTTGGAACTTGAATTGCTCCTGGAAGAAGGGCGTCTGATATTATTTCCGCCCTACCCTTATGTTCTATTGTTGGGCCTTCGAGGCGGTAGCCCATTCGGTCAGACTCTATCGTAACCTTATATTGGCTTGAAAATAGGGTTTTTATCCCTCTTTCCGTGAACATGTCAGCTTGAGGGCCCAAAACAACGTGCACCGTAAAACTGCCCGTGAACTGGGGCACAAGGTTTTCCGGAAGTTTATACTCAACATCGAGGAGGGAAACATCGAATCCCATGATTATGTCTCCAGCCTTTAACGGTCTGCCTTCGATTCCGCCGAATTTACCCCGTACATAGGTTGATCTGCTTCCAAGAACTATGGGTGTGTTTATCCCCCCTCGGATGGAGAGGTAGCTTCTGCATCCGCCTTCCACTTTCCCTAGGGAGATTATGTCTCCTTTATGCACGGTTAAAGTTTGCCACATGGGTGCGTCCTCTCCATTAACTTTCACGGAAATCCTGCCGCCAGCTATAGCTATCTGCGTGTCCGTTAGGACTTGGAGTTCCGGTCCGATGAGGGTTATCTCCAGGCACGCATCATTAGGGTTGTTTGCGACTAAAGTGTTCGCCGCAACAAAGGAAAACATGTCCATGGCGCCTGAAATCGGAACCCCATATTTTAAATAGCCATATCTTCCAAGGTCCTGCACGGTTGTGAAGAATCCCGGCTTTAAAACATGCAAAAAATTCATTGCGTGTGTTCCTCAAACAGCGGCTTATAAATGCCCTTTTGGACAAGTTCTTCAATGTTTTTGAATTCCTGTTCTGAAATGGGTTTAAACCTAACAGTATCTCCTGGCTTCAGCAGAGCTGGAGGATGCCACTGCGGGTCAAAAAGTTTTATGGGCGTTCTGCCTATTATTCGCCACCCTCCCGGAGCCTCACATGGATATATCCCAGTCTGTTTTTCTGCAATGCCAACAGAGCCAACTGGAACTTTTAAACGCGGAGTTTCGAGGCGGGGCGTTGCAATCTCTTCTGGGACATCGCCAAGATACGGGAATCCGGCAACAAAGCCTATCATGTATACTCTATAATCTTTTCCGGAATGCAGTTTAACCACCTGCTCCTCTGTTAAACCGTGATATTCTGCTACAAACTTCAAGTCTGGCCCATAGTTGCCGCCGTATACAACGGGAACTATGAGCCTTCTGGTTTGGGCCTCTATGGGCTTTTCCTCAATGGTTTTTTCAATTTCCTTGAGTTGGGATACAAGTTGCTCGTAGCTTGTCTCCGCTGGGTTGTAGCGGATAAGCAGCGACCTATACGTAGGGACAAGCTCCACAATCCCCGTTATTCCAGCCTTCTCAACGGCCTCGTTTAAGGCTATGACTTTACGGTTTACCTCCAAACAGGTTATATCTCCAAACTCAACTGTCAAGGCAGTGTCGCCTAAAGGCAAGTAGCGGGCAGAGGGATAAGCTCCGTTCATGGCAAATCTTTAATCATATAAAATGGCTTACGGGTTTAACCTCTACGCCCGCCTTGGCTAGTCCGCTTCTCAAGACTTGGGCGAGTTTTATGGCTGTTGGAGTGTCGCCGTGGACGCAGATGGTTTGCACAACGCCAAGCTCCACTATTTCGCCGTTAAAAGCCTCCACCAACCCTTCTTTTACAGCTTTCACAGCTCTTTCAACAACCTTTTTCGGCTCTTCAATTATGGAGCCAGGCTTTTTCCGTGAGACCAAACTTCCGTCTGGGTTGTATGCCCTATCAGCGAAAAATTCATGGGCGACGCGGAGCCCAACTTCAGCGGCTGTTTTGGCCAAAGCGGATTTGGGCGGTGCAAAAACTATCAAGTTTCCATCCAGCTCCACTATGGCCTCTGTTATGGCTCTGGCTAGTTCCGCGTCTTTTAAGGCGGTGTTGTACATGGCGCCGTGGGGTTTTACATGTTGAAGGTTAACGCCGAAAACTTTGGCGAAGCCTTGAAGGGCGCTAACCTGATAAATAATGTAGCTTTTTGCTTCTTCATATGTTAGCTGCATTTCTCTCCTTCCAAACCCCATGAGATCCGGATACCCTGGATGGGCTCCGACGGCTACGCCATGCTTTTTTGCAAGGGCTATTGTCTGCTCCATTGTTAGGGGGTCTCCGGCGTGGAAGCCGCATGCAATGTTTGCGGAGGTTATGTATGGCATTATTTCAGCATCGTTCCCCACTTTGTAGGCTCCATAACTTTCGCCCAAATCGCAGTTTATGTCAACTAAAAACTTCAATTATTACCACCAGAAAAGTTAGGTTTTCAGGTATTTTCGCATATCCTCCAAAGCAGCTGAGGGGAGTGGCAAATCCTTCATGGTGAGTAGGCCAGCTGGCGCGTTAAGCACTTTTGGAATGGCGTTAATAACCATTGCAACTGTGCCTATGTCTCCGTGGATGCATGGCTGTATTTTCTGCTTGACTGTTGGAATGCCCGTGATTGTTATGGCGTCATATTCTTCCCTTGCCCCAATATAGGCTTGAAAGTCGAGAACTATGACTTCTTTTCCAGCCATGAAGCCCCTTGCCGTCTGCCTCAACCCTGCAACCTTTCCAGCTTCAACTTTTATGAAATCGCTTTTAACGGGCTTTTTGGCTATTACTGGTTCGACAGGATCAGCCTTTATCCTATCAAGCTTCCATGCTAAAGCGTCTGCTATCATGGCTATAGACTGTTCAAGACCCACGTGTCCCGTGATTTGTCCAGCTTCGATTTTTTGCCTAAATTCTTCCACGGCTAGCCCGGCGCCTATCTTTTTCTGGAAGGGTAGTCGCCTTGTGGCAGCATCCATAACCCTAACTGCTTCAATTTTTTCTATTTGCTGGCAGACTGCTGTTAAGGTTATCACAAGCGTATCCATCAGAAAACCCGGGTTTATCCCGGTGCCCAGAACGGTTACATCGTGTTTTTTGGCTAGGGCATCTAACTCCTTTGCAATTTTGGGTTCCGAGTATTGAGGGTATGAGAGCTCCTCGCATGTGGATATTACATTTACTCCATGCTTTATGAGGGATGCTATTTGCGGATAAGTGTCTTTGAGGTAGGATGATGTTGTGTGGATGGCTATGTCTGCATCTGTCGCCGAAAAAAGTTTGTCAACACTGCTGAAAACTGTTACGCCAAGCTTCTTTTTAAAGCCTAACACTTCGCCTAAATCCTTGTCCACCTTATCTTTTGCTATGTCAACCGCGCCAACAATCTTCAATCCCTTCTTTTCCAGGAGGGCCTTGGCGATTAAACTGCCGACAGCGCCCACTCCATACAAAACAACTTTGATTTCTCTCATTGTTCTCCCTCGTTTACGGTTCAATGTGATTTTTGGCGTATAAAAGAAATGCGTTTATACTTATAGAAGCGGCTTGGTAAAGTCTTTACATTTGTAAAGTTTATATGATTGGGGTTTCCCAGTAATAGAGAAGGGTTGACCCCAACTTTGGATAACGCGAAGGCCATAGCATATAAAAAGGCTCTTTCAGAATGCATAGATGCTGAGAAGCTAAAGTTTTGCTTCGAATGTGGCATATGCACAGCGTGCTGCCCCATGGCTGAACTGCTAGGAGAAGGCTACAATCCGCGAAATCTTCTAGAAAGAATCTTCATAAACATGGAAGAGGCTTTGGCTTCCGAAGAGCTTTGGCTATGTGCATGGTGTTACCGATGTTATAGACATTGCCCCCAAGCCTTAAAACTTCCAGAAATATTCCTCCACATTAGAAGATTAGCAGTTAAGCATGGATACAAACAGCCTTTTGAAAACGCCGTCAAAAAAATCGTTACAGCAGTTCCGCTTTCCCTCGTAGCTATAATAGCATGTTTTCATCCGGAGCGCGCCAGGTTAGATTTAAACAAGATTTTAGACTATGCAGAACAACTGCGAAAGGAATTTTTAAACGAAAGACCATGGAAAACGGAACCAATTAAAGGTAAAGTTGCAGTTATAGGCTCAGGGCCTTCAGGGCTTACGGTTGCTTATGAGCTAGCATTGAAAGGCTGTGAAGTTACGGTTTTTGAAGCCTTGGAAGAACCGGGTGGAATGTTGAGGAAATGTCTTCCCGTGCATCGTCTTCCGCGGGAGTTTCTGGACAAAGATCTTCAAGTTCTGGACGCTTTGGGCGTAAAAATTAAAACAGGTGTTACGGTTGGCAAGAATATTGATTTCGACAGTTTATGGAACGAGGGGTTTAAAGCCATTTTTATCGGCGTAGGCGCCCATAAGGGGCAAGAACTTAAAATTGAAGGCGAAAATCTTGAAGGCGTATTTCACGCCTTAGATTTCCTATGGACTGTTAACTCTGGTAGAGAAATCGACTTAAAAGGGAAGAAAGTTGCTGTTGTCGGCGGAGGAAACGTAGCGGTTGACTCTGCAAGAACTGCCATAAAACTTGGAGCAGATGAGGCCACCATATTTTATAGAAGGTCTAGGGAGGAGATGCCTGCAAACCCGTGGGAGGTCAAAGAGGCGGAAGATGAGGGAGTGAAAGTTGAGCTTCTAGTTTCTCCAAAGAGAATTTTGGGAAGAAATGGATGGGTTTCTGCCGTTGAATTTGTTCGCATGCGGCTGGACGATTTGGATGAAACCGGAAGAAGAAGACCAATCCCTATTGACGGTTCTGAGTTCGTAAAAGAATCAGACCTAGTGGTTTTGGCGATAGGCGAGGCCCCAGACTTGCAGTTTTTACCCAAAGAAATTGAATTGAAGGAAGACGGCACAATATGGGTTAATCCCCTAACGATGGAAACAACCCTTAAAGGAGTTTTCGCCGGAGGAGATACTGTCACAGGACCAGCCACAATTATTGAGGCCATACACTCCGGAAAAATTGCAGCCACATCTATTGAATGTTATTTGAAGGCTTCTGGAGGAAAATGATTATGGCGAAAGAGGATATCCGCATTGGAGTTTATGTTTGCCACTGCGGTCTTAACATAGCGGGCTCTGTAGACTGCGAAGAGGTTGCAAAATTTGCGGCTAAACTTCCAAATGTTGTGTTGGCTAGGGACTACCGTTACACATGTTCAGACCAAGGTCAAGAGCTAATAAAAAAAGACATCAAGGAGTTCAGGCTTAACCGTGTGGTTGTGGCTTCATGCACTCCGCGGCTTCACGAGCCAACGTTTCGAAGGGTTTGCGAGGAGGCTGGATTAAACAAGTACCTTTTTGAAATGGCTAACATAAGGGAGCAGTGCAGTTGGGTTCACCTTAACGATAGAAAGGCAGCTACGGAGAAGGCGAAAGACCTTGTTAAAATGGCTGTGGCAAAGGCAGCTTTACTGGAACCAGCTGAGGAAATTGAGGTGCCCATAATCCGAAAGGCGCTTGTTATCGGCGGCGGCGTTGCAGGTATTCAAGCAGCATTAGACCTTGCTGACACCGGTTATAAGGTTTATTTGGTTGAAAAGGAGCCAAGCATCGGCGGAATGATGGCGCGGATAGACAAGACGTTTCCGACAATGGATTGTTCCATATGCATTCTTGCTCCTAAAATGTCTGATGTGGGACGCCATCCAAACATTGAGCTGTTGACCAACAGCGAGGTTGTTGATGTTAAGGGTTACATAGGGAACTTCCGAGTCAAGGTTTTAAAGAAACCGCGTTATGTGAAAGAAGACTGTTCTGCATGTGGCGAATGCTCAAAAGTCTGTCCAATGATAGCGCCAAACGAGTTTGACGCGGGTTTAGCCCTAAGACACGCCGTCTACACACCATTCGCGCAGGCAGTTCCATCCACCTACATAATTGACATGAACCTATGCCTCAACAAAGACGGCATAATGGTATGCGAAAAATGCATTAAAGCATGCGAAAGACAGGCCATAGACTTCACCATGAAACCCGAAACCATAGAACTAGAAGTAGGAACAATTATAGTGGCAACTGGAGCAGACGTTTTCGATCCGTCAACACTGCCCCAGTATGGCTATGGCAGATACTTGAACGTAATCACCTCTCTTGAATTTGAAAGACTAATCAACGCGGGAGGGCCTTCCGGAGGACGTTTGATAAGACCCAGCGACTTGAAAATTCCAAAGCGGGTAGCCTTTATCCAGTGTGTGGGCTCCCGCTCCAGCAAAACCGGGCGAACTTACTGTAGTAATGTTTGTTGCATGAACACTATAAAGGATAGCCTCCTCATTAAGGAGCATTGGCCTGAAACCGAAATCTACGTCTTTTATGTTGACATTCGAGCCTATGGGAAGGGTTTCGAAGACTTGTATAAGAGAGCTAAAAATGAAGGTGTGAAGTTCATTCGGGGGCTCCCCGCGGAAATATTTGAGGATAGGAAGACTCGCAATCTTTGGCTTATAGGCGAAAACACGCTGCTGAAAGAGCCCTACAAAATGAGCTTTGACCTGGTTGTTCTTTCTGTTGGGTTGGAACCTCGGAAAGACGCTGAGTTAATACAGCGACTGTTAACACTTTCAAGGACGCAAGACGGATTTTTCATGGAAGCCCATCCAAAACTTCGGCCAGTTGACGCTGCCACTGGAGGCATATTTTTCGCTGGATGCGCTGAAGCTCCGAAGGATATAAAAGACAGCGTAACACAAGCAAGCGCAGCCGCCGCTAGAGCTGGCATATTGATGGCTAAAGGCAAAGTTACTGTTGAGGCCATCACTCCAATCTTGGATTTGGAAAAGTGCAAGGCTTGCGGCCTTTGTGTGAAAGTTTGTCCCTACAATGCGATAACCCTAAACAAGGAGCTTAAGCGTGTTGAAATTGTTGAAGCTGCTTGTGGCGGATGTGGAACATGCGCTGCAGAGTGCCCCTCAGACGCGTTAACCCAGAATCACTTCACGGACGAGCAGATAATAGCCCAAATAGATGCTGTAACAGGGCAAGATGCTGATAAGAAAATTGTCGCGTTTTGCTGTAACTGGTGTGCCTATGCAGGGGCAGATTTCGCAGGAGTGAGCAGAATGCAGTACCCACATAATGTGCGCATAATTAGAACAATGTGCTCTGGAAGGGTTGCTCCCAAATTTGTTGAAAGAGCCTTTGCAAGGGGAGCCGCCGCAGTTCTTGTGGCAGGTTGCCACCCAGGAGACTGCCATTACATTAACGCCAACTACCATACCCAGAGGCGTGTGGAACGCCTATGGAAAAAGATGGAGCAGAACGGTTTAAACAAGGAAAGGCTTCAGCTGTTATGGGTTTCAGCAGCTGAGGGAGAAAGATTCGCCTCAAAAATTTACGAAATGCAAAGGATAGTGGAAAGTGTAACGCCGGATGAGATAGAAAGGGCTAAAAAAGTTTTTGCAAAAGCGGGAGGCGCCTAAAATGCCAGAAAGGCTTTGGAGAACTCCTTTAGATGCTGAAAAGGCTGCACGGCCGAAGGCTGAAATTCACATACTGAAAGACCAGTGCAAGGGTTGCGGCTTCTGCATACAATACTGTCCCAAAAAAGTTTTGGAGGAATCTGACGAAATCAACGCTAGAGGGGTTCACCCTCCAAGGGTTGTAGACGAGAAAAAATGCATAATTTGCAGTTTCTGCACGGCTGTTTGCCCAGACTTTGCAATTTTCGTTAAAGAAAAAACAGTGTAAGGATGGATGTTAAAATGGCAGAGAAAAAGGCTGTTCTAACAGGCGTACACTTCATGAGCGGGGACATAGCATGTGCCGAAGGCGCATTAGCCGCTGGATGCCGATTTTTTGCAGGATATCCAATAACGCCGGCGACGGAAATAGCTGAACACATGGCTGCCAGAATGCCGAAAGTTGGCGGAATCTATATTCAAATGGAAGATGAAATCGCCTCCATAGCAGCCGTCATAGGCGCCTCTTACGCTGGCTTAAAGGCGATGACGGCGACATCTGGTCCAGGCTTTAGTTTAATGCAGGAAAATATAGGTTTGGCTGCTATGACAGAGGCTCCATGCGTGATTGTTGATGTTATGCGTGGAGGCCCAAGCACTGGACAGCCCACCCTTCCTGGACAACAGGATGTTATGCAGGCAAAATGGGGTTCCCATGGAGATTACGAAATCATAGCCTTGGCTCCTTCTTCAGTTCAGGAAATGTTTGACTTGACTGTTGAAGCTTTCAACTTGGCTGAAACCTATCGTGTTCCAACATTGGTGATGGCGGACGAGGTTGTGGCCCACATGTGGGAGAGGGTGGTTATACCGCCGGCTGAAGAGATAAAAATTGTTAACCGTAAAAGGCCGAACACTCCACCAGAAAAATATTTGCCCTTCATGCCCGACGACAGTTTAGTTCCGCCTATGGCATGTTTCGGCGAGGGCTACCGTTTTCATGCTACCGGCTTGACCCACGACGAACATGGCTACCCAAGAACGCAGGATTCAGAGGCTCAGACAAGGCTTGTGCAGAGGCTCTGCGACAAAATAAGGAAAAACGCTGACAAAATAGTTCGCGTTGAAGAAGCAATGTTAGAGGACGCCGAAGTCGTGGTTGTGGCCTATGGAATAGTGGCTAGGGCAGCTTTGAGCGCTGTGAGAAAGGCCAGAGAACAAGGCATTAAAGCAGGGCTTCTTCGGCTAATAACTCTATGGCCATTCCCGGAAAAACATGTGGCGAAAGCCGCTGAAAAGGCGAAAGCAATAATTGTTCCCGAAATGAACTGCGGTCAGATGGTGCGAGAAGTTGAAAGGGCAGCAAAAACAACACCGGCGCATCATGTTTTAAAGCTTGGGGAAGAACCACACACGCCGATGGAGATTTTGGAAGCCATAAGGAGGCATATTTGATGACAGAAGCAGTTGAACATCCCTTTGCCAAGTATTTGAGGGCCGCCATGATGCCGCACATCTGGTGTTCCGGATGTGGTAATGGCATAATCCTAAATGCCTTCGTACACGCCTTGGACGAGTTACAGTTTGACTTAGACAAGCTTGTGGTGGTTTCCGGAATAGGCTGCATAGGAAGGGCAGCTGGCTACACAAACGTGGATTCATTCCACACAACCCACGGCCGACCAATAGCCTTCGCCACCGGCGTTAAGCTTGCCAAGCCAGATTTGGAAGTCGTCGTCATAAGCGGCGACGGCGACCTCTTCGCAATAGGCGGAAACCACTTCATTCACGCGGCAAGGAGAAACGTTGGAATAAAAGTGATTTGCGCCAACAACTTCAACTATGGAATGACCGGCGGGCAAGTGGGACCAACAACACCGCTGGAAGCATTAACAACGACAACGCCTTACGGCAACATAGAACACCCGTTTAACCTTGTTCACCTTGCAGCGGCCTCCGGCGCAACCTATGTGGCTAGATGGACAACGCTTCATGTGCGTATGCTGACGATGTCAATAAAGAAACTTTTGCAGCGGAAGGGATTCTCCTTCATAGAGGTTGTGTCGCCATGCCCGGAAATCTATGGACGCCATAACAAGATGCGAACCGGCCTTGAAATGATGGAGTGGTTTAGAAAAGTTTCTGTAATAGCGAACTTTTCAGACCCTTCGAAGGCTGAAATAACCCCTGAAAGAATTGTTGTAGGGGAATTTGTTGATATAGAAAAGCCCACGTATGAACAGCTACTCTATAGCAAAATGGCTCAAATTGCAAATGAAGAAACAGAATAAGAGGCGATGAAAATGCGGATAGAAATAAGATTTGCGGGTTTCGGCGGGCAGGGAATAATAAAATCTGGAATCATGACAGCTATGGCGGCGTGCATTTACAGTGGAAGACATGCAGTGCAAACCCAGTCGTATGGGCCGGAGTCTCGGGGCGGTGCATGCAAATCTGAAGTTGTGATTTCAGATGATGAGATAGACTTTCCGAAGGTTACTGAGCCAGACATTTTGGTGGTGATGTCCCAGCACGCCTACAACGAGTACGTGGAAAGCGTGAAAAAAGGCGGAATAATAATCCTCGACCCAGACATGATTCCCAACGAGAAAGAAGTTGAAGGCGTAAAAGTTTTCCGAGTGCCAGCCACCAAAATGGCGGAAGAGCTTGGAAGAAAAATTGTTGCAAATGTTGTTATGCTGGGAGCCTTTGCAGCCATAACGGGAATAGTGGATAAGGAAGCCTTCAGAAAATCAATTAAAGTTAACGTTCCAAAGGGTACGGAAGAACTAAACCTAAAAGCTTTCGAGAAAGGCTATGAATACGGCAAAAACCTTCTGAAGGGTTAACTCTGCTCCACTTTTTGCAGTGGCACTTGCAGCTGAGCCACTTGCGTCAGAAGTTTCGACTTTCTAACGCCCACGTGCCGCAGTGGAACAACCTTTTTTGCCTCATTATAAATGTCTGAGGCGATTTTTCCGAGAACCATCTCCTGAACAAACTGATCCATTGTTAAAGCCTTGCTTTTCTCCTCGACGATTTTCGCCATAATTTTGCGAATGACTTCTTCTTGTGAAGTCTTAATCCTTGAAAGGGTGAAAGCGCAAACGGCAACCCGAAGTCTATACCCGTCCTTTGTTGAAACGTTAAATATGCCGTCGACCTTCGTTGTTCGCCGACGCACTAGGCTTCGCAGGTAGTCTCTTGAATATTCATGTCCCTTAAACATAGTGCGCGCGGTTTTTCCTTCCACGCTTGTTATTTGGAAGTAGATTTTCATGTATTGGTGGGCGAAATCTCCAGTAATATCGTAAAGTGTCGCTTCAATAACTCTTCCAATAAGCTTTTCAGTTTCGTCCGCTGGAATGGTTCCAAGCTCCACGTTTCCAAAGTATGGCGGAGCCACTACGGTGTACCATGCTTTGCTACGCCATTTATCCCGAACCTTTTTTGTGGACACAGACGCCCTCCATTTACAGCGGAAAAGTCTCATTATAGAGTATTAAGCTTTACCTTTTAGGCGAGATTTTTTCTATACCCATCATGTATTTTCTTAAAACTTCTGGTATGACCACTGAGCCGTCCTCCTGCTGATAGTTTTCCAGTATAGCCACAATAGTCCTTCCAGTAGCTAACGCGGTGGAGTTTAAAGTGTGCACAAAACCTTTTGGCGGTTCGCCTTCCTTTTCTCTGTAGCGGATGTTAAGCCTCCTCGCTTGATAGTCTGTGCAGTTGCTGCATGAAATTATCTCTCTATAAGCGTTTTGGGCTGGCATCCAAGCCTCTATATCATATTTTTTGGCGGCAACCTTTCCAATGTCACCTGTGCAGACGTTTACAACACGGTAGGGCAAGCCGAGCTTTTGCACAAGTTCTTCAGCGTTCCTTACAAGCTCTTCGTGGATTTTCCACGAGTCTTCGGGTTTACAGAAGACAAACTGCTCCACCTTGTTGAATTGGTGGGTGCGGAAAATCCCCCTTGTGTCTTTGCCGTGGGCTCCAGCCTCTTTCCTAAAGTTTGTGCTTACTCCGACAAGCTTTATGGGCAAATCCTCAGCTTTCAATACCTCGTTCATGTACATGGCCGCCATAGGATGCTCCGAAGTTGCAATCAAGTATAGGTCTTCACCCTCAACCTTGTACAAGTCGTTTTCAAAGTCGCTGAGGGCTATGACACCCTCGTAGGGTTTGCGCCTCATAAGAAAAGGCGGCTCTATGGGTGTGAAACCCTTTTTGACCATTTCTTCTAAGGCATAGCTCATTAAGGCCATATCCAATAATACGCCTTCCTTTTTGAGATAGAAAAATCTGGCGCCTGCAATTTTTCCAGCCCTTTCAACGTCCATTATGTCTAGGCTTAAACCCAAATCTATGTGGTCTTTCGGTGGGAAACTGAATTTGGGAGGTTCTCCCCATGTTCTCACAGTGACGTTGTCAAATTCATCCTTGCCAATTGGAACCGACTCGTGTAAAAGGTTTGGAAGCAACATAAGATAATTGTGCACCTTCTCCTCATAATCGGCTACACGCTTTTCCAGTTCTGTGATTTCCGCATCAACAGCCTTAGCCCTTGAAATAATGGCGGTGATGTCTCCGCCCTTCTTTTTTGCTTCTGCAATTTGGGCGGTTATTCGGTTTCTTTCCCGCCGCAGCTCGTTAAGCCTTGTCAAATGTTGCCGCCAAAGCTTGTCGCATTCAATAAGTTCATCCAGCATCCTAAGGTTTTCAGGATCACCTCTCCTTGCCAAATTCTCCCTCACAAAAGATGGGTTTTCCCTTATGATTTTTATGTCCAGCATCCCGTTCACTAGCCCTATACAAAAATGCACAAGTTCTTATTCAAGTTTCCGTGTGGCTTTTAGGGTTTTCTCCGCCGTTGTAATGGCGAAAAGCAAATCGTCAACCGTTGCTATAAATGTTTGGAATCCCCTATTACATTTTATAAACGTCCAGACGCCGCCTTTTCTCCTCTCAGTTTTAACATAGAGGCCGGCTGGCACCTTGAAATTGTCTGGCGAAACGGCGTCTGCAACAGCCCTTGCGCTTTGCTCGTCGTCGTAAAAAATTGTAATTTCAGCCTCCAATTTTTTCACCTGCCAACCGTTTTCCAACCAATTCATTAACAAGCTTAATGAAGGCATCTACGTTCTCTATGGGGATTTGTGCTCCAGCTGCCACGTTGTGGCCTCCACCCTTTCCAAGACATTTTTCAGCTGCAATCTGCATTATTTCTCCAAGGTTTACACCTTTGTAGGTTACAGCGTCCACTGTTCTTGCGGAAACCTTAACAAGGCCTTCTTCCTTCACGTCCGCGTAAGCGATGATAGGCTTTTCCGGATTCGGAAGAGAAGTTGAGAGGATGGATGATATAGCGCCTACTATTTTGTCGTCTATGAAGTCTTCGCCGTAAACCACATAAATATTCTCCAGCTCTCTGATTCTTTCGGGTTTTTCCATTATCCAGCCGAGGTACTTGTTGATGGTTCGCCTATACTCTTCTAGAATTTTGTTCGCTTCTTCAAGGGCGGTACCCCTGTCGCCCATGCATATTGCAACTCCTACGCCCGGCCTGTCCATACGTCCAGTTGCGTTTAGCAAGACGGCGAACTCCCTTCCATCTCGGAGGGGTGTCCAAGGTTCTTCACGGCTAAGGGTGTAAACGTGTCCTATGAGATTTGATATTTCATAGCGCAACCCTTTTGAGAGCAGATAATCCGCAAGGGCTGAACAAAGTCTTCTCTTCTCGTCTTCGGTTAAGTCCCTCAACGCTCGCCATTTATCGCCATATTTTGGTTTTATGTCAAGGCTTACTAGGAAGGCTAAACTCTTGTCTTCTTCGCCGCTTATCCCTGGAATGAACGGGTTTGTTGTAGAAGCCAAAGTCTTGTGAATGGGACGGGTTTCCCTCCCAAAGAAAATCAAATCTTTTTCAACCGCCAAAAGCCCTCGGCTTTGGGCGTCTTCAACAATTTTCTCATTTAAGCCGCCTAGCCTTCGCTGGTCATACTTGTCCTGCAAGTCTCCAAGCGCCCCGACAACAGCTATAGGCGCCAAATCCATGTTTGCCTCATCAATAGCCTTAGCAACAAGATAGGCTACGCCTGAACTGCTTATGTCCCGCGCTCCGTCAATGCCGTGAAGGTGTGGGTTAACACATGGATAATCCCCGGTTGATTCGCCGCCGGTTTGGTGATGGTCTAAAACTACGATTTCCAGTTCTGAAGCTTTTTGCCTTAACAAGTTTGCGTAGTCGCTTCCCAAATCCGTGAAAATAACCATGCCGGGTTTTTCCTCAAGCATTTCATCCACAATTTTCTCGTCAACCCACTGGGTTATTCTAACACGAAACCTCGCGTCAAGCCTATACAAAGCTTTGCCAACAATACCAGCGGCGGCTATGCCGTCTGCATCTAAGTGTGAGAAAACATAAATGTAGCGGTCTTCTTTAACGGCTTCTGAAATCTTCTTGGCGGCTCTTGAAATGCTTTCGAAGAAAGCCGCCTTCTGTTTTTCACTCAGCTCCATCCGCCATCACAATAGGTTATAACGGTTCTGCTTAAAACAGTTCAGTTTAAGACTTCAAGTGCATGATGCATAAAAGCCTACATTATAGAAGCGGCTTTAGGTTCATACTTCCAATCTGGGGGTAAAACCCCCTCACGCTTGTAGTATCTCGCAAGTTTGTGGATTTTAGCTTCAACAAGCTGTAAGGCCCTCTTGTTATGCAAGTCTTTCCTATGCTTTTCAAGGTGGGCTGAAAGCCGCGCCGCCTCCTTAAGCAGGTTTCCAAGGTCTTCTGGCATGGACGGCGCAAGCCCCGCTTCCCGAAGAATCTGCGTTATTGATTTCCCAGTTAAAGACTTAACAAGCGGAACGGCATACTGGTCCCTAAGAATTGCACCTATACGGCTCGGCGGATGCCCTTCTCTAGCCAGCTTAATGACAAGTGCCTCCACTTCTTCAGGCTGATATTTACACCAGCTTGGAGGACGCTTGCTTACCGGTCTGGTTGAATGGGATTTGCCCTTTTCCTGCTTCGGCATACCTACCCCGTTAATGTTCTGTGAAAGCGAAGATAGACAGATATTTAAGACCTTCGATTTAAAGTTTCAGCCTAACTATGAATGCGGACAAACTTAAACAATTCGCTCATAACATGGAATGGGTCGCTGACATCCTTCAACTCAACTCTCGCACAGGAATACCGCCTAGCAAAGGGGTATGGAAAAGCATACAAGCCTCTAACCCCGGGGCTAAGAGGCGTCACGGAACCGTAATTCAGAACTCTAGCAAGGGGTCCTTGATTCACGATTAAATCGGTTATTTCGGAATAGTTTAGCTCCCTAACTGATATTGTTATAAACTTTCTAAGAAGGACTATTCGGCGGTTGGTTAAAACGTAGAGGTGACCCTTGACATAGAAATAGCCTAACAGAGCCATTAAGGCGAAAATGCCAGCTACAACTATTACAATCGCATATAAAAGGGTCCAGATGGCTTCCAAATACCCCGTATTTTGAACAATGTAGCGGAGGGCAGACCACCCGCCTATGAAGAAGAATGCTATTATGGTGGATAAAATTGAGGAAAATATGGATGGATAGCGCCTCCGTAGTGTCATTAAAACCTTTTCATCTTGAAGCAGCGACACATACCGTGATAAAGGTTCTGAAGCATCCATCAGCTTTCTGCACCCTTTGGCTTAAACTCCTTCACCAGTTTTGCTATGGCATCCCTAACTTCGTAGGGGTTTCTAACCCCCGAAATAGAGAAAATTGCGGCGCCCATGGGCATTATCATACCCGCCGTTATTGGAGAAACCCTACCATAGTTGCAGAGTCTGCCAATGGGTCCCTGGTTCACGATTATGTCTGTTATCTTGTCGTGGGTTACAGTTCGCATGAGGATTCCGATGAACTTTCTGAACATTATTATCCGTTCGTTTGTGATTATGTATCGGTGTCCCTTTACATAGACGAAGCCTAACCCATAGACTAAAACTGGAAGAGCCAAGAAAGAGAAGACGTAAAGAGGAAACATTATCCAACCGTATTCCTTTGGTATTGTAAAGCCTAAGGAGGCTATGAGAATCCAAATTATTATGAG
>Ga0207433_10002491_pt1 | contig 37460 bp, 32 predicted proteins | sample YelNatPaOPGAMG01_FD_187559 | JGI IMG/M metagenome (GOLD analysis project Ga0207433, IMG submission 187559) | Hot spring thermophilic microbial communities from Obsidian Pool, Yellowstone National Park, USA - OP-RAMG-01 (SPAdes) (version 3) | ecosystem: Environmental > Aquatic > Thermal springs...
CTTGAATATCCCTCCTCCATACCTTTTTTCACTTCTTTTAAAGAAGGTAGGATAACAAATCTCTCTGCCCATTCATATGTTAAATCTTTAGGAGAAATAGTCCAGAATTTATTATTATAGGGAAGCATAAAATGTTTGGCAATCCCTTCACCTAAATTTTTAATTATCCAATCATAGAAGTTATGCGCTAATTCTTTACGATTATTTTGTGCTCTTACAAAGCCAATAAAACATTCTTCTTTAATCTTTTTAGGTAAAGCAAAGAGATTTGTTTGGAAGGGAAAGGGGACAAATCTATTAAAAATGTAGATGGAGGCATTTCTATTATGTTTAACTAAATTATCCCCTAATAAACTCTTTACAAATATAAAGTTCTTTTTATTTCGAAAATGTAAAAGATGACCTGCATAATCAAAAGTAAAACCGAGGATTTTTTTAGAACGCACTAACCCCCCAATTTCTTTCTCTTTTTCAAAGACTATGCATTCTTTTTTTCTTTTCTGTAGATGGTAGGCAGAAGTTAAACCTGCTAATCCTGCACCCAGGATAATTATTTTTTTCCCCATTACTCTTTATTTATTCTCAAAGAGAAATAGGATAGAAAAATAAAGAAAAGGAGAATTAAGAAGAAACTAAATAAATTACTCAATTTGGTAAAGGAAATACCTAAAACAATAAATATGAGATTTAACAAATAACAGATAAATAAAGCCTCAATCTTTTTCTTGCCCTTGGCTATTAAACAAAGGATAAAATGGTCATCCGATTTTTTAAATACGGACCTTCCTTTAAATAATCTTCTTAAACTTACAAAGGCTGTATCAAATATGGGAAAGCCTAAAATAAAAAGGGGAGAAAGAAGAGCCATCTCATGAGAAGCTTTTGCATAACTTATTAAGATTGCTAAAATGCTAAAAATATAACCTAAAGAAAGGCTACCGGAATCCCCTAAGTATATCTTGGCAGGAGGGAAATTGAAAATAAAAATGGCTAATAGTGAACTAAGTAAGAGAAGGGAGAAATCCCCGACAATTTTATTTCCCGTAAGATAAGCTAAGTATAAAAAGGAAAGGGTGATTAGAAAACCAATTCCTGTAGCTAATCCATCCTGAATATCGAGAAGATTAAAGGAATTGGTGATTCCTAATATCCAAATGAAGGTAATTATAAAATTTATATATTTGGGAAAGAAGATGATTTCCGTAGTTAATTTTGAAAGGATAATAAAGATTAAAATAATGACTATTTCTCCTAAAAACTTCTGCCATACTTTCAATTCTTTTAAATCGTCAATGAAACCTAAGATGAAGATAAGAAATGCGGTAAGAAGAATTTGCATGGTTAATGAGTTTACAGGGATTATTTTTCGATAAAAGATCAGGAATGATAATAGTAAAACTATCCCTCCTATTTTAGCAATTTTCTGATTATTTTTTTCCAAATATAAGCCTTTGGGCTTAAATTTTATTATTATTTTCCTTAATACCCAAATAACAATAATGTTAAATAAAAAATTAGTTAAAATTAGGGGAAACATTTTTCACCTCCATTAATTTAAAATAGAGTTCCTCTGTTTTTTTAGTCATTGTATCAAGATTATATTCAGAAAAGAGATTAAGAGAAAGATTATTTCGAGAGATTTTCTCCCGTAAATTCCTATCTTCTAAAAGAAGATTTACCTTACAAGCTAAATCAAAATAGTCTCCAGGCTCTACTAAAAAACCATTCTCACCATTTTTAACCACTTCCCTTATTCCATCGACATTTGTAGCCACTATCGGCTTACCTAAGGAAATGGCTTCAAGAATTACCAAGGGAAGACCTTCCCAGAGACTGGTAAGTACAAAAATATCAAAAAGAGAAATTAAATCTATAGCATCTTCTCGCCAGCCCAAAAGGGAAATCTCTTTTTCTAAATTTAATTTTTTAATTTCTTTCTTTACTCTCTTATAGAGAGGGCCTCCTCCTATTAGAATAAATCCTGTATGGGGGAATTTTTGCTTTACTAAGAAAGCCATTTTAACAAAATCTAAGGGAGCTTTCTGAGGCTTAAGACAACCAACCATACCTATTAAATAAGAAGAATCCTTTTTTATTTTACAAGAAAACCTATTTATAGAGAAATTATTTTCTATTCCCTCTCTAATTAAAACATATTTTTCTTTAGAACCTATACCGTTAGAAATACCTTTTTCTAAATCACTCTTACAAACCACAATCAGTCTATCAGTAATTAAAGAGGTGAGCCTTTCTAACCAAATATAGATTTTTTTTAAAAGAATATTTTCTTTACTATAAATAGGGAAACCATGAACAGTATGAATGATAATCGGAACTTTTGCCAATTTGGCTGACCAGCGTCCCAGAAAGCCTGCTTTTGGAGAATGGGTATGCACTATATCAAAACGATTTTTCTTTATATAATTAAATAATTCTATAAAAGCAAAAAAATCATTGAATAAATCTATCCTTCTTTTTAGATGGGTGATAAATTTAAATTTTATATCTTTTATCTTCTCCAATTCTTTAACCAGATATCCCTGGGAAGAGGTAAGAAGGTGAATTTCGAAATTCTCCTTATTCAATCTTTTTATTAATCCTAAAGTGGTCTTTTGGGCTCCTCCTAATTCTAAATGCGTAATGATGTGAAGGACTTTAATCTTTCTTTTAAACATAATTTTCTTGAATGATCTTTTTTGCTTTTTCCATAGTCTCTCTTTCTGATTTGTAAGTCAACCTCTTAATCGCTTCATCTATCTCCACCCATTCTACAGCATCTACCTCCCAATCGTGGTCTTCTGTATTTCCATTAACATATTTAAATAAATAAAAATCTACTGTTTTAGAAAAACGTTTATTTTCTTCCTTAGAAGTATAAAAATAATGGATACTATTAATTTTTGTAAGCAATTCTCCTTCCAATCCTGTTTCCTCTTTTACCTCTCTTTTAGCTGTATCTTCTGCAGATTCATTCTTTTCTATTTTTCCTTTAGGAAGGCACCATACAGTTTTATTATTACGAGCAATTATAGCCACTTCAATTTTATTTTTGTTTTTTCTAAAAACCACTCCTCCGGCAGAATGTTGTTTTTCTGTCTTCATCTTATCCTCCTTTATTTACTATATGAAGATTCCATCTACGATCGATCCAACTCCATTGCTCAGGATATTCCCTGATCACTCCTTCTATAAGAAGAATTAAATTTTGAGTATTTTCAAAAATTGTCTTTTCAATGTTTTCCTTATAAATAATTTTAAACTCAGGAAATATCTTCAAATTGTGCTTTTGCCCTTCTCTTATCATAAACATGGGAATAATTTTTGCTCCTGTACGTAAAGAAAAAATCACCGGTCCTGTAGGAACAGAAGTATAATGGCCAAAAAATTTAACAAACACTCCGGATCTTCCTGCCCTTTGGTCAATAAGAACAATTAAAATCTCATTATTTTTAAGAGATTCCAATACTTCCTCTATGCATTTTAAGGAAGGTTTAGTAAATATCGACCTCACTCCTTGCATACGTAATCCCCTTTCTAAAACACCAGCCATTTTTTCATCTCGGGGATTGCGCAGAAGACAATTAACTTTATAACCCTGTTGAGTCAAAGCTCCACCGAGAATGGTAAATGCTCCTATATGTGCAGTTATCCCAATAACCCCTCTTTTAAAACTTAAAGCCCAGTCAAGTATTTCTTTATGCTCTATATTTATTAAATTTCCCCTCCTTCGCGGATAAGCCAAAAACCAAAATGTATCCGCTATGTTTTCTCCCAAAAGGAGAGAAGACCTATAGAAAATTTTCTCTACTTCTTTCTCCTCTGGAAAGACAAATCTTAAATTATTATAAGCCAGATTTCGGTAATGATTAGAAAACTTATAAAATAATCTACTGAGTAAAACTCCCCATCGACGGAAAAAAGAAAGAGGAATAAAATAAACAATAACCACCGCTATCCTTAAAAAGAGACGAGCAAAAAAATAACGGATGTTCCGTTTAATTTTCCCCATAAGAATTTAGGATTTATTTTTAAGTTTACCAAGCCTCCTTTTAATCTCCTTCTCATAACCTAAATCTGAGGGGATATAATAAGTTTTTTGCTCGGGTAAATAATCCTGTTTTACAAAATGATTTTTGTAATTATGCGGATACTTGTATCCTTTACCGTATCCCAATTTCTCTGCTCCCTTATAATGGGTATCGCGTAAATGGAGGGGAACCTCTTGAACTTTTTCTTTCTCTATATCCTCCATCGCTTTTTCGATAGCAAGATAGGAGGCATTTGATTTGGGACAACTGGCTATGTAGCAAGTTGCTTGGGCTAAGGGAATGCGACATTCGGGCATGCCTAAAAACTCTACTGCCTGAAAACAGGCACTGGCAATCACTAAAGCCATAGGATCAGCATTCCCTACATCCTCACTAGCACAGATAAGGATTCTTCGGGCAATAAATCTGGGATCCTCTCCTGCAGAGAGCATCTTTGCTAACCAGTATAAAGCAGAATCCGGGTCGGAGCCACGCATAGCCTTAATAAAGGCAGAGATTGTATCATAATGACCATCTTCGTCTTTATCATAAACTATTACTTTTTTCTGAATAGATTCTTCAGCAACTTTAAGGGTAAAGTTTATCTTACCATTTTTATCCGGTGGAGTAGTCAGAACTCCTATCTCTAAGGCATTTAAAGCACGTCGGGCATCTCCCTCACAAACTTTTGCCAAATGTAAAAGGGCTTGTTTTTCTATTCTAATAGGAATGTCTCCTAAACCACGCTCTTTATCTTTGATTGCCCGAATAAGGATTTCTAAAATCTCCTCTTCGGAAAGAGGCTTAAGTTGAAAAACAAGGGAGCGGGAAAGTAAGGGAGAGACTAAAGAAAAAAAGGGGTTATGGGTTGTAGCACCAATAAGGATAGGATTACCTTTCTCCAAATCGGGAATAAGTACATCCTGTTGAGCTTTATTAAAACGATGAATCTCATCGATAAAAAGAATTGTTTTTTTATGATAAAGAGAATAGCGCTGTTTTGCCTCGGAAATTTTTTCACGTAATTCTTCCACATTAGAGGTAGTGGCATTTATAGTAATAAAATAAGCATGGGTAATTTTACTAATACAATAGGCAAGAGCAGTTTTCCCACATCCCGGTGGTCCATAAAGAATAAGAGAGGTAATTCTATCTGCTTCGATTGCTCGACGAAGAAGTTTTCCTTTCCCTAAAATATGTCTTTGTCCCACAAATTCATCTAAATTTCTTGGGCGCATTCGGATAGCTAAAGGAAGGTTTTTTAAATCTTCGGATTTTTCCTCTTTCTCAAATAAATCTAATTTGTCTGTGTGCATCTTTTTAAAAATCTGTGGGAATTTTTGGAAAAATTATCCCCGCCACTGCCGTGTAGATGATAAACCTTTGAACCCGGTAACCCAGGTGGGAGCCTGTTATCACGGCCGCAGCCGAGATAAACTCCCAGCTCCCTTTTAATGAGTGTTGGCTCAAGGAATATCATCTTATAAAACACGCACAGGGCAGGGATGTCTCCATTTTATAATAAAGAGGAAGGGATATGCAAGAAAATTTTTAGTCTAAAGAGCGAAAATAAAAAATCCCCATCTTCGATAGACAGTTATTCTTATCCGGCGTGATTTTGCTGTTGCTCCTCGATTATCGGTTACAGTAAGTTGTGCATAATATACTTTTTTATCTATACCTGGAGGTAGGCTATAAGTATGACGGGGATTAGCTTGATAAGAAGTTGTTCCATCACCAAAATCCCAAAAATAGGAAACAATTTCTCCATCGGGATCATAGGAACCTCGAGAAGAAAAGCTTACCCTTAGAGGTGCTCTACCCCTCCTTGGATAAGCATTCACTCTTACCACAGGTGGTTGATTCATTATGGGAGTTGGACTAGGACTCGGTGTTGGACTCGGCGTCGGACTCGGTGTTGGACTCGGCGTCGGACTCGGTGTTGGACTCGGCGTCGGACTCGGTGTTGGACTCGGCGTCGGACTCGGTGTTGGACTCGGCGTCGGGCTCGGTGTTGGACTCGGCGTCGGGCTCGGTGTTGGACTCGGCGTCGGACTCGGTGTTGGACTCGGCGTCGGACTCGGTGTTGGGCTCGGTGTTGGACTCAATCCCGCAAAACGGAGACAATCTATATAAACCGTTCCGCTATTAGGTGATTCATCAAAGACAAAGTTAATCTGTTTTAAACCTGCTAAATTAATTCCTGTAAAGCTATTCAACGCCAGAACCTTTTCTTCAAAAACATTATTTGCACTTACCCATTGGCTATTTACAAAATTATTCACATCCTTCAACTCTACCTTTAACTTTTCTCCACCACTTGCTCCTTTAAGCCAAAACTTTAACTCTTGATAACCTGAAACATCTATCCCTATTTTATCGTTATCTCCTTCTGGACGCATAAAAGTCCAGTATCCTACCCAAGAATCGGCCCGATTATAAGTAAGTTTTAGACCTGCTAAACCTTCATAAGCATTTAAAGGATCAAACTGAGCAATAATTGTTGCTCCTCCTCCAGGAGACATTGTACCCGCACTACCCCCCAATTCATTAGTAAATATTCCATCGTTGAAACAATCTACAATTAAACCTGGAGGTAAAATATAAGCAGGAGAAAGGTTACTAAATCTAATTAAATCTATATAGATCCTTCCAGAAGGAGAATCTTTCTGATCAAAAATAATGTTTATTTGTTTGAGACGATGCAGATCTACTCCTGTAAATATTCCTAAGGGGATGCTCATTTCCTGATAGGAAGAGGTCGCTCCCTCATAAAATCCCTGAACTACTATGCAATTCACTGCGTGCATCCTTCCATTTACATCCTTTAACTCTACTTTAAATCTTTCTCCACCAGAAGCTCCTTTTATCCACATTCGCAGATCAGTATAAGATGAAACATCAAGTCCTAGAATATCTGCATCGCCTTCTGGACGCATAAAACTGAAATAACCTACCCAGGAGGAACCAATATTATAACTTATCTCTAAAGCCCCAGAACCTTCCTTAACATTATCTAAATTTGTTTCCCAATCAATTTTCATATCTCCTGTCGAATTATCTGTAGGAACCATTATACCCGTTCCTCCTCCTAAACTATTCATCCACGTTCCATCGTTAAAATCATCAACAATTAATCCTGGAATAGGAGTAGGCCCGGGACTGAGATCAGTAAAGCGAATATAATCTAAATAGACTGTCCCTGTTCGAGGTTCTTGGTCAAAAATAATATTAACCTGCTTAAGGGAAGAAAGTTTTACTCCTTTAAATAAGGAAAGAGGTAATACTATTTCTCGATATTCCGAATTAACCAAGCCATTGTTAAATCCTTCTGCCACAATAATATTTACTTGATATTTATTCTCTTGAGTATCTACCAATTCTACTTTAAATTTTTCTCCACCTTTTTCTCCCCTTACCTTTATACGAATATCAGTAAAACTCGACACATCATAACCTTTACGATCAGATTTCATAAACGACCAATATCCCACCCAATCTTCTTTTTTATCTCCTGGACCACGGTCGTATTCTAATTTTAAGACACCCAGCCCCTCATGAACAAAGTCACGGTCGTTCACATAACTCTCTTTAATCCATTGGCGAGGACTGTCTGGTTCTGGATCCATTGTTCCACAATCTCCCCTTAATTCATTTGGACCAGCACCATCATTAAAATTATCTAAGGTAAGACCAGATAAAGGAGAAGGCGCAGGTGTTAAATTAGTAAAATATATTTTATCCAAATAGATAGTGTAACCTCCCTCTCTATCAAAAATAAGATTAACTTGCTTGAGTTTTTTCATATTTACTCCGGTAAAAGTAGATAAAGGTATTACCAATTCTTGATAGGCAGTAGTTAAACCATTCTCAAAATTTGGGCAGAGAGTAATGTAAACAGCGTGCAAATGTGTATAACTATTTGGGTCATCTACATTAAAATCTGAATCAGCTAACTCCACTTTAAACTTTTCTCCTCCGCTATAACCTTTTACCCACATGCGAATATCTGTATAACTACTTACATCGCGAGGAGTGTTCCACTGGTCAAAATAACCTGCCCAACCTCCTGCAGGAACATTCATATTAAATTTTAAAGCATATTTTCCTTCATAGGCATTAGCACTATTAAACTCATAAGAATAACTGCTTCCTACTGAACCCATAAATCCCGCAATTCCTCCCAAATTTGGTCCAAGGACACCATCATTAAAATCATCAAAAATAGGAAGTCCTGGTTGCACAGAGGTTCCCGTAGTAAAACGAATACAATCTATATAAACTGTTCCCGAAGTGGGAGGCTGGTCAAAGACAATATTTATCTGTTTTAATTTTTTCAAATCTACACCCTCAAAGAGAGATAAAGGAATAACTATTTCTTGATAATCTGTAGTTAAGGAGGGAATATATACACTTTTAAGGTGAGTATAGGTAGAGTTGTCTCGCCAATTAAAGTAAGCATCTGCTAACTCAATCTTTAACCTTTCTCCTCCCCGCTCTCCTTTAACTAAAAACCTTATATCGGTAAATCTACTTACATCGTAAGAGCTATTCTCTCCATCATTAGTAAAGGAATAATAACCACACCATTTATCTGCAGGAAAATTATAAGTAATTTTTAAAGCATAGTTATAAGAAGAAAGGACTTTAGCACTCTGACTCTTTACAGAAAGACTCAGAGGAAAAGGTGGTGTGGGTGGTTCAGGTGGCTCTGGTGGTTCAGGTGGTCCAGGTGGCGTGGGTGTAGAAGAAGGTGAGGGAGTTGGTGAAGGAGTTGAAGTAGACACAAAACTCAGCTGTGGATCATGCTCTCCATCATAAGACATCCCTCCTGCTTCTCCACCTAAATTTGAGCCTAATCTTCGGTCATTAAAATCATCAAAAACAAGTTCTTCTCCTTCAGATAAACTAAATAAGAAACTTCCTCCCAAAAAGCTGAAATTAATGAAACCTAAAACTATAAGATAAATTCCTACTTTTCTCATTATCTTGCACCTAAAAAATCTACTTCTTAATATAATTTTATCATAAAAGTTATTTCTTTATTCCCATTGTCTTGGAAAATCCTGTAACCTCCACTGTAAATGTTTTAATTGCAGATGTTTTATCAAAATCATAATAATTCCATCTCCCCTCTTTCCAGAATATAGTATATGTTCCTGGTGATTTGGGAATCCAATTATAGGTATTTAAACAAATCTCATCTCCTTTAAGCAACCTTAAATAATATGCAGTTCTGGGTGATTGTCCCATAGAATATATTCTGGCATTAGTTAATAAAGGATTTAATGCTGGCATAACATTAAATCTATCCACAATCTCTCCTTTAGGATTAACAATAAACAGAGAGCCAAAAACTCCCTTTTCCTCACTGTTCCCCGAATAACAAATATCTTCATCAATTACTGCCTTGACATACACCTTAATAGTAATTGGTTCCCAAGCTCTAACCTTCACTTTGTCTACTGTAACTAATACCTGCTCCTTAGAATCGAAAGAAAAAACAAAAGAAACTCCAAACAACAAAATAACCCACGCACACCAAATCAATCTCATTATTTTATTCCTTTCTATTTCTCTTCACCTCCTTTTATTTTTATATAATTTTTAAATCACCCATTGCCCATTTAGGAGATTGATAAAAATATATAAAGATATACAAAGTCTAAAAAATTAGCAAATTTTTTCTCTCTTTTTAACAGTTATAGAGTTGTCCCTTCTCATATCTATTCCTATATTAAATATAACATGAATTTTACACTTTGTCAAGGGGAGGGGAGATTGATATTTTTTTTGGAAATGGGAAGAGAGATCGTACCCCTTTTCTTTTAACGATACGAAAGATTAAAAGAATTAGTTTTAAAGATTTTTCATTTTAAAAGAACTTTTTAAATTATTTATTTAATATTTGAATAATTTTATTTTTAGAAGTTTCACCTCTAATTATGCTTATATTACTTTTAGGCACATTAAAATATTCACTCAATAACCTTATCACAGCCTGATTTGCCCTATTCTCTTTTGCTGGTTCTTTTACCCATAAAACAAATTCATTATCTGTTAATTTCTTTATTTCTTCTTTTTTAGAATTCGGCTTAACTTTTACTGAAATCCTCATAATTAATATTTGTTTTTATATATTAACAATAACTCCATCCCCTAATTCTTTTTATTATTTTCAAAAAATAGGAGAAAATAGCACCTTCTTCCTTTTTTAAAAAACTATCCAATAAATTACTTAGGAGGGAAATATTTTAAATTTCCCAAAAGAAGCGCTTATGTTGCCTGTAGTTAATTTGAATATCTTGCCTGAGCAAAAACTTATACTTTTCGCAAATGACTTAAAATAATTTAATAAAAACTAAAATTTTTAAAATATTCAACCCATATATAAAAAGCCGGTAGAATACAAAAAGTATCTACCGGCTTTTAAAAATAAAACTTATTTCTTCAAAAGATTAATCGAAACTGCTTCATTAACTCCTTCTTTGGTCGTAGTATATCTTACCTTCACATTTTGACCTTTGGTTATTTTATCAAGAGTAATTGCATTCCAATCAGCATCATAGATGGTGGTGGTAGATTTAACCAAGAAGGTATACTCTTTAGGTTCTGTACCACTTTTATCTACTACCACTATCTCTGATTTTGTTCCTTTTACAGGATCAGCTAAAGTCACAGATTTAACCTCACCGGTTAATGTCTTTGTTTCTGGTACCTGGGTAGTAGATTTTGGGTTAACTGGCACTGTGGACTGTTGAGCAAAACATGGCAAAACTACCAAAATTAACAAACAAATTACCAATAAAAAATTTCGCATCTCCCACCTCCTATTTTTAAAATCCTATTGCTTCTTTTGTGGTTCTGATTTTATTATCTTTACACTCACTGCTTGATTGGTACCGGCTTTTACCTTTACCTTAACTTCATCTCCTACCTTTACCACTTTAATTACTTTTTCACTTACTACAAATGTCTTATCCGTCTGGGTTTTATTATCTTTCACCACTATCTGCTTGTTTGCTGGGTCAATGGAAATAACTTTACCTCTAATTATTTCTACATTCCCTGAGGTTACCTTTGTACTTTTTTGAGTTTGAGCAAAGGTAAGACTACTTAGCCCTAAGATAAATGATAAAGCAACTATTCCTGCTATGGTCTTTTTCATTCTTCACCTCCTTTCTAATATTTTTAAAACAGTTACTTCTTAGGAACTGTTTGTGTTGAAGGAGTTCCAGAAATACCCGACTTCGTGGTTGGTTTTTTACAACCTGCAATAAATACCACCAACCCTACTAAAATCAAAAGCACAATCCCTCTTCTCATCTTTCCTCACCTCCTTTCTTGTTTCTTTAATCAATTTCTCTTATTGAACTTTAAATTCCTTCATGCTTTTACCTAATGTCTATTTGTCAATAAGCTTAAATATTCATTATTTAGTGTGTATTTTAACAAATAGACATTAAAATAACATTAAAGCAAAATTAAAAAATTCTAATCTTATTAACAATTAAATTTTGAAAATAAAATTTAAATACTTCGGGAGGTAAAAGGTAAGGAGATAGTGAAGGTAGTACCTTGATTTAATTGGCTTTCTACTTCGATTTTCCCCCTGTGGGCTTCAATGATAGATTTAACAATACTCAAACCCAATCCAAAGCCATCAGTATTACGAGATTTATCCACGCGATAAAACCGATCAAAGATAAAAGGTAAATTTTCTTTTGCTATACCTATGCCAGTATCGCTTATTCTTATTTTTATGGTATTATTATCTTTCTCAAGGTTAACAAAAATCTTACCATTTTCTGGCGTATATTTGATGGCATTATCAAGGATATTTAATATGGCACGCCTTAGCTGGCTTTCATCCGCTTCTATATTTATACTTTCCTGTGGAGAAAAATTTAGCTGGATATTCTTTTGCTCAGATAATATTTTTATATCCTCTAAGATATCCTGTATGAGTTGATTTAAATCTATAGCTTTAATCTCCAGAGGAACCTCTTGATTATCAAATCGGGCAAGCATCAATAAATTTTCTATAATGCGATTTATTTTATTCATTTCTTCCAGACTACTATGTAAAATAGATTCGTATTCTTTCGGGGAGCGGGATTTTCTTAATGTAACCTCAAGTTCTCCTTTTAGTATAGCAAGAGGAGTTCTTAATTCATGGGATACGTCATGGATAAATTGTTGCTGTAGCGAAAACGATTTATCAAGTTTTTCCAACATATCATTAAAAGTATCCGCTAATTTTTTTATTTCATCTTTGGTATCCGGTAAATCTATCCTTAATTTCAGATTTTTAGCGGTAATCTGTTGCACAGTTTCAATTATTTTTCTAAGTGGTCTTAAGGTAAATTCTGCCAAAAGTAAACCCACTACACCGGTTAAAAAAATAGCCATAGGTAAAAATAAAAATAGCGTAAATCTTAACCTATTTAATACCGCAAATATCTGATTTAAAGGACTGGCAACCTGAACAATATAAACCACTTTACCATTCTCAATAACCGGAATAGTTAATCTTCTTAATGCTAATATTTTTTTATCGGGCAATTCAATATTAAAATTATCAAAATGGCCATTGCCTTTTAATACATAATTTAGATCTTCTTTGGAGAGAACCGCTATATTGGAAATATTTTTTGAAGAAGCGATATTATTCCCCTCAGCATCAAATATCTGCACAATAATATTCATCAATTTGGGGTCATTTGATTTCTCTTTAACCCAGCGCTGGGCAACCTTAATAAAATTTATATTATTTATCTTGCTAAAAACATCCTCGCTTACACCTGTCTTTAAGGCATCTATTTTTTCCGTTTCCCAATAGGTATCAATAGAATCAGCCACACCTTCTGCTTTAGATTGTAATAAATCATCCAAATCCATATATAAATTACTCTTGAAATTAGAGTAAAGCAATATACTAAATAAAGAAATTATTATGGTTAGTGCTAATGTATACCAAAAAACAATTTTAAAGCGGATATTCTTAAAAATCGCCATATTAGCCCTTAATCATGTAGCCTCTTCCTCTAATAGTGTGGATTAATTTCTTTCTATAACCCTTATCAATTTTGTTGCGTAAATAATTCACATATACATCGATTACATTGGTAAAGGTATCAAAATTTATATCCCAGACATGTTCGGAAATCATAGTTCGGGTGACAATTGAGCCGGAGTTACGCATAAGATATTCCAAAAGGGCATATTCTTTATTAGTTAAAGGGATTTCTTTGCCAGCGCGGCTGACCTTATGGGTAAGAAGGTCCAATACTAAATCATCCACTTGAAGTTTTGTCGGTGTGGCGGTCTGGTCTTTTCTTAAGAGTACACGGATTCTGGCAAGCAGTTCTTCAAAGGAAAAAGGCTTGGTTAAATAATCATTGGCTCCAGAATCAAGTCCGGTTACCTTATCCTTAACCGAATCCTTTGCTGTAAGCATAAGGATAGGAGTCGTAATTTTTTCTGCGCGTAATTTTTTACAGAGTGTTATGCCATCCATTTTAGGAAGCATAATATCTAAAATAATCACATCGTATTCATTATCTCCTGCTAAAAGATATCCCTCTTCACCATCACAAGCCACATCCACAGAATATCCTTCTTCCTTAAGACCTCGTTTTATAAAATTAGCAACCTTTTGTTCGTCTTCAATTACAAGTATACGCATTCCTATATTGTTTTTTCTATTCCTTTAAGTAAGCGATTTTTCAGTTACTTAATGACTAAACTTAGGAATGATGGGTTCTCAAATTCTCGTTGGCTGATACGTTTATGCAGATTTATTCAAAATATAATAAATTATCCCTTAATATAAAATTTTCGCTTTCTCATCAGAATCAAGTTTCACATTCAAAAGGAGTCAAATAATTTTTTAATTTAAATCTCATTATATACTTCGAACTACACCACCCTTAAGGAAAATTTTTATCCCATATATATATATAGAAACTCACTAAAGGGCTATATATTGTTCTAATTGGCTCCCCGGCGAGGACTCGAACCTCGGACGCACGGGTTAACAGCCCGTCGCTCTACCGGCTGAGCTACCGGGGAAATAAGACAGAACTAAAATAAAAGAGCTAAGAACTAAGAAAAATTAAATTTCTCGACGACCTTCTAAGGCTTTTCCTAAAGTTTCCCGATCAGTATATTCTAAAGAGCCTCCTACTGGAATTCCAAAAGCAATTCTTGTCGTCTTCACTCCCAAGGGTTTAAGTAATTTCAAAAGATACATCGCCGTAGTTTCACCCTCAGGATCAGAATCAGTAGCAATAATTATTTCTTTTATTTTATTTCTTTCAAGGCGTGAAATCAACTCTTTTATTTTTAAATCTTCAGGCTTTATTCCTTCTAAAGGATTAATTGCCCCTAAAAGGACATGATAAAGTCCCCGATAAGCTCCTGTTTTTTCTATGGCTAAAATATCCCTCGGCTCCTCCACTACACAGATAGTTTCTCTGTCTCGATTGTAATCCTCACAGATGGGACAGACTTCCTTATCACTAAGATTAAAACAAACTTTGCAGTAAAAAACAGAATTTTTTGTTTTTAAAATCGCTTCTGCTAATTTCTCTATTTCCTCTTTGGGAGATTTAAGGATATAAAAGGCAATCCTCTGCGCGGATTTTGGTCCTATTCCAGGTAATTTATTTAAAGCGTTAATTAGCTCTTCTACAGATTTAGGATAAATCAATTTCTTCCCCTTTCATTATAGTTCCGCCAAATTTTTCCAAGAATTTCGTCAGTAAAGGGTTGTTTTGTTCCTCTAAACTATTTTCCGTAAGGTTTGGCTCTTCTTTAATAAGGATAAAATTCAATCTTATATCTCTTTTTATAATCTCTTTTAATTTTTTCTCCAAAGCTTGTCGGATGGGTATTTTTTCCAAACTTTCTTTAGATATTTTTTTAGTAAAACCCACCGTGAGAATGTTCTTTTCTAAACCTATCAATTTTGCCTCAGAAAGATAAATTCCTAAATGCATCTTAAATTTTTTTACTTCTTCCACAAAATTTCCCCAATCTTTCTTAATCTCTTCTAAACTTATTTCTTCATTATTCTCTTTTGTATTTTCTATTTCTTCTTTTTTCTCTACTATGGAATTATTTTCTACGACGGTATTTTTTTCTAAAATTATCTTGTCTTTCTTCTCTTCAGGGAGAATATTTTTTAAATCTTCAATCCTTCGCATTATCTCTTCTAAAGAAGACAATTCTTCACGCTGACTTATTTTGATTAAAGCCATCTCTAAGGAAAGACGCAGGGAAATTGTACGTTTGGCTATTTCTTGGGTGTGGATAAGAATCTGTAGAATATAAAATAATTCTTCTTTAGAGAATCCTTCTGCTTCTTGAGAAAGCTCCGTTAACTCTTCCTTGGATAGGTCTAAAATGTTCGCTGTTTCTTCCTTCATTACTTTATAAAGAAGGATACTCCGAAATCTTTCGATAAGGGAATTTAAAAATATCCCCAAATCTTTGCCTTCAGAAACAATCTCATCCAAAAGCAGAAGAAGAGAAGAAATTTCTTTCTTTTTTATCTTCTCTACAATTTCAATTAATAAATCCTGTTCTAGAATCCCCAAAAGACTAACCACGTCTTCCATCTTTATATCCCCATTGGTTGCACAACTTAACTGGTCAAGAAGAACCTCCGCATCCCGCAGACTACCCTCTGCAAAACGGGCAATAGAAAATAAAGCTTTCTCTTCTATGGATATCTTTTCTTCCTGAGCAATCTCTTTCAATTTTTGCACAATGAGAGAAGTAGGAATGCGTCTAAAGTCAAAACGCTGACAGCGAGAAAGAATAGTTGCAGGAACCTTATGTGGCTGGGTGGTAGCAAAAATAAATATTGCATGGGGTGGAGGCTCTTCTAAGGTCTTAAGTAAAGCATTGAAAGCATCCTGAGTAATCTGATGAACCTCATCGATGATATAGATTTTATACCTCCCATAAATGGGAAGAAATTTTATATTTTCTCTCAAAGTCCTTATATCATCGATTCCGCGATTGGAAGCACCATCTATTTCCAAAACATCTATATTTATTCCTTGATTAATTTGCTGGCAGGAAATACATTGATTACAGGGCTTTTCTGTAGGACCTTTTTCACAATTTAAAGCCTTAGCAAAAATTCGCGCAACCGTAGTTTTACCTACCCCCCTTGGTCCAGCAAATAAATAAGCATGGGCAATCTTTTTTAAAGAGATAGCATTTTTAAAAGTAATCGTAACATGGTCCTGCCCTAAAACTTCTTCAAAATCTTTTGGACGCCACTTTCTGGCAAAAACAAGATAAGCCATTTTATCTCCCTAAACTAATAAATAAAATTGCTGAAATTATTGCGGTACTACTTCCAAAAAGAAAAGGAGCAGATACACTGATATAATTCCAGAGAAGTCCGGCAATAAAAGAAGCAAAGAAGGTAAAAATTCCCAGGAGTGTTTGATATATCCCAAAGGCTGTCCCCAATCTTTCCTGAGGAACTAAATGTGAAATATAAGCTTTAGACACTCCCTCAGTTAAAGCCATATAAATTCCATAAAGAGGGAAGAGAAACCACAAAAAATTTTTCTCCTTTATTATACCAAAAGAAAAATAAATTAGGGAAAAAAGTATATAACCAAAAACAATTACACGTTTTGAGCCAATTCTATCGGAAACTATTCCCATAGGCGTAGAAAATAAAGCATAGGCAAGATTGAAAACTACATAGAGAAAGATAACTAAATTTAGAGAAAAACCCAAATTTTTTGCTCTTAAAATTAAAAAAGCATCGGAACTATTCCCCAAAGCAAAGATGAGATTAACAACGATAAAAATTTTAAAAGAAGCATCAAAGGTATGCAAGTCAAATTTTATTTTTTGAGGATAAAATTCTCCTTTCTCTTTTACTAAAAAAATTAGGAAAATTAATCCCAAAAAGGCAGGGAAAAAGGATAGGAAAAATATGAGACGAAAATTTTCGCTTAAAAATTTAAGTAAAAAAATGGCTAAGAGGGGACCAATCACTGCACCCAAAGTATCTAAAGAACGATGAAAACCAAATGCCCTTCCCCGAAGATTTTCCTCTGAACTTTCCGCAATTAAAGCATCGCGCGGAGAGGTACGCAATCCTTTGCCAAAACGGTCAAGGAAACGGGCTAAAAGAACAATTGGCCAAATAAAGGCAAGGCTTAGAAACAATTTTGCCAAGGCAGAAAAAGAATAACCCAAAACTACAAATATTTTTCTTTTCCTTAACTTATCTGAAAGCCATCCTGAAAAAACTCTTAAGCTACTCGAAGTAGATTCAGCAATACCTTCAATTAAACCTAATATAGAGACAGGGGCTTTTAATACTGCGGTAAGAAAAATGGGAACAAGAGGATAAATCATCTCCGAAGCAATATCATTAAAAAAACTGACCAAACCTAAGATGAAAACGTTGCGCGAAATCCTTGCTTTCATTTATCTTTGGCTTGCCTTAAGAGAAGAATTTTCTTCTTCTTTATGAGTCTAATTCTTAAAAAAATAAAAGCGGGGTCGACGGGATTTGAACCCGCGCTTTTCGGATTGACAGCCCGACGTCTTAGACCAGGCTAGACGACGACCCCTATAATGGGCGGTAGAGGATTTGAACCCCTGACCCCTTGAATGTAAGTCAAGTGCTCTTCCCAGGCTGAGCTAACCGCCCATAATTAACTTAATTTTCCCAAAATCCCTAAACTAAAAACAAGCACAAAAAGAGCAACTGTCTCAATGATTCCCAAAACTACAATATAATTACCAAAACCTTTACCTGTCTCTCCCAAAGCATCGCAGGCAACCGCTGCTGCTTTTCCCTGCATCAAGGCAGAAATCCCCATCGCTAAACCTGAAAAAATTCCTATCCCTAAGACTAAATTCCCTTTTCCCACTAATTCGGCCATACGATTCATTAAAATCATTCCATAAATTGTCTGAGTCAACGGAGCACCTACAAAAGCAACCATCAAAAAGGGAGCCATTCTATTTTGGGAAAATGCTTTCTTCCAAGCTCCAATCGCCGACATTCCGGCAACACCTGCTCCTAAACAAGAGCCAAGTGCAGAAAGTCCAAAAACTATCCCTAAACTAAAATCCTTAAATTGACTAAACATTCCCATTTCCCCTCCTATCTTTTGAGTGGCTTATAAGGAAACCCTATCCATTTTATCCCAAGATGGTTGGAAAATTCAAGTAGATTAAGTCTTACTCCATGAACAAGCACAGACATCGGCCCTAAGATGAGATTTAAAGTATGTCCCAAAAGCAAAATTAGGGAAGTAATCAGTCCCGAAAAAAATCCTTGGTAACCTAAATCTATCGCCATTCTATTGAAAGAGTCCGCAATGGCTATGGTTGCTAGTCCTACCGCAAAGAGACGGATATAAGAAACTACATCGGTAAAATTGTTTACCAAATTTAGAAGAAGATTAGATATTCCTTTACCTATCCCTTTAATTATATTCTTTTGCGGATGGGTAAAGAAAAGGATAAAAACAAATCCTAAAAGAAAAATAAATTTAACAAATCCCGGTAATAAATCTCCTAAAATAAGCATACGCGCTAAAAAATACATTCCCCAGAGAATAAAAACCCATCCCAATTCTACCAAACTGGAAAGAGAAGGTAATTTTAAAATAAATTTCCATAAATGGGCAATACTTAAATGGATTGCTCCTAAGAAGAAGCAAAAACCCTGCACTGTCTTATCGTCACGCAAAGAGGGAATTATCGGTTTAATAAAATTTGAAAGCCATTCTTGTCCAAAGATCGTCCCACTTAATAAACCCCAGATGATTGCGGATGTACTTAAAAGATAAAGGAGATAAAAAATCGATTTCTCTTTTATCCTATCTTTCCATTTCTTTTTTATTAAAAAAGTTAAAAGAAGATAAATAAATCCATATCCCGCATCACCAATCAATATGCCAAAAAAGAGAGAAAGAAAAATTAGAAACCACATACTTATATCCAATTCTTGATAACCTGGGAAAATCTCCAATATTTTAAAAAGAGGACTTAATATCTCCACCCAGCGGGGATTACGTAAAAGGGTAGGGACATTATCTTCAGGTTTAGGGTCTTCCACCAATACTCCCCAGCCTTCTTTACGAGCAAAATTTAGAAATTCCTCTACTTTATCCTCAGGGATGTATCCTCTAAGATAAGAGAGGTTTTCTTCCTCTCCCATCCCCTTTACTACTTCTACAAATTCTTTTTCCCTTTCTAAATCCAACTTTATTTTTTTAAGGGAATCGATAAACTTACTTTTTTCTCTCAATTCGTTTTCTAAAGAAAGAATAAGGGATCCCTTCTTTTCTTTTTCTCTTTTCATCTCTTCTAAACTTAAAATGGGTAAGGAAAATTCTGGATAGGGAAGTTTTATCTCCCTTCTTGCAATCACCAAACAATTGCACATTCCTTTCTTCTTAGAAATCTCTTTTACTACCAAATCCGAAGGTAATTTTTTAATCTCTCTAAGAGGGATTCTATAAAATTTCACTAAAATATTTTTTCCCTCTAATTCTTTAATCAATTTTGGCTCAAAATTACCCCAATCCTCCCAAACCGCAATCTCCTCTTTGAGCTTATTTAATTCTTCCCTTAGACAATCGATCTTTTTCTTCAACTCTATCACCTGTCGGATAAAAACCTTCCAATCCCCTATTTCTTTTCTTTCTTTTTCTAAAGAAAATAGACTAAGTATATCAACTGCTTCTTCTAATTTCTCTATATCTTCCTTAATCAGATTTATCTCTCTTCCTGAAGGGGCTTGCACATGTTCGATATGTAAAATCCCCAGTTTACCCAATTTTTCAATTAAGTCAATTTTATCCTTATCCTGAACAACAACCGTTACTTTTTTCATCGGAACAATCATAGTAAAGCTTCCTCCTCTTCCAGTTTCTTCTTAGCTATTTTTGCTCTAGCTATCTGATTAGCCATCTGGTCCCCTAAATATATTTTAATTATCCTTATGGCCTCTTCAGCCTCGGGAATTTTTACTTTTTCAAAAAGATTTACCCTCTGACTAGTGATCCGCAGTTCTTCCCTTAATATAGAGATTATCTTCTCTAAATCCCTAATCTCCTCTCTTAAACGAATCCAATCCTGCAATACCTTAATTGCATAGTCAAGCCAGAGGGGCATAAGGAATAAATCATATTTAGGTATAGAAAATTCTAATTCTTCTAAATAAGAGATTTCTATTCCGGCAATATTCTTTGTCCCATAGATTTTTTCTTGAGGTAAAATCCAACTCCTTATATCTACCTCTAAATTTTCACATAAACCTATCCAACTTAAAATATCTTTTAACTTATTTTCCTCCTCTTTTCTTTTCTTCTCCAATAACTCTTCCTGATGGATAATTTCCATCTGCAGTTGCTTTTTCTTTAACTCTAAGATGGGAAGATATCGCTCGAAGCGCGCTAAGGAATCATATTGTCTTTTTAATTCATCGCGAGTCAACTTTACTTTCATCTCTTCTTAGGCCAATACTCCTCAATCAATGACCTCTTTATCCCTGTCTCTTCAGGGCTAAAACATTCCGCTAAAATCTGCCAGCCCAAATCGAGTGCTTCTTCTAAGGGAATATTTACCTCTAAAGACATCATCTTTTTCTCAAACAGTTCTCCGTAATGGAGGAGTTTTTTATCCCAGGAAGTCATCTTAAAACCCATCATCCTTTTCTCCAACGTCTCACGATAACTAGCAAACAACTGAATCATTGCATCCATTAAGGTGCGATGGTCAGAACGTGTTTGAGCATTTACCTGCTGGCGCAACCTGCTTAAAGAGCCAAATGGCTCAATCATCTTATTTTTGAGATAAAACTGTCCTTCAGTAATGTATCCAGTATTATCGGGAATAGGATGGGTCACGTCATCTCCCGGCATAGTAGTAACGGAAATGATGGTAATTGAACCTGCACCCTCAAAGTCTACTGCCTTTTCATATCTACGGGCAAGTTGTGTATATAAATCTCCCGGATATCCGCGATTGGAAGGAACCTGCTCCATAGTAATGGAAATCTCTTTTAAGGCATCACAGAAATTGGTCATATCGGTAAGAAGGACTAAAACCCTTTTCCCTTTAAGAGCAAAATCTTCCGCTACAGCTAAACTTATATCCGGAACTAAGAGACATTCTACTACCGGATCGGAGGCGGTATGCACAAAGAATATCGCCCTTCCTAAGGCATTATTCTCTTCCAAGGTATTACGGAAGAAAAGATACTCATCATATTTTAAACCCATCCCTCCTAAAATAATTACATCCATCTGTGCCTGAATAGCAATTCTTGCCAAAAGTTCATTATAAGGCTCACCGGGAATAGAAAATATGGGAATCTTTTGTGACTCTACTAAAGAATTGAAAAGGTCGATCATGGGAATCCCTGTACGTACCAATTTTTGGGGAAGGAGACGTTTTACCGGATTAACCGGAGGCCCTCCAATTTCGATTAAATTTTCCGAAAGGCTCGGACCATTATCCCTCGGCAAACCTACACCATTAAAAATTCTTCCCAAAAGAGCTTCTCCACTAGCAATACGTAAGGGATGCCCTAAAAATCTTACTTTATCACCCGTAGAGATTCCTTTACTTCCCGCAAAAACCTGTAAAAAAACTTTCCCTTTTTCTAAGCGAATAACCTGTGCAAGAGAGACCCCTCTTTTTGTAGTTACTTCCGCTATCTCTGAATAACCTACATTCTCTGCCTCTACAACAATAACGTCTCCTACAATTTCTAAGATTTCTGTATAAACTTTATACATTTTCTTTTACAATTTTCTTTTCTTCTAAGAATTCTCTAATCTCTTTCTCCAAATTTAAAAAGCCTTCACTTTGCCAAATTTCTGAATTCCAGCTCTTAAAGAGCTGACGCAATTTTTGAAAAAATTTCAAAGCCTCCTCTTTATTCTCCAAGTTGAAATTCTCTCTGACGATATTCTCATAGATAAAATCAAAAACGTATTTCTGCCTTTCCCAAGAGGTAGCCTCATCTACAGGATCAAAGGCATTCTGTTGAAGATAGACAAAATCAAAAAATTCTCCTTTTAAATAATCTATATAATCAAGAAGGGTAATCCCTTCTTCACCCACAACTTTCATCATCTGATAGACATCGTTTGCCCGATGCAGTAACGAATGCATATAAGAAACTTTTTCTTCCTCAATAAAACTCTTATATTTTGACCAGCTGATTAAAGGATCGATTGCGGGATATCTCCTTGCCTCTGCTCTTTCCCGCGAAAGGCCTAAAAAAGCACCTACAACTTTTAAGGTTGCTTGCGTAACCGGCTCTTCAAAATTTCCTCCTGCAGGACTTACTGTCCCTCCAATGGTCAACGAACCAATCGTTCCATCGTTTAATTTAACCAATCCTGCTCTTTCATAGAATGAGGCAATACGCGATTCTAAGTAGGCAGGAAAGGCTTCTTCTCCAGGGATTTCCTCCAATCTTCCCGAAATTTCCCGCATTGCCTGAGCCCAACGGGAAGTAGAATCCGCTAAGAGCAAAACGTTCAGTCCCATTTGACGATAGTATTCTGCAATGGTCACTGCGGTATAGACACTTGATTCCCTGGCTGCTACAGGCATAGCACTGGTGTTACAGATAATGACAGTACGCTCACTTAAGGGTCTTTTTGTTCTCGGATCAATAATCTTGGGGAAAGTCTTTAATACTTCTACTACCTCTCCTGCCCTTTCTCCACAGGCAGCTATCACTACAATATCTACCTCCGCATGTTTACTGATCAATTGTTGTAAAACAGTTTTACCTGAACCAAACGGACCAGGAATACAATAAGTTCCTCCCAAAGCGATGGGAAAAAGAGAATCGATTATTCTAATCTTAGTTACCAGAGTTTTTTGCGGAGAAAGTCTTTCTAAATATGCTCTAATGGGAATTTTCACGGGCCAGGACTGTTTTAGAAAAACCTCATAAGTCTTTTCTTCTTTATCCTTCAAATAAGCAATCGGTTGCTTAAGATTATATCTACCCTTTTCGACAATCTTTTCTACTCTAAAAATCCCGGAAAAAGAAAAGGGGACCATTATATAATGTTTGATTACCTTTTCCTGTACAAAACCAAGTTTATCTCCTGCTTTTACCAAATCCTTTTCTTTTACCAAAGGAGTAAATTCCCAAAATTCATCTTCAGGAAGGGCTTTCACATAGGCTCCTCTTTTTAAAAAGAATCCATATCTTTCAGCCAAAAAAGTAAGGGGATTTTGTAGACCATCAAAGATCTGTCCTAAAAGGCCCGGACCAAGTTCTACAGAAAGAAGCTCTCCAGTAAACTCTACTTCCTCTCCAATCTTTAGACCCTCGGTTTTCTCGTAAACTTGAAGCTCCGCAATGTTTCCTCTAATTCTAATCACTTCGGATTTAAGCCTTTCCTCATTATGAAGAATATAACAGACTTCATTCTGGAGCACAAATTCCTTAAATTCCACCGCTACCATATTCCCCACTATCTTTACAATCTTTCCTCTTCTAACCATTTCTATGCAATCAATTTTTCTAAGAGTACTTTTTTATCTACTTTTTCTATCTTTTCCCAACGTTCCAAGATAAGAAGTTTAATTCCATAGATAATTAAAAAATCAAAATCAAAAAAATGCCCAAATTCTAAATCTTCTAAAAAATCCCATCTTATACGATCAAGCATCTTCTCTGCTTCCAGAGGGGAGGGATTTTTAAAAGCCTGATTAATTAAATCAAGTATATAATTGGATAAAGGATAATCTACTTCCCTTAGATAATTATAAGGGTCTTCTCCCTTACGCATCGCCCTCAACTTTACCAATTCATTCCGCAAAGCAAATTCAAATAAAAACCATCTTCTTAAAGTCTCTTGCTTTATTTTAGAGATTTCCGGTTCTTTTTCCGGAATAGTTTTAAGAATATCTAATTCTTTTTTACCAATAAAATCAGCACATCTTTCTAAAAAATCAGAAAAACTAAACGGAGGTTCTCTCTCAAAATGGAGAAAAGGAAGACTGGCAATAAGATATGTATAATAACGGGGCATATTTATTACTCCTTAAATGTCTCATTGAGCAAATCTTTCAACTTGGGTTTTAAGAAATTCCCAATATAGTCTGCTAAGGCTTTATCACTAAAATCAAAATAGGACTTTCCCCCATCATAACTAATTAAAAAACCTCCGCTAAGTTCATCGGAAATCCTTATCGTTATCCCTTTCTTTATCTCTTCTTTGAGTTTATTTAAGTAATGGCTCTCTAAAATCTCCGCATCTTCTTTTTTAAGCAAAACGATTATCTCCGAAGATATTTCCTTATTATATTCTTTTATAAGTGTGGTTATAATTTTGGCTAACTCTTCAGGACCGATTATCTTTTGAATGTCTAAGCGGATAATTTTCTCAAGAAGAGCATTTATTTCTTTTTTTAAAGTAAGCAAAATATCCCTTGCTGATTGTTTAAGTAAAGTTTTTGTATAGGCTTCTTGCTGAATAATCTTTTCCTTTGCCTCTTTGAGCAATCTCTCTGCCTCTTCCTTTGCCCTATTTAAAATTTCCTCCGCATGTTTCTTTGCCTCTTCCTCAATCTCTTTGGCTTTCTCTTCTGCCTTTTTAATCCCCTCTTCTTGAATCTTCTTTAAAAGCCCCTGAATATCTTCCGCCATATCTTTCCCCTTTCTAATTTTTTGTATATTATATTTTATTAAGAAACAAATTTCAATTGAAAAAGAAAGAAAAGAGTGCTATGATTAAGGAAATTAAAAAATAAAAGGAGACAAAAATGCTCAAAGCAATGCGAAAAAAAGAAAATGTAAAGGCGGTAATGTGGATTTTAGCTATTATTCTTATTCCTGCATTTGTCCTCTGGGGTGGAGGGGCGATGCTTCGCGAAAGAAGGCAGGGTTTTGCCGGGAAAGTATTTAATCGAAGAGTGGGTTTAGAAGAATACTTAAAGAGTTGGGAAGCAGTAAGGAATCAAGCTCTTCTTCTCTATGGAAATCTATTCAATCAAATTGCACAGTATCTCGATTTAGATGCACAAGCATGGGATAGAATCATTCTTTTAGAAGAGGCAAAGAGAAGAAGGATAAAGGTAAAAGATGAGGAATTAATTGAGCGTCTTAAAACGCTTCCCCTTTTCCAGAAAGATGGAAAGTTTGATCCTAAAATTTATGAGTGGATTATTAAATACTATTTACGGACCAATCCTCTAAGATTTGAAGAAGAGATGCGCGACTCATTGAAGATTTCCAAACTGGTAGAAAAAATTTATGGAGAAGTAAAACTTACGGAGGAAGAATTAAAAAAGGAATATGTAAAAGAAAACGAAAAAGCAAAATTTTCTTATCTTATTATAGAAACAAAGGATTTCCTTGAAAATATTGAAACAAAGGAAGAGGAACTTCTCAACTATTATAATAATCATAAAGAATCCTTACGCAAGCCCGAAACTGTAAAAGTAGAGTATATATGGATAGACCCAGAAAAGATAAAAAAAGATATTACTGTCTCAGAGGAAGAGATCAAAGAATATTTTGATACACATCTTGAAGAATTCAAATCCCCTCCTCCTGAAGAAAATTCCCAAACAAACCCTCCTCCGGAACCGCAACTTAGTGAAGAAATAAAAAATAAAATTAGAGACAAAATTACTGAGCAGAAGGTAAGTGAAAAAATAGAAGATATAAAGAATGAGATCATCAAAGAATTGACTCCTCAGATAAAACTGGAGGAGTTGGCAAAAAAATATGGAATTCTATTCAAAGAAACCGACTATTTCTCCTTAGAAGAACCCCTTCCAGAAATTGGGTTTAATCTGAAATTTTACAATTATGCTTTTAAATTGAAACCAGGGGAAATTTCTGAACCTATTGAAATAAGAAATGGCTATATATTTTTAAAAGTAAAAGATAAAAGAAACCCTTATATCCCAGAATTTGGGGAGGTAAAAGAAAAGGTAGAAAATCTATATAAAAAAGAAAAAGCGGAAATTTTAGCTAAGGAAAAGGCAGAAAAAATCTTAGAGGAAATAAAAGGAAAAAATTGGGAAGAAGTTGTTAAAAATTACAATTTAAATCCTAATTCTACAGACTTTATTACTCGGGAAAGCTATATTTCGGGAATTGGAAAATCTGAAGAATTTACAGAGATAGGTTTCTCTCTCCCACCCAAAGAGGTCTCTTCTAAACCTATTAAAACGGAAAGAGGTTATGTAATCTTACGCTTAGAGGAAAAAATGCCTATTAAGGAGGAGGATTTTGAAAAGGAAAAAGAATCTTTCCGTGAAAAGACCTTAGCCAAAAAACAACAAGAATATTTTGAGAATTGGTTTGGAGAATTAAAAAAGCGGGCTAATCTCCAGTCAAATATAGAAAAACTAAAATCCCGCCTTTATCCATAAAATTTTTATCCCCCTTGACAATTTAGAAAATTTGTCCCCACAAAAGGGGTCAGGCACTTTTTTAACAAAAATCACCAAAAGGGGTCTGACCCCTTTTATTTATAAGTGAGCAAGGCTTTCCTGGATGAATGGGAACGTCGACACTCAGGAAGCAGTTAAAGATAGGAATCTCCTCTCTATCTGCCTCCTCTATTCTCTCTTTCTTATCCATAAAAAGAACTCCTTGACGATTGGGAAAATATCAGCCATATTTTATACAAAGGGGATTTAATGGATAGTTTAAAGAGATTTAAAAAGGGATGGTAAAGATGAGGAATTTTAGAAAAGAGGCGAAGGCCTTCTGGGTAGTAATTGGTTTAATTGTTCTGGCTAATATTGAAACCAGCCAGTTTATTCAGCTATCAGGGAATAATTATAGTTTACGTCGTTTAAGGGCAGAGGTTTTTTCTTATGTTACTCAGGTTCGCGATTTATTAGCCGGAAGCTGTCAAAGCGTTGAAGGAGAATTTTTTGAGGCAGGATACAAAGTCCAATTTAAAGGAAATTTTTATCCGCAGGATTCAGATCATCCCTTGCTTAAAGATAAAGGTAAGGCATTTTTCTGGATGCGTATAAGTAAGGATGGAGAAGGAGTAGGTTATATAGTCTTGTATCCGGGAAAAGATAGCTACCAGATAGAAACTGCAGTCTGTACATCTTATAATTGGCAGGGTAATGCCCTGGCCATAAAAAACTTACTTCTCGGTGTTACACCCTTAAAGATTGAGGAAAAAAGATTTCATCCAGAAACTTACAAACAATTAGAATCGCGTTTAAGTGGGATTATCTATTATCAGGAATTGAATAGGATAAAAAATGATTGGCCTGTATATCTTAAGGAATATTTCTTAGGGAAAATTAGAGAGGTTTTAGAAAAGCAGTCTCTTTTAGAAGAAATTCCTGAAGGTTTAGCCTATTTAGACAAGATACAGAGCTATAAGGAGGAATTTGAGCAGGAAACAGAATTAAAAGAATTGCAAAATTTGGGTAGAGAATTTATGGATTTGACTGCAGATTTTCTAAGAAGGAGCAGTCAATTAAAGGATTATCTTCCCCAATTTTTAGATTTAAGATATGAGATGCTGGGAAAACCAGAGTTTTTCTCTTATATAAAGGTAATCGAAGAGATAAAGAAAATACAAGAGGAGGAAGTTAAACCGGGAAGTATCCAGGACTTGCTTGCTGACTTAGGTGAGCAGACTATGTATTTTGGTACCTATTACAAGATCTGGCAGGCTTATAATAAGATGGGGGAAGATTTTGATTTAGTTAAAAAATATCGGAAATTTTTAGAGGAGAATCCGGGAAAGCCATTATTGGCTTTTATAAGATTAATGGAATGGATAAATGCTACTCTAAAAAAAGAAGATTTACCCAAAGATTTAGCCAAGGTAAAAGATTTAGCTGAGGAGCCTGGAAATATCGAGAACTTGCTTGCTGACTTAGGTGAGCAGACTATGTATTTTGGTATTCTATACAAGATCTGGCAGGCTTATAATAAAATGGGGGAAGATTTTGATTTAGTTAAAAGATATCGGAGATATTTAGAGGAGGTTTTGGAAGAAGAACCTAAGGGAAAAGAGAAACCATTATTGGCTTTTATAAGATTGATGGAATGGATAAATGCTACTCTAAAAAAAGAAGATTTACCCAAAGATTTAGCCGAGGTAAAAGATTTAGCTGAGAAGCCTGGAAATATCGATAGCTTGCTTGCTGACTTAGGTGAGCAGACTATGTATTTTGGTACCTATTACAAGATCTGGCAGGCTTATAAGGATAAGAAGGGGGTTGATTTAGCTGAAGAATATCGGAGATATTTAAAGGAGGTTTTGAAAGAAGAACCTAAGGGAAAAGAGAAACCATTATTGGCTTTTATAAGATTAATGGAATGGATAAATGCTACTCTAAAAAAAGAAGATTTACCCAAAGATTTAGCCGAGGTAAAAAATTTAGCTGAGGAGCCTGTAAATATCGATCACTTGCTTGCTAACTTAGGTGAGCAGACTAGGTATTTTGGTACCTATTATAAGATCTGGCAGGCTTATAATAAAATGGGGGAAGATTTTGATTTAGTTAAAAAATATCGGAAATTTTTAGAGGAGAATCCGGGAAAGCCATTATTGGCTTTTATAAGATTAATGGAATGGATAAATGATACTCTAAAAAAAGAAGATTTACCCAAAGATTTAGCCGAGGTAAAAGATTTAGCTGAGAAGCCTGTAAATATCGATCACTTACTTACTAACTTAGGTGAGCAGACTATGTATTTTAGTACCTATTACACAATCTGGCAGGCTTATAAAGGAATAATAGATGAAAGGTTTTCTGAATTGTTGAGACAGACTCATAACAATGCTTACGAGGCATTTAATCTATTCTGGAAGGAATTGATTGAAAATGCTCCCAATGCTGAGATTAAAGCCTTGGTAGAAGTAGGAACCAGTGTTTCTGAACTTCTCCGCAATTTAGGTTTTTCTGTGGGCTTAGAAATCTATGCTTATGTTGATAGGGAAGGTAGATTAGTTATAAGTAATAATTTTAATCAGTTGATCTTAGAAAAAGTAGATTTAGATGGGATAGATGGTTTGCTTAGCCAGATTGAAGGAGAGGTAGCCAGATTACAGAGGGAGGGGAGGTTAAGTTTAGAAAATCGGGTTATTGAGTATAAGTCAGTAGAGATAGCAAAGTATTTTGAGCAACAAAGAGAAGTAAAATTAGAGGATATTCAAGATATGTCTGACCCTACAGAAAAAAATGGATTTGATTTAAAGACAAAACTTGGTGAGGAGGAACGTTATATTGAAGTTAAGGGCAGGAGTTTTGATGGGCTAAATCGTATAATTATTACCTTGACACCTAATCAAATAAATGTAGCCAGTGAGGAAGAGAAAAAAGATAAATATTATCTTTATATAGTTATTTGGATTGATAACAAGCCTTTTCTCTATATCATAAAAGACCCTTATAAATTATTTGAGCAGATATTGGATGAAGGATAAAATATTTATAAATTTTTAACAAAAATCCCCAAAGGGGTCTGACCCCTTTTATTAAATATTATGCATTTGGTGCTTATAAAAATCTATCCCATGCATATTTGTTAATAGATAGGATTGATTCCTCACTGGGAGCAAAGAAGGAAGCTCAACGTTTATGGATTCAGTATATTCATTCAAAAAGATTTATTCATGAAGAGATAGAAGCTGAAATTACAAAAATTAAAAACTCTTATTAGCATATATAAATAGAGAAAAAGGAAGGCACTTTTTACCAAAAATCACCCCTAAGGGAAGGTCTCTTCTAAACCTATTAAAACGGAAAGAGGTTATGTAATCTTACGCTTAGAGGAAAAAATGCCTATTAAGGAGGAGGATTTTGAAAAGGAAAAAGAATCTTTCCGTGAAAAGACCTTAGCCAAAAAACAACAAGAATATTTTGAGAATTGGTTTGGAGAATTAAAAAAGCGGGCTAATCTCCAGTCAAATATAGAAAAACTAAAATCCCGCCTTTACCCATAGGTTACAAAAAAATAAAAATTTTATAACTTTTGTAACTAACGCAATTTTGCTGAAAATCTCTCCACTAAGGCCTGACGGATTTTATGAACAATTTCCTCTACTTCCTCATCCTGAAGAGTTCTTTCCTCAGACTGGAATTTTAAGGAAAAGGTTAGGCTCTTTTTACCTAAAGGAATATTTTCTCCTCGATAGATATCGATTATCTTTATCTCTTTAATTAAAGAGGGAGAGAATTCTTTAAAAAATCCCTCCAATTCTTGATAGGTTATTTCTTCATCGACAATGAAGGAAATGTCGCGCAAAATGAAAGGGAAACGAGAAAATTTTTTATATTTTTTATCCAAAGAGAAAAATTGGACGATTTTTTCAAGGTCTAATTCTGCCCAAAATATTTCTTTCTCTAAATCAAATCTTTTCTGTATCTCCTCCTTTACTCTCCCTAAGAAACCTACAAAACTATCTTTAATCTTTACTTCTAAGGAATACCCTGACTCAAGATATAAACATTCCTTTTTTAAGAAATCCCCATCTTCTATACCCAATTGCTCAAAAATTTTCTCCACTACTCCCTTTAAATCATAAAAAGAAAATTTTTCTCTCTTCTTTAACCAGCCTAAAAATGGTTCTCCAGAAAGACAAATTCCTAAATAAGGTATTTCTTTAGGTAAATCTTTTTTCAAATAAATCTTTCCCCACTCAAAAATCTTCAGGTCCTCAAGTTGATGTTTAAAATTATAAGAAATAACTTCTAAGAGACTGGGAAGAAGCGTAGGACGTAAAAATTCTTGTTCTTTACTTAAGGGATTAGAAATTTTTACCCATTCTTTTTCCTCAAAAAGATTTACTTTCTCTAAACTATTTTTTCCTATTAAACTATAAGTAATTACCTCATTAAAACCTAAACTCAATAAAGTCTCATAAATTATCTTTTTTACCTCTTTAAAAGACTCATCTATGATTAGCGAGGGAATTTTTTTATATTCAGGTAGAGTCAGAGGAAATTTATCGTATCCATGTATACGTGCGATTTCCTCAATCAAGTCTTCTTCAATTTCAATATCTTGACGGAAAGGAGGAGGATTTACTTCCCATAAGTCTTTTTTCTTTTTCAAAGAAAATCCCAAATTCTTTAATATTTTCTCTATCTCTGAAGAGGAAATCTCTTTTCCTAAGAATCTATTTATCCGCTGAATATCTAAAGAAACGCTTTTAGATTTCTTCTCTTTCCTTCCTATATCCTTTATCTTACTTACTAAAATTTTCCCTTCCTGAGGATGGGCAATCTCTTTGATTAAATCTAATGCCCGTAAAGAAGCTTCCAAAACTGTCGCTAAATTAACTTTCCTTTCAAAGCGATAAGAGGATTCCGTAGTAAGAGCTAATTTCTGAGAGGTTTTTCTTATCGTAAGGGGATCAAAATAGGCACTCTCTAAAAGAATTGTTCTTGTGGATGCGCTTATCTCGGTATCTTTCCCTCCCATAACTCCCGCTATGGCAATGGGCTTTTCTTTATCCGCAATTACCAACATAGAGGGATCAAGCTTACGCATTTCTCCATCAAGGGTGAAAATAGTCTCTCCCTCTCTTGCCCTGCGGACAATGATTATTCTACCTTCAATCTTCTCATAGTCAAAGGCGTGCAGAGGTTGACCTGTCTCTAAGAGACAATAGTTAGTAATATCTACGATATTATTTATCGGCCTTAAACCTACAGCCATTAACCTTTTTTGCATCCAAGAGGGAGAGGGATTTATCTTTACATTTTCGATTACTCTTCCCACATAACGGAGACAGCCTTTTTTATCTTCAATCTTTATTTCCAAAGGGAGTTTAGAAATAGAAAAATCCTTAGGTTTGAGCTTTAAAGATAAAGGTTTAAATTTTCTCCCTGTAATTGCAGAAATTTCTCGGGCAACCCCCATTACACTCAACCAGTCAGGCCGGTTGGTAGTAACCTCTACCTCCAAAACCCAATCATCCTCAAATTTCTCCAAAGAAACTACCTCCAGCCCTGCCATAGTAAGTTTATCCGCCAATTCCTGGGGAGAAATCTTTATCTCTACAAAATCTTTAAGCCAATTGTAGGTTAGCTTCATAGTTAAATAGTTGAACGATTTAACTAAAACTGTTGCAGAAATCTCAAATCATTTTCAAAGAATAAACGGATATCCTCAATCCCGTATTTTAGCATGGCCATACGCTCTATCCCCATACCGAAAGCAAATCCTGTGTATCTATCTTTAGGATAGCCTGCAGAACGAAAAACATGAGGATGGATCATCCCTGCTCCCAATATCTCTAACCAACCCTTTCCTCCACAAACACGACAACCTTTTCCTTTACAGATAATACAAGAAATATCTACCTCTACAGATGGCTCAGTAAAAGGGAAATGATGGGGACGGAAACGCATCTTAATATCTTTTCCAAAAAATCTCTGGGCAAAGATAAAAAGAACTCCTTTAAGGTCAGAAAACCGAATATTTTCATCCACAGCAAAACCTTCAATCTGATGAAACATAAAAGAATGACTGGCATCTACTGCATCGGGACGATAAACTCTCCCCGGAGAAACAATCCTTAAAGGAGGCTTAAACTTTTCCATGACTCGAACCTGGACAGTGGAGGTTTGACTACGCAAGAGGTAGTTGTACTCGGAGGGGAATTTCATTCCCCTTCCGACGGCCATACGGCCTGCCTCCCCTTTATACTCGGAGGGGAACTTCGTTCCCCTTCCGACCGCCATCTGCGCTTCTAAATAAAAGGTATGAAAAGCTTCTGTTGCGGGATGTTGGGGAGGAATGTTTAAGGCTTCAAAATTATAATATTCTGTCTCTATCTCCGGTCCTTCTATAACTGTAAAACCTAAATTTTCAAAAATAGATAAAACTTTCTCTATGGTTTGCGTCAAAACATGCTTCTTACCTAAACGGAAATAGACTCCCGGTAAAGTAAGATCGATTTCTTTTAATTCTTCCCTTTTCTTTCCCCTCAGTTTTTTCTCTTTCTCGGCAATTTCTAAAGAAATCTTTTCTTTTAACTCGTTTAGCATTTTTCCAAAAGTTGCCCTTTGGGAAATTTCCATTTGAGGCAATTTAGAAAATAATTCGTTAAGCATCCCCTTCCTTCCCAGGTATTTTATCCTTATCTTTTCAAGTGCCTCTATAGAATCTATTTTCTCTATCTCAGCCAAAAAACTTTCTTCTAATTCTCTAATCTCTTCGCTCATTTTCTCTTCCAAAAGTTACGCAAGATTATACAAATAAAAATAATAAAACTAGAAAGAGAAAGATATTTTATCCAAATTTTTCTCAAAAAAGAAATCTTTTCTTCTTTTAAGAAACCTTCTTTAACTATTCTTATCTTCTCCGCATGGATGTCCAATTCCCCTTTATGCTCTGAACAGTGAGCATGAAATATTCCTTCTACTTCTAATAGGTCTCCTTTAGCTTTATAACCTCCGATAAATTTTATTTGGGGAAGAATATCTTTTTTTAGAAATATTCCGATAGCAAAATCTCCATCTAAAAGATTGAGCCAAACGGAGTCTTTTCTTTCGATCACTTCTCCGATTATCTCCCCTTGATAAATAATCCTTTTACCATCGTATTCTTGAGCATTTTCAAGCAATTCCTTACTCGAGATAGGCTGAGCGTAACAATTGAAATTCAAAATGCAAAATGTAAAAATCAAAATAACAATCCAAAATGCAAAATTTTTTAAAAATTTTTGAATTTTAATATGCATCTTGATTTTTGATATTTTTATCATTTCCCTTTCACTAAAGCAATAATAAATCCCCATAAAGTAAAGATAGCTACAAACTCTAAACGGCCTATCCACATCTCAAAGATATAAGTAATTTTCAGAATTGTAGGCATACTCGGAGAGGTAATTCCACAAGAAAGTCCCACATTTGCTCCTGCAGAAGTAGATTCAAAAAGAGCTTCTAAAAAAGGATAACCACAGAGCATCCCTACAATCGCTCCTAAAAAATATAAAATCAGATAAGCTAAAAATATAGTTGCTGCTGAACGCACATAACGGTCTTCTAAAACAAAATCGCGAATATGATGAAATTTCTCTACTAAAACAGTATTATCGGGCTGCATCAGTTGTTTTACATCTTGAAGAAATGCCTTGAATACCAGCCCAATCCTTAAAGCTTTTATCCCTCCCGCAGTAGAACAGGTTGCTCCTCCTAAACCCATAGCGATAATTATCCCCACCATGGCTAAACCTAACCAACCTTTTATAAATTCTTTTGCATAAATAGTCATATAACCTGTTCCAGTATGGGCAGAAATGAGCTGATAAAAACCTTGGCGAAATAAAGCGATTGCCTGAGGATAGATACCTTTTTCCGATAATCCCATTGCCACTAATAAGAAAGTAGAAAATATAGTAAAAGAGAGGGTAATAATCTCTATATCCCGCCAAAACTCTTTTCTATTTCCTGTCCATAAACTGTAATGCAATTTAAAATTTATCATTCCCAGAAACATAATAAATATCGTAGCCAGTTCGAAGGAAAAACTATGATAATAGAGAATGCTCTGTGAATAAGGAGTGAAACCACCAGTAGCAAAGCCAGCCATAAAAATAAATAATCCTTGAAAAAAAGCAGACTTTAGACTAAACCCTTCTAAGCGAAGGATACCTCCTAAGATAAAACTTCCTAAAAGAAGATAGATAATACTTAAAACCCACATAAATCTTGCTGTGTCAATTATATTCGGAAAAATTTTTTCTTCTCTTGCCTCTCCTATATATATTCTAAATACTCCTCCCAAACCCTTTCCCAAAAAGCTCAAAGCCATAATTACTATTCCTTGTCCTCCAATAAATTGCATAAGATGTCTCCACATCTGATGGGCCATAGAAAGATGCTCGGGATCTTTAGCTAAAGTAAGACCGGTGGTAGCAAATCCACTCATCGCCTCAAAAACCGCATCTAAAAAACTTCCCCAATGTCCACTCAAATATAAAGGAATAGCTCCCAAAATTGCCATAAATAACCAAGATAAAGAAACAATTACCATCGCATGCATCCAACGTATTTCTTTTTCAATTTTAAAAAATAAAGTTAAGAAAAGTCCTATATTTAAAAATAGAAGAAAAGAAAAAAGGAAATCTATCTGGGGAGCTTTCTCTTGAAAAAAGATAGCAGTAAAAAGAGGAAAAAGAAGAGAAAATCCCACAATGATGATAATCTTACCGATATGATAAAAAATTAAACGAATATCTCCTATACCTGGTCTGATTAACATTAAAATTTAGCTAAAATTAAACTGAGAAGAAAAGAGAAAAATAAAATTAAAAAGTAAAAAATAAAAATAGTAAAAATTCCTCCTAAGACATGGGCGATTTTATAATACTTCATATTTTACCTACTAAAAATTCAAGTAACTGTTTTTCATTCTCTATGGTAGTAAGGGCAATTATATCATCGCGAGCCTCTAAGACCGTATCACCCTTAGGGATAATTATTTTGTCTCCCCGAATAATCGAAACTAACACAGTATCCGGAGGAAGTTGTAAGTCCTTTATCGCTTTATTTATTACGGGAGAATCTTCTGCCAAGTCTACTCTTACGATGGCTAATTTCCCCCGCTTAAAAGTCAAAAGGGTGACAAAATCGGCAAAGGAAACCTCCTCCTCAATTATTTTCGCTATAATTGCATTTGCGTCTATAGGAACATCTACTCCCAAATCACTGAAGATGCGCTCATTACGAGAATCGTTTACTCTTGCGACAGTTCTCTTTGTCCCAAATTTCTCTTTTGCCAATTGACAAATAACCAAATTATCCTCATCGTCTCCTGTAACTGCAGCCACGACATCTGCTCTATCTGCTCCTGCATCTTCTAAGGATTTAGGATCACAACCATCTCCATTTATGATCAAAGCATTCATTTCCTCGGCAAGTTTCTTGCAACGGAGAGGATCTTTCTCAATAACTACTACTACATGCTTATCCTCTAAGAGACGCTTTGCCAGATAACTTCCTACATTTCCTGCTCCTACAATTATGATATACATCTTTATTGCAGTTTATACAGAGATTTTATCCTTTTAAGAGAAGATGTCTTTACTATTGCAATCAAAACATCTCCCTTTTCTATAACGGTCTCTTCGGTAGGGATAATTGTCCCGGTTTTCTTTTTTATCAATGTAACTACCAAAAACTCTCCGGGAAGATTAATTTCTTTTACCGATTTTCCGACTATTTCCTCATGAGCATTAAATTCCAAAACTCCCAATTCTTTTGTTTCAATTAAATAGCCGGTAAAGTGGGGCTCAATGAGTTTATCCCGAATTAAAGAAGCAAAAAGTACTGTCCCACTTACCGTATAGATCCCTAAGGAGCGATAGATGTCTGCGCGTTGAGGGTCATAGATGCGTGCAATCACTTTCGGAACATTAAAGATTTTTTTGGCTACCTGTGCAGTCATGATATTAGTATTGTCCCCATTGGTAACTGCACAGAGAGCATCAGCTTTTTCAATCCCTGCTTCCTTCAAAGTCTCCAAAGTAAATCCATTCCCTACAATAGTTAAACCATTGAAAGTAGAACCTAATCGTTTGAAGGAATCAGGATTCTTATCCACCACTACCACATTGTGTCCTTCTTTTTCTAAGATCTTAGCTAATTCTGCTCCTACTCTTCCACAACCAACAATAATTACATACATATTCTTAACCTTTAGCCAATTCTACCAACTTACCAAAAGCTTCCGGGTCATTCACCGCTAAATCTGCCAGCATCTTGCGGTCCAAATCTACTTTTGCCTTCTTTAATCCCTGAATAAAACGATTGTAAGAAATACCTAAATTTTTACATGCAATGGAAATGCGGGTAATCCAAAGTCTGCGGAATTGTCTCTTTTTAACCCTTCTATCCCGATAACTATAAACCAAAGCTCGTTGAACAGTCTCTTTTGCTCGACGATAAAGCTTGCTTCTTGCTCCCCAATAACCTTTTGCCTGTTTTAAAATTTTTTTGTGTCTCTTATGCGTTGCTACGGAATGTTTTACTCTGGGCATATCTCCTCCTTCTTTGTTTAGCCATAAGGAAGCAATTTACGAATCTTTTCTCTATCCGGTTTAGAGATAAAACCTGCGCGGAGTAAGTCTAATTTTCTTTTTCTTCTCTTTTTACTCAAGAGATGACTTTTACCTGCTTTAAAATACTTATATTTCCCCTTTGCAGTAACTTTAATCCTTTTCGCTAAGGAACGAGAAGTTTTTACTTTAGGCATATCTTTCTCCTTTTTTATTTATGACGAGGAGAGATTACTGCTACAATAAATCTTCCTTCACTTTTAGGAGGTTTCTCTATTTCCCCCCACTGCAAAGCATCATTTATAAATCTTTCCAATACCTTTTCTCCAATCTCGGGATGAGTAGTTTCTCTCTTCCGATATATAAGGGTAACTTTTACTTTATCTCC